>ERZ1645185.39-NODE-39-length-60617-cov-8.123625_pt1 | contig 60617 bp, 48 predicted proteins | sample MGYA00575351_ERZ1645185 | MGnify/ENA primary metagenome ERZ1645185 (study PRJEB40838, sample SAMN11284767) | freshwater sediment metagenome | isolation source: river sediment | host: Sediment | place: India: Jana village, Kanpur | collected 2015-12-17 ... | reverse complement strand
ATGAGTACATCCGTAGCCAGTCTGAAGAAGGGCTGGCCGCGCGCATGGCGCATCTCTATCCCGATGAAGCGGAGCGCGCGGCCAAATATCCGGAATACCAGGCTCGCCTGGATTTTGAACTGGGTACCATCATCCAGATGGGCTTCCCCGGTTATTTCCTGATCGTGGCGGACTTCATCAACTGGGGCAAAAACAATGGCGTCCCGGTCGGGCCGGGCCGGGGCTCCGGCGCGGGCTCGCTGGTGGCCTACTGTTTGGGTATTACCGATCTGGATCCATTGCGTTACGACCTGCTGTTTGAGCGTTTTCTTAACCCGGAGCGGGTGTCCATGCCCGACTTCGACGTTGATTTCTGCCAGGACAATCGTGAGCGCGTCATCCAGTATGTGAAGGACCGGTACGGTCATGACGCGGTTTCGCAGATCGCCACGTTTGGTACGCTGGGCTCAAAATCCGTGATCCGCGATGTGGGGCGGGTGCTGGACATGCCCTATACCTATTGCGACAAACTTTCCAAGCTGGTGCCAGTGGAGGGCGTCAAGCCGGTCTCACTGAAAAAAGCTCTGGAAATGGAACCGCAACTGAAGGAACGCTACGACCAGGAAGAGGAAGTGCAGGAACTCTTCGGGCTGGCGGAAAAGTTGGAGGACATGATCCGGAATGTGGGCATGCATGCGGGTGGCGTGCTGATCGCACCGGGGAGGCTGACTGATTTTTGCCCCTTGTACCGCCAGGAGGGTGCCGACAACTACGTCTCCCAGTTCGACAAGGATGATGTCGAGGCGATCGGCCTGGTCAAATTCGACTTTCTGGGCTTGCGCACCCTGACCATTCTCGATGAGGCGGTGCGCTTCGTTCGCCGTCAGCCCGGCCGGGAGAACTTCCGGCTGGAAGATTTGCCGCTGAATGACCCGGCTGTTTACAGGCTGTTTGGGGAGGGCAATACGACTGCGGTATTCCAGTCTGAATCCCGTTCTGCGAAGGACTTGGAACGCAAACTTAAAGCTGATTGTTTCGAAGACATCATCGCCTTGATGGCGTTGAACCGGCCTGGGCCGCTTGGCTCCGGTATGGTGGATGACTTTATCGCGCGCAAGCAGGGCAGACAAAAGCCCGAGTACTTCCATCCTGATCTTGAACCGGTGCTGAAATCCACCTACGGCATCATCGTCTATCAGGAACAGGTGATGCTGGTGGCCCAGATTCTGGCGGGGTACACCCTGGGCGGTGCGGATTTGCTGCGGCGTGCCATGGGCAAGAAAAAGGCCGAGGAAATGGCCCAGCAGCGGGAGATTTTCCTCAGCGGCGCTAAAAATCGTGGGGTGGACGACAAGGTGGCCGGGCGTCTGTTCGACCTGATGGAGAAATTTGCCGAGTACGGTTTCAACAAGTCTCACTCGGCGGCCTATGCGCTGATCGCTTATCAGACAGCCTGGCTCAAGGCGTATTACCCGGCTGAATTCATGGCGGCGACGCTGTCCTCTGAAATGTCCGACACGGATAAGGTTCGTATTTTTTATGAAGATTCAAAAACCAACAATATAAATATATTGCCGCCTGATCTGAATCAGTCAGGTTACCGTTTTGATCCCGTAGGCGAGCGGGAAATTCGCTATGGTCTGGGCGCAATCAAAGGCTCGGGCGAGGCAGCGATAGGCGCCATCGTGGCCGAGCGGGAAAAGAATGGGCCATTCAAGGGGTTGTTAGATTTATGCAGGCGCGTGGACAAGCGCTTCCTCAACCGCCGGGTGCTCGAAGCCCTGATCAAAGCCGGTGCTCTGGACAGTCTGAATCCCCATCGTGCCAGCCTGATGGCGAGTATTCCTTCGGCCATGGAAACGGCGGAACAGGCTTCGCGCGGCAGCGCGCAGGACAGCCTGTTTGGCGAAGCCAGCCAGCTCGACATGGGCGAACCCTGCGTGGAAGTCCCGGTTTGGCAGGAGCGGGAAAAGTTGCTTCAGGAAAAATCCGCCCTGGGGTTTTATTTGAGTGGCCATCCCTTTACCGCCAGTGCGGGCGAGCTTTCCAGCTTTATCAAGCAGCGGCTCGGACAACTGCAAGCTTCGCGCGAGCCGCAATTGCTGGCAGGAATTATCGTTTCTGTGCGAACGCAAATGACCCGCCGGGGCAAAATGGCCATCGTGTTGCTGGATGATGGCACGACCCCGCTGGAAGTCGTTGTTTTCTCGGAAACCTTTGACGCTTATCGTGACTGGATCAAGGAAGATGAACTGCTGATCGTGGAAGGCAAGGTCAGCGAGGATGCTTATTCAGGCGGATTGCGGGTTACGGCAGAAAAAGTCTACGATTTGGCCCACGCCCGGGGGCGTTTCGCACGACAGTTGCGGCTGTCGTGCAATGGGCACTCCAGTGGGGCAAAACTGAAGGAAATTCTTTCGCCCTACGTCAGTTCTGATGGGGGGTGTCCTGTCACCATTGCCTATCATAATGGCCAGGCTGCCTGCGAAGTCTGTTTGGGCGCCTCGTGGCAGGTTCAATTGCATGACCGGCTGATCGAGCTTTTAAGCCAGTGGCTCAAGCCAGAGCAGGTGCGGGTCATTTATTGACGGCTTCAAATGCAGGCAGTAGGTCTGATGTACGGCTTTTTTACAACATCTGTTGGCCGAAATGTTGTTTGACGGAAACAATACTTGCTTTTTAGATAACTATATTAGATAATACTAATAACACGAAGCGCTTTAAACAGCGAGTCGTGTTGTCTCCTCCATCCTCCTCCTTTGGTGGATTTATGCCCGGCATTCAATTGCCGGGCTTTTTTTGCCTGATTTTTAGCGCTTTTCAAAGCTGGGATGGGATTCTGTTGGGATTTCACGGGTCTCGATGTCCGTAACTCTGGCCAGTGGCGGACCTTTTCTGGCCCATTCCAGCAAGGATTTCAGGGCTGCCTCGTTGCCGCAGGCTAAAGCTTCGACATTGCCATCAGGCAGGTTTCTCACCCAGCCGGTTACATTTAGAGATATGGCCTCCAGACGCATCGACTCCCTGAACCACACGCCCTGCACCCGGCCGGAAATGATCAGGTGCAAACAACTCAATTACTTAACCTTCATGCCGGGGGTGGCGCCAGAATCCGGGGAAAGGATGAAGAGCCCGCCGGTTTTGCCCTCAGGATCGCTGGCCGCCAGCACCATGCCCTCGCTCATGCCGAACTTCATCTTGCGTGGCGCGAGGTTGGCGACCATCACGGTCAGGCGTCCAACTAGGGATTCCGGCGCATAGGCCGATTTGATGCCTGCGAACACCTGGCGCGTGCCCAGCGGGCCAAGGTCTAGCGTCAACTTCAAGAGCTTGTCCGCGCCTTCCACGTGCTCGGCATTGGCAATGCGGGCGATGCGCAGGTCGATCTTGCCGAAGTCGTCAATCGAAATCAGCGGCGTTTCCGCGCCGGCATTTGCCCCCTCCCCCTTGAGGGGGGAGGGTTGGGGAGAGGGTGTTTGTTTCTCGGTCACGGCTTTGTTTTCCTGATGGACTTGCGCTTCGGCATGACGGGCCGGGGCGGGCGGGGTTTCGAGGGATTGTTTGTTGGCTTCGACCAACGCTTCGATCTGTTTCATCTCCACGCGGGTCATGAGGTGGGTATAAGGCTGTATTTTATGACCGGCAGGTAAAAGCTTGGCGCTGTCAGCCCAGTTCATGGCGGGAACACCCAGGAAAGCCTCGACGGCTTCCGTCACTTTAGGCAGCACCGGCTTCAGGTACAGTGCCAACAGCCTGAATAGGTTGAGAGCAACCGTGCAGGCTTCGTGTAGCCGTGTTTCCAGGCCTTCCTGCTTGGAAATTTCCCAGGGTTTCTCATCGTTGACATACTGGTTGGCGATGTCGGCCAGCGCCATGATTTCGCGCACGGCTTTGCTGTACTCGCGCGCTTCGTAGTAGTCGGCGATCTCCGCGGCCTTGTCCTGAAGCGCCTGAATCGTGGCGTTGGCGGGGCAGGCGGCGAGTTTGCCGTCGAAACGCTTGGTGATGAACCCAGCCGAACGTGAAGCAATATTCACGAACTTTCCAACCAGATCCGAATTGACCCTTGCCGCGAAATCTTCCAGATTCAGGTCGATGTCGCTCATGTCGTTGGAGAGCTTGGCGGCGAAGTAATAGCGCAGCCATTCAGGATTGAGGCCCGTGTCGAGATAGCTTTGCGCGGTGATGAAGGTGCCGCGCGACTTGCTCATCTTCTGGCCGTTCACGGTCAGGAAGCCGTGGGCAAACACCTTGGTTGGCGTACGGTAACCGGCGGCTTCAAGCATCGCGGGCCAGAACAGCGCGTGGAAGTAGAGTATGTCCTTGCCGATGAAGTGATACAACTCGCTATCCGAACCGGCTTTCCACCAGGCGTCGAAATCCAGTTTGTTATCCGCGCAGTATTTTTTGAAACTGGCCATGTAGCCCACCGGCGCGTCCAGCCAAACATAGAAATACTTGCCTGGCGCATCGGGAATCTCGAAGCCGAAGTAGGGTGCGTCGCGCGAAATGTCCCAGTCTGCGAGGCCGGCGGCAAACCATTCCGCCATCTTGTTGGCGGCTTCTGGTTGCAGCGTGCCGGATTGCGTCCATTGCTTAAGGAAGTCTTCCCGCTTGCCCAGCTTGAAGAAGTAGTGGTCAGAAGTCTTGCGGATCGGCTTGGCACCCGACACCACTGAATAAGGGTCTTTCAGGTCAGTGGGTGAATAGGTTGCGCCGCACGCTTCGCAGTTGTCCCCATACTGATCTGTCGCGCCGCACTTCGGGCAGGTGCCTTTGATGAAACGATCCGGCAGGAACATTTCCTTCACCGGGTCGAAGTACTGCTCGATGGCGCGCACCTCAATCAACCCGGCATCACGCAGCCTTTTATAGATGCCGCCCGCCAGTTCACGGTTTTCTTCCGAATGCGTGGAATAGTAATGGTCAAAGCCGATGTGAAAGCCGTCGAAATCGCGCTTGTGGGCATGCCATACACGATCGATCAGAGCCTCAGGGCTGATGCCTTCCTTGTCCGCGCGCAGCATGATGGCCGTGCCGTGCGTGTCATCGGCGCAGACGTAATGTGCTTCATGGCCCAGCATTTTCTGGAAGCGCACCCAGATGTCGGTCTGAATGTACTCGACCAGATGGCCCAGGTGAATGTCGCCGTTGGCGTAGGGCAGGGCGGATGTAACAAGAAGCTTGCGCGGCATGGCGGAGGTTTTGTTTTTGGAAAGGCGTTATTCTACTTGGCAGGCAGGCTTGCCACGAAATCCAGAGAGCGTTTTACCCAGCGGGCCAGATCCTCGTCGGATTCAATCCCTTCCGGCGCGACATAGACAAAGCCCTTGAGCGGCTTGCCGGTGAAATCCATTTTGCGTGCGTGGGGCATTTTCAAAGCGGCTTCATACTGATCGGGCCCGACCCGTGCCATCAGTGTGTCGTTCACCACGCCGCAGCACATATTGCCGTTAACCATGAAGGCAATGCCGCCGAACATTTTCTTTTCGGTTATGTTTTTGTTGCTGAAAAAAATTTCTCGCAAGCGTTCGGCCACCCCCTCGTCATACGCCATCAATGAACTCCACAAGTAGGGCAGATGAGCGAAGCGTTATCCGCCGCATGTCGCTCACCCAACCAACTGCCCCAGCACAAACGGCAATATCCCGCCTTTGTTGTAGTACTCGACTTCGATCGGCGTATCAATGCGCAGCTTGACGGCGACGCGCTCGGATTTCCCATCGGCACGATGAATCACCAGCGAGACGTCCTGCTGCGGGGTGATGCCGTTCTCGGTGCCTTCGAGATCGAAGGTTTCGCTGCCGTCGAGTTTCAGCGTGGCCGCGTCGACGCCGTCCTTGAACTGGCAGGGCAGCACGCCCATGCCGGCGAGGTTGGCGCGGTGGATGCGTTCGAAGCTCTTTGCTACGACGGCTTTGACGCCGAGCAGGGTGGTGCCTTTGGCGGCCCAGTCGCGGGATGAGCCGGTGCCGTATTCTTCGCCGGCGAAGATCATCAGCGGTTTGGCTTCGGCCTGGTATTGCATGGCGGCGTCGTAGATGGGTTTCTGCTCACCGTCTTTCAGGGTGATGCCGCCTTCGCTGCCGGGGATCATCAGGTTCTTGATGCGTACGTTGGCGAAGGTGCCGCGCATCATCACTTCGTGGTTGCCGCGGCGGGCACCGTAGCTGTTGAAATCGACTTTCTGCACGCCGTGTTCAGTCAAATACAAACCAGCGGGCGAGGTGGGCTTGATGCCGCCAGCCGGGCTGATGTGATCGGTGGTGACGGAGTCGCCGAAGATGGCGAGGGCGCGGGCACCATTGATTGCGGTGCTGGTAACGCCTTGAGGCTTGGCGAAGAACGGTGGCTCTTGGATGTAGGTGGAATTTGTATCCCACTGATACACCGTGCCGGTGGGCGCGGAAACCGCATCCCACAGCGGGTTGTCGGCACCGATATCGGCGTAGATTTTTCGGTAGGCGGCCGGGTCGGTGGCGGTGTTCATCACGGCAGCGACGTCTTCGTGGCTGGGCCACAGGTCTTTCAGGTATACGGGCTGGCCGTTGTTGCCGGTGCCGATGGACTCGGTTTCGAAGTCGATATCCACGCGACCGGCCAGCGCGAAGGCGACGACCAGCGGCGGCGACATCAGGAAGTTGGCCTTAACCGCCTGATGCACGCGCGCTTCGAAGTTGCGGTTGCCGGACAGCACGGAAGCCACGACCAGATCATTGTCGGTAATGGCCTTGTCGATTTCGGGTTTGAGCGGGCCAGAGTTGCCAATACACGTTGTGCAGCCGTAGCCGACTACGCTGAACCCGACCTGCTCCAGCGCGTCCATCAGTCCGGCCTTGTTCAGGTATTCGGTGACGGCTCGGGAGCCGGGGCCGAGGCTGGTTTTGACGTGCGCAGGCGGTTTCAGGCCCAGTGTGGCAGCCTTCTTCGCCAGCAGGCCCGCAGCCAGCATCACGCCCGGGTTGGATGTATTGGTGCAGGAGGTGATCGCGGCGATGGCGATGTCACCGTGTTTGATGGGCGTATCGCCGGTATGAAGGGCGGCTGCGCCTTTGGCATAGCCGCCGTCGGCAACAGGCTTGTCCATCAAGGCGGTGAAAGCCGATTTCAGATTGGTAAGAGCGATGCGATCCTGCGGCCGCTTGGGACCTGCAACGCTGGGCTCGACGGTGGAAAGGTCAAGCTCCAGAACTTGTGAATAATCGATGTCGCCCGCTTTGGGAATGCCGAACAGTCCCTGCGCCTGATAGTAGGCGCGGATCGTATCGACTTGTGCGGCGCTTCTGCCTGTGGCGGCAAAGTACTGGCAGGTCGCTTCGTCCACCGGGAAAAAGCCCATGGTCGCGCCGTATTCCGGTGCCATGTTGGCAATCGTGGCGCGATCGGTGACCGACATCGCGGCCACACCCGCGCCGAAAAATTCGACGAATTTGCCGACGACTTTGGCCTTGCGCAGCATCTCGGTAATCGTCAGCACGATGTCGGTGGCAGTGACGCCGGGCTTGGCCGCGCCGGTCAGGTTCACGCCAACGACATCTGGGGTAAGGAAATACACCGGCTGACCGAGCATGGCGGCCTCGGCCTCGATACCGCCCACGCCCCAGGCCACGATGCCCAGGCCGTTGATCATGGTGGTGTGGGAATCCGTACCGACCAGCGTGTCGGGCAAATACACGCCATCTTTCTCCATCACGCCTCGCGCCAGATATTCCATGTTGACCTGGTGCACGATGCCAACGCCGGGCGGTACAACCTTGAAGGTATCAAACGCCTGCATGCCCCACTTGAGAAACTGGTAACGCTCGCGGTTGCGCTCGAATTCGATCTTCATGTTGAGGTCGAGCGCGTCGTGCGTGCCAGAGGCGTCAACCTGAATGGAATGATCGACCACCATGTCGACCGGCACCAGCGGCTCGATTTTCTTGGGGTCTTTGCCCATGCGCTGCGCGGCGGAACGCATGGCGGCCAGGTCAGCCAACAGCGGCACGCCGGTAAAGTCCTGCAAAATCACCCGAGCCACGGTGAAGGGGATTTCTTCCGTTCTTTCCGCGTTGGGCTTCCAGTTGGCCAGCTGTTTAACGTGTTCGGTCGTGACCTTAACCCCGTCACAATTGCGTAGAACTGATTCCAGCACGATGCGGATGGATACCGGCAATCGGGATATCTTGCCGATGCCAGTTGATTCGAGTGCAGGCAGGGAGTGGAATTGGCCGGCGGGAAACGTTTTCAGGGTGTTGAAGAGTGTGGAGGACATGATTGGAACAGTCGGAATCAAGAGCGAAAACCGTTATTCTAGCGTTTTTGCCACTTTCCCCTGTATCACCCATGAGCAAAGCCGAACTGAAAAAGAAAGCCCTCGACTATCACCGCCTGCCCAAGCCGGGCAAGCTGTCGGTGGAATCCATGAAACCCTGTGCCACGCAGGCCGAACTTTCACTCGCCTATTCACCCGGCGTGGCGGAGCCGGTGAGGGAAATCGCGAAGAATCCCAAGACCGCTTACGAGTACACCAACAAGGGCAACCTGGTGGCGGTGGTATCCAACGGCACCGCGATTCTTGGGCTGGGCAATCTGGGGCCGCTGGCTTCCAAGCCGGTGATGGAGGGCAAGGGGGTCTTGTTCAAGCGCTTTGCCGGCATCGATGTGTATGACATCGAGATCAACGCCAAAACCGTGAATGAAGTCGTGAGCGTGGTCGAAGCCATTGCTCCCACCTTTGGCGGCATCAATCTGGAAGACATCGCCGCGCCGGAATGCTTCGAGATCGAGGCGCAGCTCAAGAAAAAGCTGGATATCCCCGTGTTCCATGATGACCAGCATGGCACCGCCGTCATCATCTGCGCGGGGCTTATCAATGCGCTGCATATTCAGGGCAAGCAACTGGCCGACGTGAAAATCGTCTGCCTGGGCGCGGGCGCGGCAGGGCTTTCGTCGATGAGTCTGCTGGTGGCCATGGGCGCGAAGAAAGCCAGCATCACCCTGGTGGATTCCAAAGGTGTGGTCAGCAAAACACGCAAGGATCTGAATAAATATAAAAAGCCCTGGGCGCGTGCGACGAAGGCAAAAACGCTGGAAGAGGTAATGACCGGCGCCGACGTGTTTATCGGTGTGTCGGGTGCCAATCTGGTCAGTCCGGCCATGGTCAAAAGCATGGCTGACAAGCCCGTGGTCTTCGCGCTGGCCAATCCCGATCCGGAAATCACCCCGGACAAGGCACACAAGGTTCGCAAGGACCTGATCATGGCGACCGGGCGCTCGGACTATCCGAACCAGGTCAACAACGTACTGGGCTTTCCGTTCATTTTCCGGGGTGCGCTGGATGCGCGCGCCAGAACCATCACGCAGGACATGCTGATTGCCGCGTCGAAAGCCCTGGCGGAACTGGCGCGGGAGAAGGTGCCGAAGTCCGTGCTCAAGGCCTATGGCTTGAAGAAACTGAAATTCGGGCCGGAATACATCCTGCCCAAACCTTTCGATCCGCGCCTGATTGAGCGGATCCCCGCCGCGATCATCAAGGCGGTCAAACGCGGAAGTTGAGGCTGCTTATTTTTGCAGCAGCATCCAGTCCACGATGGTCTTCATCGTGTCGGGCCGCATGCCGTCGCCATGCGGGGGCATGGGTATCGAACCCCAAGTGCCATGCCAGGGTCCGCCACCGCCATTTTTGACTTTCTCATACAACGTGGCCGCAGCCTCGGGCTGAGCCACATAACGCTCGGCGATTTGCTTGATCGATGGACCCACGGTTTTTCTGTTCATGAGATGGCATCCCATGCAACCGTTCTTTTCGGCCAGTTCCTGACTGGCCATGATGGGAGATGACGTCAGGGCAAAAAGAACAACGCCCAAGAGTGTATGGATTTTCATGCCTAACTCCTTGTTCACAATATGCCGCCACAAGCTAAACTGGTATTCATGCTCTCGTCTGAACAATAATGCATAACAGACCTATTTATCTTAATTTATTTCGCCTTCATTTACCACTGGCAGGATGGGTGTCGATCCTGCACCGCATCAGTGGCGTCTTCCTGTTTCTGGCTCTGCCGCTTGGGCTCTATCTGTTGGAACGCTCACTCTCGCATCGTGCTGGATTTGAAGAGATTTCCGCCATGATCAATAGTCCGGCAGGCCGCCTGTTGCTGCTCGTGACGGTTGCGTCATTGGCACTCCACGCATTTGCCGGGATACGCCACCTGGCGTTGGATGTTCATTGGGGCGTAGCAAGAAATTCGGCAAGGCTATCCGCAATCTGGGTACTCGCGGCCGCGCTTTTGGTGCTGTTGCTGGCTGGCTGGAAACTGTTCCTGTGAAGAAAACCATTGCGGGCACCCACAGCGGTACCGGCTGGTGGCTGGCGCAGCGTATCTCAGCCGTGATTCTTCTGGTGGCCGGGGCAGGATTGCTGCTTGGCTTCTGGTCAGCCTATCCTTTCGATTATTCCCAGTGGCATTCGGCTTTTCAGCAAACCTTTGTCAGATTGCTGGTATGGCTGGTGGTTGCCAGTCTGTGTCTGCATGCCTGGATCGGCCTGCGGGATGTGCTGATGGATTATGTGAAGCCGGTTGCGATCAGGCTGCTGCTCAATGTGCTGTTGACATTGACGCTGGTGCTTTGTGTGGTGTGGACAACGGCAATTCTTTGGGGCGGCAATGGACAAGCGAACATTTGATGCGGTCATTTGCGGCGGCGGGGGTGCCGGGCTGCGCGCCGCGCTTCAGCTTGCCGGTTCGGGGTTCAAGGTCGCGGTGGTATCCAAGGTATTTCCCACGCGGTCGCACACGGTATCCGCCCAGGGTGGCATTACCGCCGCGCTGGGCAATGTGTCGGAAGACAACTGGCACTGGCACATGTTCGATACCGTCAAGGGCTCGGATTATCTCGGCGACCAGGACGCCATCGAATTCATGTGCCGCGAGGCGGCCACGGCGGTGTATGAACTGGAGCACATGGGTTTGCCGTTTTCGCGGCTGGACAACGGCAAGATTTACCAGCGCGCGTTTGGAGGCCAGTCGAAGAATTTCGGCGGCGAACAGGCGATTCGTACCTGTGCCTGTGCCGACCGCACCGGCCATGCGTTGCTGCATACGCTCTATCAGCGCAACCTGGCGGCGCGCACGCAATTCTTTGACGAATACTTCGCGCTGGATCTTGTCCGGGATGACGAGGGCTATTGCCTGGGCATTACCGCGCTGTCCATAGAAACCGGCGAGCCGATGCTGATCGAAGCCCGGGCAACCCTGCTGGCCACGGGCGGCGCGGGTCGCGTGTTCTGGAATACCAGCAACGCCATGATCAATACCGGCGATGGCCTGGGCATGGTGCTGCGCGCCGGACTGCCGCTGGAAGACATGGAGTTCTGGCAGTTCCATCCGACCGGCATCGCGGGCGTGGGCAGCCTGATTACCGAGGGCGCGCGCGGGGAGGGCGGCTATCTCTTGAACAGCCAGGGTGAGCGCTTCATGCAGCGTTATGCCCCGCACGCGGTTGACCTTGCTTCGCGGGATGTGGTCAGCAGAGCCATTGCCACGGAAATTTACGAAGGGCGCGGCTGCGGAGAAAACAAGGATCATGTGCTGTTAAAGCTCGACCATCTCGGAGAGAAGATCATCGCCGAACGCCTGCCCGGTATCCGCGAGCTGTCCATTCGCTTTGCCGGTGTCGATCCGGTGAAGGCGCCGATTCCCGTTGCGCCTACCGCGCATTACATGATGGGCGGCATCCCCACCAATCTACTTGGCCAGGTTGTCACGCCCGCGCGCTACGGCCCCGAAGAACCCGTGCCCGGCCTTTACGCCGTCGGCGAATGCGCCTGCGTGTCTGTGCATGGCGCCAACCGGCTGGGCGGGAACTCGCTGCTCGACCTGGTGGTGTTCGGTCGGGCGGCCGGCAATCACATGATCGAATACCTGCGCGACAACCCTTATCCACGCGAAGCGATTGGCAATGATGTCAGCCGCAGTCAGCTAAGACTGGCACGCTGGGATGAAAAGCGTGGCACTGAATCGGTGGATGGCCTGAGCCGCGAACTGCGTCAGCTGATGCAAAAGCATTGCGGCGTTTACCGCAGCCGAGCCGTGATCGAGGAAGGCCTAACAAAACTTCAGGCACTCGGTCAGCGCATGGAGCGCATTACACTGGGCGACACCAGCCGTGTGTTCAACACTGCCCGCATCGAGGCGCTGGAACTGGAAAACCTCGTGCTGGTTGCCCGCGCCACCCTGGTTTCCGCGTTGGCGCGTGAGGAAAGCCGCGGCGCCCACACGCGAGAGGATTTTACCCAGCGGGACGATGATCACTGGCTCAAGCACACGCTTTATTCGCTTGAAGGCGATCAGCTTGATTACAAACCGGTTCGTCTCAAGGCGCTGTCCGTGGAAACGTTCAAACCCAAGGTGCGGAGCTATTGATGAAGTTCCGCCTTTACCGCTTTCAACCCGAGTCAGGTCAACAACCCGCCATGCAGGAGGTGGAGCTTGCGATCGACCCTGCTGGCAAGATGCTGCTTGACGCCTTGATCGAACTGAAAGCGCAGGATGACACGCTCGCCTTCCGGCGCTCCTGCCGCGAGGGGGTGTGCGGATCGGATGCGGTCAACGTCAATGGCCGCAACGTGCTGGCCTGCATTACGCCATTGTCCGAATTGAAACAGCCGGTCGAAATCCGCCCGCTGCCGGGGTTGACCATCATTCGCGATTTTGTCGTGGACATGGAACCGTTCTTCCGCCAGTACAAATCCATCAAGCCCTGGCTGGTCAATGAAGAACCCGAGCCCGAGCGGGAACGGCTGCAAACCCCAGAAGAGCGCGACGAGCTTGAGGGCGCCTACGAATGCATCCTTTGCGGCTGCTGCACCACGTCCTGCCCCTCATTCTGGTGGCATCCGGACAAGTTTGTCGGCCCGGCCGGCCTGCTTCAGGCCTGGCGCTTCATCGCTGACAGCCGCGACCAGGCCACCGAGGAACGGCTGGATTATCTGGAAGATACCTATCGCCTTTACCGCTGCCGCGGCATCATGAACTGCGTGGAAGTTTGCCCCAAGGGACTGAACCCTACCGAGGCGATCGGCCGGATCAAGTCCTTGCTGGTGAAGCGCAAGGTGTGAGGAGAGAGGCGTGAGGCATGAGGAGAGCGATGATTTGGCCCCCCGTGACAAAGGGGGGGTGGAGGGATTTCGTGACAATGCAGAAACCCTGCGCCGCCTGCGTTGGCGCTGCCGGCGTGGCCTGCTGGAGCTCGATGTCTGGCTTGAAAGATTTGCCAGCGCGCAATTGCATCGGCTGACAGCGGGGCAATGCGAGTTGCTCGAAGAACTTCTGCGGGAGGCCGATGCGGATTTGCTGGCCTGGCTTCAGTGCCGGCAGCCTGTTCCAGAGGTGTATGAAAAAATGGTTTCCAACGTCCGGACGGCTGGGTGATTCGCGCCGGCCGCGTTAAAATCAATTTCAGCGCATTTAAGCGGGCCAGGTCATGAGCAACAACAACACCGTCACCCTTACTTTCAGCGATGGACGTCCTTCCATCGAGTTGCCTTTGCTCGACAGCACACTGGGCAAACAGGTTGTGGATGTGCGTCCTCTGGCGACGCAGGGTATCTACACGCTGGACCCTGGCTTTACCGCCACCGCCAGTTGCGAATCCAGCATTACCTTCATTGATGGCGATAAAGGCCTGCTGTCCCATCGCGGCTACTCCATTGAAGAACTTGCCTACAAGTCGGATTTCATGGAGGTGTGCTACTTGCTGATTTATGGCGAACTGCCGACCTTTGAACAAAAGCTGGCATTCGAAAGCAGCATCCGCCATCACAGCATGCTGCATGACCAGGTCAGCACGGTATTCCGCGGCTTCCGGAGGGATGCTCACCCCATGGCGCTGATGATCGGCGTTACCGGCGCGCTGTCAGCCTTCTATCCCGACGCGCACAATGTGTTCGATGCCAAGACCCGCGAGATTGCGGCGCACCGCCTGCTGGCCAAGGTTCCGACCATCACGGCCTGGGCCTACAAGTACACGATGGGTGAGCCTTTCATGTATCCGCAAAACCGCATGGGATACGCGGAGAATTTTCTGCACATGATGCTGGCCACTCCATGCGAACCCTACGAGGTCAAGCCGGTGCTGGCGCGTGCGCTGGATCGTATTTTTATCCTGCATGCCGATCACGAACAGAATGCCTCGACTTCCACCGTGCGATTGTCGGGTTCTTCCGGCGCCACGCCGTTTGCTTGCATGGCGGCGGGCATGGCTTCACTTTGGGGTCCGTTGCACGGCGGCGCCAATGAAGCCGTGCTTAAGATGCTGGAAGAAATCGGCGACGTCAAACGTATCCCGGAATTCATCGCGCGCGCCAAGGACAAGTCCACCGGCTTCCGCCTGATGGGATTTGGCCATCGCATCTACAAGAATTTCGATCCCCGCGCCAATGTCATTCGCGAGACCGCGCACGAAGTGCTGGACGAACTCGACATGCACGACGATCCGCAGTTCAAGATCGCGCTGGAACTTGAGCGCATCACGCTGGAGGACGACTATTTCATCCAGAAGAAGCTGTATCCCAATGTGGACTTCTATTCCGGCATCGTTTTCCGGGCGCTGGGCATCCCGGCGGCGATGTTCACACCGATTTTTGCCTTGGCAAGAACCGCGGGCTGGGTGGCGCAGTGGAGCGAAATGCTGTCTGATCCCGCGCACAAGATCGGCCGCCCGCGCCAGCGCTACACGGGTCCGCAGTTGCGTGAATTCGTGCCGGTCGAGAAGCGCGGCGCGTAAGGAAAACTGGAGTCAGAAGACTGATTCCCATGAAACATAAAGACTGGATAGACAGCAGTGCGCTCTATGCGGCCAATGCCGCATATTTTGAAGAACATCCTGACAGGCTGCCGCCGGACATTCTGAGCCATTTCCTGGCCGAGCCCGGCACAGAGTCCATTGACCGGCTGGAACGCCTGTGGGAGTCCAAGCAGGTTGGTGCGCTCCGCATCATCAACGCCTACCGTTTTCTGGGTGCCAGACAAGCTGATCTGGACCCGCTGAAACGCTTTGCCATCGAGCAGCTTCCTGAACTGACGCCGGAGTACTACGGTCTGGGCCCTGCCGATCTCGAACGTGAATTCGATACCGGGACATTGCTGGGTACACGGCGCGCTAAACTTTCCGACACGCTGGCGCGGCTTAACCGGATTTATTGCGGTACGGTCGGTGTGGAGTATATGCACTTGTCGGATGTTCCGCGCAAGCGCTGGGTACAGGAGCACCTCGAAGGGACGGACGGCGTTTATTCGCATCCGGCCGAGATCAAAAGACAACTGCTCAAACGCCTGACTGACGCGGAAACGCTGGAAAAATTCATCCACACCCGCCACGTGGGGCAAAAACGTTTTTCGCTGGAAGGCTCGGAAAGCCTGATCCCTCTGCTGGATACCGTGATTGCCCGCGCGGCGCTGCACGGCGCGCGCGAGATTGTCATGGGTATGGCGCATCGCGGGCGCATCAATGTGCTCTGCAATTTGCTTGGACGCTCGCTGAATGACCTGTTCGAACAGGCGAAAAACGGCGGACCTGATTCTCCGCTTTCGGGCGATGTGAAATACCATCAGGGCTTTTCCAATGACATCGCCACGCCGTATGGCCCGGTGCATCTGGCGCTGGCGTTCAATCCCTCGCACCTGGAAATCGTGCATCCGGTTGTGCGCGGCTCGGTGCGCGCGCGGCAGGACCGCCGGGGCGATGTCAAGGGCTACGAGGTGGTTCCGGTCATTCTGCACGGCGATGCCGCGCTGTCTGGCCAGGGGGTGGTCATGGAAAGCCTCAACATGTCGCAGACGCGCGGATTCAGGAACGGAGGCGCGATCCATGTCGTCATCAACAACCAGATCGGTTTCACCACTTCCGACCCGCGCGATGTGCGCTCCAGCCTGTATTGCACCGATGTGGCCAAAATGGTCGAGGCGCCGGTGTTCCACGTCAACGCCGACGACGTCGATGCGGTGGCATGGGTGGCACAGCTGGCGGTCGATTTCCGCTACACCTTCCACAAAAATGTCTTCATCGACCTGGTGTGTTTCCGCCGCCATGGCCACAACGAGCAGGATGAGCCGCTGGTGACGCAGCCGTTGATGTACAGAAAAGTACAGACGCATCCTGGCACCCGCGCCAAATATGCGCAGTACCTCCAGGCGCAGGGCGTGATCGATGCTGGCGAAGATGAAATCATGATCAATGCCTGCCGCGATACGCTCGAACAGGGAAAGAGCCTGAGCCCGCCCGCCGCGTCGGATTTCAAGCAGACGTTTGCCACCAATTGGGGGCGTTTCCGTGGTGGCGACATTCTGCGAGAGGCGGATACGACTGTTCCGTTGGCGGATTTGAAACGACTGGGCGCGCGGCTGACGCATATTCCCGATGGCTTTGCCCTGCACAGCCGGGTGGCCAAGGTTGTGGATGACCGCCGCAAGATGACGGCGGGCGATATGCCGCTGGACTGGGGCATGGCCGAGCATCTTGCGTTTGCCAGCCTGCTGGATATGGGCACCAATGTCCGGCTTTCCGGACAGGATTCCGGGCGTGGCACGTTCTTTCATCGCCATGCCGTGTGGCACAACCAGAATCGCCAGTCGCGTCATGGCGGAGACCATGTGCCGCTGGAATCTCTGCATGAACATCAGGGCATGTTCACGGTCATCGACTCGCTTCTGTCCGAAGAAGCGGTGTTGGCCTTTGAATACGGCTACTCGACGGCGGAGCCGGATTCGCTGGTCATCTGGGAAGCGCAGTTCGGCGATTTCGCCAACGGCGCCCAGGTCGTCATCGACCAGTTCATCGCCAGCGGCGAAGCCAAATGGGGCCGGTTGTGCGGACTGGTCTTGCTGCTGCCGCATGGTTACGAAGGGCAGGGGCCGGAACATTCTTCCGGCCGCATCGAGCGCTTCATGCAACTTTCCGCGCAGAACAACTGGCAGGTGTGCGTGCCGACACTGCCTTCACAAATTTTCCACCTGCTGCGCCGGCAGATCGTGCGGCCAGTCAGAAAACCGCTGGTGGTGTTTTCGCCCAAGAGCCTGCTGCGGCATCCGCAAGCGGTTTCAAGACTGGATGATCTGAGCAACGGGAGCTTCCATTCGGTCATCGACGACACGGTTCCGGCGGAACTGGTAACCCGCGTCGTGGCCTGTTCTGGAAAAGTCTATTTCGAATTGCTGGCGGCGCGCGGCGATCGGAAGGACGTCGCCTTGATTCGTATCGAGCAGCTTTATCCTTTTCCGGAAGACACGCTGACTAGAATCCTGTCGCGCTATCCCCGCGCGCAGCAGCTTGTCTGGGCGCAGGAAGAGCCGATGAATCAGGGTGCCTGGTATGCCATCTGGCACCATCTCAATCATTGCGCGCCTGCCGGCAAGTCATTCAGTTACGCGGGCAGCCCGCCGGCTGCGGCGCCAGCTTCGGGCTATGCTGTCCGCCACAAGACAGAGATGGATGCCATGCTGAAACAGGCGCTAGAGGAATAAGATGCCGGTCGAAGTCAAAGTTCCGCAGCTTTCAGAATCCATCGCGTCAGGCACCCTGCTGGCCTGGCGCAAGCAGGCTGGAGATAAAGTCCAGCGCGATGAAACCCTCGTCGACCTGGAAACCGACAAGGTCATCCTCGAAGTACCGTCACCGGTGGATGGCGTGCTGGCCCGTGTCATACAGCCCGAAGGCGCGACGGTGAAGGCCGGGGAAACGCTTGCCATCATCGAGACCGAAGCTTCAGCAGCCGCGCCTGTTTCTGCAGCATCGGCACCTGTACCCAAGCCTGCACAGGAACCAGCACAGAAACCGGCCAAAACAGCAAAGCCTGCGGAAACTGCGCCGTCACCTGTCACGCAAGTTTCCAGCCCGCCAAAATCCGAGGTGCTTCCGGCCAAACGACTGCCTGACGACGGTCCGCACAAACAGCGCATGAGCGTGCAAAGCCGGGAAGGGCGCGAGACTCGCACGCCCATGTCGCGCCTGCGGCAGCGTGTGGCCGAGAGATTGGTGGCAGCCCAGCACTCCGCGGCTATCCTCACGACATTCAACGAAGTCAACATGCAGCCGGTCAACGAACTGAGGCAGCGTTACAAGGCCGAGTTCGAAACCCGTCACGGCATCAAGCTAGGCTACATGAGCTTCTTCGTGCGCGCGGTGTGCGACGCTTTGCACCAGTTTCCCATCGTCAATGCCTCCATCGATGGTGAAGACATCATCCATCATGACTACTACGACATCGGCATCGCTGTTTCAACACCGCGCGGTCTGGTGGTGCCCATCCTGCGAGATGCCGAGCGGCTGTCGTTCGCCGAGATCGAAAAAGGCATCGCCGATTTCGCCGCCCGCGCCCAGACCGGCGCGATTTCGATTGATGAACTCACCGGCGGCACGTTCTCCATCACCAATGGCGGCGTGTTCGGCTCGCTGCTGTCAACGCCCATTCTCAACCCGCCACAGTCTGGCATTCTGGGTATGCACAAAATCCAGGACCGCCCCATCGCAGAAAACGGCCAAGTTGTCATTAGGCCCATGATGTATCTGGCCTTGTCCTACGACCATCGGCTCATCGACGGCAGGGATGCGGTTCAGTTTCTGGTTGCAGTCAAGTACGCGCTGGAAGCGCCGGAGCGGCTACTGCTGGATGTATGAGGCATGTGAATAACAGAAAATAAAGCTTGTTGCTGTCCAGAAAACCTGTATAGTTCGCGCTTCCGCATGTCCAGCCAATCGGCATGCGGGTCTCTTGAAACGATCTCCTTGATCTCCCATTCGTCTGCCTCGATTGGTGTCGCCTTAAGCGCGACAGGCCGTCGCAGGAAAAAATTAATGACTACTGAAGTATCCTTTGCCAGCCTTGGCCTGGCCGAACCCCTTATGCGTGCGATTGCCGATGCCGGCTACACCACGCCCACGCCGATTCAGGCGCAAGCCATTCCACCGGTGCTGGCAGGCGGTGATCTGCTCGCCGCGGCGCAAACCGGCACCGGCAAAACAGCCGGATTTACCTTGCCGATTCTGCATCTCCTATCCACACGCCCGGCACAGAACCAGAAATCCGGTCGCCCCCGCTGCCTGATTCTGGTGCCCACGCGCGAACTCGCCGCACAGGTGGAAGAGTCCGTCAAAACCTACGGCAAATATCTTTCGCTCACTTCCATGGTGATGTTCGGCGGGGTCAACATCAATCCACAGTTCAAGGCGCTGCGGTCGCGCGTGGACATTCTGGTGGCAACGCCGGGCCGGCTGCTCGACCACCTCGGACAAAAAACCGTGGATATGTCCGGCGTGGAAATCCTGGTGCTGGATGAAGCCGACCGCATGCTCGACATGGGCTTCATCCGTGACATCAAGAAAGTGCTGGCCGTGCTGCCGAAGCAGCGGCAGAATTTGCTGTTCTCGGCAACATTCTCCGACGAGATCAAGACGCTGGCCAATGGCCTGCTGCACAACCCCGGCTGTGTCGAAGTGGCGCGCCGCAACACCGCGTCGGAACTGGTCGAACAATCCCTGCATCTGGTGCCGCAGGCGCACAAGCGCGATCTGCTGGCACACCTCATCAAGCATCACGACTGGCAGCAGGTATTGGTGTTCACCCGCACCAAGCACGGCGCCAACAAGCTGGCGGAAAAACTGGTCAAGGATGGCATTGAAGCTGCCGCCATCCACGGCAACAAGAGCCAGTCCGCACGCACCAAGGCGCTGGCGGGATTCAAGAACGGCGATGTGCGCGTGCTGGTCGCCACCGACATCGCCGCGCGCGGCATTGATATTGACCAGTTGCCGCAGGTCGTCAATTTCGAACTGCCAAACGTGCCGGAAGACTACGTCCACCGCATCGGCCGCACCGGCAGGGCAGGCAGCGTAGGCTCCGCGCTGTCGCTGGTGGACAGCGAGGAAATGGGCTACCTGAAAGACATCGAAAAGCTCATTAAACGCAACATCGTGCGTGTAGAAGTGGAGGGTTTTGTGCCCACACCGCGTGCCGAGTCAGCACCGGATATCCGCCCCCCGCGCCAGCTGCAACGTCCAACTGGCATCCGGCCCAAAGCCGAAGGCCGACAGGCATCAGGCAAGGGGCAGCAGCGCAATAAACCGCAAGAAAAACGCAACGAAGCCCAACGTACTGACAAACCTCAAACCCGGCATGAAACCGCGCCACGCGGGCCGCAAACGGCCAAGCCGGGCCAGGCGCGCAGACCCAAGCCGCAGGCCGCGCTGTTCACAGCCAAACCTGGTTCGCGTGGGCATTGATGGGTTTGCTGGGAATATGAGCTTTGCGTAGGGTGGGCAAAGCGCAGCGTGCCCACCAGATAGTTGTTTAATCGCGTGGGCACGGCCTAAACGGCCTTAGCCCACCCTACGCTTGCTAAAAAAATGCGGGGCATTGCCCCGCATTTCATTTGTAACTTTGTTGGGCGCTTTAGACGTTTAGGCGACGGCGTGAAAATCCCAAACCTGCCAAGCCAATACCTAGTAATGCCAATGAAGCAGGTTCAGGTACACCTGGAGGGGGAGGTGGGGTGATTTCTTCGGTTAGCCCAGCGTAGGTAACTTGGGATTGGGAGTAGTTATAAAAACCGAACTGGCCATCCGGAAACGAACCCATAATGTCGAATATCGTTTGACCCGCTCCAAATGTTCCACCAGAAATATCAATTTTGATGCGGCCAGTCTGATAGAGAATTTCAAAGTTATAAAGCGTATTGTCTACCCAGCCTCGTGTTGATCCAAAATCAGTAGCTAGCACATCGAACTCGGTGCTATCGGTGTGGCCCCAGAATCCCGGGAGATAGTTTGTAATGGTTCCGTTTACCCTGCTCAGGGAGAAGCCTTCTTGGGCAAGGAAACCACCAGAACTTTGATTGTTTTGTTTCCAGTCAAACAAGACAAAATTCATGTCATTGCCAGTAGAGGCGGGACCATTGAATCCAAACACAAAACCGATGTAATCGTCGTCACCATCTGCGCCTACACGAATAGAACCGCGTATGGTTGTATTGATTTGGCTACCTGGGCCAACAAAAAATGTTGGATTCCCATTAATAGTTTGCAAAACAGAAGACCCATCTGCTGCAACTACCCAATTGCCATTGGCGGCAGGCCCTCTTTCTGCCCAAGTACTGAGGTTAACAGGGATAGGCGCTGCATTAATCACAGTTGTTGTTGCCAACAAAGCTATTGAAGTCAGGATAATCTTTTGATGATTCATGTGTGCTCTCCTTCGGCGCATGCGGCAATTCCAAAATGAATTTATTGCTTGACTGTAAAAGCAATATACATGCCTCGGGCGGGATGAAAAAAATTGTTCGTAGTATCAATAGGATATAAGCGCGACGTTCTTGGTAAGAAAGTTTGTGTTCATTGATTTGTAAAATAATTCGACACTCAAAACGCATGGACACGCTACAAACCTACGACGAACTCCCCTACGACCGGCTGCCCTTACCGGAAACCGAGCCGGATTTTCTGGCGGCGCTGGCAAGGCTGCATGGTTTTGAAGCGGCTGATGCACGTTCTGCGCGGGTGCTGGAACTGGGTTGCGCGCAGGGCGGCAATCTTATTCCGATGGCAGCGCGGTATCCAGACAGCGAGTTCGTAGGCGTCGACCTGTCGCGTGGTCAAGTGGAGGAGGGGCAGGCATTCATCGAGCGTGCAGGCCTGGGCAACATCCGCCTGCTGCATGGCGACATTGCCGCACTGCCGGAGAATTTAGGCACGTTCGATTTCATCATCGCGCACGGGGTGTATTCATGGGTGCCGGATTTTGTGCGCGAGGCGCTGCTGGCCACCTGCCGCCGTTTATTGAAACCGCTGGGCATTGCCTACATCAGCTTTAATGTCGAGGCAGGATGGAAACTGTATGGCCGGATTCGTGAAGCGCTGTTGAAACAGGACGATGCGAGTCTTTCGCCCATGCAGCGGGTCAAGCGGGCGAAGGAAATACTGGCGGCTATGCAAACAGACGATGAACGTCTGAACAAGGAAATCGCCTATCTGAAAACGGCGTCGCCTTCCTATCTTTTTCACGAATACCTGCCAGAGATCAACCAGCCGTTTTCATTCGAGGCGTTTGTTCAGGCGTCATCCCGGCATGGGCTGCACTATCTGGGTGAAGCGGGGCCAAGACGCGCACGGGTAGTGCTGGAAAACGACTGGGGCCTGTCGGCGGAAGCGCGCCATGAGCGCTGGCTGGAGGCCGAGGCGAGGCTGGACGAAGCCTTGCAAACGCGATTCCGCCGAGCGCTGCTGGTGCGCGACGATGCGCCGGTGCCGTCACCGCAGCAGCCTGACCGTCTGGCTTCGCTGTCATACAGTGCCGAATTGTCCTCTGACGACGAGCTGGATTTTTCAGAATTCACCGAACAGCATTTTCAGACCCGCACGGGCGAACGCTATCCGGTATCGCATCCGTTGCTGAAGGCTTATCTGGTAGCGCTGGCGGGTGCATGGCCGTCTGTGGTGGATTATCAAACCTTGCTGGATCATGCGTTGCCACTGGCGAAAGAATATGGTTTCACAGGCGAAGCAGATGAGGCATTCAATGAAGCCTTGCTCGATTTCGTTCAACTGCATGGAATTCGTTTGCACTCACAACCGCGTGCTTTGGAAGATGCAGAGATCGGTTTGCCGCAATCGACATCGCTGGCGAGAACTCAGGCCAAAAGTCCGGAATGGCCAGTGACCAATGTTTTCCATCAGGCACTGGACCTGGATGAATGGGGACGCTGGTTGATTACGCTGATGGATGGCAAAGCAAGCATTGATACCTTGTCAAAGCAGCTTGAAACGAAACTGGTGGAATCGGGAATTCAGAGCAGTCCGGAACAGACTCAGGAAATTCTGGAAAACTACACTGCCTTTTTCAGGCAGCAGGGGATTGTTGGCTAAAGCTTTTCAATACTGGATCGCCACGGGCCACATAAAATCATGCGGCCCTCGCGATGACAGCAGAGCGTCGTCATTGCGAACGAAGTGAAGCAATCAAGAATAAAAACCTGTCTTTCGTCAGTTTGGTAACTACTATCGAGGCGCTGACCAGCAGTTGTTGTTGACCTGCCAGGAAAGGCGCAATTGTTCGCCCATGGTCGACTCCATGTAGCGCACGCCGATGAAATCCGAGCCTTTGCGCCAGAACAGGCCGAGCTGGCTGACCGGCCCGCTGGCAATGACTTTTGTGTAGGGCATGGTGTAAACCGGGCTGCCATACTGGTTGGAATAATTGCTGGCCAGGGTGATGAAGTTCTGGAAAGTCGGTTTGACGAGCTGCTCGAACCCGACCAGCTTGTCATTACAGAACTGGAACTCGTAATTGCGCGCGCCGGGCTGGTCGGTAGGGTCCTGCGCCAGAATCATGTCCGCACCCAGTGGGGTGATATTGCCGAATTTCCAACTCTTTAACGCGAGTTCGACATCCGCGCGTGGCATGCCGTTGTAAAACTCGCCCGCCTGCCAGGCGTGGGCCGGCGGCAGGGCAAGCGCAAATAATACAAGAATTGGTAAGGTCAGATTCTTCATGGCCGGAAATGATACTGGGTGTTTCAGGAAAGGTAGCAGTTTCCGGGCCAGTTAAATCCCTATTTGCCCATCACCGCGCCAAAGACCTTTTTCAGCAGGTCGCTGCCATATTGAATCGGGTTGGTGCGGATGGCGCGTTCCTGCTCGCCGATGACCTTGTACAGCCGGTCGAGCGACTGCTTGGTGACGTAATTCTCGATACTGGCCTGGTCTTCCTTCACCATCTTGAATTTGGAGGCCAGCCCGGCGTACTTGTTGTAGGTCTGGGCCAGGCCGACCTGGGCTGTGGCAGTCTTGACCATGGGCTGGAATTTTTCGGTCAGCGCGGTTTCAGTCTTCTTGCGGAAGAACTCTGTAGCTGCCTGATCGCCGCCGGTGAGGATGCCCTTGGCGTCATCCACGCTCATGTCCTTCACGGCATTTACCAATAGGGTCTTGGCTTCGGGCACGGCAGCCTCGGCGGCGCGGTTCATGGATAGCACCAGTTCATCAGCCTGCTTGCCCATGCCGAAGGTGCGCATGAGCTTGTCGACTTTCTTGAGGTTCTCTGGCAGGGGAATGCGCAGCTTGGGATCGCCGAAGAATCCGTCCTGCTTGCCCAACTGCGCGACAGCCGCCTCGGCACCGCGCGTCAGGGCTTCTTTCAGACCGGAATTCATTTCGGCGGGCGTCAGCGCATCGACCGCGGATTTGGTGGCGCTACTGGGTGCGGTTTGCGTGCCGGAGGACTTGTCCATGGCGGCCTTGCCTGCGTTGAGCAGGTCGTTCAGGTCCAGCGCATACGCACCGCCGGCCAGTGAAGCGGCGACTGCCAGGGTGAGAAGACGGGTTTTCATGTGCATGTTCCTTTCAGAGAATCATTGCATTAAAGAATTTCAGCAGCGTGATCGGCCAGCCGCGAACGTTCACCGCGAGCGAGCGTCACATGGCCGCTGTGTGGCCAGCCCTTGAAGTGGTCCACCACATAGGTCAGGCCTGAACTGCCTTCGGTCAGATACGGCGTGTCGATCTGCGAAATATTGCCGAGACACACCACCTTGGTGCCCGGACCTGCGCGAGTGATGAGGGTCTTCATCTGCTTGGGCGTGAGGTTCTGGGCTTCGTCAATGATAAGAAACTTGTTGATGAAGGTGCGGCCGCGCATGAAATTTAACGATTTGATCTTGATGCGGCTGCGGATCAGGTCTTGCGTGGCAGCGCGGCCCCAGTCGCCTGCTTCATCGTCGGCCTTGTTGAGCACGTCGAGGTTGTCTTCCAGCGCGCCCATCCAGGGGGTCATTTTTTCCTCTTCGGTACCGGGCAGGAAGCCGATGTCTTCACCTACCGGCACGGTTACGCGGGTCATGATGATTTCGGAGTAGATTTTCTTTTCCAGCACCTGCGCCAGACCCGCCGCCAGTGTCAGCAATGTCTTGCCGGTACCGGCCTGTCCCAGCAGGGTGACGAAGTCGATCTCGGGATCCATCAATACATTGAGCGCGAAGTTCTGCTCTCGATTGCGCGAGGTAATGCCCCAGACATTGTTTTTGTGATGGCTGAAATCCTTGATGGTTTGCAGTTCCGCGCCTTTGCCCAGCACGCTAAGCACCTTGGCGTAAAAGGGCGTGCTGCTTTCCTGATAAACGAATTCGTTGACCAGTAAATCGCCCGCCATGGGCCCCATGATGCGGTAGAAAGTATGGCCGTTCGCCTGCCAGGATTCCATGCCCTTGCCATGCGTGTCCCAGAAATCCACAGGCAGTTCGGTGACGCCGGTATACAGCAGGTCGGTGTCTTCCAGCACCTTGTCGTTGAAGTAGTCCTCGGCGGGCAGGCCCAGCGCGCGCGCCTTGATGCGCATGTTGATGTCTTTCGACACCAGGATGACCTGTCGCTTGGGATGTGTGCGGCCCAGATGCAGCACCACACCCAGAATCTGGTTGTCGACCTTGCTGGTGGCAAGAGAGGCAGGCAGTTCGCCGTGAATGGCCTCGGTCTGCAGGAACAAACGGCCGGTGGCGGCATCATGGCTTTGCGGGCCCAGCGGAATGCCTTCGTCGATATCTTCCCAGCGGCTCACCAGATCGTCCAGGAAGCGGCTGGCCTGGCGTGCGTTGCGCGAAACTTCGCTCATGCCTTTCTTGTGCTGGTCCAGTTCTTCCAGGGTGGCAATCGGAATGTAGATGTCATGTTCCTGAAAGCGGAACAGGCTGGTGGGGTCGTGCATCAGCACGTTGGTGTCGAGGACGAAAAGCTTGGCGGAGGCGCGGGATTTGGGTGCTGCAGGTTTTCTGGGCATCAGGTTTGTTTAATTGAGTGATTGAACAAAGGCCAGAACTTCGGCGGCGTGGCCAGGCGCCTTGACTGCCCGCCATTCCCTCACGAGCTTGCCGGATTTATCAAAGGCAAAAGTGCTGCGCTCGACACCGCGCACCTGTTTGCCATACATGTTTTTGAGCTTCATGACGCCGAACAGTTCGCACAACTTTTCATCGGGATCTGAAATCAGTTCAAAGGGCAACTCCAGTTTGGCCTTGAAGTTTTCATGCGACTTGAGGCTGTCGCGCGAAACCCCCGCGACAACGGCACCAGCCTTGGCGAACTCTTTAGCCAGGTCGCGGAATTCCAAACCTTCGGTGGTGCAACCGGGTGTGTCGTCCTTGGGGTAGAAATAAATCACTACCGCATTGCCTTTTTGGGCGGAGAGTTTGAACAGGCCGCCGGTTGAATCGGCGGTGAAATCCTTGATGTTGGGTAGTGCCATGGTTATCCGTTTCGATGGGCAGACTTTAACAGGACTACGACTGCGCCGCTACCGCCATCCACAGGGCGGGCCTGACAGAATGCCAGTACATCTTCGCGCTGCATGAGCCAGTGACGCAGCTTGTGTTTGAGCACGGGCTCGCGGTTTTTCGAGCGCAAGCCCTTGCCGTGAATGATGCGCACGCAACGACGGTCGTTGCGGGCGCAGTTCAGCAGGAATTCGGCGAGTTCGATGCGCGCCTCGTCTGAACGCAAGCCGTGCAGATCGAGTTCGGCGCTGATGACCCAGCCGCCACGCATCAGCTTGCGGAGGGCAGCGGCTGGCACGCCGGGGCGGCTGAAAAACAGTTCTTCTCCGCTCTCGATTGAATCACGGCCGCCTTGTTCCAGAATCTCCCAAGGATCGGAAAGCGAATCGTGCAGCGCCTGTTTTTCATCCTTGAGGCGTTGCAGCGGCAAGGGCTTGATACGCGGCCGATGAGGTTCTTTGCGGTTGTGTGGCGCAAGGGCAACGGCGTCTCCCACCTCCTGCCGGAAGAGATGAAGGTCTTCTGGCTTTGAGGCGGGATCAGGCATCAGGCCAGGCCGAGGTTGTCGAGATACCGCTCGGCATCCAGCGCCGCCATGCAGCCAGATGCGGCGCTGGTTACGGCCTGTTTGTAAATATGATCCTGGATATCACCCGCGGCAAATACGCCGGGAATGCTGGTGGCGGTAGCGTTGCCGGCTCGGCCGCTCCTGGTGACGATGTAGCCGTGCTCCAGTTCCAGTTGACCCTGGAACAGATCGGAATTGGGCTTGTGGCCGATGGCGATGAAAACCCCGGTCAGCGCAATGTCCTGCGTGGCGCCGCTTTCGACATGCTTGATACGCATGCCGTTGACGCCGGTTTCATTGCCCAGCACTTCGTCCAGCACATGATTGAGCTGCAAAGTGATCTTGCCTTCCTTCACCTTTTCCATCAGGTGGTCGATCATGATTTTTTCGGCCTTGAACTTGTCGCGGCGATGCACCAGGGTGACATGGTTGGCGATGTTGGCGAGATACAGTGCTTCTTCCACGGCAGTGTTGCCGCCGCCAACGACGGCGACGTTTTGGCCTCTGTAGAAAAAGCCGTCGCAGGTGGCGCAGCCGGACACGCCCTTGCCCATGAACGCCTGTTCTGACGGCAGGCCCAGATACATGGCCGACGCGCCGGTGGCGATGATCAGCGCATCGCAGGTGTAGGTGCCCGCGTCACCAATCAGCGTGATGGGCTTTTCAGTCAATTTGGCAGTGTGAATGGTATCGAAAATGATTTCGGTCTCGAAGCGGGTGGCGTGTGCTTCAAACCGCTGCATCAGTTCCGGACCCTGAACGCCGTCGGCATCGGCGGGCCAGTTGTCGACATCAGTGGTGGTCATGAGCTGGCCACCCTGCTGGAGACCGGTGATCAGAACCGGCTTGAGGTTGGCGCGGGCCGCGTAAACGGCGGCGGAATACCCGGCGGGACCAGAGCCCAGAATTAGGAGTTTGGCGTGTTTGGATGTCATGGCGATGTTTTTCTCGGTTGGCTTTAATAGATTGCGACAAATCTGATTCTATCAAGTTGCTGTTGAAATATGCTTTACGGCAAAACTCGATGGCATAGGACTATATAATGTCAGCTTCACGAATTTAAACGTTTCATGCGCCAGGCCACCCGACCTTCCCGAATCAAAACTGCCGAACCGCTGCCGCCCAGACTGCTCAGACTGCTGCGCGAGGCGCGTGCCATTGCCGTGATCGCTGCCGCGTTGTTCCTGGCCGCCATGCTGATGACGCATAACCTGCAGGATGCGGGATTTTTCACTTCGGGCAGCGGCGAGCCGCCAAGCAATATGGTTGGCAACCTGGGTGCATGGGTATCCGATCTGCTACTTGGCCTGCTGGGATATTCCTCGTGGTGGGCGGTGGTGCTGGCCATCGGTTATTCGGTTCGCGTATTCCGTCATCTGGACAAAGTTCCCCTGACCAGCAAGCGGCATGTCTGGATTGCGCTGGGGGGATTTGTGTTGTTGCTCTTGTCGAGCAGCGCGCTGGAATCCATCCGGTTGTGGGGGCTCTCTGGTTTGCCGCACGGTGCAGGAGGGATTATCGGCCAAGGACTAGGAAACGGTTTCCAGAAGCTGCTGGGCTTTACGGGCGGCACCTTGGCGCTGCTGATCAGCATGGGCATCGGTTTCAGCCTGTATACCGGCGTGTCCTGGGTGCGGATGTTGGAATGGGTGGGGGAGGCGCTGGAACGTGCCACCTGGGGTGTCGTTGCCTACATCCAGCGCAAGCGTGACGAGAAAATCGGCCAGGCCGCGCTTCATCAGCGCGAGGAAATGGTCGCCGAGGAAAAGAAAAAACTCGAAATCGCCAAGCCGATCAAGATCGAACCTGTTGTTACCGAGGTACCGAAGTCGCCGCGCATCGAAGCCGAGAAACAGACGCCGCTGTTCAAGGATTTGCCGGATTCGCCGCTGCCGCCCCTGCACTTGCTGGATGAGGCAACCGAAGCCGCCGAGCCGGTCGGCAAAGAAGCGCTGGAGTTCACCTCGCTGATGATCGAGCGCAAGCTCAAGGAATTCGGCGTCGAAGTGAAAGTCGTTTCCGCTTCGCCCGGGCCGGTGATCACGCGCTATGAAATCGAGCCCTCGATTGGGGTAAAAGGCAGCCAGATCGTCAATCTTTCCAAGGATCTTGCGCGTACCTTGTCGGTCGTCAGCATCCGGGTGGTGGAAGCCATTCCGGGCAAGCACACCATGGGCCTGGAAATTCCCAACCCCAGCCGCCAGACCGTCAAGCTGTCGGAAATTCTTGGCTCCAAGGCCTATCACGACATGGCCAGCCCCCTGACAGTGGCGCTGGGCAAGGACATTGCAGGCAATCCGGTGGTGGCAGACCTTGGCAAGATGCCGCACCTGCTGGTTGCGGGGACAACAGGCTCGGGCAAGTCGGTAGGCATCAACGCCATGATTCTGTCGCTGGTCTACAAGGCCGGACCGGATGCCGTGCGGCTTATCATGGTCGATCCCAAAATGCTGGAACTGTCGGTGTATGAAGGCATTCCGCATCTGCTGGCACCAGTGGTCACCGACATGCGCCAGGCGGCCGCGGCGCTCAACTGGTGCGTGGCGGAAATGGATCGCCGTTATAAATTGATGTCCGCGCTGGGTGTACGCAACCTGGCGGGATACAACCAGAAAATCCGTGATGCCAAAAAATCAGGCCTGACGCTCAATCACCCCTTCAGTCTCACTCCCGATAATCCCGAACCCTTGGAACCCATGCCCATGATCGTGGTGGTGATCGACGAGCTGGCCGACATGATGATGGTGGTGGGCAAGAAGGTCGAGGAACTGATCGCCCGGCTGGCGCAGAAAGCCCGTGCGGCAGGCATTCATTTGATTCTGGCCACTCAGCGGCCCTCGGTGGATGTCATCACCGGCCTGATCAAGGCCAACATCCCGACCCGCATCGCTTTTCAGGTGTCGTCCAAGATTGATTCACGCACCATCCTTGACCAGCAGGGTGCTGAGGCCTTGCTGGGGCAGGGCGACATGCTGTATTTGCCGCCTGGCTCTGGTTTACCTAATCGTGTGCATGGCGCCTTCGTTTCGGATGGTGAGGTTCATCGCGTCGTGGAATATCTGAAGGGGCTCGGCACGCCGGATTACATCGAAGGCATCCTCGAAAGCCCGGAAGAATCATTTGAAGGTGGAGGCGTGGAGGGCGGCGTTGACGCGGAAGCCGACCCGCTCTACGACGAGGCCGTCGCCATCGTGCTGAAGACGCGCCGTGCATCCATTTCCGCCGTGCAGCGGCATTTGCGCATTGGCTACAACCGCGCGGCGAGAATGATCGAGGCCATGGAAAAAGCCGGGCTGGTTTCAGCCATGCAGCCCAATGGCAACCGGGAAGTCATCGCGCCCAAGCAGGATGCCTGAGGAACCTCTGAGTCTTCCCGCAGACCAAGCGGTATTCCTGACAAAGATTGCAAGCATGAATATCAGAACCCTCGTTTGTATCCTGCTTTTCGCGCCTCAGGCGTATGCCGGCGGCGTCGATGCGCTCAAGTCCTTCATCAATGACACACGCACGGCAAAGTCGGCTTTCAGCCAGACGGTAACTGACCAGAACGGCAAGCTGCGGCAGAAATCCGAAGGCACGCTGGCGTTTTCGCGGCCGGGAAAATTCCGCTGGGTATATCAGAAGCCGTATGAGCAGTTGATTGTCGGCGATGGGATGAAGCTGTGGATTTACGACGCCGACCTCGAGCAGGTGACGGTAAAAAAACTGGGAGATGCATTGGGATCCAGTCCTGCGGCATTGCTGGCAGGCAGCAATGAAATCGAAAAGTATTTTGTGTTGAAGGACGCGGGCACACAGGATGGAATGGAATTTCTGGAAGCAAGGCCAAGGGACAAGGAAAGCACGTTCGAAATGGTACGCATGGGATTTGCTGGCGGAACGCTGAAGACCATGGAACTGAAAGACAGTTTCGGCCAGACAACCGTGCTGAAGTTTGCGAAGCTGGAAAAGAATCCGCAGTTAAGCAGCAGCGATTTCAAGTTCACTCCGCCCAAGGGGGCGGACGTAATTTCCGAATAATGATCGTGAAAAATCCACCACAGAGACACAGAGTCACAGAGAAACCAAAAGCATCCTCAAGTTTTGTGACGAGCCTTATACATCCGTTGCGACAGCAGGCAATTATGGACAATCCGTTTTTTTTCTCTGTGTTCTCTGTGCCTCTGTGGTTCAACTACGCTTTTTAGAATGAAACCTGTTTCCGGCGATCTGTTTGGACGGGCTGAGGGCTTGGTCCCGCTGGCCGAGCGCCTGCGCCCACGGACGCTGGACGAAGTTGCCGGACAGGCGCATCTGATCGGTCCGGGCAAGCCGCTACGCGTAGCATATGAATCCGGCAAGCTGCACTCATTCATCCTCTGGGGCCCGCCGGGCGTGGGCAAAACTACTATTGCCAGGTTAATGGCCGACGCCATGGCGGCAGATTTCATTCCGCTGTCCGCGGTTCTGTCCGGCGTCAAGGACATACGTGATGCGGTGGCGCGCGCCGAAAACAATCGGGCCATGGGTCGTCACACGATCCTGTTCGTGGATGAAATCCACCGTTTCAACAAGTCGCAGCAGGACGCGCTGCTCCCGCATGTCGAATCTGGGCTGGTGACTTTCATCGGCGCCACCACCGAAAACCCGTCGTTTGAAGTGGTGGGTGCCTTGCTCTCCCGCGCGCAGGTCTATGTGCTGCAATCGCTTGCGCGTGAAGACTTGTTGTCCCTGTTCGAACGGGTGAAACAAGGCATGAGCGATGTACTTTTCGAGCAGGACGCCGTCGACAAGGTAATCGACTATGCCGATGGCGATGCGCGTCGGTTCCTGAATGATATCGAGCAACTGGCCGAAGCCGCGCGAGCACAGAATATTCCTGTCACGCTTGAACTGGCGGGAAACCTGCTGGTTCGCGGACCGAGACGATTCGACAAGGGCGGTGACGATTTCTATGACCAGATTTCCGCGCTGCACAAGAGCGTTCGCGGCTCCGATCCCGATGCTTCGCTGTACTGGATGGTGCGGATGATCGATGGCGGCTGCGATCCGCTCTATGTTGCCAGGCGGGTCATCCGCATGGCTTCGGAAGACATCGGTTTGGCCGATCCGCGGGCACTGAGGTTGGCGCTGGACGCGGCCGAAACCTTCGAACGCCTCGGCAGCCCGGAAGGTGAACTGGCGATTGCCCAGGCCGTGATCTACCTGGCCTGCGCACCCAAGAGCAATGCAGCCTATGTGGCTTACAATAACGCCCGCCGCTTTGTGAGTGACGATGGCTCGCGCGAGGTACCCGTGCATCTGCGCAATGCGCCGACCAGACTCATGAAAGAGCTTGGCTATGGGCGAGAATACCGCTATGCCCACGACGAGCCGGAGGCCTACGCGGCGGGCGAGGAATATTTTCCGGAAGGCATAAAGCCGAAGTTTTACGCGCCCACGCCAAGAGGAGTGGAAGGCAAGATCGCCGAGCGGCTGGCGTATCTGAGAAGCCTCGACGAGGCTGCACGAAAAAAGAAATCATAGGGAGTTTTCATGCTGGACATACAACTGCTGCGCAATGACCTCGAAGGCGTGGCGGCAAGACTCAAGGCCAGGAAGTTTGATCTGGATACCGCAACCATTGCCGCGCTGGAAGCGGATCGCAAATCGCTGCAAACCCGTACGCAGGAATTGCAGGCCAAGCGCAACAGCCTGTCCAAAAGCATCGGCATGGCAAAATCCAAAGGCGAAGATGTCGCGCCCATCATGGCCGAAGTGGCTGGATTGGGCGATGAATTGAAGGCCAACGAAGATGCTTTGGCGGTCTTGCAGGAAAAATTCAACGCCCTGCTCATGGGCATTCCCAATGTGCCACATGAAAGCGTCCCGGCTGGCAAGGACAGCGACGAGAACGTGGAAGTCTCGCGTTGGGGCGAACCGCGCAAGTTTGATTTTGAAGTAAAGGATCATGTGGACATTGGTGCGGGGCTTGGGCTGGATTTCGAATCCGCCGCCAAGCTGTCCGGTGCGCGTTTCGCGGTATTGAAGGGTGGCATCGCCCGCCTGCATCGCGCGCTTGCGCAGTTCATGCTGGACGTGCACACCCGCGAGCATGGCTACACCGAGCTTTATGTGCCCTACATGGTCAATGCCGATTCCATGCGCGGCACGGGGCAGTTGCCCAAGTTCGAGGAAGACCTGTTCGCAACTTTCAAGAATGCAGACGAGAAACTGTATCTGATTCCCACCGCCGAAGTGCCGGTGACGAATCTGGTGCGGGACGAAATTATTCCTGGTGAAAATCTGCCGTTGATGTTCGTTGCGCATACGCCATGCTTCCGCTCCGAGGCGGGATCGTATGGACGCGACACGCGCGGCATGATTCGGCAACACCAGTTCGACAAGGTGGAAATCGTGCAGATGGTCAAGCCTGTGGATTCCTACACCACGCTGGAAACACTGACTGGCCACGCCGAGGCCATTCTGCAAAAGCTGGGCCTGCCTTACCGGAAAATGCTGCTGTGCACCGGCGACATGGGCTTTTCCTCGGCCAAGACCTATGACCTTGAAGTTTGGCTACCGGCGCAGAACACCTATCGCGAGATTTCGTCGTGCTCAAATTTCGAGGCTTTCCAGGCGCGCCGCATGCAGGCGCGCTATCGTGAAAGTGGCCGCAACGAAAAAAACAAGCCCGAGCTGCTGCACACACTGAACGGCTCAGGACTGGCTGTGGGCCGTACGCTGGTGGCGATCCTGGAGAACTATCAGAACGCCGACGGCAGCGTGACCATTCCGGAAGTGCTGCGTCCATGGATGGGCGGGATCGACAAGCTTAGTTGAACAACAGCGCGAGTTTTTCCGGAAGATTTTCGCGACCGAACAGCAAGGGGCTGTAGTCCGGTTCCAACCGGGCCAGGATGTCATAATAGTTGCGGATGCTTTCGACGAAGATTACTGCTTCACCTCCGCGGGCATAGCCATAGCGCGTCACACCCCTGTAACCGCCGCGCGATAGCAGCGGCAGGGTTTGTTTCACATCCGCCCAGCTGTCCGGATTCATGCCCTTGGCCTGGGCGATACGCCGCGCGTCCTCAAGATGCCCCAGCCCCTGATTGTATGCCGCCAGGGCCAGCCAGGTTTTGTCGGGCTCGGCAATCCGGGCGGGCAGGCTCTCCTTCAATAAAGTCAGGTATTTTGCCCCGGCAAGAATGCTTTGTTTGGGATCAAGCCGGTCGGTGACGCCCATGCGGTCGGCGGTTTCATTCGTCAGCATCATCAGACCGCGCACGCCCGTATATGAAGTCGCGTAAGGATCCCATTTGGACTCCTGGTAGCCGATGGCGGCAAGCATGCGCCAGTCGATGCCGGTAAGATTTTCCGCTTCATGGAAGTATTTGCGATACCGCGGCAGCGTGGAAAGCCGCCTGTCCAGAATCCCCTCGGCATGTTCGGGTTCCAGCCGTTTGACATGGCCGAAATACCGCTCATAGATTTGTTTGAGCCTGCCATTGCGGCGGGATTCGATAAAGAAGCTGTTCAGTTTTAGTGCCAGCTTCTTGCTGGAACGATAGGGCAGGGCCCATACCACGGGCTGTTTGTCCGCAAGACTGTAGGTGATTTTCAGGGAAGGGTAATGATTGCGCGCCAGGTCGTAATCCTGCTCGTTGACGACAACGGCATCAAATTCGCCTTCAGCCAGGCGATTCAGCAACTCCTCTGGAAAAACATCCTGCAGACTTACCCAGTTCAGCTTCGGGTATTTGTGGCGTAATGATTCCAGCAGGGGAAAGTGGCCGCTGTCCGCCATGGCACCCAACCGGACTTTGGACAGATCGGCAAGATTGCGGATTTTCGGGGCGGTATCGCGCGTCACGACCACCACGCGAGTGTAATAAAGAGGCGGTGTGCGGAGCAGTTGCTGTTCTTCAACCGCCGCCGCGATCAGATTGGCGGCCACCAGATGGGTTTTCCTGTCATGCAGACGACTGAACAACTCGGCATAACTCTCGCTTTCCTGCCATTTCACCGTCCAGCCATTTTGATCGGCAAATGCCTGGATCACGTCATGTGTATAGCCAGCACGATTGCTTTCCGCGTCCAGATAGTAAGTGGCAGGCCCATAGCGGGTAGTCACCACCAGTTCTTTGGTGGTATCCGGATCGGGCACGGGAACTGAAACCGGGCTTTTGGTACATCCACTCAATACGATTAGCGCCAGCCAGCCCAGGGTCAGGGCACGGATCATCCCCGCAGTCTATCGCATGGATGAATAATTGGGTTGGGAAGACGTCTTACTCCATGTAAAATCCGCGCTGCTGTTTAATCAGACTGACAGCCAGCAACCCCGGAGAGGTGGCAGAGTGGTTGAATGCACCGGATTCGAAATCCGGCATACGGGTTCTCCCGTATCGGGGGTTCGAATCCCCCCTTCTCCGCCAGTTTCAAGACACGATGTCAGCCTTAACCCCGAATAAGCCCTGCTCAGGGCTTTTTTTCCGCATTTTCCCCTGCTGTCCCAGGGTTGAAAATTCTTCTTAACTCATCAAATATATCTGCTGATAAATGAGCTACATTCTGTTTAATGGCAGCCAAACGTGAAGCAGGCGTGTTGCTTGAGCCGGCCAAGTCCAGGGTCAAGCCACCGCCACTATTTAAGGTTATTTTGCTAAATGACGATTACACACCCATGGAGTTTGTGGTGATGGTTCTGCAGCGCTTTTTTGGCATGGACCGTGAACGCGCAACGCAAGTCATGCTCAAAGTGCATACGGAGGGTGTGGGGATCTGCGGTGTCTATCCGAAAGACATCGCGGGAACCAAAGTGGAGCAGGTAACCCGGTTTGCCCGGGACAATCAGCATCCCCTGCAATGTACGATGGAAGAAAGTTGAGGGACAAATGATCGCTCAGGAACTTGAAGTCAGTCTGCACATGGCCTTTATGGACGCGCGCCAGAAGCGGCATGAGTTCATTACGGTCGAGCACCTGCTGTTGGCCATGCTCGATAATCCCTCTGCGGCTGAAGTCCTGCGCGCTTGCGGCATCAACATGGACGAACTGCGCAAGAAGCTCTCGGATTTCATCGAGGAGCACGCACCCAAAGTGGAGGGCGAGGGAGAAGTCGATACCCAGCCCACGCTGGGTTTCCAGCGCGTCATTCAGCGCGCCATCCTGCATGTGCAGTCTTCGGGCAAGAAGGAAGTCACAGGCGCCAACGTGCTGGTGGCGATATTTGGTGAAAAGGATTCGCACGCCGCCTTTTTCCTGGATCAACAGGGCATTACCCGGCTGGATGTGGTCAATTTCATTTCCCATGGCATTGCCAAGGTGCCGCAGACTGGTGCACCCAGGCAGGAAGACAATACCGAGACAGCCCAGGAAAGCCAGTCGGGTTCACCGCTGGAATCCTATACGCTCAATCTCAACGCGCAGGCGCTGGCGGGCAAGATCGATCCGTTGATCGGGCGCGATCTGGAACTGGAGCGGGTGATCCAGACCCTGTGTCGCCGGCGCAAGAACAATCCATTGCTGGTAGGCGAGGCCGGCGTTGGCAAGACAGCCATCGCCGAAGGCTTGGCCCGGCGCATCGTGGAAGGCACGGTGCCGGACATCCTGGCAGAAAGCACGGTTTATGCGCTTGATATGGGCGCGCTGCTGGCAGGCACCAAATACCGGGGCGATTTCGAGCAGCGCCTGAAAGGCGTCTTGAAGCAGCTAACCGATAACCCGAACGCCGTCCTGTTCATTGACGAGATTCATACGCTGATTGGCGCGGGCGCGGCATCGGGCGGGACGCTGGACGCTTCCAATCTGCTTAAGCCAGCCTTGAGTTCCGGCCAGCTTCGCTGCATTGGCGCGACGACCTATACGGAATTCCGTGGCATCTTCGAGAAAGATCACGCGCTGTCGCGGCGTTTCCAGAAAATCGACGTGCTGGAGCCCAGCGTGGACGATACGGTTGCCATCCTGCGCGGCCTCAAATCCCGCTTTGAGGATCATCACGGCATCAAGTACACCAGTTCGGCCCTGACCACGGCGGCGCAATTGTCGGCCCGCTACATCAGCGACCGTCACCTGCCGGACAAGGCCATCGATGTGATCGACGAGGCGGGCGCGGCGCAGCGTATCCTGCCCAAGTCGAAACAGAAGAAAGTGATTACGCCGAAGGAAATCGAGGAAATCATCGCCAAGATTGCGCGCATTCCAGCGAAAACCGTCTCCCTGGATGATCGCGAGTCCCTGAAGCGCCTGGATCGCGATCTGAAAGCCGTGGTCTTCGGCCAGGACAAGGCCATCGAGGCGCTGGCGTCAGCGATCAAAATGTCGCGCAGCGGCTTGGGCAACCCGCAGAAGCCGATCGGCTCTTTTCTTTTCTCCGGCCCGACCGGGGTAGGCAAGACCGAAGTGGCGAGGCAGCTTGCTTATACCCTGGGCATCGAGCTGATCCGCTTCGACATGTCCGAATACATGGAACGGCACGCGGTGTCACGGCTGATCGGCGCGCCGCCCGGCTATGTCGGTTTCGATCAGGGCGGGCTGTTGACTGAAGCAGTCAACAAGCATCCCCACGCCGTACTGCTGCTGGACGAAATCGAAAAAGCCCATCCGGACATTTTCAATGTGCTGCTGCAGGTCATGGACCATGGCACGCTGACCGATACAAACGGCCGCAAGGCAGATTTCCGCAATGTCATCATCATCATGACCACCAATGCCGGCGCGGAGAACCTGAGCAAAACCGCTATCGGCTTTGCCCAATCCAGCAAGGCAGGCGACGAAATGATGGACATCAAGCGCATGTTCACGCCCGAATTCCGCAACCGCCTGGACGCGATCATTCCCTTCGCCGCGCTGGATCACGAAGTCGTCATGCGCGTTGTCGACAAGTTCCTGATGCAGCTTGAAGAGCAGTTGCACGAGAAAAAAGTTGAAATCAGTTTTTCCGAAGCCCTCCGCGAGTACCTCGGCAAGGAAGGTTTCGATCCGCTCATGGGCGCACGGCCCATGTCGCGTCTGATCCAGGACACCATACGCAAGGCCCTGGCCGATGAACTGCTGTTTGGCCGTCTGGCCAATGGCGGACGCGTACGGGTGGACGTCAATCCCGAAGGCAAGGTGGGACTGGAGTTTCCTGAACCCCTGCTGACTTCCTGATCCGGTTGCACAAAAGAAAAGCGGCGCTCAACGAAGCGCCGCAAAAAAGCCCGGAAATAGACCGGAGGAGAGCCGGGGGCATCCGAGCCCCCAAACCGGGCTAGAACTCGAAAGTTCTGGTTGTTATATCGGGTTGAGCCACCAAAACTTTACTGACCTGTTGACATTGAATAGCGGCCGGAATCCCGTCCTTAACCGGTTTTTACATGTAGCCGTCTGCACTTCCTTAGATTGTCCTGCCTGTTTTGCTTCATCCTGCGCCATTTCAAGGCAAAATACCGGTATTGGCTAAATTTATGTCGAGATCTCGACGTTAACCAAAGATCAATCATCTGGAGAAATTCATGAAATATCGCGTTCTGGTTGCAGTGTTGATGGCGGGTTTGCTGACCGCCTGCGAATCGCCCGACAAGGCGGGTAGCGCCAAAGCAGCGGTCAAGGTTGGGCAGGACACGGTAACCGAGGCGGAAATCGAGCGCGCCATGGCAGGCGTCAATGCAGCGGGCGCCGATCAGGCCAAACTGAAAGCCACCGTGGTGGAAGCGCTTGTAACCCAGAAGCTGCTGGTGCAGGAAGCAAAAAAAGCCGGGCTGGACAAGAAGCCGGAGGTTGTTCTGGATGCGGCGGCGGCGCAAAGACAGGTGCTTGCCAAGGCTTATGCGGAGTCCCTGCCCGGCATGCATGAAGAAGCCTCGGCGCAAATGATCGATGACTTCTACAAGAAGAATCCCAATCTATTTTCCAATCGCAGGGTGTACCGTTTGCAGGAAGTCCAGATCGAAGCGACCCAGGACAAGATTCCCGCCATTCAGGCGCAATTGGGCAAAAGCAAAACCCTGGGCGAGTTTGTCGAATGGCTGAAAGCTCAGGGCCTGAAGGGCGGTGTGGCAAGCGGTGTGAAATCTTCCGAGCAGATGCCCGAACAGATGCGGGACAAGCTGGCGGGCATGCAGCAGGGCGGGGTGGTGCTTGTGCCCGCGCCGAACGGCATCGCTGTTCTGTCCGTTGCCGGTATACAACCACAGTCGCTGAACCTGGAGCAGGCGACACCGGCCATCAAGAAAATCCTGCTCGAAAGGAAACAGAAGGAAGTGCTGGAAGCCGAAGTCAAGAAATTGCGCGAGGCAGCGAAAGTTGAATACGCTGAGGGCTATGCACCTGCCGCAACCGAAGACAAGAAAAACTGATTCATGATTCTGGTAACAGGTGGCGCCGGTTTTATCGGCGCCAATTTCATTCTGGAATGGCTGGCTCGCAACAATGAGCCTGTCGTCAATCTCGACAAGCTGACCTACGCGGGCAATCTCGCCAATCTCGCTTCGGTCGATCGCGACGATCGCCATGTCTTTGTTCAAGGCGACATCGGAGACCGGCAACAGGTTGAGCAACTGCTTGCCCGTTACCAGCCTCGTGCCGTGATCAACTTCGCGGCTGAAAGCCATGTGGACCGCTCCATTCACGGGCCGGGCGAATTCATCCAGACCAATGTCGTGGGCACATTCAACCTGCTGGAAGCTGTTCGCGCCTTCTGGTCAGGCTTGGGCGAAGGCGAAAAAAGCGGGTTCCGTTTCCTGCATGTTTCCACGGACGAGGTCTATGGATCGTTGGGAAAAAATGATCCGGCGTTTTCCGAGACAACGCCGTATGCACCCAACAGCCCGTATTCCGCTTCCAAGGCGGCATCGGATCATCTTGTGCGCGCTTACCATCACACCTATGGCCTGCCGGTGCTGACGACAAACTGTTCCAACAACTATGGCCCGTATCAGTTTCCGGAAAAGCTCATCCCGCTGGTGATACATAACGCGCTCGCGGGCAAGCCGCTGCCCATTTATGGCGATGGCAGCAACATCCGCGACTGGCTTTATGTTACGGATCATTGCCTGGGCATCATGACCGTGCTTGAAAAGGGCAGGGTGGGCGAGACTTACAACATTGGCGGCAACAACGAGAAAACCAACCTGGAGGTGGTCAAAACAATCTGCGCCATTCTGGATGAATTGCACCCAGGTTTTCCTGTCACGCCGCACGAGAAGCTGATCACCTTCGTCAAGGATCGCCCCGGGCATGATGCGCGCTACGCCATCAATGCCGGCAAAATTTCACGGGAGCTGAATTGGCAACCGCTGGAGAGCTTTGAAACGGGCATACGCAAAACGGTAGCCTGGTATCTGGATAATCAGGTATGGGTTGAAAATGTGATTTCCGGTGAATACCGCAACTGGATGCAAACCAACTACGCCACAAGATAATTCATGACTGCACGCAAAGGCATCATCCTCGCCGGAGGCTCTGGCACCCGGCTTTATCCCGTCACACAGGCCGTATCCAAGCAACTGCTGCCGGTATACGACAAGCCCATGGTGTATTACCCGCTTTCTACTTTGATGCTGGCGGGAATACGCGACATCCTGCTGATCTCGACACCGCAGGACACGCCGCGATTTGAACAGCTGCTGGGTGACGGCAGTCAATGGGGCTTGAATCTTCAATATGCCGTGCAACCATCGCCAGACGGGTTGGCGCAGGCTTTCCTGATTGGCGAATCTTTTCTGGGCGGCGCATCAAGTGCGCTGGTGCTTGGAGATAATATTTTTTACGGCCACGAGATGGCGGATGACCTGAAACAGGCCAGCACCAGGCCACAGGGTGCGACGGTGTTCGCTTACCCGGTTCAGGATCCCGAGCGCTATGGCGTGGTGGAATTTGATTCGGCGGGACATGCCATCAGCCTTGAAGAAAAACCAAAACATCCCAAGTCGCGTTACGCGGTGACAGGATTGTATTTCTACGACAACCGTGTGGTGGAAGTTGCCAGAAATCTCAAGCCATCTCCGCGTGGCGAGCTCGAAATTACGGATGTCAATCGCCAGTACCTGGCATGGGGCGAACTGGATGTCCATGTCATGGGTCGCGGCCAGGCCTGGCTGGATACCGGCACGCACGAATCGCTGCTGGAAGCCGCGCTGTTCATTGAAACCATTGAAAAACGCCAGGGCCTGAAAATCGCCTGTCCGGAAGAAATTGCCTACCGCCAGGGCTTTATCGATGCCGCGCAAGTCGAGAAACTGGCCGCGCCACTGGCCAAGAATGGCTACGGCCAGTATTTGCTGGCATTGCTGAAAGAGCGGATTTTCTGATGAAGGTGATTGAAACTCGCTTGCCTGGGGTCTTGCTGCTGGAACCAAAAGTGTTTGGCGATGCGCGCGGCTTCTTCATGGAAAGTTACAACAAGCGCGTAATGTCCGAGGCAGGCATCACGCAGGATTTTGTTCAGGACAACCATTCACGTTCGGCAAAGGGCGTATTGCGCGGACTGCATTATCAAATCCGGCAACCGCAGGGAAAGCTGGTGCGGGTAGTCTCTGGCGAAGTGTATGACGTGGCGGTGGACATGCGTCGCGGTTCTCCCAGCTTTGGCCAATGGACCGGCATGCGGCTTTCGGCAGAGAACAAGTTGATGGCCTGGATTCCGCCCGGGTTTGCGCATGGATTTTATGTGCTTTCCGACGTTGCCGAATTTCTGTACAAAACCACTGATTACTATGGGCCTGAAAATGAGCGCTGTCTGCTATGGAATGATCCCGCGCTGGCCATCGACTGGCCGCTTGATGGTGAACCAGGCTTGTCGGAAAAGGACAGACTCGGGAAACCACTGGATCAGGCTGAGACTTTCGCATGAGAACCATCCTGCTGACTGGCGCGAGTGGCCAGGTGGGTTGGGAATTGCAGCGCGCTTTGGCTACTTTGGGCCGGGTGGTGGCGCCAGATCGCAATGAACTGGATCTTTCGCAACCTGAATCAATCACCCGAGCCGTTCGGCACATCAAGCCGGATCTTATAGTTAATCCGGCAGCGTATACGGCCGTGGACAAGGCGGAATCCGAGCCGGAACTTGCCTACACAGTCAATGCCGAATCTCCAAGCGTACTGGCAATGGAAGCCGCGCGTCTGGGCATTACGCTGGTGCATTTTTCAACAGACTATGTTTTCGATGGCGGCAAGAAAACAGCCTATATTGAAGCCGATCAGACCAGTCCGCTCGGTGTATATGGTGCCAGCAAGCTGGCAGGGGAAAAAGCTGTAATGGAATCTGGTGCGCAGCACCTGATTTTGCGTACGAGTTGGGTTTATGGCATGCGCGGCAAGAATTTCCTGCTGACCATGCAGCGGCTGGCGCGTGAGCGTGAAGAACTGGGCGTGGTCAACGATCAGTTTGGCGCGCCAACCTGGAGCCGCAGCATTGCCGAAGCTACTGCACAAATTCTTGCGATGTGGCTTTCGCCAGGAACCTCAGAAGATAACCGTCGTCAGCTTTCTGGCACCTACCATCTGAGCTGTGCGGGCAGAACAAGCTGGCATGATTTCGCGGCGGCAATCCTGTCGAACATGCAGACCGTGGGGGCGCGCACCGCCAGGCTCAACCCCATCACCACCGCGGATTACCCGACACCCGCGAAACGCCCGGCGAATTCGGTCTTGTCCAATGAAAAACTGCAACAGGCTTTTGGTATCTTCATGCCTGCGTGGGATGATGCGCTCAGGCTTTGCCTGGCGTGAAATTTGCTGATTTCAATTACTGCTTTTGACCCTGACATAACAACATGACCTTGTCACTCTATCCTGTAATTCTGTCCGGCGGTTCAGGCACCCGCCTGTGGCCCTTGTCCCGTGCCGCGCTGCCGAAGCAATTGTTGCCCCTGGCTTCGGACAAGACCATGCTGCAGGAAACCATGCTGAGACTGAAGGGCATTGAAGGCCTGGCCGCGCCGATGGTGATCTGCAATGACGACCACCGCTTCATGATTGCCGAGCAGCTTCGTGAAATTGAAATTACGCCATCCGCCATCATGCTGGAACCGGTCGGACGCAATACTGCTCCTGCGGTTGCGGTGGCTGCGCTTCGCTTGATGCGGATCAATCCTGATGCGTTGATGCTGGTTTTGCCTGCGGATCATCTGATTCGTGATGTGCCCGCTTTTCATGCCTCGGTTGCCAAGGCGGAAGAGGCGGCCCAGGCTGGCTATCTGACAACTTTTGGCATCGTCGCGCAGACCCCGGAAACCGGTTACGGCTATATTCGGCGGGGCGAAGCGCTAGCTGGTGCGGCTGGCGTGCATGCCGTTGCGTCTTTTGTCGAAAAGCCGGATCGCCCTACCGCGCAGTCCTACCTCGACAGCGGTGACTACTACTGGAACAGCGGCATGTTCCTGTTCAAGGCCAGCGTGTTCGTTGATGAACTCAAACGTCTGCGGCCCGATATCCTGAGTGCTTGTGAAGCGGCTTTGACAAAGGCGGTATCCGATCTCGATTTCATCCGTCTCGACAAGGAGGCATTCGCGGCCTGCCCGGCCGAATCCATTGACTATGCCGTCATGGAACATACCGGCAAGGCGGCGGTTGTGCCGGCGGATATCGGCTGGAATGACATCGGCGCGTGGTCATCCTTGTGGGAAGTCAGCGACAAGGATGCCAGGGATAATGTTCTTAGAGGCGATGTCCTGACCGAAGATGCGCATCACAATTTCATACGCGCGGAATCCAGGCTGGTGGCGGCGCTCGGTGTGGACAATCTCGTCATTGTCGAAACACCGGATGCCGTGCTGGTTGCCTCAAAAGACCGTGTGCAGGATGTCAAGAAACTGGTTGACCGGCTCAAGGCAGACAAGCGGGACGAGCACGTCTTTCATCGCAAGGTCTACCGTCCATGGGGCTGGTACGAAGGCATCGACGAAGGCGAACGATTCCAGGTCAAGCGCATCATGGTCAAGCCCGGTGAGAAACTTTCATTGCAGATGCATCATCACCGCGCTGAACACTGGATCATCGTCACCGGCACGGCGCGCATCACGCGCGATGACGAAACCTTCCTGCTGACCGAAAATCAGTCCACCTACATTCCCCTTGGCAGCAAGCACCGGCTGGAGAATCCCGGCAAGTTTCCACTGCACATGGTAGAGGTGCAATCAGGCGGCTATCTGGGCGAAGACGACATCGTCCGCTTCGAGGATGTCTACAAGCGTACTTGACCAAAACCCGCATTCTGCTTAGAATCTCGCGCTTACCGATTCCCCGATAGCTCAGTCGGTAGAGCGACGGACTGTTAATCCGCAGGTCCCTGGTTCGAGCCCAGGTCGGGGAGCCAAAGTTAAATAAAACGGGCACCAATTGGTGCCCGTTTTATTTTCATTACCTGGTTTCCAGCCAGTGCAATATTGCTGTATCTGGCTACATCTTGAATGAAACACCGATGGAAAGCATATGCACGCCGCCATTCAGCAGGCTATAGGCATCATCATCATAGTAGTCATAAAGATAGTTGGCGCGCAGTTTTGCCTTTGGTGTAAGGCTGTAATCCGCGCCAAAAGAAATTGAATGCAGGGTGTTGTCGATTTTTGAGTCGATCGTGCCCGTCGCGTTCTGCAATTCCGTCAGCACGACGCCGGTGGCAACATCTCCCGTGGATTTCGAGAAGGTGTAGCTTCCCCTCAGCTTGAGTTTGTCCCTGGCCTGCCAGTCGGCGCCGATTCCCAGACTGTAGGTGTCTACTTTGTAGTTGGGTCTGTCTATCAGTGAAAAAATGACACCGGGGTTCCAACGTTCGGTATTGGTCTGGAATAAATAGCTGCTCAGGTCATTCTGTACCCAGAAGAGATTGGCAAAGGCATTGACAGTATCGACGGGCATGACATTGAAGGTCAGGCCGGCGGAGTGCAGTGTGCTGTCGATGTCCTGGCTGTAAGTCAACCCGGGGCCACCCGCATCAAGGAAGGTATTGTTGGCGTTCTGCTTGCGGGTGTAGTCATAAAAACCGCTGGCCAGCCAGCCGGCAGGCGCGGTGTAGCTTACGAGGCTCTTGACCTGTAATGCTTCTTCCGGCTCGGATACAAGCCCGGTCTTGTCGGCCCAGGTGTAGGAAGGCGTCAGGCGGATATTCCAGCCTTTGGCCGGCCGTGCGATCAGCTTCAGATAGGCTTCGTCGGAAAGGGTGTCTTCACGATATAGGGTTTGTCCCGGCAGGATATGCTCGGCAGCCGCAGCACCAAAAGTCAGATCGCGTTCCCTGTCGAGCCGGTGCCACCCCAGGGTTACAGTCGAACCCATGACACCGGGTCGCCAGTTCGCCGCCAGTCCGTAATCAATTGAGGTGATGTCATTGATGCGGGGCGCAACCAGTTGACCGGGCGCGGTCGGAGAAATCACGTTTTCCACCGGGAAAGATGATCCGTTGTCCCGCTGGTAATACTTGACGAAGCCTTCCACACCAAGATTGCTGCGTGCATTCCAGCTGGCATTGAGGAATGCGCTGTCGGTGGTGATTTCGCCTTCCCAACTATCAGGCAGGCCGGGTGGCGGTCCGCCGAACAGGGCGGTAAAGCGGGGGTGGCTGCTGTCGTCCTCCAGGCTGCTGTGGCTGTAACCCAAGGCGAGCAGAAACGTGTGGCCGAAACGTTGGTTGAGTTGAAGGGTTTGCGATACCAGGCTGGTGTCGGGAACGTAGAAGAAGGGAGCCAGCCCGCGGCGATTGGTGGAAGTAATATCGGTTACGGCAACTCCCTGTGGCGACAGGATGTCGTCAAACAGTTTCAGGTCCGCTGTTCCGCTGGTGAATTTTTCCAGCGAAACGTTGTAATTGATGTTGAACAGGCCCTTGGGCGAGGCATCGATATTGAATGCCACCTTGTTCATGCGCTCGTCGATGCCGAGATTGATGCCACGCCATTTGTCTGCGTCATTGGTAATGCAAGGGCCGCTTCCGGGGCAGGTTGCCGGATTGTCCAAGTAAAACGGTGCAAACTTGTTGCCTTCACGCATGTAGCCGTCATAGTCGATCGAGACCGCGGCCACGCCACCCAGCAGGGTGGGCTTGACCTTGAAGCTGGCGCCATAGGATGTGCGGTCGACATGATAGTCAAAGCGGCCGGCATCATCGTTGAACGTCTGATAGGGACCACCAGGAACCGTGCCGACTGCAACCTCGTTAGGGCTGAACAGAAAATCTATCCCGCCCGTGGCAGAACGGTAATGCGAATATTGGGCGGAGAAGGCAATTTCATCGTCGCTGAATTTCGCCTTGCCGCGGTGGTTGTGCTGGCCGAACCCCTGGCGTTCAAGCACGAATAGGTCGCGATCGGCATTGCTGATGGTCAGGTCCAGATCGACATCGGCAAAGACATCCGTGCGGGTATCGCTGGAGAAACCTTCGCGGTAGTCGTAGCGTTCCAGGAAGTGGGTCTTGTCTTCGCCCACGCCCTTGAAGTAGTCGAACAGGAAAAGCCGCGGCGTGATCACAGCGGTGACGACCGGGGCGGTCGGTGTTTGCTGAGCGCCGTTGCCATTACCGTTGCCGTTTGCGGGGGCAGGCGTCTGGACCGGGGCCGCGGCGAGGGGCGGGGTCATCGTACTGACCGGCGCGGCGGAGAGTTGGGGCGCGGCTGGGGCGGTCTGGGTTGCAGGGGGGGGCGCTGCGACGACCGGTGCAGTTGAACTCGCGGCAGGGGCTGATGCGGGCGTAGTCGCAGCAGGCGTGGCGGCGGCCGCCGGAAGGGTTTTTTCGGTGCGGCTTGCCGGAGCGGGCGAAGTCGAGGGGTATTCCACCCACACCGGGCTGACATCGGCGGCCTGAAGGGACGCTGCAAGCACGGTTAGTGATGGAAGCACCCAACCGAATGTTGTCCTGAGTTTCATCTTCTTGTCCAATCCTTAATGCTTCAGCCGGGCATCGATGTGGCTGCCATGAATCGCGCCATGGCAGTTGGTGCAGTTGCGGAGCTGGGCGCCATTCGGAACACCTGCCGTAGCATGCCGGTTGTTGGTAATGGAATGGCATTGCAGACACTGCATGGGCTGGGCGATCTGCAACAGGCGGCGGTTGGGCGAGCCGTGGGGGTTGTGGCAGATGGTGCAGTCTTCAACCACCGGCGCGTGTTCAAACACCTTGGGTCCGCGGATGGCCTGATGGCACTTGTAGCATTGATCGTTTTTATTCGTCAGGCTGGTTTGCTTGCCGCCATGCGGGTCATGACAGCTCACACAGGAGAGGGCGCCTTCCTTGACTGGATGGTGAGAAGGCATGTTGAGCCGCGCCGCGACATCCTGGTGGCAGTCCATACAGGCCGCCGACTTCTTGTCGGTTTTCCATAAAGCCAGGTTGAATTGTTTGGGTTGCTTGGGCGAGTGCATGCCATGGCAGTCACGGCATTCGACCTGGGCCTGCTTGTGTGATGAAAACGCCCAGTTCATGCGTTTGTGGTCGTTGTTCTGGTGGCAAGACAGACAGTTTTCGGACGCTGGAAATTTCATTCTTCCCTTGCCGCCTTCAACCAGGTGTTTGGGATCAATCACTGAATGGCAGGCCTTGCAATCGCTGTGATAGCTGTTGACCTTGTGGCCTTCGTAAGCGACATGGCAGGTTTTGCAAGTGGTGTTGTCGATTTCCTGTATCGCGGGCGTGGTAGCTTGTGCGATTGCCACAGAAGGCATGAGGCACACGCCCAACCAGGCAATCAATATTTTGCAAACAGAGCGCATGCTTTCCTTCCGGTCAATTTCTTTTCTTGAAGCAACTTGGCGGGTTGTTTTCGCAACTGCGTTATCGTTGCGGTGCTTGAGCATAGTTCCAGATAACTATTCTCCGGGTATGGCGATTAGAAGGCAATTGTAAAGTGGCATTCCCGGCGGCTTTGCCTTCTGCAGACTGCTGGAATACAACACTTGAGTTCAAATAATGGAAAGGGCGCTTTCGCGCCCCTTCCTTACTTCCAATTACCAACTGTGATCAGTTGTCGTGAGCGAAAAGAATTGCTTCGCGCACGTCATCTGCCATGGTTGCAATCGCTGCGTCATCGCCCATTTCAAGACCGAGTATGGTCTCAAGCGCTGTCACAGTATCCTTCGAGATTGCCACGGTCTTGTCGGACGCGCTGCCCAACAACACTGCCACAAACTCGGCATCGGACATGGCGGGGTCAAACAGCACAGGCGCACCGTCGTTGACCACATAGTTGCCATCCACCACGCCGTCAGACAGAAAGTCTTTCAGCAAGGCCAGATTCGCCAGTGGTGAATCGATGCGAAGTGCATCTGTGGTGATTTGTGCAATCGCAGCCGTCAGATTGGGCGCTTCATAGATCGAAGTGCCGCTTGCGCCAACGATGGTGCTCAGGGTGGTCAACGCTTCGACCAGTTGCTTGTCGAGCAATTTGCCCGGTGCACGCGCGACGTTTAGGCGTCCGAGTTCAACCACAGGGATGCCTTCCTGTGCCCAAGCAGGTTTGCCGCCTTTGCTTCCCGTGCCGGCGCCGCCGCTATAGCGGGGACCTTTGGCGTCATTCGGCTCATCGTTGATGCCACCAGGGCCGGGGGCGCTACCGCCGCCTTTCTGCTTGTTATCCTGAAAGGAGCCTTGACCATGAACACCACTGCCCATGCTGCCCTTTCCGCCTTCTTCCTCGCTGACAACGGCTTCTACAGCCTTGCTCGGTCCGCCAGCGCCGCTTTCATGGCTGCCGCCCGCGCCCTTTGTAACCTGCCCTTTGTCACCGCTACCACCGCTTCCGCTATGGCCACCAGCACTGCCATGACCATCTTCCGCAGCCTGTGCGGTAGCAACCATGTTGCTCATGCCATCAGTCATGTAATCCGCAACCAACGGTACGGCCAAAAGACCAAATACTGAGGCACTGCCAATTACAACCAGTTTTTTAAGATTCAGGCCAATATTTGCCATTTTCCTACTCTCCTTTCTTGTCTATATGAACGCCTCGATTGCCGAGGCAGCTTGTTTTCTAATCTTTAAATATCTTTACATCCCCTTTCCATATTCTTTATATGATTTAACTGAAAGCGCGTCATTGAGATTTATCAATCCAGGCATGCTGGAATCAAAATAAATTTTCTGAATGGTTTTCATCGAGGCAAATAAAAAGCCCGGCATTGGGCCGGGCTATTGAGTGTTGCCAGAACAGTAATTAGCGACTGCCTGGGCTATAGCCAATGGTCAGATAGAACAAGTTCCTGTCGTATTCATAGGTGGGGTTGTTGGCATCGCGATTGATGTACCGATAACCTCCCGAAAGATAAAAGCGCCGGTCGAAATCGTAGCGCATGCCAGCGCCAGCAGCGATTTCATCTAGTTCAAGGGTGACGCCCTGATATTCAAGCTTGCCATAGGCCAGGCTCAAGTTCAGGGTAAGCTTGGGGTTGAGATCGTGCTCAATCCGGCCGCTGACCGTGGTATCCAGGTGGCTGGAAGCATCCAGGCCGGCTTCGGAATACGTGGTTTCATTGATGGCACGGTCAACCGAGGCGTTGATGCGTGTATGGCTGGCAGGTTTCCATTTCAGATTGGCGCCGTAGTAGAGACCGCTGACATCCTTCAGTGCGATGTTGTCGTAATCCTGGGACATATGGCCCAGGAATCCTTCAGCTTCAAAGCCCGGGCCCTGATTGGTCCTTAAGCCCAAGCCCAGACGGTAACCATCGGAATTTCGCCCGACGGGTTCGTTATCATAGTCGCGCGTATCCGTTGCGGCCTGGAAGAATAGTTCGTTTAGTGCGTTGTACTGGTAACTAAAGCGGGTGCCGATGGAAAACTGGTTCCGGTCGCGCCAGTCGACATCAAATCCCGGACTGCTGCCATCGTCAAAATCGAGGTTCTCGACAACCCCGCCGACACGGATTGTGAAGGGGGCAAGTTGGTGAGCAAATCCGATATGAGCACGGCTAGTGATGTACGTAGTGGGATCCTGTGCGCCTGCCGCAGAATCGGGTGATGAGCGATCTTCGTGACTCTGGCTGACACGAAGTCCGCCCAGCGCATGGGATCTGGCGGACAGGTCATAACGTCCGTCCGTTCCCAGCCACCAGTCCACGGCATCTTCCGAATCATTCTTGCGATAAAAATCGGCAGAGGCGCCTGCATCGAAGTTAAGCCGGTGGCGAGCCCAGTCAGAATTGACTTTCATCGAGGCGGAAGCCGTGGTAATGGTGTCGCTCTCCTCATTGGCAGGCGTACCGTAGATGTTGTCGCTCCAGCTTTCCGTCAGGCTGACATTGGGCATGACGCGAAAACCTTCAACCCTGAAGCCTTCCGGGGTGATCAGGATGGAAGGAGTGGAATCGGCGGCATGCGCAAGATGCCCATAAGACAAAGCCAGGGAAAGGCATAACCCAGTGTAAAAAGATTTATTGTGTCGTTCGGACCGGGTGGTCTGGCTGAAGCTGATATGGGTCATCTGAAATACCTTGGATTAAAGCAAGCGGTTCTTTGAAATTGCCGCAAAACGAAGCCATTCTACCGGCTGGCCGGCCATGAAACATCAAAGTCTTGTCTAAATTGATAATTGTCAATTGTCAGCTATTGACTTCAATGCAACAAAATCCTGAATGGCGATGCGGCCATGTTCCTCGCTAATCAAGCCCTCACGCTTGAACTCGGCCATTAGCCGGCTGGCTGTTTCCGTTGTTACTCCGAGCATGCTGGCTATGTCGTCCCTCGCCGGACTGTTCCAGACTTCGGCCAGCCCGTCACTGAAATACCTGAGGATGAGGTGAGCCAGTCGCGAAGCGGCCTTGCCGGTGGATAAATCGGTGATCATGCTTTCGGCGTCATCCACATTCTTTTGCCAACGGGTCATGAGCTGCTTGCTGAAGGATGGGTTTCTCTCATCCAGTCCCTTGAGGACTTCAACTGGAATCTTGCAGAGTTCCACGGGTGTAACGCTGATGGCAGTGTGTCGATAGGGCTGGACAAGCAGAATTTCCAGCCCGATAAAATCCGACCGGCTGGTCAACCGGACGATGCGCTGTTCACCATTGGGAATGGTCTTCACAAGTTTGATTATGCCTTTACGCACTGTGTACGCATGGCTTCCGGTTTCACCTTCTTCATATAAACGGATATGCGCCTCGTGCTGAAAGGTCAATACCGGCTGGACCAGATAAATCAATTCCGCCTCACTCAAGGTACTGAATAAGGCTGACTTGCGGATATCACAGTCTATGCAGTCTGCCCGTTTGGTGCAGTTGCGTCGGTTCCAGCCTGGTGTGAGGTTGTTCATGCTGTTGAATAATCGGTAAGTAATGCGCAATTGCGCCTGATGGATTGTATTTTCATTTTTGTTCTCTTCGGGAAATTATCTTGCTATTAAATGTTTTTGCATCAATTTTTAAGGCAATTATGAGGACAGGCATGTCCTTTTAAAGTTTATAATAATAGTTATATAGAATAGAAAACAGTATTTGAAAAAAGAAGATAAGGAGAGAGGCTGGGAATATGAAAGAAACCAGGCAACGCGGTCGTGTCCTTGGATTGCGCGTCAGCGGGATTATGATTATGGTTGCTGGACTGGTGGCTTCGGCCATGGCAACAGATCATTCAGGCTATAAGGAATTGCAACAGCCATTCAAGTCTGGACCGGAGGTGACACGAGCCTGTCTCGTATGCCATAAGGATGCAGCAAAACAAGTGATGAAAACCAAGCACTGGACGTGGCAATCATTGAATCCGCAAACGGGTCAGATGCTGGGTAAGAAAACGCTGGTCAACAATTTCTGTATCGGCGTTGCTTCAAATTATCCTTACTGCACCTCGTGCCATGTAGGCTACGGATGGAAGGACAAGAATTTTGATTTCAGCAAGGCAGAGAATGTTGACTGCCTTGCCTGTCATGACACGACCGGAACCTATCGCAAACCTTCCGGACTCGCGGGTCATCCCGTCTATGTGGAAATGGAGTTTCCACCAGGCTCAGGCGAAATCATGCATCCGGTGGATTTGCGGAAAGTGGCACAGAGGGTGGGATTTCCCAGCCGCTATAACTGCGGCGCATGCCATTTTTATGGCGGGCGCGGCGATGGCGTGAAGCACGGCGATCTTGATACCTCGCTGGAAGCGCCAGATTTTGAGCTTGACGTTCATATGGATGCCATCGGTCTCGATTTCAGCTGCACCAAGTGTCACGCAGGGACCGGGCATCAGGTGCATGGCAGCCGTTATAGCCCGGTTACCAAACGGGGTGAAGGCAGCGTAACCCGTGAAAGAACTGACAGGCAGAGCCCGGCAACCTGCGATACCTGTCATGGGATTTATCCGCACTCGGCCAAGACCATGACCAATACCAAGCCCCTGCCGGGTTTTACCCAGCAGGGAATGGCGGCAATGCTGAACCGGCATGGCGAGAAGATTGCCTGCCAGACTTGCCATATTCCGGCCATGGCGCGAGGTGGGGTGGCGACCAAAATGATGTGGGACTGGTCCGCTGCCGGAAAGATGGGCCCAGACGGCAAACCCATGGTGAAGAAAGATGACAAGGGCCATACCATTTATGATTCGAATAAGGGTGCATTTGAGCTGGGCGAAAACGTTGTCCCGGAATACCGCTGGTTTAACGGAGAAGTGCGTTACACCCTGTTGGGCGACAGGATAGAGAAACGGGCAGGCCATGTTGCCATCAATCATTTCGGCGGCGGCCAGAAGGACGGCAGATCAAGAATCTGGCCGGTCAAGGTTTTTCGCGGCGTGCAGCCTTATGACCCGGTCAACAAGACACTGGTGATTCCCCATACTTACGGCGAGGATGCAGAGTCCTATGCAGTAAGTTTCAATTGGGAAAGGGCGGTGGCGGCGGGCATGGCCGATGTGGGTGCGCCTTTCTCGGGGAAAGTTGAATTCATCAAAACGGAAATGATCTGGCCTTTGAACCACATGGTGGCGCCCAAAGCCAGGGCGCTCCAATGTCAGGATTGTCATGACAGGAATGGAAGCCTGGCGCAGGGGCGTCTGAAAAATGTTGAAGGATTGAAAAAGGGTCCGTTGTTCAGGTTGGGCAAATAAGCCAGTTGAACAGCCAGGTTCCCTGCTGAAAGGAGTGCAAGATGAAATGGAAAAGAATTGCGGGCGCTTGCATGGCGGGGTGTGTGCTGGGCATGCCGCTTGTGGCTGATGCCTATGAAGGCGACTGGAAACGCGGGCATGTTTATTACCGCATGGTCTGCACAAGCTGCCATGTGGTCAAGGCTGGCGGCTCTATAGGTCCCAATGCGCGCACACAGGCGGAATGGGCGGCTTATATGCAAGCCAACAAACATGCCAAGGGCAAGGACAGCGTCAGCTACTATGTCAGCAAGCCCTATCGTGAGAGCATTGCATCGACCAACAAGGCTGCCGCAAAGTTTGCTGATGTGCCTGAGCAGGAGCTATTCGAGGATTTGAAGGCCTTCGTTAGCCGCAGCGCGAAAGACGGCGATGCACCAACCGGCTGCCGTTAGATGACAGAAGTCCGCTTGAGAGTGATGGCGCAATGAGTTCTGAGCTTCGGTCTCCTTGGAATAATGGTTTGAGGGCCGACTTTGAAGCCGTATTTGTCGAGCCATGGTCGCCGTATGTAGGCGCGATTCTGCTGTTGATGGCGGTGTTCGCGCTGATGCTGTCTGGCGAATTCTGGGGAGTGTTTGGCGGCATCAAGCTTTGGGGCGACTGGCTCAATCATTTCCTGGGTCTCGATGGTGTTCTGGGCATCCATGCAGCGGATTCGCCGCTTATGCATCGGCTGTCACTGATGAACATCACGCTGGTGCTTGGGGCCTTCGCAGCCGCATTGTTGTCGCATCAGTTCCGCTTCAGCCGTCCGCCAGTACTTGAATTCATTTGGGGCGCTCTGGGCGGCAGCCTGATGGGAATTGGTGCAGTACTTGCCGGCGGCTGCACGGTCGGCGCCTTTTTCGTGCCAACCCTTCACGGTTCGCCATCGGGTTGGGTGATGTTGGCAGGGCTCATGATTGGTGCGGTGATCGGCTTGAAATTGTTACTATGGACGCTGGATCATATTTCGTGGGGCATGCAGGCGCCGGTACCGAAGCCGCTGTCGCCGTTAGTGCAGCGTCTCTATCCCTGGGTAGGTCTTGCCGTGATCGCCAGCATCCTTTGGTGGGCAACAAGCTGGTATGGTTCACCGGACGAGAAGACGGCATCGCGCGCCATCATCATCCTGGCTGGTTTCGCCATTGGCTTCATCATGCACCGCTCGCGCTTTTGTGTTGCACGGGCTATCCGCGAACCTTTTATGACCGCCGAAGGCGGTATGACCAAAGCGGTCATCCTGGCGTTGGCCGTTGGCATCCCGGTGGCCTCGCTGATTTTCCAGGCCAAGCTGCTCGATCCCTATCTCGCCATTCCTCCGCGATTCTGGATCGGTTCGTTGGCTGGCGGTGTGGTGTTTGGCATAGGCATGGTGTTTGCCGGCGGTTGCGGTACCGGTTCGCTGTGGCGGGTGGGAGAAGGCCACCTCAAGCTGTGGGTAGCGGTGTTTTTCTTCGCCTGGGTGGGGTCCACCGCAAGCGCCTTGCTCAACAAGACGGGCTTGACCATGTCGGAAATGAACCTCGACATGCTGGAGGAAAGCGCGCTCGGCATCCAGACTTTCTTCCCGACCATGCTGGGCGGCTGGGGCTGGACCTATCTGGCAACAGGCGCCTGTCTGCTGCTTTGGTATCTGCTTGTGCGCTACAACGAGTCAACCGAGAAATTCACGCTCTTCTGAATCGCGGGTTAAATCTCTTTGCATGGCCGGGATTTGATGGAAGGCTTTCGAACATTCAAGCATTCACATCTGTCAGGAACTGGCTAAAGTGATAAACATGAGTGAAGGAGCCCGTCATGAATAAAGCCTTGTTGCTTTTTTGTGTGACATTTCTGTTGAGCTGCAACACACCCCGGGATTATGGTCAGGAATCGCCGTATTACCGCTATCCTGAAAAAGGGCGCTTTATTCTAAACCATGCGCTGGAAATCCCGGCCAACTGGGCAACGGCAAGGTTGCAGTCGGGGAAAGTTGTGGCCTTTGGTCATGTGCAGGAGCAGGAGCCACATTGCATTGTCGAGTTAAATACAGTGCGTGCCGAACCGCAGCGCATCGAACCAGATACGTTCATCATTGTCAGGGTTCAGCGCAGCATCAGCGAACTGGCTGCCGCGTCTGGATTTTTCATCCGCGCGGCCTTCGCCGGTCACATCCGACCAACCCAGATGTTTTACAAGACCGCTTTTACATTGAGATCGGATAAAAAGCCGGGTGTACTGAGGATGATTTGCCAGAGTGATCAGTATGCTGCCGGCATGGGCATTCCCCGACACCTCAGCGTGCCGGAGATCCGACGGGCGCTGGGCAATATCTTCACGCTGGAATTGCCCTGAATCAGCCGTCGCATTCGACGCTCAGTTCGGGGATGTGATTGAAGGCGATGTGCATGGGCGTGCGCCAATGACACGATGCCTTATGCCACGCTGTCCACACAGCCATCTCGACAACGTTCCGCTACAGTTTGCCCACTGCGTATATAACCGAAACCCCAGATTTATTGTGGCGTAGAAGACTACTGAAGCGCCTTTGCTATTCTTGCCAGTGCGGTTTCCAGGTTGGCGTTGGAGGTGGCGAATGACAGGCGGATGTAGCCGTCGGCGCCAAAAGCGGAACCTGGAACGACAGCAACTCCCGCATCATTTAGCAGGAATTCGGATAGCGCCAGATCTGTTGCTTCGCTGATTTTTCCTTTGGCCTTCATGTTTGCCGCGGCTTCGCGCGCATCGGGGAAGGCATAGAATGCACCGCCGGCGTCCAGGCATTTCAGGCCGGGAATGGCATTGAGTCCATCCACTACCAGGCGATGGCGTTGCTTGAAGGCTGCCAGCATGGGCGCCATGCAGCCCTGGTCGCCATTGAGCGCGGTTTCCGCCGCCACCTGGGAAATCGAAGTGGGGTTGGAGGTGGATTGGGACTGGATGTTGGTCATGGCCTGGATGATGGCCTCCGGCCCGGCGGCGTAGCCAATGCGCCAGCCGGTCATGGAGTACGCCTTGGATACGCCATTCAGCACCAGGGTGCGGTCATAAAGGTCCGGGCAGGCATTGAGGATGTTGAAGAAGGGCGCGTCATCCAGGCGGATGTGCTCGTACATGTCATCGGTGGCGACCAGCACGCGGGGGTGCTTGCGCAAGACTTCGCCTAGCGCGGCCAGTTCATCCTTTGTATAGACCGCACCGGTGGGATTGCTGGGGCTGTTGATGACGAAAAGCTTGGTTTTGGGCGTGATGGCGGCTGCCAGTTGCGCCGGGGTGATCTTGAATCCCTGCTCGATGCCTGCATACACGATGACGGGTTTTCCATCGGCCAGCAGCACCATGTCGGGGTAGGAGACCCAGTAGGGCGCGGGGATGATGACCTCGTCGCTCGAGTCCAGCACCGCCTGCGCCAGGTTGTAGAAACTCTGCTTGCCGCCGCAGGAGACCAGAATCTGTTTGGGCGTGTAGAAGAAGCTATTGTCGCGCTGGAACTTGGCGATGATGGCGGCTTTCAAACCCGGCGTGCCATCCACGGCGGTGTATTTGGTGAAGCCCTTGTTGATCGCATCAATGGCCGCTTGCTTGATGTGCGCCGGCGTATCGAAGTCGGGTTCACCCGCGCCCAGCCCGATGATGTCCTTGCCGGAAGCCTTGAGGGCAGCAGCCCGGGCAGTGACGGCGAGCGTAGGGGAGGGCTTGATTGACTGTACGCGTCTGGATAGCAGGGGGTTCATGATGTCAACTGAAGTAAAATGCTTGTCTTTTAAAGGTTTTCGCGGTGATTTGGCCGTGAATTTTACCCGTGATCGTCACCTTCCCCAATAGCCCCTTTCGTCTGCACCAGCCGTTTGAACCGGCAGGCGACCAGCCGGAAGCCATCCGCAAAATCACCGAGGGCTTTGAGGACGGACTGGCTTATCAGACCCTGCTAGGGGTGACCGGATCGGGCAAAACCTACACCATGGCGCATGTGATTGCCCGGCTGGGCAGGCCCGCGCTGATCCTGGCGCCGAACAAGACCCTCGCTGCGCAGCTGTATGCCGAAATGCGCGAGTTTTTCCCTGAAAACGCCATCGAGTATTTCGTTTCCTACTACGACTACTACCAGCCAGAGGCCTATGTGCCATCGCGCGATCTGTTCATCGAAAAAGACTCCAGCATCAATGAGCACATCGAGCAGATGCGGTTATCGGCCACCAAGTCGCTGATGGAACGGCGCGATACGGTGATCGTGGCAACCGTTTCGTGCATCTATGGTATTGGCGACCCGGTGGATTACCACAGCATGATCCTGCACTTGCGCGTGGGCGAGAAGCTCGGTCAGCGTGAAGTGCTGCAACGCCTGGCCGCCATGCAGTACGAGCGCAATGAATTCGATTTTTCCCGTGGCACGTTCCGGGTGCGCGGCGATGTGATCGATGTGTTCCCGGCGGAAAACGCCGAGACGGCGCTACGCATCAGCCTGTTCGACGACGAGGTCGAAAGCCTGCAGGTATTCGATCCGCTGACCGGGCAAATCCTGTCCAAGGCCCCAAGATTCACGGTGTATCCCTCCAGCCATTACGTCACGCCGCGCGAAACCACGCTCAAGGCCATCGAGAAAATAAAAGTCGAATTAAAGGACCGGCTGGATTATTTCTACGCCAATCACAAACTGGTCGAAGCACAGCGGCTTGAGCAACGCACGCGCTTTGATCTGGAAATGCTCAATGAAATGGGCTTCTGCAAGGGCATCGAAAATTACTCGCGTCATCTGTCCGGACGCAAGGCCGGTGAACCGCCACCCACGCTGATTGATTATCTGCCACCGCATTCGGTGATGATGATTGACGAATCCCATGTCAGCATTCCTCAAGTGGGCGGCATGTACAAAGGTGACCGGGCACGCAAGGAAAATCTCGTCCAATACGGATTTCGCCTGCCTTCGGCGCTGGATAACCGGCCGCTGAAATTCGAGGAATTCGAAAAGCTGATGCCGCAAACCCTGTTTGTCTCAGCCACCCCGGCCGATTATGAGGAAAAACATCAGGGCCAGGTAGTGGAGCAGGTGGTTCGACCTACCGGCCTGATCGATCCCGTGGTTGAAGTGCGCCCGGTTACGACTCAGGTCGACGACCTTTTGTCCGAATGCCGCAAGCGGATTGACATTGGCGAGCGGGTACTGGTTACCACGCTGACCAAGCGCATGGCGGAAGACCTGACGGATTATCTGGCCGAGCACGGCATTCGCGTACGTTACCTGCATTCGGACATCGATACGGTGGAGCGCGTTGAAATCATCCGCGATCTGCGTCTGGGCGTGTTTGACGTGCTGGTGGGAATCAACCTGCTGCGCGAGGGGCTGGATATTCCGGAAGTCTCGCTGGTAGCGATTCTGGATGCGGACAAGGAAGGTTTCCTGCGTTCCACCCGGTCACTGATTCAGACCATCGGGCGGGCGGCGCGGCATCTGCACGGAACAGCCATTCTGTATGCGGATAAAATCACGGATTCCATGCGCCGCGCCATCGACGAGACGGACCGCCGCAGGAACAAGCAGATTGCTTTCAACACAGCGCATGGCATCACCCCCAGGGGCGTGGAAAAGAAAATCAAGGACATCATCGAGAACGTGGTGGACCTGGAATCCGCGCGGCTGGAGTTGAAGGCAGCCCAGACCCTGGCCGCATATCACGTCATGTCCGAAAGGGACCTCAACCGGGAAATCAAGCGGACCGAAAAGGACATGCTCGATGCCGCCAGGAATCTGGAATTCGAGAAGGCCGCGGAACTTAGAGACCGCTTGAAGGAACTCAAGCAGGTGTTGTTTGGAATAGAGCAGGATAATGAATCCAGGATGTAAACATGATTAACGTATTGTTTGTGTGCATGGGAAATATCTGTCGATCACCCATGGCGGAAGGCATATTCCGGCGCGAGGTCGCAAAAGCCGGGTTGCTGGACAAGGTGCATATCGATTCAGCCGGTACGCATAGCTATCACGTTGGCTCCAAACCGGATCAGCGCGCGCAGAATGCCGCAAGCAAGCGCGGTGCGAACATCAGCGGCCTGCGCGGCCGACAGGTCGCGGATGTGGATTTCGAGAAATTCGATTACATCCTCGTTATGGATAGCGTCAACCTCAACAACCTTAAACGGCGGGCGCCGGCGCGATGGCACGATAAGTTCAGGCTGTTGCTGTCGTTCAGCCGCAAATACCCCAATCTGGATGTGCCGGATCCGTATTACGGCGGTATCAGCGGATTTGAAGAGAACCTCGACATGATCGAGGATGCAGTGCAGGGGTTGATCAAGGAAATCCAGTTGATGCAGCCAGGCAAGCAGAAAACCTCAAGTTGATCTGAACGAATTTCAAAATGACCAAGGGGGCCAGCGGCCCCCTTGGTGTTTTGTGCTGCCAGGAACTCAGACGTTGTTCTGGCCGGTTTCCACTTGCACCAGCGGTTCGCTGGCTGGTGCAGGAGCACCCGAGCGACGGCGACGGCCAGGGCCGTGGGTGCGCTGTGTCGACCCTTCGGCAGATGAGGTTGTGGAAGCGGGCTCCGTGCTTGCGGGGGTACTGGTTTCCACCTGCATCAACTCCATTTGCGTCGAAGGGGTCGAAGTCGGGCGGCGACGGCGCGAGCGATGCTGGGATGTGACTGATGATTCATCAACGGCGGCCGGCGCCGCACCCTGAGTTTCAACTTGCTGTAGATCAGCTGCGGGACCCAGGTTTTTGAGAATTTCTTCCGGGCGGGCGGTAACGCCGGGCTGTGAAACCACGGGTGCCGGGACAGGTGTCTCGGGCGGCGCGCTGACAGGCAACGGGGCTGCCGTGGTACTGACGGTTTCCCTGGGTTGTGCGACAGGTTCCGGTGCGGTAACTGGCACAGGAGGCGGCGCGATTTCCATGGCAGGCGCGGAAGTCGGTTGAACGGCTGCTTCCGTGGCCATGACGGCGACAGGTGCAACGGGCATTTCAACCAGGCTTGTCTGCGCTTCGGCCTGTTGCGGGCGACGCTCGCCACGCTCTCCGCGATCGCTTCTGTCGCGGCGGCCACGGCGGCCGCGTCCGCTTTCACGCGGCGCTTCCTCGCCCGTTACGGCAACGGCATCACGCTTCTCAAGCTGCGCGGGCTGTTCGTTCCTGGGCTGGCGGGGCGGACGCGGCTGGCGAGCGGGTTTTTCACGGCCTTCCTGCGTACGTGCTTCCCCCGATTCGGTTTGCTCGGTACGGCGCAGTTCGCGCGGCTCGCGTGGGGGGCGAGGCGTGCGTTCGCGACGTTCGCCACGCTCTCCGCCGCGATCCGCGCGCTCTCCACGTTCTCCACGCTCTGGACGGGTATTGCGCGGCTTGCGTGTTTCGCGTTTTGGTTCAGCCACCGGTACGGCTGGCTGGGGTTCTTCGCCCATTTTCTTGAACCATCCGACAATGCGGCCGATAAGACCGGCCTTTTCTGCTTCCTGCATGACGGGCGCGGCGGCAACCGGCGCTGGCTGGGCTGGGGTAATGGCCTTGACGACGGCTTCTGGCGCGGGAGCGCGCTGTTCGTGCGCGGCAAGGTGCGCCTCGGGCTCGGGCACCGTTACCATTTTGTAGCTGGGTTCGGTGGCGCCTTCGCGATTCAGGTCTTCATGCTTGATGCGCTCGATCGTGTAATGAGGGGTTTCCAGATGAATGTTGGGAATCAGCACGACATTCACTTTAAGCCGGGCTTCAAGGGTATGGATGTCCTGGCGTTTTTCGTTCAGCAGGAAGGTGGCGACTTCAACCGGCACCTGGGCGTGGATGGCGCCGGTGTTTTCCTTCATGGATTCTTCCTGAATGATGCGCAGGATAT
>ERZ1645185.38-NODE-38-length-62130-cov-7.481756_pt1 | contig 62130 bp, 55 predicted proteins | sample MGYA00575351_ERZ1645185 | MGnify/ENA primary metagenome ERZ1645185 (study PRJEB40838, sample SAMN11284767) | freshwater sediment metagenome | isolation source: river sediment | host: Sediment | place: India: Jana village, Kanpur | collected 2015-12-17 ... | reverse complement strand
CAGCGAACTTCGGGATCGCGATCGCGGCCAGGATGCCGATGATCACGACGACGATAAGGAGTTCGATGAGCGTAAAGCCCTTGCGAGTGCGAAGCATGGTCGTGTCTCCAGTGGGGGGATGAACCGAGAGGGCCACCGTGCGTGGCCACTCGCCGGACACCTTGGTAGAGGGCAAACCTCCTGCCAACGTGGAGACCGCAAGTAAACTACATACAGTACAACGAGTTACATCATTTCTACGCACACCTAATCATTCTGCGGCTCCCGCGTCCTGCACGGTTAGCCGCACAACGCGGCACCTCGAAACGCACTCCCAAGGTGCTCACCGACAAATCGGTTCCGCGTCGATACCGCCACCAGACCGAATGGTGCACTCGAAGCCGGGCAACGCGTCGTGGGTAGCACTGGCCGACCACTTCGTCGCATCACCGGCAAAGGTGAGCGTAACACCGGCCGAGCCGCGCGGCACTTCGACCGCGGCGTAACTGTTCTCAGCGGCGAACTTGGATTCCGCCGTCATGCCCAGGTTATGCAAGTCCGATTTCATGGCCGCGATATAGGCCCGACGCTTTGAATCGCCGAACTTGGCGATGGCAATGGTCGCCAGCGCCGCGATGATGACCACGACGGCGAGCAACTCGACGATCGTGAAGCCGCACCGCCGTGCTACCAGCGTTCGGATGCGCAATGGTGTTCGCATATCAGGCATCTCCATATCGGGCCAACTTTCGATACAAGGTTGAGGGGTCGATTCCGAGCATGTCGGCCGCCCGGCTCTTGTTGCCACCTTCGTTCTGCAGCACCCACTGGATGTACGCCCGCTCGATGGCCTCGAGCGTAGGCGTCACCGGGGTCCGCTCACTGACGAGCGGCTCGGCCCGACGTTCCGTAACCCGTTCGGGGAGCGCGTCGAGTTGGATCTTTGAACCCGGGGAGAGAATCACCGCGCGCTCGAGCGCGTTCTCGAGTTCACGCACGTTGCCCGGCCACCCGTAGGCCATGAGCGCATCGAGCGTGTCCTCGGCGAGCCCCTTCGAGGCCTCGTTTCGCATCTGCGCCGAGCGGGCGAGAAAGCTCTCCGCCAGCAACGGGATGTCGTCGGTGCGCTGTCGCAGCGGCGGTAGATGCACGGCAATCACGTTCAGGCGATAGAACAGATCCGCGCGAAACGCACCGCGCTTGATCTCTTCTTCAAGATCGCGATTGGTAGCCGCCAGCACCCGCGTGTTTACCGCAATGGATTCCGTGGCGCCCACCGGAATCACTTCGCGCTGCTGCAGGACGCGCAGCAACTTCACCTGCGTCGACGGCGTGGTCTCGCCAATTTCGTCGAGGAAGAACGTCCCGTTGTTGGCAGCCGCAAAGAGACCGGTCTTATCCTTCACCGCGCCGGTGAACGAACCCTTCACGTGGCCGAACAGTTCGCTCTCCAGCAACGACTCCGGCAGCGCGCCGCAGTTGATGCTGAGGAAGCTGTTGTCGGTGCGCGTACTGAGGTCGTGGATGTAACGGGCCACGACTTCCTTACCGGTGCCGGATTCTCCCGTGATGAGCACGGTCGAATCGGTTGGGGCCACCGTTTCGGCCAGCCGCAACACTTCGAGCCAGCTCTTGCTTCGCCCAATCGGACGGCTGCCAATGCTCTTGTCGCGCCGACGGATTTCCTGCTTGAGCGACTGGTTCTCTACGCGCAGCCGGCGATGCTCGGCCGCGCGCTTGAGGATGGCCACCAGTTCGGCGTTGCGGAACGGCTTTTGGATGTAGTAAAAGGCGCCCTCGTTGACCGCCTGCATGGCCGACTGCAAGGTGGCCTGCGCCGTCATGAGGATGACCGGAATTTCGCTGTCCACCTGGCGGGCGTGGCTCAACACCTGCACCCCGGTAACGTCAGGCATGCGAACATCGGTGAGCACGATGTCGGGTTTGATCTCGTCGATCTTCTCGATGCCCTGACGACCGCCGTGCGCAGTGAACGGAATGAACCCTTCCGTCTTCAGCAGAATGCGGAGCGTCTCGAGAATCCCCGATTCATCATCGACCACCAGTACGCGGGGGGCCGATTCGGGAGCGGATGCAGCAATCACGCGGTCACTCCGGTAGAACTGTCATCGGACGGAACGGGAAGAGCTGGTACGGCCGCGGAAACCGGCAGCAGCACGGAGAAGCGCGTACCGCGAGGCAGTCGATCGACGAGCACGACACCGCGATGGGCTTCGACGGCGCGGTGCACGACGGGCAGACCAAGCCCGGTACCACCGACCTTACCGCTCACAAATGGTTCAAACAGTCGATCCTTGAGATCGTCGGGGATACCCAACCCATCATCGGTTACGGTGATCGCGATCAACTCCCCGGTGATGGCTGCCGACGAGCCGTTGGTACCCTTTGGGGCACGACGGTCGACCTGCACGAAGATGTTGCCATCGGCGGCAACGGCCTGAATGGCGTTGAGCACGAGATTGAAGACCGCTCGATGTAAGAGGTCCTCATCACCATTGAGCCGCGGCAGATCGGGCGCGATATCCACCTGCACCTGTACGGACGGCGCGCGATCGGGATGTGATGCCGCCAGCATCGCCGCGGTCTGCACCAACGCACCAACGTCGAGGGCATCGAGACGCGTGACACGTGCCCGCGCAAAGTCGAGGAAGTCGGCCAGCAGGCGACTGAGTCGATCGGCCTCCCTCACGATGAGATCGTGCAGGATGCGTTCGTCGTCGTCATCGCCGGACGGCTTCGGCACGCGAAGACGCGAGAGCTGCTCGGTGGCACTGCGGATGGCCGCCAGCGGGTTGCGGATTTCGTGGGCCAGCGACGCGCTCAGTTCGGCGACGGCCTGCAGACGCTCGGCGCGGATATGCAGCGCCTGCAACCGCTTGCTGTCGGAGATGTCCTGAAAGATTGCGGTGGCCGTGACACCTGACTCGGGGCGCGACGTGTCAGCCACGGTCGTGGTGACACCGATTTCCACTTCTTCGTCGTTGCGGCGAATGACCCCCTCGGCGCGGGTCGTACGGATTCCGTCGCGGGCGCTGCGTTCGAGGAGGTCCGCCAGCTGCGGAGAGACCGCAAGCAGCGACGGCAGCAGCGGTTTGCCGGTGAAGGCACGCAGGTCGATGCCAAGGAGTTCGGTGGCAGCCGGGTTGGCGTAGAGCAGGCGCCCCTGCCCGTCCACGGTGACGATACCGGAGCGGATGGTACGCAGAATCTCCGCCGCTTCGAGCTGCACCTTTACCAGCTGCGCTGCGAGCGCCTCGCGCCCGGACCCGGCCAGCCGCAGGCGCAAAGCCACGTAGCCCGAGCCCACGGCCACGACCGCGAACACCGCGACCTGCACTCCGACGCCTACGAATGGCGTACCGGTGCCGGGCCGCAACAGCAGGACGTCGACTGAATAGAGGGCACAGGCCGCCGCCGCCACGATCAGCCCACCGCGGAAGGGAAGCATCAGCGCGCCACTGGCGATGACCAGGATATAGAGCGCGGCAAACTGCGAGCTCCACCCGCCCGTGATGTGCACCACAGCGGTCACCAGCAGGAGGTCGAGCGCGCACTGGCCCCCGTAAAACCAGTCGCCGAGCGGCTGCCGTTCAAATTCGGCATAGATGGCCGAGCCGACAGTGGCGAGCGTGGCGACGGCGAAGGCGAGGGTAGCGACCAGGGTATCCGAAGGCGCCGCCTTGTTCCAGACGAACACGGCCGCCACCAGGATGGCGCACGCGAGGACCACCCGCGCGAGCCAAACCCAGCGCAGCATGCGCCGGGGCTCGAGCATCTCCTGAATGGGATCCTGTGGAAAAGCGGGGGTATATCGCACGCGCGGGAAGCTCGAGGGTCGTGCAAATTGCAAGAGGGATATCGTGCAAGATACTCTTGCAGAATGCACTACCCTGACGAATCAGTCGTCTGCCCGTTTCTTTAAGGTCATGTTTGTCGAACCTCCGTTGTCCCCTGAACCAGAGCTGACGATCGGTGTCATCTCGTTCCGGCTCCTGTTCGTGCTGTTCCTGGTGCTGCTCAACGCGTTCTTCGTGGCCGCTGAGTTCGCCCTGGTGGCCGTGCGCCGCAGCAAAATCGACCAGATGGCCGCCGACGGCGATCGCAGCGCCATGGTGGTGCAGCGGGCCCTGTCGCAGCTCGACCGGTATATCTCCGGCACCCAGCTTGGCATCACGCTGGCGTCGCTCGCCCTAGGGTGGATTGGTGAGCCGGCCATCGCAGTCCTGGTGGACATCGTCCTGCGGCAGGTCGGCATCGAGCCCGCCCCGGGGGCGGTGCATACCGGAGCGGGTATCGCGATGGCGTTCCTGGTTATCACGTTCCTGCACATCGTGCTGGGGGAGCTCGCTCCCAAGTCGGTAGCGTTGGCCCGTCCCGAAGGGGTGAGCCGGATGGTCGCGCGCCCGCTGATGCTCTTCTCGCAGGCCATGTCGCCGTTCATCGCGCTGCTCAACGGCACCGCAAACCGCCTGCTCGGGTGGTTCGGCATTGAACCGGTGTCCGAGAGTGGTCACGTGCACAGCCCGGAGGAGCTCCGGCTGCTCGTCATGCAGGCCCGCGCGCACGGTACGCTCGACGAGTCCGACTCGGCCATGCTGGCCGGCGTGTTCGACTTTCACAACAAGCGGGCACTCGACGTCATGCGCCCCCGCACCGAGATGGTCGCCATCGCCGAGGACGTCGAACTCGAGGAGTTGCGCGAAATCCTGAAGCGGGAGCGCTATTCGCGGTATCCCGTGTATCGCGATACGGCCGACGATGTGGTGGGGGTATTCCTCGCCAAGGACTTCTGGCTGGCCGACGACCCGGATTCGTTCTCACTTCGGGAGCATCTGCGCGAGCCGCTGTTCGTGCCGGCCACGCGCGCCGCCGAACGAGTGCTCGACGACCTCCGTCGCACACGGGCGCATCTCGCCGTGGTACTCGATGAATACGGCGGCACGGCCGGCATCGTGACGATGGAAGATCTGGTGGAAGAAGTCGTAGGCGACATTGCCGACGAATACGATCCGTTGTCGCGGGACGCGCTGCTGTTCGACGGGGTGCTCGAACTGGCCGGTTCCATGTCGCTGGTAGACGTACGCTCGGACCACAAGCTGCCGATCCCCGAGGGGGATTGGAGCACACTGGGCGGCTTTGCTTTTGCCGCACTTGGACGTCTGCCGCGGGTCGGCGATCGCGTTGCCTATCCGGACGGCGAGCTGGAAGTCGTCGCCATGGATGGCCGACGCGTCGCCGCCCTGCGCGTGCACAAGCGGGCTGAAGTCACCGGAACGCCGGCATGAGCGCGACCAGCGGGCCGCTGGGGGCGGAGGGGATCGACGTGGCCCCCGGCGTACGCATTCCGGCCACGGAGCTGATGGTGTCGGCCATATCCGGCGGTGGCCCCGGTGGGCAGCACGTGAACAAGAGTGCGACCCGCATCGTTGTGCAGTGGAACGTGCGACACTCGCGCGCCTTGCGTGACGAGCTGCGCGAGCGCGTGCTGCAGAAGCTGGCCTCGCGGCTGGACAGCGAAGGGTACATTCGCATTGTGGCCAGCGAGTACCGCAGTCAGTTGCAGAATCGTCGTGCGGCGTTCGAGCGGCTGCAACAACTGATTGCGCGGGCGCTGCTGGTGCCCCGCGTGCGCAAGGCCACGAAGCCCACCTACGGGTCGGTGCAGGAACGCCTGTCTACGAAAAAGCAGCGATCGGACACCAAGCGACAGCGCCGGCGCCCGGTGGACGACTGAGACGGGCCGGCGGCCGAAGTTATCGGTCTGCCGGCCCGCGAGACTTTCCTGCGGTCAGGGCGTCAGAAGGCGATGACGTTGACGCCCAGGTAATACGTGATGAAGTCGGCCCGACCACGCACCGGTACCGGCGTAGCATTGTTCTGGAAGGCCTCACGAACCCGGTCGGCCGTGAGATAGCGCGCATCGTCGTGGCGCAGGAACCGTGCACCCAAGTCGAGTCGCACCGGGTTGGTGCCCTTGGTGACCTGGATGTAACTACCCACGGCCCCACCGTACGCCCACACGGCATCGCTGGAGTTGGTGGTGCTGGCGAACGGCGTGTTGGTATTCTGCGACCCTTCGACCGTGCTTTCGGTCCAGAAGACCGAGAAGCCCCCCAAGGCGGTGGCGTAGGGGGTGAAGGTTCCGGTGGGACCCAGCAGCTGCGGGCCGGCGACCACGGACACGATGTTGCTGGAGGTACGCAGGTCGAGCTGAATGAGCCCGCCGGTACCGGCCAACGGGAGCCGTCGGCGGCTATTGGCGTATGACACGAACGAGAAGTCGCCGCGCAGGTTCAGGATCTTGTTGGAATCGAGGGCGCGCAACACGTAGCCGCCAAATCCGAAGCCATTGTTGGTATTGGCGGCAAAGTCGCCCTTGGGCTCGGTGAGCTGCAGGTGGACACCTACGGAGCCAAGCCCCGAAGGCGGCCGCCGCTCGCTGGAGCCGGAAGACGGGGTGTTTTGGGCGAGCGCCTGGCTGGCCGCCAGTGTGGTGGCGGCGGCGGTGAAGAAATGAAGAAGAGTACGCATGCGAGTGTATACGCGTCTGGTGACCTGTTGTGTCACAGCTCACTACTGAAACATTAGCGCCGGTAGGCCTTGAATCCCGACCTTAACCATCGTATTTGTATCGGCTTATGGGCGGTGGATTGACTCTCCTCATTCGCATCTGTGCGGCGCTCCTTTTGGGGGCGTTGGCGGTGCCGTTGCGTCCGGCAGCGGCAGCCAGCATGGTGGAGGAAATGCCTAGGGCGATGGGGGCCACCCACAGTGGCTGGTGCCTCTCGCATGTGTCCGAAGGGGCTCCCACCGGCCCCGATTCGCATTCCTGGTGCCGGTGCGCCAGTCGACGCCAGCAGCGCGGGCAGGACGGTGTCCTCCCGGCGTTGCATCTGGCGGGAAGCATTCCCGCCCTCGATCCGTTGAATGAGGAGCGTGGCTTGTGGCGCATCATTGCGTCGAGGCCCACGTGCATCACGGGTCGTTCCGCGGCATCGCCGCGTGCGCCGCCCGCGCTGAACTGAAGAACCGCTGGCTATCACAACCGACCGTCGTGCATTCTGCACGGCGGTGCGGCGAGGTATGCGCGTCGCCCTGCGGCGTGTTGTGCCCTGCCCTTCCTCAGTCCTTTGAATTGCGAGCATGTCGGCCCAGGCTACCCGCGTCAATCAACGCATTTCCGAGTCGCTCGGACTCGATGTCGAACAGTCCCGCTGGCGCGCCCTCACGCGTCAGGTATCATCGCAGGTGCCGCTCAGCGGTCGCCTACGGTCAGTCGGCGGCGCCGTCGACATCGGCTATCTCGATCGTTCGCTCAGCCCGGACGACATCCGGGCCGCCATCCGCGATGGGCAACTCCCCATTGTGTTGCTCGATCACACCGGTGAAGACGCGGTGGTGCTCACCCTCGAGAGTGGTGGCCTCCCGCAGGCGTGGCTCATTGCACGCGACGGATCGGAGACGCCACTCGAGGCCGAGCCGGCACAGTTGGCGGAAGTCGTGCTCCGCCGCCTCGGACACACGGGCTCGGTGCCGGCGCTCGCGCCCATGGCGCTCCGGTCACCAACCGCCGACGCCGGCGACAGTGCGCCGCACAGCCCGCTCGAGGGCCAAGCGCCAGCGGAAGTTGAACATCGATCGCCCATCGACCGCACCTTCGCGTTGCTCGCGCGCGAGAAGCGGGAAATCCTCACGATCTTCTTCTATGCCACGCTCGCTGGCGGACTGAGCCTCATCCTGCCGCTCGCCGTGGGTGGCATCGTGCAGCTGGTGCAGGGTCGCCTGTTCCTGCAGCCGGTCATTGTGCTCATCTCGTTCGTCATTCTGGGCACCATTGTGGCGGGCGTACTGCAGATCGGCATTCTGCGCGTGGTTGAACGCATTCAGCAGCGGCTGTTTGCCCGCATGGCGCTGGAGTTCGCGTTCCGGGTACCGCGCATGAAGTACGCGGCGTCGCTCGAGCAGAATCTACCGGAGCAGATGAACCGCCTCTTTGAAGCGGTCGCCATTCAGAAGGGCATGCAGAAGCTGCTCATCGATGTGCCCACGGCGCTGCTCACCGTGATGTTCGGGCTCATCCTGCTCACGGTGTACAGCCCGTGGTTCTCGCTGTTTGCCGTCGTGGTGCTGTTCATCCTCTATCTGATCATCCGCTGGACCGGCCCCGAGGGGTTGGCCACGTCGATCGTGGAGTCGAAGTACAAGTACAAGGCCGTGCACTGGCTCGAGGAAATCGCCCGTGCTTTCCACGCCTTCAAGTTCGCCGGCGATTCCACGCTGCCGGTTGAGCGCATGGACGACGTGATCACCGGTTATATCAAGTACCGCAAGAAGCACTTCGCGGTGCTTGTGAAGCAGACCATCGCACTCATCGGCTTCAAGACCTTCATTACGGCCGCGGTGCTCATCATTGGCGCCACGCTGGTGCAGACGAATCGCTTGTTGCTGGGCCAGTTCGTCGCGGCTGAAGTGGTCATCGTGACGGTGCTGGTGGGTGTCGAAAAGCTCATCACCAGTCTGGCCACGGTGTACGATGTGCTGACTTCAGTGGACAAGTCGGGGCACGTAGCCGACCTGCCGTTGGAGTCACGTGGTGGACTCGCCCCGGTGCATACACCGGGCACCGGTGTCGCCATTGAAGCGCGCGATCTTCGGTATCGCTATCCCGGAGCCGTATCCGCCTCTGTCGACGGCGTCAACCTGCGCATTGCGCCGGGCGAACGCGTAGGCATCATGGGTGTCGACGGGTCCGGGCAGAGTACGCTGCTCAAGCTGCTCAGCGGCCTCATTGACGACTACGATGGCACCATCCGCTTCGACGGGGTGACGTTGCGCGACCTCGACCGCCCGGCCCTGCGGGCACGCATCGGGCAGATGTTGTCGTGGGGCGATCTGTTCGACGGCACTGTCGAGGAAAATGTGAGCGTGGGACGCGCGCACATCACGCCGCTCGATGTGCGTGAGGCGCTCGACGACCTGCAACTCACCGACGAAATCCAGCACCTGCCGCAGGGCATTCAAACGGAGCTGCGCAATGGTGCCCGGAACCTTCCCGCGCATCTGGCGAACAAGCTGTTGGTGGCGCAGGGCATCGTGGGCCGCCCCCGTCTGGTGGTGTTTGACGACTTCTTCCAGAATCTTGACGCGCCGTCACGGGGGCTGATTGTGCGGTTGCTTACCGACCGCGCGCGTCCGTGGACGGTGGTGACCGTATCGCACGACCCGCAGTTGCTGGCCGCATTCGACCGCGTGCTGGTGGTACATGAAGGTCGCGTCGTTCGCGACGGCACCTTCGCACAGCTGCGCAACGATCCCGTGTGCCGCAGCCTCATGCACGACTATCTCAACGACTCCTCTGCCGTGTCCGGAGACTGACCCATGGCCACCTCCGATATCAATATCGAACGTGAACTGAAGACGCTGCCACTGCAGACCACCTCGCTGCTCGGTGCGGCCGACAGTGGGCGCATCGTCTCACGCTGGCTCATCGGCATTCTGGTGGTGCTGGTCATCATCCTCTTTCTGCCGTGGCAGCAGAACGTGCAGGGCGAGGGGTTGGTGACTGCGCTGAGCCCGTCCGACCGCCCGCAGCAGCTGCAGACGCGCATCGACGGCCGCATCGAAGCATGGTTCGTGAGCGAAGGGCAGTACGTGAAGAAGGGCGATTCGATCGTGCGCATCTCCGAAATCAAGGAGGAGTATCTCAACCCGAACGTCCTGCCGCTCACGCAGCAACAGCAGCAGGCCAAGGAAAGCGCGATCGGCGAGAAGCTCAACAAGGCGGCCGCGCTCGAACAGCAGATCGCGCAGCTCGAGCAGCAGCGCGATTTCAAACTCCAGCAAACACAGAACAAGGTATTGCAGTACCAGGCTGAGGTGCGGCAGGTGCAGCTCGAAGACTCAGTGGCGCGCGATCAGCTGCGTCGCCGCGAACGGCTCTTCCGCGACTCCCTTGGGCTCGTATCGGTCAACGATCTGCAGACCTTCCAGATCCGTGCGCAGTCTGCGTCAGCAAAGCTGGTGGAGAAGCAGCAGATGCTCGCCATCACGCAAACCGATTTGCAAAGCATCCCGGCCGAATACGGCGAAAAGATCTCCAAGGCGCGTTCCGACCGTGCCGCCACGCTCTCGGAAGTGAGCGAAGGTCGATCGGAGGTCGCGAAGCTGAAGGACAAGGTCGGTTCGCTCACCTTGCGCAATTCGTTCTACGTGATCGAGGCCCCGCAGGACGGCTACGTCGTGCGGGCCACCCGCGCCGGTCAGGGTGAAATCGTAAAGGCGGGCGAGCCCATCGTGACTGTACAGCCCGCCCGCCCGCGCAAGGCCGTCGAACTGTACGTGAAGCCCATGGACGTGGCGTTGCTCAAGCCCGGGCGCCATGTGCGCGTGTTCTTCGATGGATGGCCAGCGCTGCAGATTTCCGGGTGGCCACAGGTGGCCGTTGGCACCTTCGGAGCAAAGGTCGAGGTAATCGATCAGTTCCCGAGCTCTGACGGCCGCTTCCGCGTCCTGCTGGTACCAGACACCACACACGATGCCGATTGGCCCGCGCAGCTGCGCCTCGGCACCGGCGCCGAAGGCTGGGCCATGCTCGACAACGTGACTGTGGGCTGGGAGCTCTGGCGTCAGCTGAACGGCTTCCCGCTCTCGATCAAGCCCGGTGATGCGCTCCCAGGCGACGCCGTCGCAGGCGACAAGGGCAAGAGCGGCGGAGGGAAGAAGTGATACCCATCTGTCACGCCGCTGTCCTGCGAACGTTCACCCTGGCGGCCGCGCTGACCGCATCGGCCGCCACGGTCCGCGCCCAGACAACCGGAGGCAATGACAGCAGTCAGGTGCGCACGAGTTTGCTCGTGGGCGTCCAGATCGACACCTCCGGCACACCGTTTTCGTTTCCGGCGTTCGTCGACGTGGTATTGGCCAACCACCCGGTGGCGCAACAGGCCCGCCTGGTGGCTGAGCAGGCGCGCGCCGAACTCCGTCAGGCGTGGGGCGCATTCGATCCCAAGCTCATGGCCTCATGGGATCAGAAGCGTTTCGGTGGCACGGACTATTTCCGCTATTTCGATGCGGAACTGAAAATCCCGTTGCCCATTGGCGCCGATGTCACCGTCGCGTTCGATCGGACGATGGGGCGGTACTTCAACCCCGATCGGCGGACCACCGGCAACGGCACGTTTTCCGCCGGCATCTCGCTACCGTTGGGTCAGCGCATCATTACCGATGAGCGACGCACGGCCCTCAAGCAGGCGCAGGCGGCGCGGGACGCTGGTGACGCCGAGCGCGTGGGCATCCTGAACAAGCTGCTCTTTTCGTCGGCGAAGGACTACGGCGCGTGGTACGAGACCTGGCGCCGTCGTGCCATTGCGCAGGAGGGTGAGGCCCTGGCCGACTTCCGACTGCGGGCCGTGCGGCAACGCGTGGCCAACGGGGAGAGCGCGCCCATCGACACCATCGAAGCCCTGCTGGAGTTACAGCGTCGGCAGGTCACACGCTTTGAAACCGATGCGGCCTTCTACGTGTCGACGCTGAACCTCACGGCGTATCTGTGGGACGATTCCGGACGGCCAGCGCCGTTACCGGCTGACGCCAAGCCGGTGCTCGATGGCGTGGGTCGTGGCGGTATCGATTCGCTGCGCCTCGACGCCCTGCTCGCGTTGGCGACGCGTCGCAATCCGGACCTGCTCAAGGTGCAAGCCAAGGTACAGCAGGCATCGGCCGACCGGTTGCTGGCCACCCAAGGCCTGATTCCGTTCGCCGAAGCCAAGCTGGCGGGACTCGGTGAACGTGATGGGGAACGGGCGTTTTTCGATCGCGAGCGTCTCGACGACAACTACAAGGCCGCCCTGACTGTGAGCACCCCCCTGCTCTTCCTCAAGGAGACCGGGAAATTCTCGGCCACGGGCGCCAAACTCGAGTTCCAGCAGTTCGAACGCGATCGGTTGCGTCGCGACGTCGAGTTCGACGCCCGCGCGGCGATTTTCGAGTTGGCGAATTTGCAGCGACTTCTCGCGCGGCAGACCGCCAATGTCCGCAACGCTCGGCTGCTGCGTGACGCCGAACAGGTGCGCTTCGAGAACGGCGAAAGCACGCTCCTCATCCTGAACCTGCGCGAACGGCTGGTGCTGGATGAAGCCGGCAAGCTGGCGGCATTGGAGGCCAAGGTCGCGGCCGCCCGCGGCGCCCTGGCACTGGCCACCGGCGACCGGACGCTTCTGACGGAATCGCGCTAGATTTGAGGCATGACCGAACGACTGTGGGACGATGCCGACGAGTTTTCAGACGAACTCGACGACGAGGGTGACACCGATGGCGACGACATTATCGGGGAGCAGGACGATGCCGACGATGCCGACGATGCCGAGGAGGATCTTGACGATGACGATCTCGACGACGATTTCCCCGTCGGCGACGGCGTCGCCGACTTGTCCGGCCTCGTCAGCTGCCCGTACTGCGGCGAATCGGTAGAGATCACCCTCGACCCGGGCGGTGGCGCCAACCAGCAGTACATCGAGGACTGTCAGGTGTGCTGCCGCCCGTGGGTCGTGTCGGTGAGCTACGACGAGGACGGGACGGCGCAGGTTTTCGTCGACGCCAGCGACGACCACGACGAGCACGATGACTGACGCACGCACGCCGTCGGCCGACGACGTGCGCCTTCTGTTGGGTGACGCCCTGCGCCGACCGGCGCAGGAGGGTGCCCGCGTGATGGCGCTGCATTGGTTGCATCAGTTGGCCGCCGCCCGCGAAGCGTGGGGCGCGCTCATGCAGGGGCGCGACAGTGCCGAGTCGCCCGAACAGGGATCCACCGACACCAGCGCCGCCGCCGCCGACGTCCTGCACAAGGCACGCGTGGCACTGCGGCGCTTGCGGGCTACGGTACGGGAAAACGATCGGGTTCTCGACGGGGCCGTTGATCGGCGTCTCTCCCGGTCGCTGCGCGCGTTGGGTCAGGCCACCAATGCCATTCGTGATGCCGATGTGCAACGGGCCTGGCTCGAAACCGAAGAAGAACGGCTGGCCCCCGAAGCGCGCGAGGAAGCACAGCAACTGCGCGCCTGGCTCGACAAGCGCAGTGCGCGTTCACTCACACCGGTCACGGTGGCATTCACCGAGCATTTCGACGCCATCGAGGAGCGACTCTTCGCGCGACTGGGCAGCTATCAGTTGCTGCGTCGCGTGGGCATCGATGCGGCACCCATGCCGTTTGCGCGACATCTGGCGACCCGTATTGGCCGGGCGGGCAATCGACTCCGCCACGACATCGAGCGCGTCACCGATGTAAACGCGCAGCAGGCGATGCACGAAGTACGCATCCGCCTCAAGCGACAGCGCGCGCTGCTGGCTCCGTTTGCGCGGACCCGCCCGGCCATTGGCGCCTGGTTCGAACTCGCCACTCGTGGGCAGGACGTTTTGGGAGCCCTTCGCGATGCCGATCTGCTCGCGCAGCGGGCGCGCAAGGCAGGCCTGCGCGCGCTGGAGCGCTCGCTACGCGACATCGTGTTGGCACATTTCGCGGTGTTTCAGCACGACTGGTGTGAGCGCCTCGACGATGTGTTGCGTACCCTCGAAGCGGCGTCCAATGCGTTGCGGGCCGAAGGGGCGCCCATGTCGGCGAACGGCCTGCCCATGGAGATTGAGCGCAAGTATCTGCTGCGGGCGTGTCCGCCTGCCGCGCGCGCCGTTCCGCCCATTCGCATAGAGCAGGGATGGATTCCGGGGCAGACGCTGCGCGAACGTCTTCGTCGACGTATCGCGCCCGATGGCACCGTGTCCTGCTGGCGCACGGTAAAGCTGGGCCCCGCCGCCGCCCGCGTTGAAGTGGAAGAGGTGACCACGCCGGAACTGTTCGCGGCGTTGTGGGAGCTCACGCGCACGGCGCGGGTGCGCAAGGACAGGTACGTGGTGCCGCATGGTGCGCACACGTGGGAGATCGATGTGTTTCTCGATCGCGAGCTCGTGCTCGCCGAAGTGGAACTCGGCGACGTGAACGAATCGATCACGCTGCCACCGTGGTTGGCGCCGTATCTCGAGCGTGATGTGACCGGCGAACCGGCCTACTACAACGCGGTGCTTGCGCGCCCGGAGCCCTGAGCCGGCATGCTGATCTCGCTGGCGCCGCTACGCGATCGACGTGAACGGGTCATGGGCTACGCGCTCAGCTCGTATCCGGAAGACACGCGCGGCACGCCCCTCAGCCCCGACGAAGAAGCGCGGCGCACGCTGGAGATGGTGCCGCAGATCAGTCGCATGGTGGGGCGCAGCCTCATCGTTCCGGTAACGCCAGCGGTGGTTCGCGAAGGGGCCATCACGCGCTTCGCCTCGCTCGATGCGGTCTGGCTCGTGGCCACTGAAGCTCTCGATGATGCGACCACGAGAAGGGCGGTCGATCGACTCATCGGCGCCGGTTTTCACTTTGCGTTGCAGGGGTTCCCCGAGGGCGACCCGCTCCCGCCTTCGATCGGCGGGAGCACGATCATCCTCGACGCCGCACGCACGCCGTCACCGCTGCTCGAGGCGCGCGTACGCGTCCTGCTCGAAAACGGACTCCGTCCGCTCGTTCGCGGTGTTGACGATCGGGTCACGCGCCAACGGGTCGTGGCGGCCGGTGTGTCGATGTACACCGGGCGACAACTCGCGCGTGGCGCCGCCATCGCGCCCGACCGCACCACCGAAGACAGCATTCTGCGCGCCATCACCATGCTTGCGGCCTTCAGCGACGGACGGCCACCCGACGCCGCGTTTGATGCGTTCGTGCGCGACGATCCGCACGTGGCCGCGTCGCTGCTCAAGTCCATGTCGTCGGCCGCCCTCGGCGTACGCGGCCCCCGCAGCGTCACGCACGCGCTGACCATGCTTGGCCGCGACGCCATCATCGAGCGATTGGTGGCGGTAACGGCGCGGCTGATTGGCGAAGCGGCGCAGGATCACGAGTTGGCATTCGCCGCATTGCGTCGTGCACGACTGTGCGAGCGGGTGGGCACAGCGCTTGACACCGCGCCCCATCCGCGCGCGCGCGTGGTCGCCGGATTGCTGTCCATGCTCGAGTTCGCGTTTGCGTCGCCGGCGCCGGTGATTGCCCAGCGGCTGTCGCTCCTGCCGCAGCTGCGCGACGTGCTCGATGGCCGCGAGCAACCGCTTGGTCAGCTCGTCGATGTGGTCGACGCCATCGAATACGGCTGGTGGGACGATCTCGTGGTCCGCTGCCGTCGGCTGAGCATTCGTCCGCGGGTGATTGCCGACGCCTGGCTCGACACGTGGAAGGCGTCGCGTGATGAATTGGGCCTCGCGCGCCCCGACTTTCTCTAGACGCACGACCGTTGCCGCTCGACGGCGAGGAGCATACATGCCGGAAACCGCACGCGAATATCTCATCCATCGTTTTCGCGGTGACGCACAATCGTTGCGAGAGCGTGTGAGCGCGCTGCAGAGCGGCACGCGCATACCTGGTCCCGATCTCAACACGTCGCGCCAGATGGCGGCCGCCTGTGACGAAGTGGCGGACATGCTCGACGCCATCTCGCCAAGTGACGCGCTGTCGGAGGAATTGGCCGCCTTGGGGGCCATGCTCCCGTTGCTGGAAAAGAAAGCCACAGTGAACGCCACCGTGCCGCCCGTGCGCGCGGTGTACGCGGGTGCCGCGACACGTATTCGTGAGGTACAAGCGGCCGAGGAGCAGGCGCAGCGGAACGCTGAGGCGAGCGGCGTTGACGTGGACTTTGATGAAGATGAAGATGTGGATGAAGAACTCGAGGAGGATCTCGATGACGACATCGACGATGACGATATCGTCGAGGACCACAAGTCGTGAGTCGGAAGTCCGGGGCGACGGCGGATGAGCATGATGACGAGGCGGCATCGCCCGCTGGCAAAGCCCGCCTCGACAAGTGGCTGTGGGCCGCGCGCTTCTTCAAAACGCGAGCACTGGCCGCCGAAGCCATCGACGGCGGCAAGGTCGATGTGAATGGCGATCGCGCCAAGCGCTCGAAGCAGGTGCAGGCCGGCGATGAGCTCCGCGTACGCCAGGGGCCAGTGGAGTGGGTGCTGATCGTAAGGGACGTCGCCGACCGTCGCGGCTCCGCCGAGATCGCTCGCGGGCTCTACGACGAGACGGCCGAAGGGCGACGCAAGCGTGAACTCGTGACGGAACAGCTACGCAACATGCCGACGGCGTTCTCGCACGGTGACAGCAAGCCCGGCAAGCGAGATCGCCGCGCGCTGCGACGCCTGAAAGGCGAGGGGGAGTGGTAACGACGCCCGATCCCGGCGCTTCATGAAAGTCGTTTCACAGTAGGCACACTCGTCACGATTCGCGTTATCATGGCTGTGCCAAGCTGGTGTGGGGGGGCGAGTCACTGCGTTGCGCCCCTCGCCAACGCGCCAGAGCACACAGTCGCCCCCTCCCCAGTCATTCGTATGCGGATCCTCGTCATCGAAGACGATCGGCTCGTTGCCGATCTGATGCGTCAGGTACTGATGGACGATGGGTATGCCGTGGACATTGCTCCCGTCGCCGAAGACGGTCGCAATCTCGCCCTCGCCAACCCGTACGACGCCATCGTTCTGGACCTCGAGCTCCCCGATCGCAACGGGCTCGCTGTTCTGCAGGACTTGCGGCGCGAAGGTTCTACCACGCCCATCGTGGTGGCCACCGCCCACGACACCGCGGCCGATGTGGTTCGTGCACTCGATGCCGGCGCCGACGACTATCTCCAGAAGCCGTTCGCGAACGAAGTACTCGCCGCGCGCGTGCGTGCCGCCATTCGTCGCGGTGGCGCCCGCACCATGGAAAAGGTGCAAGTGGGCGACCTCACCCTGCACCGCGTGAACCACGAGGTGCAGTGTCACGGCAAGCAGGTGAACCTCACGGCGCGGCAGTACGCCCTGCTGGAATTCCTCGCCATGCGCGCCGGAGAAACGGTCACACGCCCCATCCTGCTCGAACATGTGTGGCATCTGCAGTTCGATCCGGGATCGAACGTGGTGGACGTACACGTGGCGCAGCTGCGCAAGCGCTTGCGTGAATCGGGAAGCGCCGTTGACATCCGTACCGTTCGCGGCGAAGGCTACGCGCTCGAAGTCACCTGACGCTGGGTAGTACGCGCCGCCTTTACGACGGCGACGCGTGACGCTCTGCGAGCATACAGATCGCCCGGTGTACGATGCTTTCCATCGTTTCACCGGGCGATGCGCGTAGGCACCCCTGCTCTGTCACCACGCGCTGCACATCGCGCCATGCGTCCGGCGTCGCGTCGGTCACGACGGCGCGCACGACGCCGTCGGCCAAACCCTTGGCCAGCTCGGCAGGGCGACTCGCAGACCGCACCGACAGGCCGTGTGCACGCAGCGCCGCCTCGAGCGCCGTTCGCCACGCGCGATCGGCGCTGTACACGGCCAGCATGACGGTCACCGCGCCTCAGTGTTTGGCGCAGAGACCGAGGCAATGGCAGAAATTTCCACCAGAATGCCGCGCAGCTGGGCCCCGACTACGGCGCGCGTAGGGAACGGCGCCGAGAACACGGTGCGATAGACCGCATCGAAAGTGCCCCAGTCGTCCTCGTCGGCAAGGTACACCGTGACACTCACCACATCACGGAGCGTTGCCCCTCCCGCGACCAGGATGCGTTCGAGATTCGCGAGCGTCACCCGCGTTTGTTCCTCGACGGTAGTGCCCACGATGGTGCCGGTAGCCGGATCGCGCGGGGTCTGCCCCGACACGAACAGCAGCTGCGCATTATTTGCGGTGCGCACGCCCGGAGAGTAGGCTCCCGCAGGCGGTGGCAGGTCAGGCAGACGAACAGGTGTCCAGGAACGTTCGGTCGGCGTGGCTTCTTCGAAGTCTGACATTTCGAGGCAGGCGGAGGTGGGGCAGTGGCAACGTATCTCGAGCAACTCGAGACACCGGTACCGATCGTGGATCTCGATCGGCTTGCCCACAATCTGGACCGCATGGCGGCATACGCCACCCTGCACGGGCTGCGACTTCGTCCCCATGTGAAGACCCACAAGTCACCGCGCATTGCCGCCGAGCAACTGCGGATGGGTGCGGTGGGGCTTACCTGTGCCACGCTACGCGAGGCCGAAGTGATGGCCGACGTGTGTACCGACATCCTGGTGGCCTATCCACCGGTAGGCGCCGCGCGGCTCGAACGGCTGGCTCGCATGCCCCAGCATGTCAACGTGTCGGTAGCCGCCGACGATGCGCAGGCACTCGACGCCCTGTCGGTGGCGGCGCGGCTGGGGCACCGCACCATCGACGTGCTTGTCGAAGCCGATCTCGGCATGCATCGCGTTGGCGTGGCCACCCCCGACCGGGCCGTGGCCATGGCCCGCCATATCGACCGGGCGCCGTCGCTGCGCTTTGCCGGATTGCAGTTCTACCCCGGCCACATTCGGGCTCATGTGCACGAACAGGACGCCGGGCTCGCGCAGCTTGGACGTGACCTGGGCATGTACATCGAGGCGCTCACCGACGCCGGCTTGCCGCCGACAACCGTGAGCGGCGGATCGACTCCGGCTGCGTGGCGCATGCACGAAGTGCCCGGTGTGAACGAGGTGCGCCCTGGCACCTATGTGTACAACGATCGTACCACCGCGCAGATCGGCGCCTGCCACTGGGAAGACTGTGCCCTCACGGTGCTTGCGACGGTGGTGAGCGTGTCGGTGAAAGGCCAGGCGGTGGTCGATGCGGGCACCAAAGCGCTTGGACGCGAGCCGCTGCGCGCCGAAGGCGACGGATACGGGGCACTCCTCGATCATCCGGAGGTCATCGTGTCGCGCATGTCGGAAGAGCACGGCATTCTCGATCTGTCGCAGACGTCATGGCGCCCGCGACTTGGCGATCAGGTGCGTATTGTGCCCAATCACGTGTGCATCGTGGTGCATCTGTTCGACGAAGTCATCGGTGTGCGCGGACTCGCCGTGGAAACACGATGGGACGTGGCCGCGCGCGGACGCGATTCGAACCGGGAACTCGATCGCGCGCCGAACGGCCCGCGTGCCGTGTAGCGGCTGCGTCGCGACTGTGTGGCCCCTGCGTGACGTGTGTCAGCGCTGGCCGGGCTTCCCGATTGGTGCGAGCACGCCGACCGTCAGGCGCAGCAGATCGTCGGCGGCGAGGGCAATCTCGAGGCCGCGTCGGCCCGCGCTCACGTGAATGCGGTCGTACAGAATTGCGGTTTCATCGAGCACCACCGGCAGCGGCTTCTTCTGCGCCAGCGGACTGATGCCACCCACCACGTAGCCGGTGGCACGCTCGGCGGCGACCTGGTCGGCCATTTTGGTGCGGCGACCGCCGAGTGCGTCGGCCACCGCCTTGAGGTCGAGCGTACCGCTTACCGGCACCACCGCGCAGGCGAGCCCCACACCCTCGACATCCACCACCAGCGTCTTGAACACGGTGTCAGGATCGAGCCCCAAGGCGTCGGCCGCTTCGAGACCGTACGACGCCGCACGCGGATCGTGCGCGTAGCTGAGCACCGTATGGGGAATGCCGGCGCTTTTGGCGAGGAGAATGGCTGGTGTCACCCCTGCATCTTGCACGAAGGCGGTAGTTTTCCGCCATGACTGCCCCGCGCCGAATTCTGCTCGTGGACGCCGATGCGTTCTTCGTGGCGGTGGCGCGGCAGGAAGACCCGGAAGGTGCCGGACGGGCCACCCTGCTCATCGTTGGCGGCCGCCCCGGGTCGCGAGGGGTCGTGTGCAGCGCCTCGTACGAATGCCGGGCCTACGGCGTGCGTTCAGCCATGCCCATTTCGCGCGCACTGGCTCTATGCCCGGACGCCATGTGCGTTCCCGTGCCTCGCGGCGCCTGCAGCGCCCGCAGCCGCGAAATTCAGGGGGTGCTGGCGCGATTTTCCCCGGTGGTGCAAGCCTCGAGCATCGACGAGTGGTACTGCGACCTCGGCGGCACCGAGGCGCTGTACCAACACGAGCCGCTGCGCGTTACCGCACACCGCATTCGGGAGGCCGTGTTCGAGGCAACTGGTCTCAACGTCTCCATCGGGGGCGGCACGTCGCGGCTGGTGGCGAAAATGGCGGTCGAGGTGGCCAAGCCCAAACCTGGCAGCGGCGCCGACGGCGTACACTGTGTCGACCCGGGTGCCGAGGCGCAGTTTCTGAGCCGGTTCGCGTTGGCGGATCTCCCCATGGTGGGGCCCCGTCTCGCCGAGAAGCTGGCTCGGATGGGGCTCGAACGGGTGCACGACGCCCAGGGCTGGTCGGAAGAGGCACTGGTGAGCCGACTCGGGGACAGGGCCGGCCGATGGCTCGCGCAACGGGTGCATGGCATCGACGAGAGCATCGTGACACCACGCGACCGCCAGAAGCAGGTGAGTCGTGAGGACACCTTCGCACGCGACATCAACGACGACGAGGTGCTGGAGCGCGAGCTGTTGCGGCTGGCCGTGCGGGTGAGCGCCGACTTGCGACGCCAGGCCCTGCGGGCCCGGACGGTGGCCGTAAAGGTCAAGGACACGGCATTCCGATCACGGACGGCGCAACGCACGCTCTCGAGCTTCATCGAGTCGGAAAAGTCGGTGCTGAAGGCCGCTCGGCCGCTGCTGCGGCAGCTACGACGCAAACAGAAGGCGCCGTTACGGCTGTTGGGCATCGCTCTTTCGCATTTCGATGACGAGCCTGGCGCGGGGGAGCGCACAGCCACCCAGCTGGGACTGTTCGGGGCGGAACTGCCCCCCGTGGCGGCCGGCAGCAGTGCCGATTCGGGCGCGCCGGCCCAAGAACCGACCGAATCCCCCAAGGACCGGGCTTTAACCCGGGCACTGGATCGCATCCGGGATCGTTATGGATCGGGCGCCATTCTTCCGGCCAGCCTGGTGGACCCGGCACAGGATACGGGGCCAAGGGTGGAAGAATGACCCGGGTCCCACTAGGTTCACCCCGTTGCGGCGCGCGCGCCTCTCGTTGAGAGGGCGCAGCACCGTGTTTTTTCGCCGACCGAAATCACTACCTGCTCAGGGTGTCTTCATGAGTGCTCAGCAGTACGATCCGAACAAGTTGGGTTGGGGCGCCGCCCTGGTCACGTGTGCCTTCACGGCGGCGCTGGGCTTTGGCGCGTGGACGATTCACAAGAACACGTATCGTCACCCGCGCGACCCCATGGCCCAGCAGGTGTACTACGAGCGCGACCAGGCGAAGCATGCGGCTGGTGGTGAGCATGGTGCTGCCGCTGGCGACCACGCGGCGCCCGCCGGTGACCATGCGCCTGCAGCCGGTGAGGCTTCGCACGACGCGGCGGCTCCTGCTGCCGCACCTGCCGGCGAGAAGCACTAAGCCGGATCGCCGTCTATCGAAAGGGCACCACTTCGGTGGTGCCTTTTTTTTGCGTTTTTTCATTCATAGCTTTTCTCAATGTATTGTCGTCCAACATTCGATTTGAATGACAACCCGGATCAGGGCAGACTACGCTCCGTAATGGCGCGCCGACCGCGCCGACATTCCTCTCCACGTCCGGACATGCTCGACATACTCAAGGCGAATCTGCTCTCGCCCATTCCCCTGGCCTTCGCGCTTGGCATCTTTGCACGCCTCGTGAAGAGCGAGTTTTCGCTACCGAAGGACATTTACAGCGCGCTCTCGATCTACCTGCTCTTCGCCCTCGGCCTCAAAGGCGGCGTCGAGTTGGCCCACGCCTCCTTCGATGCCATCGTGGCACCGGCCGGCGTCACGCTGCTGCTTGGCTGCATCACCCCGCTCACCGCGTATGGGGTCATGCGCTACGTCGGCCGCTTCAACACCTCCGATTCCGCCGGCATGGCGGCCCACTACGGGTCGGTGAGTGCCGTGACCTTCATTGCCGCGCAACAGTACATGCAGCGCGTCGGCGCTCCTGCTGAAGGGTACATGCCCACGTTGCTGACCCTGCTCGAAAGCCCGGGCATTCACATCGCGCTGTTCATTGGTGCGGTCCAGCGAAACCGGCAGGCGGCGTCGGCCGGCGCCGACGCAGCCGATCACGGCAGCATCAAGGAGGTGCTGCACGAGGTGCTTACCGGTCGCACGATGATTCTGCTCGTGGGTGGGCTGGTAGTTGGCTACTTCATGGGCGAGCCGGGTTGGCAGGCGGTTTCGCCGTTCTTCGACAGCGGATTCAAGGGCGCGTTGATGCTCTTCCTGCTCGAGATGGGCGTGGTGGCCGGCGGCCGACTGGGCGATCTCAAGAAGGTGGGACCGTTCCTGCTCGGCTTCGGCATGCTCGTGCCACTGCTTCACGGTGCGCTCGGCGTGATACTCGGCGAATGGGCCGGCCTCTCGCCCGGCGGCGCGGCGGTGCTGGGCACCATGGCGGCCAGTGCGAGCTACATCGCCGCGCCCCCTGCGGTGCGCCTCACCCTGCCCGACGCGAACCCCACGTACTCACTCACTGCGGCGCTGGCCATCACGTTCCCGTTCAACATCCTCGCCGGCATTCCCATCTACTACTACCTCGCGCAGCGGCTCGCCGCCTGAGATCACTCACCATGCTCACGTATCCATTCAAGCTGGTCACGATCATCGCCGAGCCCGTGCTCGAACCACGCATCACACAGGAACTGCGGCGACTCGGCGCCACCGGCTTCACGGTGGTGGAGGGGCGCGGCGAGGGATCGCGTGCTCTGCATGCCGCTGAGATTCCCGGCATCAATGTGCGCATCGAAACCATCGTGCCACCCGATGTAGCTGACCGAATCGTGGAGTACATCGCGCAGCATTACTTCACCGACTACGAAGTGATTGCCTACCTGTCGGACGTCTCGGTAGTACGCGGCGACAAGTATCGGAAGCCATTCAACCAGGGAGGAAATTGACCATGGGTATCGAAAACGACACGCCGATTCTCACGCGGGATACCAATGCGCGACGGGAGTTTCTCCACTCGACGGCCGTGGCTGGCGCCGGGCTGGTGATGAGTGGTCTGGCGGCCGGCGTGTTCACCGCTCCGCTTGGCGCCTCGAATTCGCCTTCGCGCAAACGCGACCCGTTCCCAACGCCGCAGGCGGCGCTGGATGCGCTGTACAAGGGCAACGAACGTTTCGTGAAGGGCGAGGTGATGGCCCCCAACCGCAATATGTCGCGGCTCAAGGACGTTGCGGCGGTGCAGAAACCGTTTGCGGCATTTCTCGGTTGCGCCGACTCGCGTGTGCCCATCGAGATCGTGTTCGATCAGGGCTTCGGTGACCTCTTCGTCACTCGCATCGCTGGCAACGTGGCCGATCCGGCTATCATCGGCTCGCTCGAGTTCGGCGCCGAGGTGCTCGGGACGCAGGTGATTTACGTGCTGGGGCACACCCGGTGCGGCGCGGTGACCGCCACGATGACAGGCAGTGAGGTGCCGGGGCAGATCTCCACGCTGTACCAGCATATTCGGCGCGCCACCAAGGAGAGCGGTGGCGATGTGACCAAGGCCATCGCCCGGAACGTGGAGATACAGGCGGAGATTCTCAAGGAAGCCTCGCCGGTGATCGCGCGGCGAGTGAAGGCGGGCTCGCTCATCATCGCGGGCGGAGTGTATGATCTCGATACGGGGCGCGTAACGCCTATACCCGTCTGACCGCTTCCGGCGGCCGGAGCACGCAGTTGCCATCTCCTACCAGTGTGTCATGACCTCGCTGTCGCTGAACACGCTCAACTACCAACACCTCCTGTACTTCTGGGTGGTGGCGCGCGAAGGCAGCATCGCGCGCGCCACCGAGGTACTGCATCTCACGCAGCCTACGATCAGCACGCAACTCAAGCTGCTGGAACGTGCGCTCAATGCGGCGTTGTTCGAAAAGCGCGGTCGCAATCTGGTGCTCACTGAAACCGGGCACCTGGTGTTCCACTATGCCGACGACATGTTCCGCACCGGGCGCGAACTCACCGAGGCGTTGGCTCGCGGGGACGCACGCGTTCCGGCACGGTTGGTGGTAGGCATTTCTGATTCACTTCCCAAACTCACCACGTGGCGCCTGCTGCGGCCAGCGCTCGAGGCCGTCCCCGGGCTGCGCCTCACGTGCCGCATCGACAAGACCGAACGGTTGCTCGCTGATTTGGCGGTGCACGCACTCGATGTGGTGCTCACAGATACGCCAGCGTCACCCGGGCTGCCCATTACGCTGTTCACGCACTTGCTGGGCGAGTGCGGCGTGACGGTATTCGGCGCTGAATCGCTTGTGGCACGGCACCGGCGCAAGTTCCCCGGCTCGCTCGACGGGGCCCCGTTCATCATGCCCACCTCCAACACGGCCATGCGACGCTCGCTCGACGCGTGGTGTGTGGCTCACGACGTGCACCCCGACGTGGTGTGCGAAGCCGAAGATGTGGCGCTGCTGCAGGTGTTCGGTCAGGAAGGCATGGGCCTCTTCGCGGCCCCGAGTGTGGTGGAGGCGCAAATCCGGCGTGCGTACCACGTACGCGTGGTGGGGCGACTGCCCGAGGTGCGCGAGAAGTTCTACGCCGTTACTGCCGAACGGAAGCTCGCGCATCCGGCGGTAGTGGCGCTCACGGAAGCCGCGCGCACACGGTTGTTCGGTTAACGGTTGCCGGGGCTGTCGCAGCCCCGATTACACCGGAATCGTAAACCAGAACTCGGCGCCCTTCCCCACTTCGGAGTCTACGCCGATCTCGCCGCCGTGGGCTTCCACAATACCCTTGGCGATGTAGAGGCCGAGCCCGGAGCCCGCGCGCAGCAGGCGCGGCGCTTGGAAGTACCGTTCGAACAGACGCGGCACGTCGTCGGCAGCGACGCCGGGCCCCGAGTCCTTCACGCTGATGCGCAGCATGTCTTCCTGTCGTGTGGCGGCAAGAACGATCTCACCGCCGTGCGGCGTAAAGCGTACAGCATTGCCCAACAGGTTGCTCAGCACCTGCTGAAGCCGATGGCGATCGGCCAGCATCATCGGGAGGTCGTCATCGAAGCGACGGACGAAGCGCAGCGCCGCATCGACCATGACCGGCTCGAACATGTCGGCGCATTCCTTGAGCAGGTCGGCCGCTGACACTCGACGACGCTCCACACGCAGGCGGCCGGCGGAAATGCGCGACACATCCTGCAGGTCCTGAATGAGCCCATCAGCCTGTCGTGCGGCGGCGCGAACGGCCTCGACCTCATCGCGCGCCATGTTGGCCGGCTCTTCCGGCGGCGTTATCTCGTCGTGTTCACGCTTGAGCACGGCACCCGTGAGCATCACGATGGCGTTCACCGGGTTGCGCAGGTCGTGCGACACGATGGCGAGCATTTCGTCACGTTCGCGCACGGCGCTGCGTGCCTGCTGATACAATCGCGCATTCTCGAGTGCCAGCGCGGCAAGGCCGGCGAACTGATCGGCCACCTGCTGCTCCTCGAGCGAGTGCACCGCACCGGGCCGCGTACGTACCAGATGCAACGCGCCGATGGCGCGGCCACCGGCGCGCAGTGGCACCAGTAGTACCGCGCTCGCCCCCAGTGATTCAGCGCGCGTACGTGACGACGTGTCGTGAAAGTTGGCCTTGAGCCACGAGCCGATGTCGGTAATGCGTTGCGCTTCGGCTTCGTGCGCCACCCGCGCGCTGCTCGTAGACATGGGCTCGAGGTCGAGCGGTTCCGCGAAGCGCGATACCAGCGATGTCGTGTCTTCGTGCCGGTGTGGGTCTACGTGCGTGGCCGCAGCGCGGCGCATGGCCCCTTCCGGCGTCAGCAACTCCAGCAGACTCCACTCGCCAAGCAGCGGCACCGGCAGCTCGGCGATCGTGGCCATGGTGGATTCCACATCGAGCGATGCTGCCAGCACCCAGCCGGCGGTAGCGAGCAACTTCTGGCGCTCTTCGCCCTTCACGCGTTCGCTCACATCGCGCAGCGTCACCATGAAGGTACGCTCGCCCTCCATGGTTACGCGCGCGATGGAGGCTTCGGCGGGAAAGGTTTCGCCATTCCGGCGCAGTCCCGCGATCGGAGTGCGATGCGCCATGGTGCGCGCATCGGTGGGTCCTTCGGCAAAGGTGCGCATGTGCCCGCGATGCACAGCGCGCGATGCCATGGGAAGCAGACGGTCCAGCGGCTGGCCAAGCATATCGGCCTCAGTCCACTGAAAGATCTGTTCGGCACCGCGATTGAATCGCACGATGCGGAAGTTGTCGTCGAGCGCGATGATCGCATCGGCGGCGATATCGACGATCGCAGCGAGCGCGGCGTTGGAATGAGCGTCAGCCATACACGAGCAAAGTAATCAGGATCGTGCGCCGTGAAGGTTTCGCTCTTGCGGCAATTGGTGCATGACCGCATGGATGAAGTAGCAGCCATCCCAAACGCCCGTTTCGCATGAGCAAATCCGGTTTGCCTTTTCCAATATCCCCCCTGCCGCTGATTGCGCTAGGCTTTCTGGCGGCCGGCGCGTTGACGCCGTTGGTGCTGCCGACAGATCCATGGCGCGATCGCGTGTGGTTGGCGGGACTGTTGATTGCCGGCATACCGGTGGCGTTCCGGACGCTGCGCGGCATGTTGCGCGGCGAGTTCGCTGCCGATGTGGTGGCCATGCTGGCCATTGTCGGCTCATTGTTGCTTGGGCAGCCATTGGCCGGACTCGTTGTGGTGCTCATGCAAACGGGAGGCGAGGCGCTCGATGCGTACGCCGTGGCCCGTGCGTCGAGTGCAGTGAAGGCGCTGGAGGCCGACGCGCCGCGTACGGCGCACCGCGTGCTTGATGCGCGCGTAAGCGATATCGACGCCGCAGTCATCGAACCTGGTGACACGTTGCTGGTGCGCCCGGGCGAACTGGTACCGGCCGACGGGGTCGTGGTGCACGGCAGTTCGCATGTCGACACGTCGCGCCTCACGGGCGAGCCAGTGCCGGTGCGCGCGGGCCCCGGCACGCGATTGTTGTCGGGGAGTGTGAATCAGGAAGGCGCGCTCACCATGCGCGCCGAGCGGCGCTCGCAGGAGAGTCAGTACGCGAAGATCGTAGACCTGGTGCGCAGTGCGCAGGCGTCGAAAAGTCCGCTGCAGCGCACCGCCGACGTCTGGGCCGTGTGGTTCACGCCGCTCACACTCGCTGCCTGTGCCGTGGCGTGGCTGGTGAGTCACGACTGGACGCGCGTGCTGGCGGTGCTGGTGGTGGCGACCCCGTGCCCGCTCATCTTGGCAGCGCCGGTGGCCATCATTGGCGGCATCAACCGCGCGGCACGACGCGCCATTATTGTGCGGCACGGCGGGGCGCTCGAGGGGCTCGCCAAGGTGGATACGGCCGTGTTCGATAAGACTGGCACGTTGACGGTGGGCAAGCCACAGGTGGCAGCGGTGGTGACGCACAACGGCGTCGACGCCGTCGAGTTGTTGGCGCAGGCTGCCGCCGTGGAACAGGGATCTGGGCATCTCCTGGCGCGGGTCATCGTGGCCGAGGCCGAAGCCCGAGGTGCAGCACTGACCATGGCCAGCGAGTTAGTAGAAACGCCGGGACGCGGTGTAACGGGCGTGGTGGGTGGCCGGTGGGTGGTGGTGGGGTCACCCGAGTTCGTACGTGAGGCGCTGCTGGAGCGGTCGCCGGTAACGGCGGGGGCCTTGGGGGAGATGGAGCGCGACGCCACGGGCTTGCGTGCCTACGTGGGCACGGAAGACGGCGGGTTGGCGCGTATCGAGTTTGCCGATCAGCTGCGTGCCGAGCTTGCGCCCATGTTTGCCGACCTGCAGGCGCTTGGTCTCGACGAGGCCTATCTGTACTCGGGAGACAAGGAAGCCAACGTGCGGGCGATTGCGGCGGCGGTGGGCATCACGAATTTCGCTGGTGATCTCACGGCGCAGGACAAGGTGACGCGGGTGATGGCGCTGGAGAAGCGCGGGCGTCGCGTGCTCATGGTTGGCGATGGCACCAACGATGCGCCTAGCCTCAGTGCGGCCACCGTTGGCGTGGCGTTGGCGGGCCACGGCGGCGGCGTGGTGGCGGAGGCGGCCGATGTGGTACTGCTCATAGACGACCCGTCGCGCATTCCCGAGGCGGTGCGCATTGGCCGGCGGGCGTTGTTCATTGCGCGTCAGTCGATTGCCGTGGGATTGGGGCTTTCGCTGGTGGGCATGGGCTTCGCGGCGGCCGGGATGCTGACACCGGTGGCAGGCGCGCTCATTCAGGAGGCCATCGATGTGGCGGTCATTTTGAACGCCCTGCGCGCGGCGTCGGAGGGGTAGCCGTAGGGGTTCGTGGCGGGATAAAACAAAACGCCCCGATGAAGTCACCGGGGCGTTTCTATTTCCTGCGTGCAGCCAAGGGCATTCAGTGGCAATGACTGATGCGAGGTGCTCCGCTCAGGCCTGCTGACGACGACGACGGGCGACCACGGCGAACGCCGCAAGGCCGGCCACTACGAGGGCGGCGCTCTGCGGCTCTGGCACCTGCGTGTAGCCGCAGTTGTTGAGCTTGCAGCGCGTGCCCGTGACCGTGTACAGGTTCACGTGCGAGTAACCCGCCTGATTGGGCGCCGTACCACGCCAATCGAGAGCGGCCACGTTCTGGTTGGTCCAGTTGTACAGGTAGAAGCTGTGGTAATTGGCCTGCTTCACGCCAATTACGAAGGTGCCTGTGAGGTACCCTTCGAAGTTGATGAAGTCATCGCCGCCCTGCGTGTACGGATCGCTGTTGAACCAGCCGTCGTCGCTCGCGTCCGACTTGCCCACCATCTGCCAGTTGCCGGCCCAGTTGCCGCCGAAGTCGTCGAGGGTACCCGACACGCCGACTTCGTCGCTGCCATTGATGTTGCCGGAGAAGGCACCGCGGCAGTCGACATAGCCGGTGAAGGCCGTCATGTCGGTGGCTAGGCCGCAGCCGACGAGCTGCTGCTGGGGCTGAGGCTTTTGGGGCTTCGGCTTTGGTGCAGCCTGCGCAGCCGAGAGAGGCGCGAGGACGAGGGCGGCAAGAGCGAATGTACGGAGCAGCATATTTGGGCGACCAGAGAAAGTGATGTCTAGCGTTCTTCTAATCAATTTTCATGCCAGCATGAACTTCCCCGACCGATTCAAATTCGTCACACCACGGGAATAAATGAACCGTTTATCACAGATGGATCAGCATTTCGGTGATTCGTGCCTTTTCGACGGCGCCGAGCTGTTGCATGAAGCCCACATCACCTGCTGTTGCGCTGCCTCACATGCAAAAAGCCCGGCCGTCGCGATGCGACGGCCGGGCTCTCCTTCAAACCGAGTGGAACTCAGGCGCGGCGGCGGCGGGCCGCGAAGCCGAGACCGGCGAGACCAGCGGCCACGAGGCCGAACGAGGCCGGCTCGGGGACCTCACGGCGTTCGCCCGTGACGTACAGGATGCCAGTGGACTGGCCGTTCGACAGGTTCTGCGCAAACTGGAAGATGTCGACACCGGCGCCAGCATCGATCTTGTAGAACGATGTGCCACCACCGTTGGCATTGAACGCGGGCGAGCCACCGAAGATCGGCGCGCCTTTGCCCCAGTGAATGCCGATAGCCGTGACCCCGTACAACATCTGGTTGAAGTTGCCATTTGCCGGGCTCTGGCTCTCGATGTAGCCGGTCCAATAGTTCACGTTGGACGTGCCGAGCAGGGCGTTGAGCTCGGTGTTCTGGATATTCTCGTTCGCTGCGTTACCTGAGAGGACGTTGCCGCCCCAGAAGCCGCTGCAACCGGTGATGGTGAACCCGGTGAGGTCCGAATACGAGCACGAACGATTGGTGTTGCCGGCGCGGATCTGAGCATGGAGATCGCTGGCAACGAGCGAAAATGCAGCCGTCGCTCCGAGTAGCAGTTTCTTGAACATTGGGCGTACCGGTGAAGGTGGTGTGATTCCGGTATCATTCTGTTCAACTAACGTGCCATACCCGAACCTTCATGAAGTCTACTAAACCTAATGTAACCATTTCATTTCAAACAACTTGCAACGTTAACTCGTTCTCATAAACGACGGTGGTAACAAGACAATCGTGTGACATGTTGCGCACAGCCTACAAACTGTGCGCAACTCACGACAACAGCCTCACGCCGACCGCGGCAACAACCCGTCGGCCACACACACGCGCTCGCGCCCGTTCTGCTTGGCCTTGTACAGCGCCTTATCGGCCCGCGCCACCCATTCTTCCACTTCTTCGTGAATCTCGAGCTGCGCCACACCCACGCTCGCGCCCACGGAAAACTCCATGCTGGGATGCGGCGCCGGCATCTGCGCCAACTGCTCCTGCAGCCGTTTCGCCAACGTCTGCGCCAACTTCCAGTCGGTGTTGTGCAGAATGGCCGCGAACTCGTCGCCGCCCAGGCGGCACAGCACGTCGCTCTGACGCAGGAACGTCTTCGACAGCGCCTTCCCCAGGTTCTGAATGGCCACGTCGCCCGACTGATGCCCGTACATGTCGTTCACGAGCTTCAGCTTGTCCATGTCCACCATCAACAGCACCACGGGCTGACGGCCCAGTGAGAACATCTGCAGCGCGCGCTGCGCCATCACGTCGAACAGCTTGCGGTTGCCGAGCCCCGTGAGTGTGTCGGTGGTGCTCTCACGCCGGGCCTCCTCCAGCTGACGGCCCACGCGATCGAGCTTCGTGGCCAGACTCACGTACTGTTCCTGCTGTTGCTCGCGCCGTGTCTGCAGCGCCCCCTCGATCGCCAACACCGCCCCGAACACTTCCTGCTTGATGGAGCCGGTTTGCATGCGCTTCAGCGCGTTCTTCGCCCTGTCCATCTGCTGCTCGGTCGTGGCATCGGTGGTGTGATCCACCTTTACGGCGTTGTGCACCGTTTCCACACACGCCCAGAGCGCATCACGCAGCTCGTTGATGCTCGACTCCACGTACCGATGCTCTTCGCGTCGCTGCTCGGTGACGGTGCGCACCACGCCGTCCCAGTCGCGCTCGTTCACTCCCATCGAGGCCTGCGCGCCTTCGTCGAGGGCGTAGCCGAGGGTCGCGTGGCGATGCCACTTGGTAAGCTCGCGCGAGATGTCCTCGCCCGATCGGTCGGGCAGGTCGATCGGATAGCGCGAGAGTGCCGTCAAAACGCCACCGAGGGCGTCGAGCACGAGGCCGAGACTGTCCTCGGCGGAGGCCAGAGAAGCCGCCCCGGGCGCTGATGCGCCGGCGCCGCCGGGTATGGCCTTCAGAATCGGGGAGCCGGTCGCGCCGTGCGAACTGCTTCGTTCGGTCGAAGGGCGGGGCTCGGTGAGCTTCTTGAAGAACATGGGTCTGGTGAAGGGTTCCCTTTGTTCTTCGGCACCACCCACCCGCAGGTTTAGCCCGAACCCAAACTTTTCACGCCAACTGTTACAGAGCGGGCACCGCTGTCATGCTGTGCCCGCTCTGCCATTCGTCGTGTGCGGTCGCGCGGCGGAACCAGATGCCGCCAAGGCGTGGGACGTTCAGAATTCGTCGGCCGCGAATGCCATGATAGGCGCACTTCCCGCTTGGATGGCGGTGAGCAGCGTGGCGGTTTCCGGCAGCACCCGACCAAAGTAGAAACGCGCCGTCTTGAGCTTGGCGGTGTGAAACCGGGCATCCCCCGCCCCGCTTGCCAGTTTGGCCTGCGACACCGTAGCCATGCGCAACCACTGCCAGCCCACCGCCACATACCCCATGAGGTTGAGGTACTCCGTGGCGGCCGCCCCGACTTCATCGGGATTGGCGAAGCCCTTCTCGGCCAGCAGCATGGTGGCCTTCTGCAACTGGTACAACGACGCGCCCAATGCCTTGGCGAAATCCTCGAGGCCGTCTACCTGCGCCGCCGCGTCAACATCGCCCTTTACCAGTTCGAAGAACCGGCGTACCAGCCGCCCACCTTCCATGGGCAACTTGCGTCCCACCAGATCGAGCGCCTGCACCGCGTTGGTGCCTTCGTAGATCTGCGCAATGCGCGCATCGCGCACGTACTGCTCGATGCCGTACTCCTTGATGTAGCCGTGCCCACCGAGTGTCTGCAGCGCGATGTTGGTGTTCTCGAAACCGCGGTCAGTAAGGAACGCCTTGATCACGGGCGTCATGAGTGCCACGAGATCTGCCGCATCCTGACGCGCAGCGGCGTCGGGGTGCCGATGTTCGAGATCGATGCGAATGCCCACCGCATAGGCGAGCGCGCGCATGCCTTCGTTGAGCGCCTTGATGCGCAGCAGGCCCTTGCGCACGTCGGGGTGCACGAGGATGGGATCGGCGGGGCCGTCGGGGTTCTTGGGCCCGGTGAGCGACCGCCCCTGCAACCGGTCCTTGGCGTAGGCCACCGCATTCTGATACGCCACCTCCGACAGGCCGAGGCCCTGCAGCCCCACCGCGAGACGTGCGCCGTTCATCATGACGAACATGGCCCGCATGCCCTTGTGAGGCTCGCCCACCATCCAGCCGGTGGCGTTGTCGAAGTTGAGCACGCACGTGGCGCTCGCCTTGATCCCCATCTTGTGTTCGACGCTGCCGCAGCTCACGCCATTGGCCGCACCTACACCGCCGTTCTCGGAGGGCAGATACTTCGGCACCAGAAAGAGCGAAATGCCCTTGGTGCCACCCGGCGCATCCGGCAACTTGGCCAGCACGAGATGCACGATGTTTTCGGTAAGATCGTGTTCACCGGCGCTGATGAAAATCTTCTGACCCGTAATGGCATACGAGCCATCAGCAGCGGGCACCGCGCGCGTGGTAATGATGCCAAGGTCGGTGCCGGCGTGTGCCTCGGTGAGACACATGGTGCCACCCCAGCTGCCGTCAATGAGCTTGGGCAGGAAGCGCTGTTTGAGCTCTTCCGAGCCGTGACTCATGAGCGCGCTGTACGCGCCGTGCGACAGCCCGGGGTACATGGAGAAAGAGAGATTGGCCGAGCAGAGCATCTCTTCCATCACGAAGCGCACCATCTCCGGCAGCCCCGTCCCGCCGTAGGCCGGCTCGGCGCTGATGGCGGTCCATCCATCAGCGGTGTACCGCGTGTACGCGTCCTTGAAGCCGCTCGGCGTTTTCACCGTGCCGTTCACCAGTGCGATGCCTTCTGCGTCGCCGCTCTGGTTGATGGGAAAGAGCACGTCTTCGCAGAAGCGCGCGCCACCGGCGAGCACCTCGTCGATCATCTCGGGCGTGGCGTCTTCGAAGCCGGGTAACTTGGCGAGCTGCCCGATGTCGTGCACGTCCTGGAGCAAATACCGGATGTCGTCGAGCGGAGCGTGATAGGCTGGCATGGTCTGGGCTCGGGTGGGGTAGTTCCTCCAAGCTGCGGCGCGGACCGTGGGGCGGCAAGGGGAAATTGCGACGTTTGCGTCATGTTTTCCTTGAATTGCCATGCTCCTGGCCACCTGGCGACTTCCGGCGCCGTGAATTCGGAACCAGCACCGGGCGCCGATCGTATCGGTTATTGTCTCTTATTGTTTCTTCATCGGTTCTAATGTCCTCCGAAGGAGCCTCTCCGACATGAAGCAGTTCTTTGCGGCCCTCGCGGCGAACCTGGTCACCATCGCGGTCTGTGTGGTGGCGGGGGTCCTGCTCGTGATCGGCATTGCCGCCTCCGCCGGGTCGCGCCCCCCCACCGAGGTGCGGGCGGGATCGGTGCTGGTGGTGGACCTCGACCAAGCGCTCTCTGATCAGCCGGCGAAACCCGAGCACACATCGTTTTTCGACGAGGCATTCGAGCCGGGTGGCTCGGCGCTCCCCCTCCGTTCGGCGTTGCAGGCCATTCGGGCCGCAGCCGACGACGAACGCATTTCAGGGATTTTGCTGCGCGGCAACGTGTTTGGTGATGGGGTACGCTCGGGGTACGCGGCGTTGCGCGAGTTGCGCGGCGCGCTCGTGGACTTCGGTGCCAGCAAGAAGCCGGTGCACGCGTACCTCGTGAACCCTGATGCCGCCACCTACTACGTGGCCTCGGCGGCCTCGACGGTCACACTCGACCCATTCGGGTCGTTGCTGCTGCCAGGGCTCGCGTCGGAGCAGATCTTTCTTACGGGACTGTTCGAGAAGTACGGCATTGGCGTGCAGGTGAGCCGAGTGGGTCGCTTCAAGGCCGCCGTCGAGCCGTTCACTCGTCGTGACATGAGCCCCGAAAACCGCGAGCAGGTGGCCAGCTACCTCGGCGATCTGTGGAGCGAAGTAAAGCGCGGGGTGGCGCAGTCGCGGCGCATCGATACGCTCGCGCTGCAGTCGCTGGTGGACAGCATAGGCATCATTCTGCCCGCCGATGCGCAGCACGCCAAACTTGTAGATCGGGTGGCGTACTTTGATGTGGTGCTGGGCGACCTGCAGAAGTTGGCCGGCGTGAACAAGGCCGCGGGCGACACCAACACCACCGGCGATACGAGTTCGGCCGACCGAGCCACCAGCCGTGCGGCGCAGTTGGCGGCCGCCATCGAACAGCCGGCGCTGCCACAAATCACCATCGCGGCGTACGCGCCGCTTGCCGCCGCGAAGGAGCGCCTCATAGGTGGCAGTCAGGCCGTCGCCATCGTGTACGCCGAAGGCGACATCGTCGACGGCGAAGGCGATCAGGGACAAATCGGTGGCGCGGCGTTCGCACGCGAGTTGCGCAAGCTGCGTGCAGACAAATCGGTCAAAGCCGTGGTGCTGCGGGTGAACAGTCCCGGAGGCAGCGCGGTAGCCTCCGAGCAGATTCAACGCGAACTCACGCTCATTGCCAAGAGCAAGCCCGTGGTGGTGTCCATGGGCTCTCTCGCCGCGAGCGGTGGCTATTGGATCAGCACGGCCAGTGCGCGCATCTTCGCCGAGCCCAACACCATTACCGGCTCCATCGGCGTGTTCTCGCTCGTGCCGAACATTCAGGGGCTCGCCAACCGACAGGGCGTTACCTTCGACACAGTGAAGACTGGTCGCTACGCCGATCTCTTCACCATTGCGCGCCCACGCTCCGAGGCGGAACTGGCCGTGCTGCAGCGCGGTACCGACGCAGTGTATGCGGCCTTTCTCGAACGGGTGAGCACCGCGCGCAAGCTCTCGCTCGATTCGGTGAAGGCCATTGCCGAGGGGCGCGTGTGGTCGGGAGTACAGGCGCGACGCCTGGGGCTCGTCGACTCGCTAGGTGGGTTGGCCGACGCGCTCAAGAGCGCGGCCTCGCTCGCCAAGCTCACCGGTGACTACGACGTGCGTGAGTACCCGCATGTGAAAACCACCACCGAGCGTATCACCGAGTTGGTGGAGAACAAGCCGGCCCCAGTGGCGGCCAAAATCCAGGCGGCCACACAACAGATTGGTGCGCGCGGTCCGGCGGCAGAGCTCGTGCGTGACCTGACTCGCGAGTTGGGTGCGCTCATGACCTACAACGATCCGCGTGGCCTGTACGCGCGCATGCCGTACATCCTGCGGGTACGTTAAGGCCTTCGAGTATTCACGCTCTCGTACGAAAAAACCCGGAACGGTTTCGTTCCGGGTTTTTGTTTGCCGACGCTTCGTTTGATCGACGCGTACGGTTCGTTAAGAGATCACGCGATCAGCCGGCCGTTACCGGCGTAGACCACGCGCCGTAGGTGCTCGTGCGGTGCGATTCGAGGCGACGCGCCTGGGCTTCCCAGCCGGCGAGCTCGGCACGCGCCTGCGCGAGGTGCACGTTGGCCTTGGCGATGCACGGCACGATGCCACGCGCCTGCACGTCGGCCAGCGCCCACTCGGCCGCCTTCACACGCGCCTGGGAAATGGCCAGCTGATCGACGCAACGCGCGGCGTGAAAGCTGCTCCAGGCATCGACGGGACGATCGTCGTCGATACCGTACAGCGCCCAGACACCGTCGTTGCCGGGAATGGAATCGAGGACGAATCCGTCGAGATCTTCCGGAAGAGACAGAGAAACGTCCGAGCTGTTCATGTTCATGAGAAGGCACCTGAAGGGTGAACACACGCGCCAGACACAACGTCGCTGCGTACAGACACGCTTACTCAATCCCCGTGCGCTGCGCCATGGTTCCCTGCGCGTCTAGATTCCGCACATGCAGACGCGACTTTCGACCTCCGCACGCGTGCTCGCCATTGCGATCGCGATGTGCCCTTCAGCGCCGTACATGGCCACGACAGCGCACGCACAGGCAAAGCCTGCGCCGCGCCGAGTCACGGCCGACTCCTCCCCCCAATCACCGCGCGGCGCCACGAAGGGCGCCACGCCTCGTCAAGACAGCGGCGCGTATCGCACTTCCGGCACGTCGGCAGCCGCGCGCGCGCTGGCGGGGCGTCCGGCCCCGGTGTGGCCCGTACCAGGGCCTGCCCCGTTACCAGGCAGTGTGCTACCGGCCAAGCGCATTCTCGCCTACTACGGCAACCCGTTCTCCAAGCGCATGGGCGTGCTTGGCGAGTATCCCAAGCCGGAAATGCTCCAGCGCCTCGACCGGGAAGTGGCCGCGTGGACTAAGGCCGACCCGTCGACCCCGGTGCAGCCCGCATTGCACCTGATTACCACCGTCGCGCAGGGTGACGCCGGAAAGGACGGCACCTATCGCATGCGACACGGCGATGCCCTCACCGAGAAAGTGTACGGCTGGGCCAAGGAGCGGAACGCGCTGCTCTTTCTCGACGTGCAGGTGGGATTGAGCACCATTCAGGCCGAGCTGCCGCGACTCGAACCCTGGCTGTCCAAGCCCGATGTACACTTCGGCATGGACCCGGAGTTCTCCATGAAGGACGGGACCAAGCCCGGCAAGAAGATCGGCAGCTACGACGCCGCCGATGTGAACTGGGTGATCGACGAACTGGCGCGCATCGTGACCAAGTACAAGCTGCCGCCCAAGGTGCTGGTAGTGCACCGATTCACACGCCCCATGCTGACCAACGCCACGAAGATCAAGCGCGACCCGCGGGTGCAGGTGGTCATTCACATGGACGGGTGGGGCCCACCGAGTCTCAAGCGCGACAGCTACGCGGCGTACGTGTACGCCGAGCCCGTGCAGTTCACGGGGTTCAAGATTTTCTACAAGAACGATCGCAAGTACGGCGGGCCGATCATGACACCGGCCCAGGTGCTCGCGCTCACGCCAAAGCCGCTCTACATCCAGTATCAGTGAGGCGGCGAACCGCCTACCACGGATACGAACCGATAACAGCGGACTGACGCGGATCTCTGCGCGTGTATTCGCGAGTCATCGGTTGCTATCCGTGGTCGGCTGTTCAGCGGTCACCGCCACTGAAGCGACATGAGGAACGAGATGCGCCGGGGCAGCCCGGGCTCGAAGAAACGATTGCGCGTGGCGTTGATAACGAGGCTTGAAGCGTAGCGGCGGTCGAACAGATTCTCGACCGACACCGTGGGCTGCAGGCGAATGCCGCCCACGGCCGCATCGAGGCCAGCGCGCCAGTTCCACACGGCGTACCCGGCCCCATTAATGGTGCCGGCATCGTTCGCGCTCGACGCCGACGACGCGGTGACCTCGGCGGTGGTGAACAGGCTCCCGCGTCGCAGCGTACCGAACGCCTGCGCGTAGTGCTCGGGGACGCCGGGAATGCGCTGCCCCGCGTAGGACACGGTGCCAACATCGTAGCGATCGAAGCGGAAACGCGACCACGTATACGCGGCCCCGACATCCGCGTGCGCCCACTGTGCGCGGATGCTCGTTTCGGCTCCGGAACGGGTCGTGCGGCCGGCGTTGCGGAAGGCGCGACGTCCCGGTTGGTTGGGCACGTCAAACGGTACGAGTTCGTCGAGCACAGTGGCACGGAACAGAGCCATATCGGCGCGAACGTGTCCGCCGAGCAACGTCTGCACGCCGACTTCGGCGGTGCGCGTGCGCTGTGGCTCGAGCGTTGCGTTGAGCCCTGCAGCGCCGTTCACCTGGTTGGTAAGTTCGGTGACCGTGGGGGTCTCGAAGGCACTCGAGAGATTCGCGTACACTGACCACTGCGGCTGTGCGCGCCAGACGAGACCGAACATGGGACTCAGCGCCTGCAGCGTCCGGGTGCCGGAGTCATCGGCATTGGTGTTGGTCACGAATCGGTCCCGCACATCGAAGCTCACACGATCGTGACGCAGTGCGGCACTCGCGAAGATTCCGTGTGGCGCTTCGATTTCCACGCGACCGTATCCGCCCACATTCGACGCACGTTCCTGCTGATCGAGACGAGTGGAACCACGTTCGGTACCCGGACGCGGGCAGGCGGTCGTGGCCGGTGCCGTCGCGGCGAGCGCGGCGCAATTCTCGTAGTTGGAGCGGTCGTCGACCTGACGCTGGGCATCGACGCCGGCCCCGATGCGCACGGGCCACGCCAGGGCGCCGGTACGCGTCAAACGCCAGGCGCCGTGGATGCTTCCGCCCGACACGGCGCGATCAACCGCGACAATGGCGAAGGGCAACGGGTTGTCGAGCAGGCGCGTGCCGCCAAAAAGTGCAGCGCGTACCGTGCCACCAGCCACATCGCGTTCCGCGTGCATCGCCACCTGCGACTGCAGCACGGCCTTGCGTGAACGACGGGTGATGTTGAGCGAATCGGGTAGGCGGGGATTGCGTGCGAGTTCGGCAGCGGTCAGCGCCCCGGTGTTCTCTGCGCGTGGTGCGTCATAGCGCGTGGCCTGCAGCTCCAGGCGGGTACCGCCAATGGTTGCCAGCCCGCGCGCGAAGAGGCTGGAGGCATCGAGGCGCGACCACTGGCGCGGGCCATCGCCCGCCGTGCGAGTTGCCGACAGCAACCAGGCCGCCTGCTGCCACGTGCCCGTACTGTCGGCCTGCGAGCCGGACAACTGGACGTTGCCACGCTGTACTTCACCCCCATCCCACCAGCGAGCCTGCACGGAGAACGGGGTCGATGCCGGCGCGCGCGAGCGCATGTCGATGACGCCCCCGGCGGCATTTCCATAGAGCGCCGCCGCAGTGCCACGCACGATATCGATGCGATCGACGGTTTCGAGATCGATCCAGTCGGTTGGCGTCTGGCCATCGGGCAGTGACACGGGCACGCCATCGCGAAGCACGCGCACACCACGCACACCGAACGCCGACCGGGCACCGAATCCGCGTATGGCAATGCGCTGATCCTGCGACGGGTTTGCGCGGTCCTGCACCTGCACGCCGGGCACCGCGAGCAGCAGGTCGCTGACGCCGGTTCGCCGCAGCGCCGGACGGGCGGAGAGTGGCGCGGTGGAGAGCGCGAAGGGCAACTCGAACGGGGAGCGCGCCCCTTCGCGCGTAACCGTGACGCGCATGGCCTGGAGCGCCTGCGCCGTGTCGCGCGTGGCACTGTCACGCCCAACGCCAGCGGGCACGGGACGGGATTGGGCCGCGACCGGCGAGGCGGCGAGCAGCGATGCGGCGCTCAGCGCCAATGCCGCTGCGGTGTATCGGAAGGACGTTGATTGGGGCACACTGCGATCTATCGCCCGGTATCGACGGAGGGAACCCTGTCCGTGAACCCTGTCGATGAACTCTGCCCCCTCGCGCTACGGTTGACCGCTCGAGCAACTCGGCTTGCGATCGAACGGGCTGTCGTCAAACAGTTCGCCCGTGCGCGAGCATACAATGCCGGTATTGGTATCGCGGACCGACATGAACCAGTGCGAGCGTGAGGCATTCGAGGCGATGACCCGTTGCTCCACCGGCAGCGACATGCCGCGACGCGAGAGCTCAGGCCAGGTGGCAAACCGCTGGTTGAGCACGCGGAACACGGCCTGTTGTTCGTAGGCGTTGGTGAGGGTGGTCGTGATGGCCGCCCGGCTTCGGTCCTGCTTCATGCTGCCGCTGACTTTGACGCCGGCAATGGCCAGGGTGAGGAAAACGAAGGCCACCACGATGCTGGTGACGAACACGTTATCGCGCTGTGCCCGGGCGGCCGTCGCGGTCGCAGGCGCGGCCTGCGCCGGAGTGGGCGCGCCAACGGCCGTCCGGCGGCCGAGGCCAGCACTGGCGGCAGCGGGAGCCGGCTGACGCGCAGCTGCGGGGCGTGCACCGGCCGTCGATGTAACAGCCGATGAGGCAGTCCGCGGGGCATTTCCCGTGGCGAAGAGTGAGCGCGCCCCGCTCATGGCCGCAGCCTCCCTCGTCGCATCGCGACCAGGCGCGTCGCGACCAGGCGCATCTCGGCCGAGGGCCGCTGGCGCGCCGATCGGCCGCTGCGCCGCGCGGAACTTGTCGGCTGCGAGCGTGGAAGGTCGGCGAGGAGGTTGGTTGGACATGCCGTCATGATATGGAAAGGACGACTTTCCCGGCATAGCGGCATCGGCAAGGCTATCACAGTCTGAGCATTGATCCGAACATTTTCGTGACGAACCGCTTGTCACAGGCGGCCGTGCAGGGAGCGATTCGGGGCTCGACCGTGCGGTAGCCGGTTGTCCTATCGCTTCACGGCGCGTTTCGCACGCCTCACCACAGCAGATGACGGCGAGATGACGGCGGCAACGACACTAAGCGGAGTCGACAATTTCGACCCCGCTGCCGTGATGGGCGGGACTGCCGCAGCCGTTGCAGTCCCAGTGAGTGATTGAATGCAATGAGTCCGGACCGAGCCGCGACTCGGCCCGCGACCGCGTCCTGCCCGATCAGTTCGCGCGCGACGTGATCAGGTGGTGCAGGTAGTCGGCAGTGGCACCACGCTGACGCGGCGTGCCAACGCGGAGGCCGTCGACGCAGGCGAGCATCTTGTGCAGGCGCGCATCGCGCGCCGCCACCTTGGTGAGCCCGTTGAACAATGGCACGAGCGCTTCGCCGCGCACCGAGCCGCCTTCCATGGGCCACACGAGGGTGCGGACGGCTTCGTCGCCGGCAAAGATGGCGGCGAGTTCGGGGTGCGCCCCCGCCGTCGGCAAGCCGACTCGCTCGGGGCCGTGTACCGGCGGGAACGCATAGCGAGCACCGTGTACGAGGAATTCGTGCAACGACGGTTCGATAACCGTGCGACTTCCCGGTCCGCAAATACCGGCGTGCTGTAATCGCGCCACCGCGCGGTGTACCGCGCTCGTACTCGTAGCCAAGGCAATGGCCAGCGGCTCATACCGATCTTCCGGGACCAGGACGAGGCGGAGTGCAACCGCGATGTCAAAGGGGCGAAGCGATGGCTGCGAAGGCACGCGAGGTGGGGATAGAAGGGTGAGAATTCAGCGCACGATTGAGCATATGCCCTGCATTCCGGATTGTGGTGAGAGATGAAATCATTTCGTCCCACTTTTGATACTTCTGGCACCTCACTGCAACCGCTTGCACTGCTAAAGGCACGGTTGGGACCAACGCAGTTAAAGACATCTTAATACAAGCCGACCTGATCCATAAGGATCTCTTTCGCATCGTCCTCCCGAACGCCGAACACAGACACCCACAACAGCGGCGTACAGCACGGCGCTGGCGCGAGATGCTCAGCTATTTCAGCTTATGCGGATGGATGCTCCCACCCTCTTTCATGCCACGCCGGTCTTTCCACGTGGTTTCCGTTGCGCCAGCCGAAACGTCGGGCTCAAGCCAACGGCTCGCGACTTGACCCTGTTCGCCAGCAACGTTGATGCGGCCGCTGCGGCCGTCTTCACCCGCAATCACTTTCCCGGCGCTCCCATCGTGCTCGGCCGCGAAACCATCCGCGGCGGCGTGCTGCGGGCCGTGATCGCGAACAGCAAGGTCAGCAATGTCGCCACGGGCGCGCGCGGGGTGGAGAATGCACGCCGCATGGCCAGCGCCGCCGCGTCCGAACTTGGCACGTCGGCCGACAAGGTGTTGGTGAGCTCCACCGGCGTCATCGGCGTGCAACTGCCGATCGAAAAGATCGAGGCTGGGGTGGTGGGCATGTCGGCGGAGCTGCAGGGCAATCCCATGGTGGGCGCCGAAGGCATCATGACCACCGACACGCACCCCAAGGCGCTGTCGGCCGCGGTGGGCAACGCCACGATCACCTGGGTGGCGAAAGGCTCAGGCATGATCGAGCCGAACATGGCGACCATGCTGTCGTACATCTTCACCGATGCCGCCTTCGATGCGGCCACGCTCGACCGCCTGCTGCGCGCCGCCGTCGCGCCGTCGTTCAACATGCTGTCGGTTGATACCGACACGAGCACCAGCGACACCTGCGCCATTCTCGCCAATGGATTGGCCGGTGCCGTGGACGAGCAGGAGTTCCTGCGCGTCCTCGTGGCGGGCTGCACGCGCATGACGGAAATTCTCGCCCGTGACGGCGAGGGCGCCGAGCATCTGCTGCGGGTGAAGGTCACCGGTGCCGTCGATGGGCGCGAGGCGCACATCGTGGCCAAATCAATCGTGAACTCCCCGCTCGTGAAAACCATGGTGCACGGTGCCGATCCCAACGTGGGCCGGTTGCTCATGGCGGTGGGCAAGTGCTTCGACTGCACCATTCGCCCCACCTCCACCGACGCCTGGATCAATGGCTTTCAGGTGGTCGCGAACGGCGAACGGCTCACCTTCGACGACGCCGTGGTGCGTGAAACGCTCTCACGCGAAGTGGTGGACATCGCCGTATCACTCGGCGTTGGCCAGGGTGAAGCCACGGCGTATGGCTGCGACTTCACCAAGGGCTACATCGAAGAGAACGCCGCCTACTATTCGTCGTAAGCGGCGTTCTCCTTGCCAATCGGACACAGCCCGCGCTGGCCGTCAGTCGTCGGCGAGCGCGGGTAGCTCAGGCAAGTTGAGCGCCTGCACCTGTTCGGCCCACGCTGTGAGCCGTTCCAGTCGCAGCGCCTGCGACGAAATGTCGAAGTGCTGCACGAGGGCGCCGCGTGGCACCGTGTGCGTGGCACCGTGTGCGTGAGCGCCGTGGCTTGCAATAGGAAGTAGCGGCGCTTGTCGGGCGAATGACATGGGTACTGCAGTTCGAACCGTTCGCGCTTGCCGGCGAGGACTTCCCGCAGGCCCCGCCCAACGGCGTGCGCCATGACATCATCGGTGGCGGCCATGCAGGTGGCCACGTAGTTGAGTCCAATCCCCGATACGAGCGCCGGCGGCGCATCGTTCGCCTGCGCAAATCGCGTCCATTCGGCGTTGGTCTGCACGATGGTACCATCCGGTCCCAACACCGCGAGCGACGACGGAATGGAATCGAGGATGTGCTGTAGCCGCTCCTCACCGCGCTTGACCTCGGTCACATCGATGACGCTCACGATCACGCCGTGCATGCCAGTCTCACCTGTGAGGTACGGCAGCACCTTCACATGCAAATGCGATCCGTCGGGGGCAAGCATGTCGTGCGACTCCGGCGCCTGCGCGTTCATGACCCGGCGGCACATGGCCACCAAATCGACACCGGGAATCTTCGCGGCAATGTGGTCCAGCGGCCGTCCGATATCCTGCGGCATGGCGTTCAGCAGGCGTAGCGCGGCATCGGTGAACTTGCGAATGCGCATGGAGCTATCGACGAAGGGCGTGCCCACGCCCGTGGTGCGCAGCAGGTTCTCGATGTCGTTGTTGAGACTGATCAGCTCCGCGATCTTCTACTGATACTCGGCGTTGACGGTCTGCAACTCTTCGTTGACCGACTGCAGTTCCTCATTGGTGCTCTGCAGTTCCTCGTTCGAGGCGAGCAGTTCCTCGTTGGTAGCCTGCAACTCTTCGTTCGAGGTTTCGAGCTCCTCGATGGTGGCCTGCAGATTCTCCTTCGTGTACTGCAACTCGTGTTCGAGCTGGGACAGACGCAACGCCAATGAGTCATCAACGGCGAAGCGATCGGCGATGCCGCCCGCCAGTGGCTTGGGGCCGCTCTCGAAAAAAATCACATACGCGCGATTACGATCGGGGCCGATGTCCAGCGGACGGACATGCATGCGCACAGTCGACTCATCGGGCGCGACCTCGATGCCTTCGTACAGAATCTCGCGGTGTTCCTTGGCCACGCGCCCAAGCGCTGCCCGCAGCGCCGCGCTGAGCGGCCGCGGCAGCAGCTTGAAGATTTCGAGTGTGGAGCGTCCGGCCGGGACCTTGAGCAGCGTGGAAACATCACCGAAGGTGTGCAGCAGCTGGAACTCGGCGTCGAGCACCACGCAGCGCAGCTTGAGTACATCGGTGAACTCCTGGAAGACCCGCTCCAGCAGGCCGTCTTCCGATGCCGTGCGCGTGGCTCCTGACCTCGTAGCCAGGACCGCCTGTTCGGCCGCCGTTGAGCTCGAGAACGACTGCATGAGTGGACGCCGAGGGCGCGTGGGCAGCGCCTCGGCGAGTGTATGACGGCCCGGCTGCAGCGCCTGATACAGCTTCCACTTCTGATCGATGACTTCGAAGAGCGTCGCCAACGCGCCCACCGTTTCACTCGATCCGAGGAACAAATACCCACGCGCGCGAAGATCACGCGATCACGCAGCGCACGGCTGACCTTGTAGCCATCACCATCGGCAACGAACCACCGGGCCAACCGCTCGGGGGTCATGTCGGCCGCAATGGAGTCGCCGTAGCGTCCCGCGGCGGCGAACTCCACGGCATCCTGGTCGACATCGGTAGCGAACACGCGCACGTTCCGACTGAGCTTCTCGCGCTCGAGGGCTTCGAGAATGAGAATCACGACCGAATACGGCTCCTCGCCTGTGGAACAGGCCGGAATCCACACACGCAGTTCGGCGTCGGGGGGCGTGTCGGCAATGAGCTGCGGAATGATGCGCTGTTCGAGCAGCCGGAACGCGTCTTCGTCGCGGAGGAATCGCGTGACGTTGATGAGCAGATCGCGGTGCAGCTGCACCAGCTCGGGCTTGGAGTCCTCGAGCAGGCGTACGTAGTCGTCCCAGGCAAGCCCTGGGTGCATGAGCACGCGCCGTTCGATGCGCCGGATGATCGTATTGGGCTTGTAGCCGGTGAAATCGGTGCCCAGGCGATCGCGCAACAACCCCAGAACTCGTTGCACCTGACTGGCCGTGCCAGCGCCCTGATCGCTGCTGCTGAAGGCGCGCCCACCGCCGCGCCGCAAGAAGAACTGCGCAATGGTGCCGGGTATATCCGCCACGGACAACACCTGGTCGGCGAGTCCCGTGGCAACCACACTGCGCGGCATGCCGTCGAACTGCGCCTCGGTGGGGTCCTGTACCAATACCAGCCCGCCTTCGGCCTTCAGTTCGCGCGCGCCGCGCGTTCCGTCGCTCCCGGTGCCAGACAGCACAACGCCCACGGCGAACTCGCCCTGCGCCTGTGCCAGCGAGGCGAAGAACACATCGATTGGCAGGTGCAACCCCTGCCCCGGACGCTGCTCGGACATACGCAGCACCCCACTCTCAATCGTGAGATTGGTCTTGGGCGGGTTGAGGTACACCGTGTCCGGCTCGATGCGCATGCCGTCTTCGGCGCGCATAACGCGAAGCGTGGTGTGCCGCCGCAGCAGCTCGACCATGAGGGATTTGTGATCCGGCGACAGATGCTGCACCACCACGTACGAAATCCCGCGGTTGGGATCGGCATTGTCGAAAAACTGCTGCAGCGCTTCGAGCCCACCAGCGCTGGCGCCAATGGCACAGACGGCCAGCACCGGGTTCTCGCTGCTCGTCGAGGAGGGGCCTGCGGCGTCGGCAGCCTGATCATGTTAAGTCATATCTAAACGATGGCGATCAGCAAGGCTGATCGCCACCTCCTCGAGTATGCCACCAGCAGGGGCGAGACATCACACGGCGCTGTTCACCAGCCCTGCCCGATATTCCAGGTAGTCGACCAGCCGCACGAACGGATCGAAGCCCACCACGTTTTGTGCGTCCGCCACGAAGTTGGAGAGCGCGTTGACATCGTAGAAGTAGTGCTGCCCGTCGCGATCATCGACCAGATACTCGACACCACCCACGTCGATGCCCGCGGCCTGGGTAATGCGTTCGACTTGTGCAATGATGTGTGCCGGTGGATCTGCGCGCTCAACCCGCATGCCGTTCTTCGGGGCATCGACGGCGCACGCGCCACGCACCAGTTCTTCGCCACCCGTGGTCTGACACGCATCGGCCGGGCAGAGATCGAATGAGCCAACGGCTGGATAGACGTTGATGGCGTAGAGATACTTGCCATTGAGCGTCTCCACGCGCGTGATGTGGCTGTTGCGGAGCGGCGCCGCCTCCTGCACCAGCGCGGTCCCATCGATGCCCAAGTCTACGGTGCCGTCTGCCACCGCAGCGGCAAGCGCGTCACGCGTTTCGTATTTCACGATGCCGGCCCCACTTCCACCGACATTGGCTTTCACCAGCACCGGAAAGCGCAATCCGCTCGCGGCGGCTACCGCCTGCGACGCGTGGTTGATGACCCGCGTGGCCGGGAACGGCAGGGCGAGTTCACGCAGCAGGTCGAGTTGCGTGGCTTTGGACAACTCGTTGGTGTAGGCCTGCACTCCGTTGACCACCGGCACACCAAGGCGCTCGAGGTGACGCAGCCAATGCAGCGTGTAAAACGTGGTGTTGCCGTGCCCGCGCAAATACGCCGACGGACTGGCCCGGTTGAACACCAACGACCACGGGGCACTGGGCGCCGTGGGGTCGAAGACGTGTGCGGCCGCATCGAGGCGCTCGTACGGCACTCCGCGCTTGTCGAGCTCCGCGAAGAGCGGGCGAAACCAATCCGGGTGCTCGTGATAGACGCCGATGGGGCGAATGCGGGACATGGCCTGGTCTCCTGATTGCACGGTCATGCCGTCCTCAAACAACAAGGCCCGGGCAGTGAGCCGCCCGGGCATCGCGTTTTAGCTCGTTGTTTAGCGTGGCGGCAATAGGCGGCAAAAGACCACGGGTTCGGTTGTCTGTGAAAGTTGGACAACCGAACCCGTTTAGTCAAGCACTAAGATACCTTGACGGTGGCCAGCCCGCCCCTCTCGACGTCCGTCAGGCCGCGCGACGTCGCCGCGCGTTCACCGACGCCGCATCAGGCTGGCGGGTCTCGACATCCCGCGTCTTGAAGCCACGCACGACTTCTGTCAGGTGAGCCGACTGTCCGCTCAATTCCTCCGCCGCCGCCGCTGACTCTTCGGCGTTGGCTGCCACCTGCTGGGTGACTTCGCTCATGGCTTCCACGCTGCGGCCGATTTCGCGAATACCACTCAACTGCGACTCAGACCCGCGCACGATTTCATCGATGGTTGCGGCCATGCCGGTCACCTGATCACGGGCGGCCTGCAACTGTTCGCGCACCAGCTGTTCGCGGGCCACGCCTCCATTCACGTTGTGGATTTCCTGATCGATGAGGGCCGCGGTCTGCTTGGCCGCGTCGGCCGATCGAATAGCCAGTGCGCGCACCTCTTCAGCCACCACCGCAAATCCGCGCCCAGCATCGCCGGCGCGCGCTGCCTCAACGGCAGCGTTGAGCGCGAGCAGATTCGTCTGGAAGGCAATTTCGTCGATTGTGCGCACAATGCGCTGCGTGGCGTCGGCCGACTCCTTGATGCGTTGCATATCCTGCTGCAGCGCGCCCATGGCCTCGGCGCCCTTCTGTACACTTTCGGTGGCCAGCGCGGCGCCTTCCTTCACCTCGGCTGCCTTCGCCGAGGCCTTGTCCGCGATGACATGGAGCTCGGCGAGTGCGGCGCTGATTTCTTCGGCGTTCGCCGCTTGCGTGGAGGCGCCGTGGGCCAGCTGCTGACTGCCTTCATTGAGCTGCGTCGACGCGTCATCGACCTGGAAGGCGGCTGCACGTACCTGCCCTACCGTGCTCGCCAGCTGACGCACGGCCACATTCAGCGCTTCCTGCATGCGCGCGAACTCGCCGTGGAAGGTGCCCTCCATGCGCACTTCGAGATTGCGTTTTGCCACCTCTTCCAAGACGCGGCGTGATTCGGCGAGTGGCGTGGCCACGGCCTGCATGACGCCTTCGACGCCGTTCACTACGTCGGCAAATCGACCTTCAAGATCGGTCGCATCGGCCTGTACGTCGAACTTGCCGGCGCGAGCCGACGTGGCGAGCCGATCGATCTCGTGCACCGCGTGCCCCACGGCGCGTTGCGCTCGACTGCTGGCCTCGAGGGAGCGGGCACACTCCTCGGCCATCTTGTCGACAGCCACTGCCACGATTCCCAATTCATCGCCGCTGGCGTCGTTGAGCCTGTCGAAGGTGTACGACGACAGCTGCGCTTGTTCACCGCGCGCCAGTGCGGCCAGCGATGTGGACACCGCCTCGACACCGTGCTGCTGCAACAGGGCAACCTGACGCGTGATGGCGTCGAGCCGGACTCCCAGCGTGGTCGCAATGCGCCACGCATACCAGAGGCCGATCACGAAGAACGCCGCAAAGATGGTCCAGATAATCCACGTCGCACGACTGAACTGCGAGGCCGTGCTCTCCTGCACCTGTTCGCTCGTGGCCTGAATGCGATCACCGAACGCTTCCATGCCCACTTCGACTTCTTCGAAGCGAGCAAGGAATCGCTGGTACAGCTCCGGTGCCTTGGCCGCATCGGCGAGTGCCACCTCCTGCACGGCAGCCGCCGACGCGGCGTATTCCGACACGCTCTTGCGCAATGCGGGAAGCTCGGCCGCGATGGGCGTGCCCACGAGCAACTGGTCGGCGGAATTGAGCGACGCCATGAAGCGCGCGGCGTGTTCCCGCAGCGCATCCTGTGACGCCTTCACCGCCGCCGAGTCGCCGCGTTGTGCCGCGAACAGCGACTCGAGTACATCGCCGCGCATGGCGTCGTGCATCATGTCGCTGTCCACCTGGAAGCGCTGCGCACTGTTGTTGCTGACGAGGTCTTCCGTAGCACTCGACGCCAAGCGCAACGAGAACTGGCCGGCAACAGCTACGGCGAAGATGCCGGCAGCGCCAAGAAAGGCCACGGCTCGCAGGCGCGCACGCACGGTATGAAAGGCGAACATTGGGAGGGCACTGGGAATGGGGCACGCATGCGGCGACGTCGCCCGCATCCGACTAGCGCCGGGCAGGGAACCCGGCGCTATCTCATTAAGGGTATCGGTAGGGACAAACCGGAACTTAACGTCCGGCGTCCCCCGGCTTCAGCGCGGCCACACGTTGTCGGTAGTCACCCGGTCCGGAAAGCGCCCCTGCGGGTCGAGGGTGAGCTTTTCGATCTTGCGTCCACCGAAGACCAAGTCGACCGCATGCTGGCGGCGGCCGTCGAACCATACCTCCACCGGCACGGTAACGCGGGCAGTCGTGGCGTCGAGCATGACCGCATTCTTCATGAGGCGGATGGCACCACCTGTGGCCGCGAACTTCACATCCAGCACAATGGGCGCCGGCATCTGCCCGTCCTGGGCCACGATCACGCGAGTGCGAATACCCTGACTGGTCGCGCTCACGATGCGCTGATCCACACTTTCAGTGCCGAACAGCCACGCGTTCCAGAACCACCCGAGGTCACGACCCAACGAGCGCTGCATGGAGAACATCCAATCCCACGGCGACGGATGTTTGTACATCCAGGCGTTGCCGAATTCCCGATGCGCACGTTGCACGGCGCTGTCGCCAACAATGCCGCCAAGCGCCGACAGCATGAGCGGCGTCTTGCTGTAGGTGGTGAAGCCGTAGAATTGCGGACCGGCGTAGTTGGCGTTCCACATCATGGGCGCTTCGGCTTCGTTGTTGGCGTTGCGGCCATAACTCTGCCCAAGCCCGTCGAGCACCGGCGCTTTCCCTTCGGCGTCGGCGTCGGAGAGGATGTTCATGTACTGATTGAACCCCTCATCCATCCATCCGTACCACGTCTCGTTGTTCGCCACGACCATGGGCCACCACATGTGGGCCGTTTCGTGATCGGCGGCGCCCACGTTGGAGTTGATGACCATGGGGTACTCCATGCCGGCACTGGGGCCGTCCTGCAGCGTGAGCTGCGGGAACTGGTACGGGAACCAGAGCTTGGAGTAGAACTCGAGGGCATGCCGCGACACCGGCCCCGCCTTGGCGAACAGGTTGGCGCGGCCTGGGAGATACACCATGTGCACCGGCACGGCGCCCTTGCCTGGGATCGTGGCCCGCGTGGCCTGCCACACGTACTTCTTGGCAGTCGCCCACGCGAAATCGTTCACGTTGTCGGCGGCGTAGTGCCAGGTGAGACGGCCACTCGCGCTGGACATCGTCGCCTGCCCCGGTCCCACTTCGTCGGGGCCCACGATGGTGGTGATGTCGTCGCTCTGCGTGACCTTGGCAAGTTGCGCGCGCGCCTTGGCGGTGAGCACGTCCTGCGGGTTCTGCAGCAACCCCGTACCACTCACGATCCATCCGTCCGGCACCGTGATTCGCACGTTGTAGCGACCGAACGCGTTGTAGAACTCGCTGGGGCCGAGATACAACTCGGTATCCCAGCCGCGGAGATCATCGTACATGGCCACTCGCGGGAACCACTGCGTTGGCTGAAAGAGCGTGTCGGCCCAGCGCTGCGTCATGCGATGGCCGGTGCCCGGACCACCTGGCAACTTGTGCGACCACGCCACCGTGAGCGTGGCCTTGGCGCCCGCGGCAATGGGAGTGGCCAATCGGACGCGCGCATTGGTGGAGCGCCCGTTGATCAAGGTGTTGCCGCCGGCCGCATTGGCCGCCGCCTGCTGCGCGTTCTGAATGGCGCGTGCCCCCTCGGCGGCCACAGCATTGGGCGCGGCGTTCGACGCGATATTCACCGGCGCCCCGTCGAGCGTCATGCTCGACATCACCATGCCATCCGTGACCTCGGCCGGCACCCACGGCGCTGCGTGCGGCGCGGTACCGATGAAGTGATTCGGATTGAGGCGCAGCCCAATCTCCCGCATCGGCTCGGGACTGTTGTTGTGCACGGTGATGCGTGCCGTACCCGTGAGCCTCGCCGAGGCCGGATCGAGCGACACATCGATGTCGTAGTCAGTGCGCAGCTGCCAGTACTTCGCCGTGGGGCGGCCGGTGGAGTCACGCGTACCGGCGGCCATGGCGCGCCGAATGGCGTTCGTCATGGGGACGTCGCGGCGAATGGCGCGCGGCGGCACGGCGGCCGTGCTGGAGCCAGCGCTGGACGTGGCGGCTTTGACTGTCGCCTGCGCCGTGAGAGGCGCGAACGGGGCGAGGATGGCACTCGCTGCCACGGCACACGTGGCAACGGACAGGGCACGGGCCCCGCGGAAGGAGAAGTTCATGAACGCTCGGGGTTGATTGACCCCGAACGCTACCTCCGTCCGGTGGCCATCAGCAACGCCTCACGCATTCGTGCGGCGGTGATGCGATGATGCGACGCGTGCCAGATAACCTGCCCGCCCTGCACCACCAGCGCCTGCGGCGACTCGTGCTGCACCTGCAGCACGCTTTCGATGGCGTTGGACAGCCCGCGCTCCTGCTGGACCACCACGAGGCGCGTGGGCACCTCCGGGTTGTCCCGCACGAACGCATCGTACTCCCGTTTCACCCCAATGGAGATGGAACAGGTGGCGCTATGCTTGAACAGCACGGTAGGCACTTGGGCGGCGGCCAACGCCCGCGCCTCCTGCATGGCGGGCGACTCGTGGGCTGGCACCACGGGCGCGGGCGTGCTCATGGAGACGGCCTGGGGCGCTTCGCCGGCCTCCCGTGCGGCCAGCCGGGCATCGAGCGCCTCGGCGTATTTGGCATAGGGCTGAGCCCCGGACAGGCGCGCCACGAGGACTCCCTGGTCGAAGAGCAGCACCGTGGGGAGCGCGCGGACATCGTACCGGGTAACTGTTTCCAGGTTGCTGTCGGCGTCGAGTGTCAGCACGGTCGCGCGATCGCGATAGCTTTCACCAAGGCGCTGCATGACCGGCTTGAGAACGACGCAAGACTGGCACCATGACGCCCACACATCGACCAGCACCGGCACCGGTGACTGGAGCACCTGCGCCGAAAACTCGGCGTCGGTGACGGCCGCAGAAAAGGAAGTGCTCATGTCGGGAAAGTTAACGAATTCGGCCCTGACTCAGGACCCTGACGCCATGGCCGCCGCCCTGGAGGCGACCGGCGATTACCGCGTGCTGCGGCGTTTCAAAGGGAAGACCCAATACACCGAAGCAGTTCCCGGCGTATCCCTGCGGCGTGGGCTGATCGTGGATGTTGAAACCACCGGTCTCGACACCAGCAACGACCGCATCATCGAGTTGGGGCTGGTGGCGTTCGCATTCGATGGCGCGGGGATCGTGTACAACGTTGATGCCAAGCGCGAATGGTTCGAAGATCCGGGCATTCCCATTCCGGCTGAGGCCACCGAAATCACCGGCATCACCAACGAGATGGTGCGGGGACAGCGCATCGACGAGGCGGCGGTGCTGAGCGAGATCGAGCGTGCCCACCTCGTGATTGCCCACAACGCCGGATTCGACCGCCGGATGCTCGAACGCCGCTTTCCCGCGTTCGCCGCCAAGCATTGGGGCTGCTCGCTGAACGACGTGCCGTGGGTGCGTTTCGGCAGTCGCGGCGCCAAGCTGGATTATCTGCTCTTTCAACTGTGTGGCGCTTTCCATACCGGGCACCGCGCCGGTGACGACTGCCAAGCCACACTGCACGTGCTGGCCATGCCACGAGATGGCGACGCAACGCCACTGACGCGATTGCTCGAACGTGCGCGACGTGCCACGGTGCGCATATCGGCCATTGGCACGCCTATTGAAACCAAAGACTTGCTGAAGGCCCGTGGCTACCGCTGGTTCAGCGGGTCGCCGTCGCGCGCGAAAACCTGGTATCGCGATGTCGACGAAGCCGACGTGGATGCCGAGCAGGCGTGGCTACGCGAAAACGCCTACGGCGGGCTGACGAACCCGCCGTGGCGCCTTGAAAAGTTTACCGCCAAAGAGCGGTACTCTGAGCGGATGGGGTAACGCAGGAGTCAACGCAGCAGCAGGGCGCGGCGTTAGTCGCCGCGCCCTGTATTGTTACCGTCCGCGCACGCGCACCGTAGCCGCCTGGCTCTTCACGCCGTCGGACACAATGACTTCCACGTTGCTGCGACCGGTAGCGACACTCGCATCGCCATTACGGGCGAAGCTGAGGATGTCGCCGGTGTCGGCATCGCGCACCATGACCATGGGGAATGCCGTGGCGTTCCAACGCAGTCGTGCGCGCGACGACGCTTCGGCCGCGATATCGAGCCCACGAGCGGCTGCTGCGGCCGCGTTGGCCGGCTGGCGCGAGACGCGTTCGGCGTTGCGGCCATTGCCGGCCAGTTCGAGGCGTGCCAACCGCTCGTACGACGCATCGGCCAACGGTACCACGAAGGCGAAGTGCGAGCCGCCATCGACACCGTCGTTGGACGTTGCCACCGGCGTGAAGTCGAACGCGAAGAGTGCGTTGCCCTGTGTGTCGTACGCCGAGACTTCGTAGTCGCCGCCGCTGGTGGGCAACACGCTGCGCGCCGTGAGGCGCATGGCCGGCTCGAGCACGAGATCACCATTCGCCTCAACACGCCCCCACACCAGCAGCGCCGGCTGTTCGCCCGTGCTGCCGGCCGCCAGCAGTGCCGACGTGCTGTAGCCGCGGTAGTTCATGATGGCGCTGAAGTTGTAGTCGCTGATCCACGCCGGGTTGCAATAGCCCATGAAGTCGGCCGTGGTGTTGGTCCACAGCTTGTTCGTGCGCACGTTGTACCCGAACGCGCCGATCTGTCCGCCAGCGTACGGGAAATTCGCGTCGGCGCCGGACACGCCACCACACGGCGCATGATAGCGGCCGAAGTTGTGCCCCAGTTCATGCGCGAGCACGCCGTCACCGCTGGGCAGGTAGTCCCAACCAATCGACGCCGGCGCCCCGATGTAGCCCATGCCCGCCACACCCGAGCTGTACCCCACCTTCACCACGCCGTAGTAGTTGTTTGACGAACGGTCGGTGCTGCGCAACGAGTAGATCTCGCTCAGCAGTGCGCTCCACCCCGTGCCGTCACTCGTGAGCGTGTTGCTCGTGGTGTACGGCGCCCGGATGGTCCAGTTCACCGTACTGGTGGGCAGCATGTCACGCGTTTCGCCCAGGAAGCTGTTGGCGTTCGACGCCGTGATGTTGGCGGTGGTGGCACTGCCCTGCTGTACCGGCACGAAGGTGAGATTGAGCGGCGGCACGGCACGAACGAGCAGTGCGAGCGGTGTACCACTGGCCGGATACACATTGTCACCGTTGTTGCTTTCAGCCACCGTGTTGTCAGGGTCCACTTCCGCCTGAATGCCCAGCCCTGGCTGCACGTAAGCGGCGGGAACTACAACGTTCCACGACTTGGCCATGCTCGTCTGATCAAGCGCCGTGGGCACCGTGGTGCCGGTGGTCGTGGCTTCGAGCGTGGTCTGCAATGCGCCGTTGCTGTACACGCGCACGCGCACCACCGGCTTCACGGTGTTCGTAATGTTCGCAACCGGGAAGACGCGCAGCATCGCATCGCGACCGGCGATGAGCGTTACGGTGTTGTTGAGCGACTGCACCGACTGCGTGAGTGTGGCAGCAAGCACCTGCAGGTTGAGATCGCCACCCGGCGTTACGCCGCTCACGGTGTAACTCACAGGCGCGGTGCTGGTGGCGCCCACCGTCACCGACACCGTTTGCGTGGCTGGTGCCGCCGTATAAATCACGCCGGTGGAGCTCGTGACGTTCGACGAGGTCACGGTGTAGCTGCCTGGTGCGAGACTGGCGAGCGTGGCCGACGCGGTGAGCGTGCGCGCGAATCCATTGGGTCCGCTTACGGCCACTGCGGCCGGTGTTGCGTCGAGTCCGCTGATGTTCACGTTGAGTGTGCCCGTTGTCGGCACCGCGGCGTAGGTGACAGCGATGGCTCGGCTGGCACCGTTTTTCAGATTGACCGACTGCGACGTTGGAGTCGGCAAGTAAGAGGTGCCATTGGCCGTCACGCTCGATGCCGACACCAGGTACGACGCATTGGGAAGCGATGCCAAGGTCGTCGTACCCGTAACCGTAGCCGAATATCCGTTGCTGTTCGTGACCCGGATGCTGGCCGGCGTTCCAGTCGGCAAGCCAGAGACTGACACCGTCAGCGTATTGAGCCGCGAACCGGTCTGCCGCGCGAACGCGGCGTCGGCTACTTCCGGAGCGGCAGAAGTCGCATCACCGCAGGCGGCGAGCAGTGCGGCGCCAAGAAGGGCCGCAACGCGTGCGGAACGACGTACGACGAGGGAGAGGGACATGAGTCGATTGGTAGGGTGGCGAACTCGGCAATCACACAAGCTGAGTCGTACAGTGCTACCAGTCAGTGGGACGCATCACACATCGTCCCGGCGCTCAATGATTTTTCGAGCGACAAAGGGCCGCCCGAGAAACGGACGGCCCATCACATGAAATGCCCTTCATGCTATAGGGCTATGAACTGGCGCTGCCCTTCACCGGTTGCAATCGCATGCTGATGCCCATCATGACCACCATGACACCAGCCGCCGCGAGATAGGCGCTCTGCAGCCCGCCCAAACCACCGCCGGCAAGGTCGGCGATGGCGCTGAGCACGGCCACCACCATGAGGTTGCCAATCGCGATACCGACGTTCACCAGCGCCTGCGCCGATGTGCGCTGTGCGGCGCTCACCTCGTCGAGCACCACGGTGCGCAGCGTGCCACCCACCACGATGCCCACACCAACGCCAATGAACAGCGTGGCCACGATGAACAACCAGAAGGTCTGCGCGCCAACGCCCACCAGCAGCGAGCCAATGCCCAGCGTGCCGAATCCACTGAGCATGATGTTGCGCGGGCCCAGGCGATTCTGCAGTCGCCCAAACACGGCCGACGCCACCGACGAGCAGAGCACCAACGGCAACAACAGCAGCCCCGCCTTGCTGGGGAGTGTGCCAAACGACGCGACCGCCACCGACGAAATGAAGATCACGCTGCCCATACCAAACCCGGCACCGGTGCACAGCACCCACGTGGTACGCAGTTGGTTGGTGCCGAAAAGTGTGAGCGGCACAATGGGGAGGGCGGCGCGCCGCTCGACCAGCAACAGCAGCGGCAGCGCCGCGGCAGCGGTGGCGAGCAGCACGGGCCACAGCGTACGCCCGGTGAGCGTATCGGCAGCGCGATTGATGCCTAGCGTAAGACTGGCGAGCATGACTGCGAGCACTACGATGCCCGCGTAGTCGAACGGCGGCAGCTTCTCGGGGCGCGCCACGCGCGGCAAGGCGCGGTAGCCCATGGTGAATACGATGGCGGCCAGCGGCAGGTTGATGAGAAAAATCCACTGCCAGTCGGCAACCACCAGCAGCGCCGAAGCGATGATGGGGCCAAAGAGAAACGCCATGCCGAACGTCGCACCAATAAGCCCCAGAATGCGCCCCCGTTGCTCGGCGGGAAACGTGTCGCCCACCACAGCGCTCGCGGTAGGCGTAATGCCTCCGGCGCTGAGCCCCTGCACCGCGCGCCCGAACAGCAGCATCCCGAAGCTCGACGACTGGGCGATGATGAGCGACCCGATCGCGAAGCCGGCGATATCCATGAGATAGATGGTTCGCCGCCCGAAGCGATCACTCAACGCGGCCATGAGCGCCGTGCTGGTGAGCGAACAGAGGCTGAAGACGATCGTAACCAACCCGATCTGCCGGTTGTCCACCCCGAACGCGCTGCGCAACGCCGGGATGGCCGGCGCGATGACCGCCGCGTCCATGGCCGCCATGAAGACGCCCGCGAACAGCACGGTCAGAATGCGCTTCCGGGCCGCGGCCTCAGCGTCGGGTAGTTCGGTCGGCGTGGCCGCGAGAGCGTCGGACGTCATGGTCGGAAAGGCAATATCAGGCGATACTTGAACATCGCTGCTCCTCGCAGCGGTGTGGCCTTCCCGCTGGACGGATGAAACGATGCGACGTGTGGTGGTGATAGGAGCAGGTGCAGCGGGCACGATGGCCGCGATTTTTGCCGCGCGCGGCGGCGCCGAAACGGTACTGCTCGAACGAACGAAAGATGGTGGCCGCAAGATCCTGATCAGTGGCGGCGGGCGGTGCAATGTGCTGCCGTCCCGGTTGGACGAATCACGCTACGTGACCGACTCGTCGCCCAATACGCTGCGCAAGATCGTGCGGAGTTGGCCACTGGCCGAGCAGGTGGCGTTTTTTGAGCAGGAGGTTGGGGTACCGCTCGAGGAGGAGGTGGAATCGGCCAAACTGTTCCCAGCCTCTCACCGGGCGCGTGATGTGCGCGACGGGCTGCTGGCGCTGGCCGCACGGAGTGGTGTGCGCACGCGCTTCGACACGCTGGTCACGTCGCTGACTGCCGATGGCTCCGAGTGGGTGGTGGGTATCGCCGGGCTTGAGCCTCTGCGCGCCGATGCCGTGATCGTGGCGACCGGCGGGTTATCGGTCCCCAACACCGGCAGCGACGGCGCGGGACTGGGCATGTTGGCATCGCTGGGGCATACCATGCACGCCACCTACGCCGCGCTCACACCGCTCACGGCAGCGCCCGGGGCGCTGAGCGAATTGTCGGGGGTGTCCTTGCCCGTGTCACTCACGGCCACCAGCCAGCAGCACACGGCCTCGGCGCGTGGCGGTTTTCTGCTCACGCATCACGGCTACAGTGGGCCGTCGGTGCTCAATGTGTCACACGTGCTCGTACGCGCTCGTCACGACGGGCGCCCGGCCGACCTGCGCGTACAATGGACTGCGCACGACGACGCGGCGTGGACGGCGCTGTTGCAGAGTGGCGGCACCCGCCAGCTCTCTACGGTGGTACGGCACGAGTTGCCCGACAGGCTGGCCGACGTGCTCATGGCGCAGGCTCAGGTGGAACCCACCCGCAAGCTCGCCGAACTCTCGCGCGACGAACGCAAGCGACTGGTCGACGTGCTGGTGCGCGGAGCGCTGCCATGGCATGGAGATGAGGGCTACAAGAAGGCCGAGGTGACCGGAGGCGGCGTTGCCCTGTCGGAGATCGACCCGCGCACCATGCAAAGCCGGCGTTGCGCCGGGCTGTATCTGTGCGGCGAGGTACTCGATGCCTTCGGCCCGATAGGTGGCTACAATTTCCTGTGGGCATGGGCCACGGGACGCGCAGCAGGTGCGGCCGCGGCCGTAGCCGCAGTGTAAGTTGGACGTACCTCAATCGCCGACCATGAGCTACGAAGTCGTCTACACCATGAGCCGAGAGGCCACGCCCGCTGAGTGGGAGGTGGCTACGACGTTGCTCTCCGCGTGGCTCGAGCGCAGCACCGCGCTATCCCCCGCGCTGTTCGCGAATGCGGATATCCGGATTGGGCCGGAGTCGCTGCTCGTGGACCTGGTCGGCGCCGAAGACCTGGTTGTCGACCGCAACGCGGCGACAACCATCTGGAGTGCGCGCACCGCGTCGCCCGACGCGGCGCGTGTGTTGGCCGGCGTGTTGCTGACCCTGCAGTTCGCCTGTGGCGGTGACACGTTTCAATTGAGCGGCAGCAAGAAGGGCGAGTGGCAACGTGCCGCCACGCTGCTGGCGCCCGTGTGGGGCGGCGCCTACCCGGCGCGCACGATGGCCCCGCGCCGCTTCAAGGCCGACACGCTCGTGTACGTAGACCACGGCGAGAACGCCCGACTTCTGCGTGAGTACTTCCGTACGCACCTCGACCTGGATGAGGCGGCGCTGCCCGACCGGGATTTCAGGGACTTGCTGGCCGATTCGTAGCCTCGCGCGTCGCCGACGCCGCGGCCACCCGAACCTCGGCCCACGTTACGGCCGGTCGTGCGCCCCCATTGGTGGTCCCAACGTGGTCAGACCGTATTCCGCGTCGAGCGCCACGAGTTGCTCCATGCTCGGCAGACCGCCGGCCGGTGTGATACGGTCCATGGCCTCGAAGAAGCGACAGAAGTCGCCGGGCGTGGTGACGATGAGCAGTCGCGCGTCGCTATCCGTGAAGTTCTGGTAGCGATGCACCACACCGCGTCGGAGAAACACCGAACCGCCGGCACGCACCGTGTGCCGCGCGCCGTCGATTTCGAAAACGAGCTCGCCGTGCAACACGTAGAACCACTCGTCCTCACGCGAGTGCACATGCAGCGGTGGCCCCGACATGGGTGGCGCCACGAGATGGAAGCAGGCGAGCCGCCCCTGACTATCGGCAGGATCCACCAGCACGTGCGTGGCCTCACCAACGATGTTCAACACGCCGGGGGTTCGTGTTTCCCCCCTGTTGACGATCACGTGGTGCGTTCCATCGGCGGGGATCAGCGAGCGATCACGGTTCATGGGTCGCCTTTACGTTGGTTTTGCGTTTGCGAGGTGACAGTGCATTGGCTGGTGCCTGGTGTGCGCCATGCGCGGCCGCCTCAAGCACGGCGTGCATGGCCGCGACGGCGGCGTTCGCGGCCGCAGCCGCACTCAATTGCCCGCGGTCGCGCAGCATTTGCCAGAACGGGGCGCTGTAGATGGCCAGGCACTGCGCGATGAGTTCGCGCTGTCCACCGGGCGACCGTGTGGCCAGTAACGGCGTCAGGGCCTCCCGAAAGGCCGCCCGTCCCTCGGCGGCGCCAGCCTCTGCATAGTTGGCACGCGGCGCGGCAGCGAGCATGGCGCGAGTAAGCGCACTGTTTCGTTCGAACTGGGCAAAAAGCGCGCGCAGTTGCGGCACGATGTCCGGCAGGGTGTGCGGCCACGTAGTGCCCGTGCGATCGCGGAGTTGTTGCCAAACACCGCGCACCAGGTCGGCCTGCGCCGGGAAGTGCCGGTACACCGTACGCGCCGATACGCCGGCCAACTCCGCGACGACTTCGTGCGAGAACGGCGCCTCCGGTTGCTGCTGGAGGCGATCGAAAGCCGCACGCACGATGCGATCGACGGTGTCGGCCCGCTGGCGGTCGTGGACGTTGGAGGCACTCATGACAGTATACTGTCATCCTGTCAGTTTACTGTCAAGCATCCGGCCAGTCCACCAACAACCGCGTGGCGATCCGGCCTGGCGTTGACCGTACACCATCCAGCAACTCAGCTTCCATTCTCCGATTTCCGCCCTCCTGCCCCGCGTCGATGTCCGCTTCCATTCCGCTTTCACACCACCGCCTGTCGCCCGCCGAGTCCGCCAAACGTGCGGCCGAGTTCACGGCGCATCTCGACGCACGCCGCACCACGCGCCACTTCGCGACCGACGCGGTGCCACGGGAGTGGATTGAATTGGCGATTCGCGCCGCCGGCACGGCGCCCAGCGGCGCGCACCAGCAGCCGTGGACCTTCGTCGCCGTGAGCGACCCCGAGCTCAAGCAGCGTATGCGCGAGGCCGCCGAAGACGAGGAACGTCGCTTCTATGCGGAGCGCATTACCCCCGAGTGGCGCGCAGCGCTCGAACCGCTGGGCACCGATGCCGTGAAGACACATCTCACCGATGCGCCGTGGGTGGTAGTGCTCTTTCGCCAGTCGTATGGCCTCAATGCCGATGGTTCGCGGCAAACGTTCTACTACACGCAGGAGAGCTGCGGCATCGCCGCCGGCTTCTTCATTGCCGCCGTGCACACCATGGGGTTGGTGACACTCACGCACACACCCAGCCCCATGGGGTTCTTGGGCGAACTGTTGGAGCGGCCGGCCAATGAGAAGGCCTTCCTTGTGATGCCCGTTGGCTATCCCGCGGCCAACGCGAAGGTGCCCGCCCTCACGCGCAAGTCACTCGCCGACATCGCGGTGTTCCGGTGACCACGCGTACCCCTCACGTACCCCCACCGCCGCCGCCGGACCGAACCGGGCGCCTGCTGGGCGCATTCATGGCCGCCGCGCTTCTCGCTCTCGGAGTGTGGGTGCTGTGGGTGGGCGAGTGGCATGGTCACACCAAACAGGGACGCCCTGTCGACCTGGTCGGTGCCTCAGCCCGTTGGATGGGCGTGGTGTTCATCGCCATGGCGGGCTTTCCCGCCACGCTCGCCTTGGGGCGCCATTCACGATGGACCGTACCGGCTCTCGGCTTCACCGTGGCAGCGTTGGCCGTGAGCATCGTGATGCTGCTGCGCAGCTGACCGTAGCGCTGGAGTCAGCGCTTGCGAATCCAGCGAAAGCCCAGGCCCAACGTTGTGAGCCCAACAGCTTCACCACGCTGACTGCCGAGGAACGTGCGGCTCAGGAACAGCACCGGCGTGGAGCCACGCAAACGCGGTGACGCAAAATCGGCGCGCACCGTCGTGCCAATGCGCGCGCCCTCCTGCTCCACCTGGTGAAGCGACGGCCCAACCATCACGCGCAACACCGTGGTGCGAATATCGAACGAGCCGCCAGCCAGCAGCGCGGCCCGTTCTTCGAAGCGGAGATTCTGACAGCCGGTAATGTCGGGCGTCACGTAGCACGACCGGCCGTTGCCAAGGCCCAGCGGTGTCACGCGCAACGCTGCCACCCAAGCGCGCTTGGGCGCTTTTTTGAGCGGCACCGTGAGCAGACCGGAAATGGCTACCGTCGGGGCTTCGGCCAGCGCCGTGGTACTGGTGACGTTCCCGCCTTCCACTTCGCCGGTGACGAGGCCAGTGGTGGTGTAGAACCCCATACCCACGCCAGGGCGACGCTGGGCATCGGCGCGTTGCGGTGCGAGTACCACGAGCGCGGCAGCCGCGACACCGGCTTCCGCCAGCAGGCGAACGGAAGTGCGCATGATGGTCATGAACAAATCAACGCGCGGCCAGGCGCGCGCGGTCCACAGTGACTTCCCACTCGTGAAACGGGCCATCGAAATCACGCAGCTGCGTGCCGTCGAACCACCACACGCGCGTGGCTACTTCGCGAAGGAAGGCGCGGTCGTGACTCACGATGAGCACCGTGCCTTCGTAGTCGCCCAACGCGTCTTCGAGCACCTCGATGTTTTCCACGTCGAGGTGATTGGTGGGTTCGTCGAGTACCAGCAAGTTGGCGCCGCTGAGCGTCATGAGCGCCAAGGCCATGCGCGCGCGCTCACCGCCGCTGAGTGAGCGGATGTCGCGGAAGACCTCTTCCTGCGTGAAGCCGAATGCGCCCAGGTGGTTCTGCACCGTACCGCGACTCCAGAGCGGCCGCTGCGCCTGGATGGCGTCGTACATGGACATGTCGAGCGGCAGATCGCCGAGGTCCTGCTTGAAGTACGCCGGCGTGATGGAGCTGCCAATGCGCGACTGACCGGCGGCGGGCTCACGATCACCCATGATAGTGGAAATGAAGCTCGACTTGCCGGCGCCATTGGGGCCCACGAGCGCGACGAAGTCATTGCGACGCAGCACGGCAGTGAAGTCGTTTACCAGCACACGACCCGGTACTTCCACGCGCAGTTCCTTCATGTCGATGACCTGATCGCCGCCGCGCTCTGCCACCTTGAATTCGAGCGACATGGCGGCGGGATCACCTGGTGGCGGGGCGAGGCGCGGCAGCCGTTCGAGACGCTTGCGCTTGCCCTTCGCCTGGAAGGAGTTCACGCCAGCGAGATTGCGGCGAATGTACTCTTCTTCCTTCTTCACGTACGCGCGCTGCTTTTCGAGTTCACGCTCGCGCGTAAGCCGACGTTCGGCGCGCTGCGGCACGAACTGGCTGTAGTTGCCCTTGTACCACTCGCTCG
>ERZ1645185.37-NODE-37-length-62491-cov-8.177302_pt1 | contig 62491 bp, 63 predicted proteins | sample MGYA00575351_ERZ1645185 | MGnify/ENA primary metagenome ERZ1645185 (study PRJEB40838, sample SAMN11284767) | freshwater sediment metagenome | isolation source: river sediment | host: Sediment | place: India: Jana village, Kanpur | collected 2015-12-17 ... | reverse complement strand
TGCGCGAATTCTGCGGTCATGGCATCGGCAACAAGTTTCACGAAGACCCGCAGGTATTGCATTACGGCAAGCCTTCGACGGGCATGAAACTACAAGCAGGCATGACTTTCACCATTGAACCCATGATCAACGCCGGCAAGAAAGACATTCGTCAGTTGGGTGATGGCTGGACCATCGTGACCAAGGATCATAGTTTGTCGGCGCAGTGGGAACACACGGTACTGGTAACCGAAACCGGTTTTGAGGTACTGACCGTTTCCGCCGGCACGCCAGCCGCGCCGGCGCTTATCTCGCAAGCCGCCTGACATGCAGGCGGCGGAGCTGGCCGCCCTGCGCGAGCGGCTCAAACAGGGCCGGGCGGACCTGGCAGCGGCTTTCCAGTCCCGCCCTCATCCCCAGCACTATCTAAAGCAGCATGCAAAGCTCGTCGATTCGGTTTTGTGCGCGCTTTGCAATGCTCTGCTCCCGCCGGACACCAGCCTGGCGGCAGTAGGCGGCTACGGCCGGGGTGAGCTGTTTCCGGCATCGGACGTGGATGTGCTGGTGCTGATTCCGGATACGCCGGACGAAGCATTTAAAACACGGCTGGAAACCTGGGTGCAGGCCTGCTGGGATGCCGGCCTCGAAATCGGTCACAGCATCCGCACCGCCGAGGAATGCGCGGATGAAGCCGGCAAGGACATCACCACCGAAACCGCCTTGCTGGAAGCGCGACAGGTCTGGGGAAACAAAGTCCTGTTTAATCGGTTCAGGCAGTTGTTTTCGGCGCGCTTCAACTCGCGCCGGTTTGTCGAGGGCAAACTGCTGGAACAGAAGAACCGCCACAACCGTTTTGAAGACAGTGCCTACAAACTGGAGCCCAATTTGAAGGACAGCCCCGGCGGCCTGCGCGACCTGCACATGATCCACTGGCTGAGTCTGGCAGCCAATGCGGGCGGCAACTGGCAAGCGCTATCCAGGTCAGGCATTCTGCCACGCACCGAAGCAATGCGATTGTCCCGGGTTCAGGGCGTTCTTGACCTCTTGCGCATTCATCTTCACCTGCTGGCGCGACGGCGCGAGGATCGCCTTGCCTACGATTACCAAACCCAGTTGGCGGAATCGCTGGGAATCGCCGCTTCCACACACCGCAGGGCCAGCGAGTTGCTGATGCAGCGCTACTACCGTGCCGCCAAACAGGTTCAACTGGCCAATGAAATGCTGATTCCGGCATTGCGGGCGCGAGTAGTCAATGAGCCTGTCGTGGATCGTGTACTGGATAACGAATTTGTCCTGCGCGGCAACACACTGGCATTTCGCAATTTGGAATTGTTCGAACTGGATGCCGGCGCTCTGTTCCGCGCATTCCTGATCGCCATGCGCAACTCCATCCCGGCCTTTTCACCCGACCTGATCAGCGCGATCTGGCGGGCTCGACTGAAAGTGAATGCTGCATTCCGCGCCAATCCGGAAAACCGGGCTGCGTTTCTGGCGATCCTGCGCGAACCGCATGGCGTGACCTGGGCGCTGAAAGCCATGGCGCGATATGGCATTCTTGGCCGTTATCTGCCGGCGTTTGGCCGGATTTCCGGCCAGATGCAGCATGACGGATTTCACATCTATACCGTCGACGAGCACACTTTGGCCGTGTTGCGGAATGTCCGGCGCTTCACCGTAGCGGAATTCGCCCATGAATATCCGCTGGCCTCAAGATTGATTTCGGGATTCGACAAACCTGAGCTTCTTGTTCTGGCTGCCCTGTTCCATGACATCGCCAAGGGGCGTGGCGGCGATCACTCTCAGTTGGGCATGCGCGACGCGCGGCTATTTTGCCGGTCGCATGGCTTGCCGCAAGAAGATGTCGAACTTGTAGCATGGCTGGTCAGGGAACATCTGACCATGTCGCGCACGGCGCAGAAGGAAGACTTGAGCGATGCGGATATCATCGAGACATTTGCCAAAAAAGTTGGCGCATTGCGGCGCCTTGATGCGCTTTACATCCTGACCGTCGCGGATATTCGCGGCACCAGTCCCAAAGTGTGGAATGCCTGGAAGGGCAAACTGCTGGAAGACCTTTATCACGCCACGCGTGCGCGTCTTACGGGCGAGGCCCGCGCAACCGGCGGCATCAGCGAAACACAGTCGGACGCGCGTGCCAGACTTGCGTTATATGGCATTCAGCCCGAAGCGGCCGATGCTCTGTGGCGCCATCTCGATGAAAGCTACTTCCTGCGTTTTGATGCCGCCGATATTGCCTGGCACGCGCGCATGCTCTGGCAAAAGCCGGACACTCGACAGCCCATTGTGCGCGCCCGCCTGTCTCCCGCCGGGGAAGGCATTCAGGTGCTGGTTTACTGTCCCGACATGGCCGATCTGTTCGCGCGCGTGTGTGGATTTTTTGCGCGCAACCAGTTTTCAGTGGTGGAAGCCAGGGTGCACACCAGCCGGCATGGTTATGCGCTGGACAGTTTTCAGGTGCTGGACGACGGCCGGCGCGATGTCCACTACCGTGATTTTCTGCAATTCATGGAACATGAACTCGCGCTTGGGCTGGATCCTGCCCGCCCATCAGAGCCGGTTCCTGCTGGCCGTTACTCTCGCCGGTTGCGGCATTTCCCCATTCAGGCCGAGATTGAAATCCAGCCCGATGAACGTGCGCGCTACCACATTCTGTCGCTTACCTGCGGAGACCGCACAGGGCTGTTGCATGGCATTGCGCAGGTATTTCAGCGTCATGGCATTACGCTATACAGCGCCAAAATCCATACGCTCGGCGAACGGGTCGAAGACCGCTTTCTGATTCGTGGTGAAGCGCTGGAAAAACAGAAAAACCTGCTGGAACTGGAGCAGGATCTGATTGGCGTGCTGGAGCAGCCCGCCCGGACTTGAAGCCCGTCACAAAGCCGGTCGTGCGTATTCGTCGATATATCTGCCACGCGCTGGCGCACGGCGTTTCGTGTTGGTCTTTTTGCGTTCGGGTTTCTTGGCGGGCTGGATTTGTTCTTCCCAGGTTTCCTGAGGACGCGAACGATTGCGCTGTGGCGAAATGGCCGTGCCACTCACAATGCCGCCAACCGTGTCTTCCGCCGCAGTCAAATAATTTTTTTTGTTTTGCATGATTTTTGTTTTCAAGCTGCCGCTCGCCACTCTCTCAGGCTGGCCGCAAGGTTACGGGTCATGAATATCAGTGAGGCCAGTCTCTCACGCGAAGGCATCTGCTCGCATTCGATCAACTTGCCTTGCGCATAGACGCTGACAATCAGAAGATTGTTTTTAACTTCCAGCGGCAGGCTGGTTTGTCTTGTCGAAAGCGCGAGCTGAACATCGCTCCACATTTCCCTGCTGACTTGCAGCGCGATGGCCAGCCTGCCTTCGCGGTCAGGTGAAGACCAATTGCGGCTGGCGTCCAGCAACAGCGTCACCGCACCATCCAGGCGCTCGGCATCTATCACTGTCAGGGGTGGTCTTGCATCGCTCAAGAAACAGTCCTCGAATGGATAACGATCTTCACAATCGACACTCTCGTTAGCGGCCGGATTACTGTGTGCTTTAGGCCGTTTGTCGGGTACGGATTTTTGTCGAAAATGCTGAAATAACAACAGTTATTCAACAGTCTTGAGATTGGGAAACAGCACATCGGTAAAACCGAAATCTGATAAATCCCGCATGCGCATGGGATACAAAACGCCATGCAGATGATCAGTCTCGTGCTGGACCACTCGAGCATGAAAGCCTTCAACAATACGATCGATCGAATTGCCTGCAACATCAAAGCCGCGATAGCGCACATGGGAATAACGCGGCACGCGGCCACGCATGCCAGGCAACGACAAACAGCCTTCCCAATCCTCCTGCTGATCATCCGACAGATATTCCAGCTCGGGATTGACCAGCACGGTCAAGGGAATGGGAGCAACATCCGGATAACGGGGATTGTTAGTGATTTCAAAAATCACCACTTGCAAATCCACGCCGATTTGCGGCGCGGCAAGACCGGCGCCATTCAGATGATGCATGGTGTCCAGCATATCCCTGACAAGATTTTTCAGGTCATCTGTACCGAATTGATCAACAGGCTTCGCCTTGCACAGGAGGCGCGCATCACCCATTCTCAGGACTTCACGAACTGCCATGCCGAACTATATTGGACAGGATTCCGGATGTGCCAGCACCACCAGTTCTTCCAGCAGCACCCTGACCCGGCCCATCAGATCTTCAAGCCCGCGCTGGATATCGGTTTCATGGATGCCGTTTTTTGATGCGCCACGACCTGCCGCATCGTTGACCACCACGCCGATCGCGGCATAGCAAAGCTCGATTTCACGCGCGAGATAGGCTTCGGGCATGCCGGTCATGCCGACCATGTCGGCGCCGTCCCGTTCCATGCGGTTGATCTCGGCGGCGGTTTCAAGACGCGGGCCCTGGGATACCGCATACACGCCCCCATCACGCACCGCCAGATTTTTCAGGGAAGCCGCGCGCAAAATGTCTCGGCGCATGGCTTCGCAGTAGGGCTCGGTAAAATCCAGATGCGTGACCTGCTTTTCGCCAGAGATGGCGAAGGTACCAATCCGGCCCCAGGTGTAGTCGATGATCTGGTCGGGCACGACCATGCTGCCGGCGGGCAATGCCGGGTTGATGCCCCCGACTGTGGCAATTGAAACGATACGATCCACGCCGTGTTCCTTGAGCGCCCACAAATTGGCGCGATAGTTCACTTCATGCGGCGGAATGGTATGGCCATAACCATGGCGCGCCAGAAAAATGATTTCCTCGCCACACAGTTTTCCGAAAGTCAGCGCTCCCGAAGGCTCGCCATAAGGCGTGCGTGCCACCTGACGATGGGTGATTTCAAGATTGGCCAGTTTGGTAAGGCCGGTGCCCCCGATAATTCCCAGCATGGTTTTTCCCAGTTATTTCTATTCTGCTTCTATTCTGCCTGCAACGCGCGTATTTCCGGCAGATTCCGCCACAGGCCATACGCGTCCATGCCGCAACCAAAAACATAACGGTTGGGGACGGACAGACCGACAAAATCCGCTTTTACCGGTTTGGATTTCTCGATGGCCTTGTCTGCGAGCACGGCGGTATAAATGCGTGCCGCCCCCATTTCCTGCAGCTTCTGCCGGATGGCATACAGGGTTTCGCCTTCATCCAGAATGTCGTCCAGCACCAGCACCGACCGGCCAGAAACTGATTTTCCCGGCAGCACGCGCCACTCGATGGCGCCGCCCTGGGTCTTGCCGCGATAACGTGTTACATGGAGGTAATCGAACTCAAGCGGAAAATCGAGGCGGGGCAACAACTGGCCCGCAAACACAATGGCGCCGCCCATCACCGGCAACACCAGTGGAAACCGGTCATGCAGCACGCCCGAGATATCCCTTCCCAGTCTGTCCAGGCACGTTTGAACGGTTTGCGCATCCGCGATGACTTCTGACGCAACCAGAATGTCGCGTGCATCGTATTCATTCATACCGCTCCCCTTTGTCTCGCCGTTTCATATAGGCAAATCGCGGCCGAAACCGAAACGTTCAGACTTTCAACAGCGCCGCCAATAGGAATCCGCGCGGCTTCGTCGCATGTCTTGCGCGTCAGTTGTCTCAAGCCCGCCCCTTCGGCACCCAATACCCAGGCAATGCCGCCTTTCGCGTCGATTTTATCAAGAGACCTGGGCGCATCGGCTTCCATCGCAACCGTCCACACCTGAAATTCCTTGAGTTCATCCAGACTGCGCGCAAGATTGGTTACCATCAAATAAGGCACGGTTTCTGCCGCGCCGCTGGCAACCTTTTCCACCGTCGAATTCAAACCCACCGCGCGATCCTTTGGCGCAACGACAGCATGCGCACCAAAAGCATCTGCCGAGCGCAACACCGCCCCCAGATTATGGGGATCCGTCACGCCATCCAGCACGATGATCAACGGCGCGCCTTCGATGACTTCAATGACTTCAGCCAGGGTACGCGCCATGGTAACGGGCTCGACTTTTGCCACAATCCCCTGATGGCGCGCGCCCCCAACCATCTTGTCCAGCCTTCCGCCGTCCGCCATGTGGGCGGTAAGCCCGGCATTTGCCAACACCACAAGGAAATCTCGCATGCGCGCATCCTGCCGGGCTTCGTCCACCCAGACTTCTATGACTGTTTGCGGCGCGGCACGCAGGCGTGCTTTGACGGCATGGAATCCGTACATCAGGCGAGGCTTCATCGTTTTTCTCTAATATTCTGTTTTTAATTGATATGGTTATCTGAAAAAAATAAAAAAAATTGACTTGCGTCAAGGAATAACCCCTTTGTTCTGACTAGTATGCATGGACCAAGAAGTATTCTAAACAACCCTAAGAAACTAACTCGACATAAATTTGGAGGAGACTATGCAAAAAGCCTTATTGCTTTCCGCGCTTGCCAGTGGTTTGTTGCTTGCGAGCAGCGCCCACGCCGAACTCAACGTAGCCGGCTTAGCCAACACCTGCAACAACTGCCACGGCACTGGCGGTGTCAGTGTAGGCGAATCCATGCCCTCGATCGCCGGACTGCCCGAGGGTTACCTCAAGAGCATCATGATGGAATGGAAGACGGGCAAGCGCCCCTCCGCCAACATGACCCGCCTGATCAGCGGCTACACCGACGAGGAAATTGCCGCGCTGGCCACCCATTATTCCAAGCTGCCCTGGGTGCCCGTCAAGCAGAAGACCGATCCCAAACTGGTGAAGATCGGAAAGAAGGTTACCGAAAAATGCGCGGGCTGCCATGGCGACACCGGCAAGTCCGACGATGCCGACACCCCTTCCCTGCATGGCCAGTGGTCTCAGTACCTGCAACTGGAAGCGCTCAAGTATCGTGACGACGCGTTCAACATGCCCAACAAGCAAATGGTCAAAGCCGCCAAGAAACTCAGCGATGAAGAGATAAAAGCCGTTGCCGAGTTTTACGCCAGCCAGAATAAGTAATTAAGGAGACCATCATGAGCCAAATCAATCGTCGCGAATTCATCAAGCTGGCCGCTGCCGCCAGTTCCGCATCGCTCCTTTCCATCCCCGCCATCGCCCGTGCCGGCGCCAAAGCCAAGGTCGTCGTCATCGGCGGCGGCTATGCCGGCGCCACCGCTGCCAAGTACGTAAAGCTGGGCGATGCGAACATCGATGTCACCCTCATCGAGCCCAACAAGATTTACACCTCCTGCCCGCTTTCCAACGAAGTCATTTCCGGCCATCGCGATATCAAGACCCTGGAAATCGGCTATGACGGTCTGAAGAAGCGCGGCATCAATGTCGTGCATGATCTGGTCACAGGCGTCGATCGCGCCAAGAAGACCGTGACCACCCAGGGCGGCAAAACGTTTGCCTATGACGCCCTGGTCGTATCTCCCGGCATCGACTTCCACTACACCGGCATCGAGGGTTACAACGAGTCGATGATCAATGACATTCCCCATGCCTACAAGGCCGGGCCCCAGACACTGCTTCTCAAGAAGCAACTGGAAGCCATGCCCGACGGCGGCAAGTTCGTCATCGTGGTGCCCAAGGGACCCTTCCGCTGCCCGCCCGGGCCCTACGAGCGCGCCTCGCTGGTGGCCAACTACTTCCAACACCACGGCAAGAAGAAGAGCAAGGTCATCATTCTTGACTCCAACGATTCCCACTCCAAGAAAGGCCTGTTCAACCAGGCCTGGGCCAAAATGTACGGCTGGGAGAAGGAAGGCCTGGGCACCAACAGCATGATCGAATGGGTCAAGGGGGCAGAAGGCGGCGTTGTCAACAAGCTGGATGCCAAGACCAAGACGGTGTCTTCTGATTTTGTCGACGTCAAGGCCGATGTGCTGAACATCATCCCGCCGCACAAGGCCGGCAAGATTGCCGCCGACGCTGGACTGACCGGCGCCGAGGGCAACAACTTCGAGAAGGGCTGGTGCAAGGTCGAGCCCATGACCATGGCTTCGGCAGCAGACCCGAACATCTATGTCGTGGGCGATTCCTGTGTAGCCGGCGAAATGCCGCTGTATGGCAACCCCAACGCCGCATTCGACATGCCCAAGTCGGCGCATATCGCCATGACCCAGGCCAAGGTGGCCGCCGCCGCGATTGTCGCCAAGGTCAATGGCAAGGCGGTCCCGCAGCCGTATTACGCCAACACCTGCTACAGCGTGGTGGGTGACGACTACGGCATCTCGGTGGCCCACCTGTACCGGGTGGAAAACGGCACGTTCAAATATATCAAGGAAGGCAGCGGCGTTTCCATGATGACCCTGCCGGACAAGTCACCGGTACCGCCCGCCTATCGCAAGCTGGAAGCCGAGTATGCCGTCGGCTGGCTGCGCAATGTGATGGCGGATGCGTTTTCCTGATTGTTTTTTTAAAGTGTGCTTTTGAAGTGTGATGACAACACGTTCTCCAAGGAGGGTAATGATGAAGATACTTAAACACAGTTGGCTGGGAGGGCTGGCGCTTGCCATGCTCGCTTTCAGCCTGCCTGCCGCAGCAACCGACAAGCCAGCCGCAGTCTCGGCCGGTTTGGCACCGATCACCCTGGATAAACAACCGGTGGACGCCAAGAAGTGTTATGCCTGTCATGACAACATTGAAGAGTTTCATGCCAGCGGCAAGCATGCCAAGGTCAACTGTGTAAGTTGTCATACCGGCACCGCGGAACACCTGGCCGCCAGCAAGGACAAGAAGAAGGAAACCAAGCCCGCCACCGTCAAGGATCACCGGGCCTGTGGCGCCTGTCACAAGGATCAGTACGAATCCCTTGTGAAAATGGACTATAACGCACCCGCGCGCCTGGAGAAGGCTACCTTCAAGGGTCGCTCCCCACTATTCGACAAGATCATGGAGGGCTACGGCTTTACCTTCGAACACGGCGAACCCCGCTCCCATGCTTTCATGCTGGTTGACCAGTGGGCGGTGGACCGTGGCTTTGGCGGCCGCTTCCAGTTCAAGGACTGGAGACACGTCAGCAAGGCCAAGGAAGCTGCCGCTGACCCCTGGAACGTGCTCACCGACCGCGAACCCGAGTCTTCCGACCAGAAGGTTTTCCTGAAACAGACCGTGACCGCCGTCAACCCGGTGTGCATGAACTGCAAAACGCAGGATCACATCCTGGACTGGAAATTCATGGGTGACCCGGATCCCGCAGCCAAGTGGGCCCGCACCTCCAAGCCGGTTGAATTTGCTCGCGGCATGAAGCATCCGCTTAACTGCTACATGTGCCATGACCCGCACAGCACCCAACCGCGTGTGGTGCGCGACGCCCTGATCGAAGCCGTGGTTGACCGCAAGCTGGGCACCTATCCGATGAACGCGGAAAAGAGCAAGCAGGTCACCATGACCAAGGTCAACTTCCAGCGCGATGGCAAGGACTTCCGTGCCATCGGCCTGCTGAACAAGTCTGACTCCAACCTGATGTGCGCCCAGTGTCACGTGGAATACAACTGCGGCCCTGGCTACGACACAACACAGGAAGTCGTTCCCGGCAAGTTCACTGTTGGCATGGCTGACCGCCGCACCAACCTGTTCCAGTGGACCAATGTATTCGGCTACAAAGACCGCATGCTGAAGGAATACAAGTACGTCGACTTTAAGCATGCTGCAACCGGCGCGCTGCTGCCGAAGCTCCAGCATCCGGAGATGGAAACCTACTGGGGTTCGAAGCATGAGAAAGCCGGCGTCGAGTGCAAGCATTGCCATATGGCCAAGGTCAAGGGCGAAAAAGGCAAGATTTACACTTCGCACCAGCAGATTTCCCCGCGTGAGAATATCAAGGAAACCTGCCTGACCTGCCACGGCGACTGGACTGAGCAGCAAGCCAAGTACAGCATCGACGCCATCCAGAACTACACCCGTGGCAAGATGGCGGATGCCGAGTTCTGGATTTCCCAGCTGATCGACATGGTCGTCAAGGCCAAGGATGCAGGCGTTTCCGATGACATCATCAAGAAGGCCTACGACAATCAGTATGACGCCAATCTGTACTGGGAATGGTGGACCGCCGAAAACTCCGACGGCTTCCACAACCCGGCTGATGCGCGCGAGTCCCTGGCCACCTCGATTACAGCCTCCAAAAATGGCGTAACGATGCTCAGGAAAGCTTTGGCTGACATGAAGAAGCCGGTCGCCATGGCGCCTGCTGCCGCCCCAGCAGCGGCCCCAGCAGCAAAGTAATCTCCTCCGCAACCTTCAGGCCGGCCTCATCAGCCGGCCTTTTTTTATCTGCGTTATTGATCTGAAACGAATGAACTTGAAATAATCAATGTTCGTCTGGCTCTTGCCTATCGCCTTGAAAGCCGAGCTGTGTTTCGGATCAATAACAATTCAGGCTCGGTGGTTTATTGAGGGGAAATTCAAGTTCTTGAATTTCCCCTCAATAATGCTTGGTTTCAACAGGCGGATTGGTTATGCTCCCCTGTTCAAAACAAGCCCTGAATGATGTCCGAATCTGTAGCCACTCTTTCGTTTCATGATCTCCGCTGCACCCGTGGCGAACGTGAACTCTTCTCTGGCATGAATTTCACCTTGCAAGGCGGAGAAGCCCTGCTGATCCAGGGCGGCAACGGCCAGGGCAAGACCAGCCTGTTGCGGCTGCTTACCGGCCTTTCCCAGCCTGCGGAGGGCGAAGTCCGCTGGCGTGGAGAAAAGCTGGACAAGACAAGTGAAACCTATCACCGCGAAATGGCTTATATCGGCCATTTGAATGGCATCAAGGATGACCTGACGCCGATCGAGAATTTGCGCCTTGCCTCGCAACTGGCAGGACGCACCCTGAATGAAACCCAGGCAGAAGAAAGACTGGTGCAGCTTGGTCTGGGACGCTGCCTGGATTTGCCTTGCAGGGTTTTGTCTTTTGGCCAGCGTCGCAGGGTCGCCCTGGCCAGCCTGCTCTGCTCGAATGCGCTGCTGTGGATTCTGGATGAACCACTGACCGGCCTGGATGTACACGGCGTGGCGCTGCTGGAAAACCTGCTGAAAGCGCATATTGATGGTGGCGGCATGGCGGTACTCACCACCCATCAACCGATCTCGCTTGAAGGCAGCAATATTCGCACCTTGCGCGTGGGCGGCCCTGCTCAATCAAGCCTGGCTTCGTGAGACAATGACGCCCGATGTTAAGCTTTCTATTCACTGTTATCCGCCGGGATCTCATGCTGGCCGCACGGCGCCGTGGCGACTGGCTGACTTCGCAGTTTTTCTTTGTCATGGTCGCCAGCATGTTTCCACTGGGAATCGGACCAGACCCGGTCACGCTGAAATTGATCGGCCCCGGTGTAGTCTGGGTATCCGCGTTACTGGCCTCTCTGTTGTCCCTGCCAAGATTGCTGGCGGAAGACTATCGCGACGGATCACTCGAACAGATGCTGCTTACCCCACAGCCTCCAGTATTGTTGGCGCTGGGAAAATCTCTCGCGCACTGGCTGATATATGGCATTCCCCTGCTGATCATCAGCCCCATCCTGGGTATCCAGTTCGCGTTGCCGGCGGAAGCCATTGCGGTCCTGATGCTTTCGCTGCTGATCGGCACGCCCATCCTTTCCCTGCTGGGCAGCGTGGGCGCAGCGTTGACCCTGGGACTTCGCGGCAGCGGTGTTCTCTTGACCCTGTTGATCCTGCCGCTTTACGTGCCGGTGCTGATCTTCGGCGCCGGTGCGGTGGATGCCGCCATGGCTGGAACCGGGGCGGAATCCCATCTTTCACTCCTGGGCGCCATCTTGGTGTTAACGTTACTGGTGGCGCCCTGGATCGCGGCTGCCGCGCTTAAAGTATCGATCGAATAATATGGCCATCAACCTTTACTACTACGCATCGCCTGCAACGTTTTATCAGCTCAGCGGCAAACTGATTCCCTGGTTTGGCTGGAGCGCGGTTATTCTGACTGCCATCGGGCTCTACATCAGCTTCTTCATGGCGCCCACGGATTTCCAACAGGGCGAGGCGTATCGGATCATTTTCATCCACGTTCCCGCCGCCTGGATGTCCATGTTCATCTATCTGGTGATGGCATTCTGGGGTGCGATCGGGCTGGCTTTCAAAACCCGGCTTTCCTTCATGATGTCACGGGCATTGGCCCCAACTGGTGCCCTGTTCACTTTCATCGCCCTCTGGACGGGCGCACTCTGGGGAAAACCCATGTGGGGTGCATGGTGGGTATGGGATGCACGATTGACCTCGGAACTTATCCTGCTTTTCCTGTACATAGGCATCATGGCGCTGTGGGCCGCCATTGACGACCCGCAGCGCGGTGACCGTGCCGGCGCGCTCCTGACACTGGTCGGGGCCATCAACGTACCCATCATTTACTTCTCGGTAAAGTGGTGGAACACGCTGCATCAAGGCGCTTCTGTCAGTCTGACCAAGGCGCCCTCGATGGCGAAGATCATGCTGATTGGCATGCTGGTGATGGCAATAGCGGCATGGCTATACACCATCGCGGTCGCGCTTTACCGGGTAAGAACTTTGATACTTGAGCGCGAACGCAACACGGATTGGGTCAAGGCGCTGGTTGAAAAATGACGGTGGAGAAATAACATGCAATGGGCGAGTGTGAATGATTTCCTGTCCATGGGCGGATATGGCCTGTATGTCTGGGGCTCTTATGTGGTGATGGCCGCGGTCGTCATTATTGAGGTCATGCTGCTGAGAAAGGGCAGAAGCCAGACCCTGAAACTTTTAAAGCGCATGCGGAATTTCGAAAATGAAAGCTAGACACAAAAAACTGATGCTCATCGGTATTGCCCTTGCAGGCATTGGTATTATTGCTGCCTTGGTGCTGAATGCCTTCCAAAGCAATCTGGTGTTTTTCTTTTCCCCGACTCAGGTCGCTCAGGGCGAAGCGCCCACAGGCCGGGCTTTCCGCATTGGCGGACTGGTCGAAGTAGGAAGCGTCAAACGCCAGCCCGATGGCATCAATGTCAAATTTGTCGTGACCGATACGGCCAAATCCATCCCGGTGGTTTATCAGGGCATCCTTCCCGACCTGTTCAAGGAAGGCAAGGGTGTGGTGGCAGAAGGCAAACTGGGATCTGACGGCTTGTTCACCGCCTCGCAGGTGCTGGCCAAGCATGACGAGAATTACATGCCGCCAGAAGCCGCGCATGCACTTGAACAAGCCCAGAAAGCGCAGGAAACCATCGTGAAATAAAGCCTCGGCTAAATAAAATCCCGGTGAAATTAACCTCATAAAAACAACTGCCTCTTGTAGAGGCCACATTAAATAGGTGGAGACATGATTCCAGAATTAGGCCATTTCGCTCTTGTCGTTGCGCTATTGCTGGCATTGACGCAGGGCATTCTGCCGCTCATTGGCGCGCATCGCGGCAATGCCACATTGATGGGTGTCGCCCGCCCGGCCGCGCAAGGCCAGTTTGTTTTTGTGCTCTTTGCCTTCGGCTGTCTCGCATGGTCATTTCTGAACGGCGATTTCAGCGTGGAGAACGTTGCCAGAAACTCCCACTCGCAACTGCCTGAAATTTTCCGCTTCACCGCCACCTGGGGGTCGCACGAGGGATCCTTGTTGCTGTGGACTTTGATCCTGTCTTTCTGGACAGTGGCCGTTACCGTGTTTTCTCGTCACTTGCCCGAGGACATGGCTTCCCGTGTCATCGGTGTAATGGGGCTTGTCAGCGTGGGTTTCCTGGCCTTCATGCTTGTCACTTCCAACCCCTTCCTGCGGCTAATCCCGGTGCCGCCAGATGGTTCAGACTTGAATCCGCTTTTGCAGGACATGGGCATGGTGATACATCCGCCCATGCTGTACATGGGCTACGTTGGATTTTCAGTTGCGTTCGCCTTCGCCATTGCCGCGCTGCTGTCCGGAAAGCTGGATGTCGCGTGGGCGCGCTGGTCACGCCCCTGGACAACCGTGGCGTGGATGTTCCTGACCATGGGCACCGCGCTGGGCAGCTGGTGGGCCTATTACGAGCTGGGCTGGGGTGGCTGGTGGTTCTGGGACCCGACCGAGAACGCATCCTTCATGCCATGGCTGGCGGGCACCGCGCTGATCCACTCGCTGGCGGTCACGGAAAAACGCGGTGCATTCAAAAGCTGGACGGTACTGCTGGCGATTCTGGCATTTTCACTCAGTCTGCTGGGCACCTTTCTCGTGCGCTCCGGCGTGCTGTCCTCGGTGCACGCCTTTGCGACCGATCCAGGCCGCGGCGTGTTTATCCTGGCCTTTCTGGGGGTCGTTATCGGCGGCTCGCTGGCGCTGTATGCGTGGCGCGCGCCGCGTTTGATGACCGGTGGCGCATTCAGCTGGTTCTCGCGCGAGGCGCTGCTGCTGGGCAATAACGTGCTGCTGCTTGCGGCACTGGGTTCTGTTCTGCTTGGCACGCTTTATCCGCTGTTCATGGATGCCCTGGGACTCGGCAAGATTTCAGTCGGGCCGCCTTACTTCAACGCCGTGTTCATTCCGTTGATATCGCCCGTTTTGTTCCTGATAGGCGTTGGACCGCTCGCGCGCTGGAAACAGGCCAGCCTGCCGGACATGGTGAGCCGGCTGAAATGGGCATTTGCAGTGGCCTTGATTGTTGCAATCATCCTGCCGTTCACGGCGGGCGGCATGAATCTGATGGCGACACTGGGACTGTTCCTGGCGCTGTGGATTCTGTTCACCATCCTGATCGGTTTTGCCGAGCGCTTGAAGAATGCCCAAGGCAGCCTGATGCAAAAACTGTCCAGCCTGCCGCGCGGGTATTGGGGCATGCAGATCGCCCACGCCGGTTTGGCCGTAGGGGTAATCGGCGCAACGGTGGTTTCCAACTTTGAGTCCGAGCGCGACGTGCGGATGAATGTCGGCGACCATGTCGAACTGGCGGGTTACCGTTTCACATTCCAGGGCGTGAAAGAAGTGCCTGGGCCCAACTATGTGGCAGGCCGCGGCACGATAGAAGTGGAAAAATCCGGCAGCAAATTCGTACTTCATCCCGAAAAGCGCATCTACAACGCCTCGGGCATGCCGATGACGGAAGCCGGTATCGATTACGGCGTTTTCCGTGATGTGTACGTCTCGCTGGGCGAGCAACTCGAAAATGGCGCCTGGACCGTCAAGGTCTATCACAAGCCATTCGTGGACTGGTTGTGGGGCGGTGCTTTCCTGCTGGCGCTTGGCGGCGCACTGGCTGCTTCTGACCGGCGCTATCGCATCGCGCTCAGAAAGGCCGAGAAGGCTTCCGACAAGCTTGCCGCCAAAGGTGCGACCGCATGAAACGCTGGATACCACTCATTATTTTCGCTGTTCTGGCCGGCTTTCTGTATGTTGGCTTGTATCTCAATCCTCGTGAAGTGCCCTCACCTTTCATCGGCAAGCCCGCTCCAAAATTTGTCCTGCCCGTGATCGGCCAGCCGGGAACAACCTTCTCGCCGGAACAGGCCAAAGGCAAGGTCTGGCTGCTCAATATCTGGGCGCCCTGGTGTGTTTCCTGCCGGGCGGAACACTCTTTCCTGATGCAGCTGGCTCAATCAGGGATTTCGATTTACGGCCTCAACTGGAAGGACAAGGATCGCGAAGCGGAAGCGCTGTTGAATCAGAAAGGCAGCCCTTATATCGTGACAGTCGATGATCTCGATGGCCGTGTAGGCATCGATTTTGGCGTCACGGGCACACCCGAAACCTTTGTTATCGACCAGTCCGGCATCATCCGCATGAAGCATGTTGGCCCGATTGATGAAGCCGTCTGGAAGAAAAAATTCGAGCCGCTTCTTGGCAAGCTGGAGAAATCAACATGAAACTGGCTGTCCTGCTGTTTGCATTTGCACTTGCCGCGCCAGCCTTGGCGGAAGTAGCCGCGCCCAACGCGGATGACCCGGTCGTTGAGGCACGCATCAACAAACTGGGCGAGGATCTCAGATGCCTGGTTTGCCAGAACGAATCACTTTCTGGCTCACGAGCCGACCTGGCCGAGGATTTGCGGCGTGAAATGCGTGAGCAAATGAACGCCGGCAAGAACGATGCAGAAGTTATCAGTTATCTGACCGATCGCTATGGCGATTTCGTGCTCTATCGCCCGCCTTTCAAACCCGTCACTTACTTGCTGTGGCTGGGTCCCGTGATCTTTCTGGCTATTGGCGGAACAATCTGGTACGTCACCCTCAAACGCCGTCGCAAAATGCAGGATCAGATACAGCCTGACAGCGAAGCATTGAAGAAAGCCGCCGCGCTGCTTGAGCAATAAGCAGACTGTTCATCCCTACTTTCCCTGGAGTTCAGCTTGAACTGGAACTTGTTTGATTTCCCGCCCCTCTTTTGGGTTTTTACGCTTGGCCTGGCATTACTGGCCCTGGTTTTCGTGCTGCCCCCGTTGTTGCGTTCCCGTTCCACCTCACTGCTTCAGCAACGCCGGCAGGTCAATATCGATGTTTACCGCGACCAGCTTCGCGATCTGGAAGCCGAATATGCAGAGGGGGCATTTGATAAGGACCAGTTTAACGCAGCCAAACTGGAACTGGAAAATCGCCTGGCTGAAGACGCGCTCTCGGAAGAGGATCAGCCCGTCTTCAACAAAGGCGGCAAGAAGCTCGGCATTGCATTAGGCGTTGCCATTCCTCTACTGGCTTTTGGCATTTATTTCCTAATCGGCAACCCGTGGGCCATTGAACAGGCCGCCCAGCAGCCGATGGCCGCCGGACAGCACGGCGATTTCTCCGCCATGCTGGAAAAAATCCGCGAGAAAACGGAAGAAAATCCAAGCGACGCTGAAGCCTGGCTGATGCTGGCAAAGACTCATTCCGTCATGGAGCAATGGCCGGAATCGAACAAGGCCTATGCCAAAGCGGTGCAGCTGCAGCCCAAGAATGCCGCTGCCCTCGCCGGCTATGCCGAATCGCTGGCCATACTCAATGGCCGCGTGATGCAGGGCCAGCCCGCCGAACTCATCCGCCAGGCACTGGAAATCAATCCCAAGGAGCCCAAGGCGCTCGAACTCGCGGGCATCGGCGCATTTCAGGATAACAATTTTGCCCAGGCCGCCTATTACTGGAAACAGCTTCTCAATCAGCTGCCGCCTGAGTCGCCCTATGCGATGGATATCGCCATGGCCATGAAGGAAGCCAAGGAACGCGCTGAAACTGCTTTTGGCAAGCCGCTGGACAAGGTGCTGGGATCGGACAAAGTCGTCATCCAGACCATCAATGGCACGGTTGACATCAGCCCAGCACTGAAGGGTAAGGTACCTGCCAATGCTGCTATATTCCTCTTCGCCAAACCGCTTGAAGGAGGAATGCCGGTTGCCGCGATCCGGTCCGAGGCAGGCAAACTTCCGCTGGTATTCGAATTGAACGACACCATGGCCATGAATCCGGAAACAAGGCTGAGTTCCTTCAAGGAAGTAGTTCTGACCGCACGCATCTCGATGTCGGGCGAGGCCATGGCCAAAAGCGGCGACCTGGAAGGCACGCTGACCCCGGTCAAGGTGGGTGCGAAGGATATAAAACTGGTGATCAATACGGTCAAGCCGTAAAACTCTTTGCTTTCTTTTGCAATGTCATTTCAAGTACGGACCGTAATTGAGTGACACGCACTGGCTTGTGCAAAACAGGGAATCCGCTTTCCCGCAATGACTTAATCGTTTCCGTACGCGTATCGCCAGATATCAGAATAACTGGAATGTCCTTGCCGTGGCGTCTTTGCACTTCACTCGCCACCATCAATCCAGTCTCGCCATTCTGTAACTGATAATCCGCCAAAACGATATCCGGGCATACCTGCAGCGCTCGTCCGACCTGTTCCAGATTGCTCGCCACAACAAGTCCCATACCCCATTGCTTCAACAGATTTCCCAGCGCATCCAGCACGCTGGGGTCATCATCGACCACTAATGCAAGGCCACGGATCGTGCCATCAGATGATTCAGAGTCATGCTCAATGCTGTCAGGTCTGGCTTGCACAACGGGCAAGTCAATGGCAATGACTGTACCCCGCCCGCACCTTGACTGCAGCTGTAATGGATATTCCAGCAACCGCGTCAAGCGGCGCACGATAGCCAAACCAAGCCCCAGTCCTTGCCTGGACTGGGGCTGATCGGTACTCGCCTGATAGAACTCGTCAAATATGCGGGACTGATGCTCGGGTTCGATGCCCGAGCCGGTATCCCACACCTGCAATCTAAGTTTGCCCTGATGATGGCGTGCGGAAATCAGAATGCCGCCCTTGAATGTATGGCGAATCGCGTTGGACAGCAGATTGCGCAAAATGCGCTCCAGCAGAATCCCGTCACTTTCCACCCAGACGTCCGGTGCGCGCACGCGCAAGGACAATCCCTTGTTTTCCGCCTCGGGTGCGAATTCATCCGCCAGATACAGAAAAATTTTCCGGATGCGCAGTGGCGCGATGTTGGGCTGTACAACGCCCGCGTCCAGCTTGGTCACGTCGAGTATCGCATTGAACAATTCCACCATGCTTGATATCGAGCGCTCGATCTTGTTCAGGGTGTCTTCAGCCGCCCGACCCTGCATCTGCGGTTTGAGGCTTTCCACATAAAGGCCGATGGCGTGCATGGGCTGGCGCAGATCGTGGCTGGCCGTGGCCAGAAACTTCGACTTGGCGAGACTGGCCTGCTCGGCCTCTCTCTTTTTATGCTCAAGTTCGGCCGTGACCAGGCGCACTTTCCCTTCCATGTCCTGCTGGTACGAACGCAGCGACTCGCTCATTCTGTTGACCATGGATTGCAGCTGGCGCATTTCAGGCGAATGCGCGGTGACTTTCACGCGCTTGCCAAAATCACCCGAACTGATGTTTTTCATCGACGCGATGATGTCCATCAGTGGCTGTAAACCAGTCAGGGCAAGCTTGTTGATCAGCAGGATGGCGAGAATCAGACCCAAAATTGTAATGCCCAGACTGGCCAGCATCAGTTCCTGAGCAAGTGACTTTCTCTGATTGGCGTCGATGCTGACCGCCACCCATGCAAGTGGCTCGTTGGTGTTTACGTTGTCGTCGAAGAAGATATCCCGCTCCTCCTCGGGCGCGAACCGCACCGGATTCACAAAGGATGAGCGCGTCCCGGTCTGCCACTGTTCGATCTTGCGAAAATCAGGCAGATGACCGATTGGTTCGCCGCGAGCAATCGTCGATCGGTCCGGCCAGATCAATACTGCGCTTTTGACCCCTGGTTCCATCAATGCCTGATCGAGCAGTTTTACCAGCGCCGGGTTGTTGCCGCTTAGCACACCATATTCGGACGATGCCGCAAGCCGTTGTGCCAGCTCCGTCCCCTGACGTGACATGGCATCTTCCAGATCATCCAGTCTGGTCAGCACATGGTAGGCCGAAAGCACGGCCGCCACCAAAAGCGTTGGCAGCAACCCCAGCAGGAAGGCGCGTGTGCGGATTTTCATTGCAGCGCCTCCAGCTGGCTTGTCAGTTGCGCCTCGGTGGGCAATGAAATATCAAGGGAACGCGCCACCGTGCGATTGACGCCGATGGTGAAACTCTTTGGATGACGCGGCATGCCCAGGCGAAATTCACCTCGCGTCCAGCTTTCGCCAACCCAGTTTCCCGCTTCCTCACCCAGTTGCTCGGGCGTGGCGTACAAGCCCAGCAGCGCCCCGCTTTGCACCAGCGGCGCTGAATAGGCCAGCACAGGCTTGCGCAGCCGGTAGGTGTGAAGGAAGAAGTTTTGCAATACACCGCGCTGTGCCACCACCGGATCGGGCAACAATAAAAACGCCTGGCTGTCTTCAGCCAGGTCGGTCAATACGGATAACAATTCCGATCCCTTTTCGACGACAGCGCTGTTGACAGCCACGCCGCTATCTCTTGACGCACGCTGCAGGCCAGCCAGAATTCTGCGGCTGGCTGGCCCCAGCGGGACCCCGGCGCTTTTCAGACCGGGAATGGCCTGTTCCATCAATTGCAATTGCCGGGTAAGCGGTTGATCCAGGTACAAGGCACTGGCCTGTCTCGAGCCCGCCGCAAGCCTTTCGTATGTCACCTGGGGAACCAGCAGCGAAAGCACGGGCTTGTTACCGCTGGCGTCCAGGGCTGCCTCCAGCGCCCGGGTGCCGATGGCAACGGTCAGATCGCCGCCGTTTGCGGAGTAGCGGTCCACGTTCAGGGTTCTGACAGTCCAGTCCCGGTTGTTGCGCGCCAGTGCCCGGGCGAAACTGTCGGCAGCCTGTTGATAGATACCGCCGGACTCGGACAACACTATATTTATCACCGGCCCGGCCAAGCTCAGGCCCGCCCAGGACAGCGTCATCACAAACAGGACAAGGCGGCAAAACCAGTTGGCCATGTCAACCTGCCTGCCGGATTGCCGGATCAGAAATGGAGCTTGACTGAAACATAGGCGCGCGGTTCGAACACCAGGTCCAGGCGGTCCGGTCTGTCGTAATCCCACTCGACGTAGTCACCCAGTACCCCTTGCGCCACCAGCGCGAGCTCCCCGCGCAGCTCGCGGGTCTTGAATGGATAGCTCAGGCGCAAGTCCAGTCGATCATGGGCAGGCACCTGCGCATCAGAATTGATCCAGCGCATTTTGCCCACCTTGTGATAGCCAAGGCTGCCGGTCACCGGCCCAAAATCATGGCTGGCCAGCAACGAAAAATTGAATGCAGGCGCGGACTTGCTGATATCCGGCGTATCGCCCCTGGTTTGCACCCAGGATTGTGAAAGCGTGATCCAGCTGGCTTTTGATGGCCGCCAGCGCAACTGGTATTCGCCACCCCATTGCTTCGCCTCGTAAAGATTTTTGAATACGATGTTGGTAATCGAGTTATCGATTTCCACGATTCCCGCGTAGGTCGTATCTATATCGATCATGTCGCTTAGCCGGTTGTGAAACAGGCGGACATCCAGATCGAGCCCAAGTTTGTCCTGGTGATACAGATAACCAAGCTCAACACTATCCATGCGTTCCGGATCCAGCTTGTAGGGACTCAAGAGAATCTGGTCATAAGTCATCCCGCCCAACGTGAGCTTGAAGTCCGATTCCTGCTCGATAAATGTGGGGGAACGCCACGCCCGGCTCGCACCGAGGCGGAAACTGTGGCCTGGCATTGGCAGCCAGTTGACTGCCAGACGCGGAGACAGACGGGTGCCGGCGTAGTAATGTTTTTCCAGCATGGCGCCCGCGTGCAACACCCATTCTTCGGCCGCGCTCCATTCCAGACTGCCAGACAATCTGTACATGGCGCCCTGGTGCGTATCGGGTCCCCCGATACTGGCCGAGTAGGCGCGATCCTGTCTGGCCTCGGCCGTCCATACCGCGCGCAAGGCATCCAGCGGACGCGACTGCCAGGAAAACTCCAGCCCGCTGCGGCTGTACCAATAATCGATGTTGTCTGGCAGCAAGCCGAAAGGCAAAGTAAATGCCTCATCGACATGGGTGACAGTATGATGTGCCAGTAAACTCCATTCGTTGTCCGGGCTCAATGTGCGCTGCCAGCGGGCCTGGAAATAGGCATTTGAATAGTCGGTTGTTTGCTGCGGAGTTAAGGTAAATACCGAACTGTTGTCCCATTCCCCAAGGGCGCCGCCAAACTGGAAAGTCACTTCGTCCTGCACGGTAGGTCGCCATTCGGCGCGAATATCCACGAGATGGTCATTGGCATCATCGCGTTCGTTGTCAAGCCAGTCGTCCTGACGGCTGTTCAAGGTCGCGCGCCATTGCCAGTCGCCGCTGGAATCCGAGAATCGAAGCAGACCGTCACGGATATCCCTGCTTCCAATATTGGCGCCTATGGTCCACCCCAGAACGTCAGCCGCCGGACGGGTATAAATATGGATGCTGGCCACGACTGAATTGACCCCGTCGTTGGCGGCATTGGGGCCACGCACCACTTCAATACGATCAATGTCATCCAGGGTGAGCGGGATGCCACGCCACTGCACCGACCCATAGCCGGGGTTATAGACCGAGCGTCCGTCCACCAATACCTGCACATGTCGCGAAAAAATGCTGGAGAGCCCCTGGTAAGTCACCGCCTGCAAATTGCCTCGCTGCCAGCTCACCTGAAAACCCGGTACCAGCCGGAACAGGTCAGGCAACTGGCGATAGCCCGATGCCTCGATCATCTCCCGGGTGATGACCGTAACCGCCGCGGGTGCACGGGAAACCGGCTGCGCCAGACGCGAGACGGAAAGCACCACGGGCTGTTCGGCGAAATAATCCGCCTCGGAAAGCATGTCCGCCCAGGCGGCGGACCCCTGCATTAGACACAAGCTGACTGCTCCGGCAACGAGTTGTTTTCCCACGAGAATTCCCCCTGTCCTGTTCTGAGCTTATCCGAACCGTTTTTATTGTGTATAGACCAATCGGTCTAGGCCATGCGGGCGGATTAGTCCGATTTTAACGGCTGGATTAGATGAACAGGATGATTCGTAAAAATCACCTTTCCCCCACACTTCCATCAACGACATCACTCACCGAACCTGGGAAGCGGGGCGAACCATGAAACACCTGACCATTGAAGGCCTACACGATTTTTTCAGGCAGCACCCGCAAGCCAAGGTGCTGGATGTGTGCTCGGCCCACGAACACGAGGGCAGGACGCAGGCCGGAAAAGTGTATCTGGTTTCCTGGTACACCCCCGACTGGGAACCCAACCCCGATTTCATTGAGCTGGTCAGTCAGCGCATTTCACGTGATGACTACCTGCTGGTCATTTGCAGCAGCGGATCCCGCTCGGCCGAGGCAGCATTCCTGCTGGAAAAGAGCGGCTTCAGGCACGTTTACAACGTGCTGGGGGGTTACGACGAACTGCTCAAGAGCCAGATTCCGCAACGCATTTTAACGATGGTGGCAGCCTGATCCCTCTTGCCATCGCACGCTAATTCAAGGAGTAACGACATGAACTCAACATTTTCTTCCGCATCTCCCCCAGAGATAGTCTCCTCCGTGACTATTTGCCGCTCTGCCTCCCTCATCTGTTGGCATCGGCTTTTTTTATTCTGCTTCCTTGCGCTTCCCATGGCAGTTACGGCTGCTCCGGTAAAAGCAGGGGACGTCGAGGCTCAAGCCAACTTGCAGGAATGGCAGCTTCGCAGACTGAATCAGCCTACCGAGCGCGAGCGCGCTCAGGAATTGTCCGGCGGTATATATATCTATGACGGCCTGAATGACAAGCAAGTAGACCAGGCTCTGGATAAGCATTTCGATCGCATCGAGAACATGATGTTCATGGGCACAATCAAAACCAGCCCTTCCGGTGATGTACTGCGAGATGGGGAAGGCAAGGTTGTGACAGAGTCCGGCGGGTGTTTTTAAACATGCGCGCGGCAGTATCGCAGAAGTGAACATGATTGCTGAACGCAAACTGTTCTGATTTAGTGTCAAAATTATCGAGGGAATAATCATGGAAGCCAGCAACCCATTAATTCATCCAGGCAGAAATCCAGATTCCTCTGCTTTAGTGACCCCCATGCACGCCGTTGTCAAACACATGGCAACTCCGGTTATGTCCCCTGTCGATGGGCCCGTCTTTGGTTTTGACGAAATCCTTCAGACAAACCCTGCTGGAAGCCGCTATACGGTGATTTTGGCCACTGGCAATGAAGACGGTGGCAAGCGCGCGACCCTGGCACTGTCAATGGCCTGCACCGCGCTATCCATGGAACTGGCTACGCTGGTTTTCCTGGTTGGAGATGGCAGCTATTGGGCTTACGAAGGCCATGCCAGTAACATTCAGATGAAAGGCTTTCCCGCGTTATCCGAATTGCTAGACAGCTTTGAGGAACTGGGCGGAAACCTGGCGGTATGCTCAACCTGCAATCACAACTTATGCCATGCGCCTGGCAAGGATGAAAAAACGCTGGTACGCCGTTCTGGTGTGAAAGTCCAGGGTATGGCTTCGGTGATGGATCATCTGCTGCAGGGGCGTGTCGTTACCTTTTAGCGGTCTGCTTATGAAATAAGAGGTCGAATGAAACGGGCAGGCCAGCAGGGATACAGACGAACTTGATTTGCTCAGCTCCCCGTGCCAGTTAAAGTGGCACCAAGATCGATCTCAAGTTTCTGCAGTTCCCACCCTGCCTCGCTATGGGTGGAGTCCAGCAGCAGTACTTTCTGGAATCCTTTGGCAGCAACATCCAGCTGCCCCAGATTCAGATTCGCCCTGCCCCAAGCCATCCATGCCTGCGGATTATCCGGTTCCTGGTGAGTCCATTCGCGTGACAGGTTCCGCAGTCCATGCCAATCATTTTTAGCACCCAGATCGCAAGCCACCAGAAAATATCCGCTGTTGCTTGTTGCGCTTTCCCAGAAGGTCGATTTACCGGAAATACGTTGAAGCGGCACGTTTGAGAGCTGCTTCATCCAACCTACCGGCAAGGCAAAATGATAGTTTCCACCGGCACTGGATTTGAAAGTCAGAATGCCGATCAGCTCGTCTTTATTGTCAAAAAGACCTCCGCCGCTGGCACCCGGTTCAAATTGCGCTGAAGTCTGGATGATGCGGCCGCCATCGCATGCGCATGTAAACAAACCTTTGACTTCTCCCCTGCCTGCCTTGAATGTGCCGCCCGAGAAACCCGCGGCTACCACAGGAATACCTACCCTTGCGCTTTCGGGGGCTGCAATCCGGGGGGGCTTGCCCGTATAACCAGGCACGGTCAAGAAGCAGAGATCGCGGTACTCGTCCCCCGCACTCATGACAGCTGGCCAACTGATTCCGCCAGTTGACACCAGTATGGTGCTGGCATCGCGTACCACATGGCAATTGGTGACAACTCGCTGCGGGCCGATGGTCACACCTGAACCAATTTCTTTCCTGCCATCGAGCCGAACCACTTCGATCCTGGGAACCCAGGATTCCCAATTGGGCTCCGCGCATTGTGCCAAGCCGATTGGTGCGCTCAACATGGAAGTAACCAAAGCCCAATATAACGCTCTTGTCATCCTCATTCGGCATCCTTTCCATACCCAATCACCCAGCACGGCTATCCAATTCATCTGGGCTTAGCCCATTTAGCCTAATACATCTGACTGATTTGCCAATCTGCGATTCATACTATCTTATTAGCATAAGAACAACAGGTGGTTAAACAAAGCGTCTCAAGCGCGACCGTGAAGGCTAACTGCAAGACGGCAGCATTTGGGAATTTATCTAGGCAAGCCAATTTCACTGGCAAGCCGACTTGAAAGTTAAATGGAGAGAATCATGAACACACTTAATGTTTGCAAAACTGGAATGTATCTGTTTGGCGCTTTGCTTGTCTGCACGCCCGGAATCAGTAACGCCGGAAACGAAAGGCTGCTTAGTGAGCATGGCTGGGTGATGGTGGAAGCCAGTTCGCAATCGAGCCAGGCCTATATGGGAACGTCTTTGAGAAGCAACTCGCAGGATGCGCTTGGTTTCTCCGACCCGCGTGCTGGCCAGTCTGACTATGCTTCCGGCTCTTACATTGGCACTTCCATGAAGGCCGACACGGATGAAGGGCTAGGATTCACCGATCCGCGTCCTGGTGAATGAAAGTAATTGTGCCTCGCCTTGATTAATTCCTTGATTAACACAAGGGGATTATTACAAGGCCGTGGCATATTTGAGTTAAGACAGATGATCACGGAGTAATCTTTTTGGCTGTTTGGACAGGCATGAATCAATCCTTGCTGAATGGCTTTTAAGTGGTCGAAACATTATGGAGATAGCCATGGAAATCAGCGATGTATTAATTCATATTGATGAATCAATCAGTAATGAAAGACGTTTCAAGCTTGAAGAAACCTTGCGTGATGTTCAAGGCATCGTTTCTCCACGCTTCAGCAAACAGGAACACTTGATGTTTGTCACCTACGATTCGGATTCAACTTCGGCTTCCACAATCCTGACGCAAATCCGCGATCAGGGATATGCCTCTCAGATAGTTGGTATTTAATTGATCAGTCCGAAATTCCGGGCAGCGGTAGCCGCTTCTGTCCGGTTGTTGACGTCCAGCACGCGAAAGATGGTGGCGATGTGGGCCTTGACCGTGCCTTCTTCAATATTCAGTTCCCGGCAAATGGCCTTGTTGGGTTTGCCTTCCGCAATAAGGCGGAGAACCTGGATTTGACGCTCTGTCAGCATGGCAGATGGGCGGCTTTTTGCCTCTGGAACATTCTCGACCGTGATGGCAGACGATCCACTGCCTGAAAGCAGTTGCGGCGGAATGTAGGTGCCGCCTGACAAAACAAGTTGAATGGCGGATAGCATCACGGAGGGAGTCGAGCTTTTTGGAATGAAGCCGGCCGCGCCCGCGGACAATACTTCCTGAATTTGCTGAGGCTCTTCGGCACCAGTCAGTATGACTACCGGCATTTGGGGTTGAGATTCAATGAAGCGGCGTATGCCTTGTGCACCGTTCATGCCAGGCATGTGCAGATCCAGCAGCGCAAGATCGACATCGGGGTGTGATTCGGCCTGAGCCAATGCGGCATCCAGCCCATCACCCTCCCAGATTGTGCAGTCGGCACATTGCTGCTTTAAAAGCAATGTCAAACCATTCCTGAACAATGCGTGATCATCCGCCACAATCAGATTCATGCGCTTATTCTAGTCAAAAATGGAAACTAATCTATCTTTTAGCTTCTGGTCCGGCGGGATTTCTTCTCTGGCATTTTCGCGGGACGAATCTCCTGTAGCTTTTCGACCAGTGTGAAATCGATCTTGCTGGTTTCGATATCAGCCCGTACCACCTTCACAGTGACACGATCGCCCAGCCGAAAACGCTTGCCGGTGCGCTCGCCGATCAGCCAGTGCTTGGTCTGGTCGTAATGAAAGTAGTCCTGCCCCAGTTCGGTCACATGCACCAGACCTTCGACAAAGACTTCATCCAGCGCGACAAATATGCCGAAGCTGGTCGTTGAGGAAACCGTCCCTTCATAAACATTGCCGATGTGATCGCGCATATAGTAGGTCTTGAGCCAGGCTTCAACATCGCGGGTGGCTTCGTCAGCCCGGCGTTCGGTGGCGGAGCAGTGCATGCCGATTTCCACCAGCGGTTGTTTGGCTGGCTTTTCCTTCTTCAAGCCGGCCTTGATGGCACGATGCACCAGCAAGTCCGGGTAACGCCGGATGGGTGAGGTGAAATGTGTGTAATGATCGTAGGCCAGTCCGAAATGCCCGGCATTATCCGGACTGTACATGGCCTGCTTGAGCGAACGCAGCATCACGGTCTGAAGAAGCTGCGCATCCGGGCGCGGCTTGATTTTTTCCAGCAAGGCCGCGTAATCCCTGGCCTGCGGGTCATCGCCGCCGCCGAGCTGCAAGCCGAACTCCCCCATGAATCCACGCAGTGCCTGGAGCTTCTCCGGCGTGGGGCCTTCGTGAATCCGGTAAAGTCCGGGAATGTGCTGCTTGAGCAAGAAATCAGCGGCGCAGGTATTGGCCGCCAGCATGCATTCCTCGATCAGCTTGTGCGCATCGTTGCGCTGCACGGGCGCGATCCGGGTGATTTTGCCGGCCTCATCAAAGAACATGCGCGTCTCCACACTCTCGAAATCAATCGCGCCGCGCTTCTGCCGGTTCTTCAGCAGCAGGTGAAACAGTTTTTCCAGATTCTGCAAATGCGGCATCAGGGCCTTGTGTTCCTTGCCCGGCTTTTCTTCTCCGGACAACCAGCTCCACACCTGCTCGTACGTCAGGCGCGCATGCGAGAACATCACCGCAGGATAAAACCGGTAATCCTTGAGGTTGCCCTGCGCGTCGATGTTGACATCGCACACCATGCACAACCGTTCTACCTGCGGATTGAGTGAACACAATCCGTTGGACAACTCTTCCGGCAGCATGGGAATGACCCGGCGCGGAAAATAAACCGAGTTGCCTCGCGAGTACCCTTCGCTATCCAGGGGCTCGCCAGGCTTCACATAGTGCGATACATCCGCAATAGCCACCACCAGCCGCCAGCCGCGTCCCTGTTTTTCACAATACACCGCATCGTCAAAGTCGCGCGCGGTCTCGCCGTCAATGGTAACCAGCGGTATTTGAGTCAGATCCTCGCGGCCTTCCCAATCCTTTTTCAGGACTTTCTTCGGCAGTTTCTTGGCGTGAAATACGACTTCGGGCGGGAACACATGCGGCAAATCATGCTTCCGTAGCGCGATCTCGATTTCCATGCCCGGGCCGGTAAAGTCGCCCAGCACTTCAATGATTTTCCCGATCGCTTCGGAATGCTTGCTGGGCCAGCCTATGATCTCGGCTGTGACGACCTGTCCGTGCTGCGCGTTGGCTGCGTGTTCACGCGGAATCAAAATATCCTGATTAATGCGCCGGTTTTCCGCGACCAGAAATCCAACACCGTGTTCCTGGTAATAGCGCCCCACGACTGTTTTCAGGCCGCGCTCCAGCACTTCGACGATTTTCCCTTCGCGGCGCCCGCGCCGGTCGATACCGGAAACACGCACCAGCACGCGGTCACCATTCAGGACCTGATGCATTTCCTTGGGCGAAAGAAACAAATCCTCACCGCCTTCTTCGGGGGTTACGAATCCGAATCCATCCGGATGGCCTTGAACCTTGCCGCGAATCAGGTCGAGCTTGCTGGGGAGACACCATTCTTCACGGCGATTCTGCATCAGGTCGCCATCACGCGCCATGGCCCCGAGACGGCGCTGGAACAGCGGCAGTTCGTCTTCCTTGATGCTTAACAGGCCCGCAAGCGAATCAAATGAGAGCGGCCTGCCTTCTTGCTCCAGAACCTGGCGAATAAATTCACGGGAAGGGAGCGGTTGACCATATTTGGCTTTTTCTCGTTCCAGATAGGGATCCTGGGCGCGCAAACCCTTGAATTCAGTCCCTTTGCCGCGATTGCGGCCGGATTTCTTCGTTGACAATTTGTGTGCTTTCCTTAAAATACGCGGCTTCCGCGCCCAGATGGCGGAATTGGTAGACGCACTAGTTTCAGGTACTAGCGGGTAAAACCGTGGAGGTTCGAGTCCTCTTCTGGGCACCACTGATTGGAATCAAAAGGCAGCGTCGAGCTGCCTTTTTTTCATCGTGCTAAATTATGCCATGCTTCCCAAGTCCACCTGCTCGGCGGCCATATCATAGACAAAAAGCAACACATAAGGCTTTTTTGTATCATTTTTGACAAAAAGACTTGCGTATCCTAAAGCCATTCAATATATTAGCCGTTACTTATACATAAATAATCAAAGGAGCCACCATGCCCACTAAACATTTTATGGCTTTGGCCACTGCCGGTATCGCAGCCGCTGTTTTGCTGTCTGGATGCGGCAAGGAAGCCCCCAAAGTCTTGACCTACCAGGCTGATATCAAACCCATTCTCGATCAGCATTGCGTTGAATGTCACAAGGAAGGCGGCTCCGGTACAGAGAAGTCCGGCCTCTTGATGGACACCTATGCCGCCACCATGCGCGGCACTCGATTCGGGCCGGTGGTCATTCCAGGACAATCCATCAACAGCACCCTGTACCGCCTTGTCAGCAACAAGGCCGATCCTTCCTTGCGCATGCCGCACGACAAGGCGCCCTTGCCGGATGAAACCATCAACAAGATCAAGGACTGGATCGATCAGGGCGCCAAGGAAGAAGAGTAATTCAAACTTCGCAGGAAATTCATCATGAACGGAAATCGATTTCTTCATTTCAGCTTTTTGCCTCTCTCCATGCGCATGGTCTTCACCATGACGCTGCTGGTACTGGGCACTGGCTATCTTTTTGCCATGATTCAGGTATTCACGGTCCATGCCGGCCGTGACGGCAATCCTTCACTTTCCGCCGACGATCTGCGCATTGCATACAGCGGCAAAGAAGGCGGCACGCGCCTGGAATCTGCTCTGAATGGTCCTATGCAAGGCATGTTGCCGGCCGAAGAGCGCCAGGTCATTCTAAAGTGGGCGCATGACGGCGGCGCCAAGGAAGGCTACGACACCAAGATCAAGTCCATCATGGACACCCGCTGCATTGCCTGCCATAACGGTTCTAACCCCCATCAGCCCAACCTGACCAACTATGACGACGTCAGCAAACTGGTCGCCAGGGATGATGGCATGAGCATTGGCACGCTGGTTCGCGTATCTCACATTCATCTGTTCGGCATTACCTTCATCTTCTTCATTGTCAGCTCGATTTTCGCGCATGCCTACATGCGTCCTCTGTGGTTGAAATGCGTGGTGATTGTGGTTCCGTTCCTCAGCATTCTGCTGGACATCACGTCCTGGTATCTCACCAAGCTGTGGCCCGGTTTCGCCTGGCTCGTGATTGGCAGCGGCGCGCTGATGGGCGTCTCATTCGCGATTCAGTGGATTACGTCCATGTACCAGATGTGGGTCTACAAATTGCCGGAAGACATCGTCGAGTGCGGCGGCCAGTTGCCCATGATAGGCGGCAAGCCCAGCACGCAAACAAACTGCTGAATGGCAGGTTAAGAAGTCAAGAAAAAAGCCGGGTTGTTACCCGGCTTTTTCATTACCAGCGCGAACCCCTCACTCAAACGGGTGGCGCTTGACGATGGTTTCCTCGCGGTCCGGGCCGGTGGAAACGATGTCGATCGGCACTTCACACAATTGCTGCATCCGGTCGAGATAAGCCCGCGCACTGGCAGGCAAGCCATCGACAGTTTTCACACCGACGGTGGAATCCTTCCAGCCCGGCAATTCTTCGTAAATCGGTTCGCAGTTGGACAGGGTTTCAGCGCCCACCGGCAGGATGTCGCTAACCTGGCCGTTGATTTTATAGCCCACGCAAATGCGTAGCGTCTCCAGCCCATCGAGCACATCAAGCTTGGTCACGCACAAACCGGATATGCCGTTGATCTGAATGGAGCGCTTGAGCGCGGCAGCATCGAACCATCCACAGCGGCGGGCGCGGCCAGTCGTGGCGCCGAATTCATGACCCTTCTCACCCAGGTACTTGCCCACATCATCGAACAACTCCGTCGGGAAAGGCCCCGAGCCCACACGAGTGGTATAAGCCTTGGTGATGCCCAGCACATAGTGCATGGACGACGGTCCCATACCTGTTCCGGTGGAAGCGCCGCCAGCCGTGCAGTTTGAGGAAGTCACGAACGGGTAGGTGCCGTGGTCGATATCCAGCAAGGTACCCTGAGCGCCTTCAAACAGCAGGTTATCTCCGTTACGGTTGGCTTCGTACAGCGCGCGCGGCACATCCGCCACCAGCGGCTTGATTCGTTCGGCCATGCGCATGGCGTCATCGAGCGTCTTGTTGAAATCGACAATATCCACCTTGAAATAATTCTTCAGCATGAAATTGTGATGGTCGAGCACTTCGCCCAGTTTGGCGGCGAAACGCTCGCGGTGAAACAAATCCTGCACACGGATAGCGCGGCGCGCCACCTTGTCTTCGTAGGCGGGGCCAATACCGCGGCCAGTAGTGCCTATCTTGCCCGCGCCCTTGGCGATTTCGCGCGCCTTGTCCAGCGCAACGTGATGGGGAAGTATCAGCGGCGTGGCTTCGGATATTTTCAAGCGTCCTTCGACGCTAACGCCAGCCGCTGCCAGCATATCCATCTCTTCCAGCAGCGCATCAGGCGCAAGCACCACGCCATTGCCGATGTAGCAGGTGACCTTGTCGCGCAGGATGCCGGATGGAATCAGGTGCAGAACGGTTTTTTTGCCGTTGACGACCAGCGTATGCCCGGCATTGTGGCCACCTTGAAACCGAACGACTCCCTGAGCGCGGTCGGTCAGCCAGTCGACGATTTTTCCCTTGCCTTCATCGCCCCACTGGGTGCCGATGACGACGACATTCTTAGCCATGCTGTATTGCTCCCTGTATCTGATTCAAATATTAAACTTCTTGAAATTCTTCGATCCTGACCACGCCGAACTGGCACCCGCATCAGGCGGCTTCGATGAGTTCCCTCAAATCAAGACTGAATCCCGTTGCGGGACGTGCCCGGCCAAACACCTTGCCAACTTCGTCATATCTCCCGCCCAGCGCAATGGCCCGGCTGCGACCCCCAGCATAGGCGGAAAACACCACCCCGCTGTGATAGCCGTAACCCCGCAGTTCGGCGAGATCGAATGCCATCCCCACTTCCTGGCCGGAGAATTCATTGGCCAGCGTTTCCAGCGTATCCAGCGCCTGGCTGATAGCTGGCAACCTGGGCAGCCGCTTGCGCGCTTCTCCCAGCATGGACGCATCTCCATACAAATCCGTCAGCGCCACCAGAGCATTGCTTAAATCGTCACGCAAGCCGCCGGCAAGACGGGCCACATCATCCCGGGCTTTGGATTGCAGGGCTTCGAAGATTAATTGTTCTGTTTCGCCCGACAGATTGGATTCTGCCGCCAGCGCACGGTAAATACCGACATGGCCAATATCCAGCTGCACCCTGCCCTGCCCCGCGGCATCAAGCGCATCGAGCATCAGTCGTAAAATTTCCAGGTCGCCTTCAACGCCAGCCAGACCATAGAGCTCAGCGCCAAGCTGAATCGGCTCGCGGGAGTGATAGACGCCATCCGGCACGGCATGCAGCACGCTGCCAACATAGCAAAGCCGGTTGACTGCATTCTTGCCCAGCAGATGGGCGTCAATGCGCGCCACCTGCGGCGTGATATCAGCTCGCACTCCCATCAGCCTGCCGGAAAGCTGATCGACCAGCTTGAAGGTCTTGAGATCCAGATCGGAGCCCGTGCCCGTCAGTAGCGAATCAAGATACTCGATCAATGGCGGCACCACCAGTTCATAACCGCGCGCGCGGCACAAATCCAGCATGGCCCGGCGTACTTCTTCCAGCCTCCAGGCTTTGGGAGGCAATACGTCTTCAATGTTTTCAGGAAGCAGCCAGGCGCGCATGAGAGGCTAACGTGTGAACAGCAGCAGTGCCAGCCCGCAAAGCATGGAGGCAGCACCCATGAAACGCAATTGTCCGTCACTTAACTCGATTGCGCGTTTGAAGGCATCACGCCACAGAGCCGGGGCTGCAAAGGGCAAAAGACCTTCCATCACCAAAAGCAGGGCGATCGCGATCATCAGGTCAGACGCGGTCATGCTTTACTTTCCGCCAGCTGCGCGCGGATTCTTCATGTACTTGAAGAAATCCGAGCTGGGATCCAGCACCATCAGGTCGCTCTTGTTGCGGAAACTTTCGCGGTAAGCCTGCATGGAACGGTAGAAAGCATAAAACTCGGGGTTCTTGCCGTAGGCGGTGGCATAAATTGCAGAGGCTTTCGCATCGCCGTCACCCTTGAGGCTCTCGGCCTTGCTGTAAGCTTCGGCAATAATGATTTCCTTCTGCTTGTCCGCATCGGCCCGAATCTTTTCCGCTTCGGCGGCACCCGTCGCGCGCGAATCATTGGCATCCCGCTTGCGTTCCGCTTCCATGCGTCCATAAACGGAAATACTGACCTCATCCGACAGGTCCACGCGCTTAAGCCTTACATCCACAACCTGTACACCAATCTTGCGCCCGTCGACGTCCGCTTTCTGCTGGATCAGTTTCATGATCTGGTCGCGCTGGCCGGAAACCACGTCATGCACAGTACGTTTGCCGAATTCTGCGCGCAGGCCATCATTGACGGTCTGGCGAATGCGGGTCGCGGCACGTTCTTCATCGCCACCTACCGACACATAAAACTGCTGGGCGTTGATGACCCGCCACTTGAAAAATGAATCCACCAGCACGTTTTTCTTTTCGGCTGTCAGGAAGCTCTCCGCCTGCTTGGCATCGCTGGTCAGTATGCGCAGGTCAAAAAAGATCACGTTCTGAATCAGCGGCAGTTTGAATTTAAGGCCGGGTTCGGTATGAACCTTGACCACTTCACCAAATTGCCGCACCAGCGCTGTCTGACGTTGATCCACGGTAAAAATGGTGGCGTTCAGCAACAGCAGCACGACCAGCGCGCCAATGACGATTGATCCAATGCGGTTCATGGCCTGTCTCCCCGTTCACGATCCAGCGTGCCCCGCGAAGCCGGGGCAGAACCGCCCGCCTGGGCAGGAGCAGGACTCAACACCTCGGGTGCCGCGGCGTAAGGTTGAGAAACCATTTGCTGAAGCTTGTCCAGTGGCAGATACAGCAGATTGTTGCCGCCTTTCTGATCCACCACTACTTTGGCACTGCGGGTCATTACCTGCTCCATGGAATCGAGATACAGCCGCTGCCGTGTAACAACTGGCGCCTTCTGATACTCGGCCAACACCTGTGAAAAGCGTGACGCTTCACCTTGAGCGTTTGCAATCACTTTCTGCCTGTATCCTTCCGCTTCCTGAAGTAGACGAGCCGCAACACCTCGGGCACGTGGCACCACGTCATTTGCATAGGCTTGCGCTTCATTCTTCAGCCGGTCACGGTCCTGATTGGCCTTTTGCACATCTTCAAACGCAGCCAAAACCTGTTCCGGCGCCTGCACGTTCTGCAAGGTCACCTGGCTGACATTGATGCCGGTTTTGTAGCGATCCAGAATTTCCTGCATTAACTTCTTGGCGCTCGCCGCCACTTCCGTGCGGCCGATATTCAGCACAAAGTCCATCTTGTTCTTGCCCACCACTTCACGCATGGCCGTTTCCGCTGCCTGGCGCACCACATCATCGCCATCCTCGACATTCTCGTAGCGATTGATGAACAGGAAATCCTCGGCGCTTTTCAGGTTGTACTGAACAGCAAACTGAAGATCGACAATGTTCTCGTCATCCGTCAACATGAGCGATTCGGCAAGGTTCTTGGACTTGCCGCGATAACCCACTTCGATCGTGCGCACCCCGTCCACATTGACGACCTGATGAGATTCAAAAGGCCAGGGCAGGCGCCATTGCGCGCCTGCTTCGGTGGTTTGAGTAAGCTTGCCGAACCGCTGGACAACGCCTTTCTTGCCCTGGTCGACAATATAAAAACCGGAAACCAGCCATACCAGTACAGCCAGGCCGATCAGCAGGCCTGCAAGGGCAGCAGGCGGACGTCCGCCCATAGCTGCGCCCCCACCAGGTTCGCCACCATCCTTACCACCGCCTTTTCCGCCGAACAGGCTGTTGATGCGCTGATTAAGCCGCTTCCACAACTCGTCAAGGTCGGGCGGACCCGAGTTGTTTTTATTGCCCCACTGTGGATCGTTCCAGGCCATGTTATCTATTCAAGTTAAGATTACGAGAGCGTCAATGTGACCGTACCGGCATGATCGGATTCCGCACCGCCTTCAGACATTGAGCCGACCAGCAGGCTTGTCAGCGATTGCCTTAACAGGTCAAGTCCCACGCCCGTTTTTGCGGAAACACGAACGGCTTGAAGTTTACCATATTCATCCAGCACCACTCCGGGTTCGAGGCCCGCCAGATCGATCTTGTTGATCACCAGAATCTGTGGCACCCGGGCCGCCCCAATCTCGGCCAGCACTTTGTTGACTTCAATCATCTGATGATCGCGGTTGGGGCTGGCGCCATCCACCACATGCAGTAGCAGATCGGCCTGGGCTGTCGCCTCCAACGTAGCGCGAAAAGCCGCAATCAGGTCATGCGGCAACTGGCTGATAAACCCAACCGTATCGGAAAGAATCACTTCGCCCGCCTCCGGTAAATAGAGCTTGCGGCTGGTGGTATCCAGCGTGGCGAACAGCTGATCCGCTGCATAAACCCCGGCACGGGTAAGGGCATTGAATAGCGTGGATTTTCCTGCGTTGGTATACCCCACCAGGGCAAGGGTTCTGACCCGGTTGCGGGAACGCGCCCGCCGCTGCGTTTCACGCTGGCGCGACAGTTTTTCCAGTCGCAACTTCAACATCTTGACCCGATCGCCCAACAGGCGCCGGTCGGTTTCCAATTGGGTTTCGCCCGGCCCGCGCAAGCCGATACCGCCCTTCTGCCGTTCCAAGTGAGTCCAGCCGCGAACCAGCCGGGTGGAAAGATGTTCAAGCTGGGCCAGCTCGACCTGCAGCTTGCCCTCGGCGCTTTTTGCCCGGCTGGCAAAAATGTCCAGAATCAGGCTGACGCGATCCACTACCCGGCACTGGATATGGCGCTCAAGATTTCGCTCCTGTGCCGGTGAAAGTTCATGATTGAACAGAACGACATCCGCTTCAGATTCGGCTACTGCAGCGGCGATTTCATCCGCTTTGCCGCTGCCGGCGAAAAATCGCGGATCGGGTTTGGCGCGCCGCCCCCGAATCAGCCCGCAAATTTCCAGACCAGCGGATTCCGCCAGGCGCTGAAACTCCTCGGTACTTTCCGCATAGTCGGGTGAATCGAAATCGAGTGAAACGAGCAGCGCGCGTTCGCCGCCCGCATGGCGTTCAAACAGGGGGAATTACCAAACAGATGGGAAAACGGTCAGGAGGGCGCTTCTTCTTCAAGTCCGCTATGCCAGTTGACCGCTCGGGAAGGAACAACCGTGGAAATGGCGTGCTTGTATACCATTTGCGTGACGGAGTTTTTCAGCAGAACCACGTACTGATCAAACGAATCAACCTGCCCCTGAAGCTTGATGCCATTCACCAGGTAGATCGAAACCGGAACATGTTCCTTGCGCAAGGCATTCAAAAACGGGTCTTGCAAGAGTTGTGGTTTGCCGGCCATTTGGCTCTCCTTATTAACATTCGAAATGTTATTGGGCTGACTGACGGGTTTTCAAGCCCCTTCCCGGCCAGTTTTAACTATTCTAGCCCAAATCAGGACATGCAAGCCGGAAATTAAACCGTAGGGTTAATTCAATGACGGCCGGCTGAAATAATAGCCCTGCGCCCAATCCACGCCGACTTCCCGCAACTGGTCGATCGTGGCAGCATCCTCTACGCATTCGGCAATGGTGATGATCTCCTGATTCCTGGAAAACGCCACCAAAGACTTGACCAGATCCAGCACCTTGCGGTTACTTTGCATGTTCTGGACCATCCAGCCTTCGATTTTGAGATAACTGATTGGCAACCGAGCCATATAAAGGAAGGAAGAATAGCCGCTGCCAAAATCATCCAGTGCCAGCTTAAAACCAAAATCGAGCAGAACCTTCAAATCCTGTTCAAGGGTATCCAGATTCTGTATGGCCTGGCGCTCGGTGATTTCAAAAACCACCGGCTTGACCGGTCCCATCTCGATGCCACATCGCAAACAATAATCCTGGGCATTACCCAGCAATTTCTCGACCAGATCACGGCGGGCAAGAAACTGGGAGGACAGGTTGATAAAATGTGCGAAGTTTGGCGTAGCGGCTCCCGAGGCCAGATTCCCCGCGCAACGCTGCATGGTCAGACTGGCGACTATGCTGTCAATCTCGGCCATCAGGCTCAGTCCCTCTGCCGCTTCGATGAAATCGGCCGCGGCAATGATCTCCCCCTGCGGAGTTTGCAGGCGCGCCAATGCCTCATCCGCCACGGGGGCCAGGTTTTTCAGTTCATGAATGGTTTGATAAGCGGCAAGGATGCGGTTCTCGCCCGCCGCCGTTTTTAGCAAGGTTGCGGTATGCAGGATCCCCCGTCCCTTCATGCCCGTGACAACCCTGTCCCTGCCACTTGCCTTGGCTTCATACAGGGTGTTATCCAGATCGGCCAGGATCGTATCCTGCGTTGCAACGTCGGGGTCATACCGGTTTAGGCCGACACTCATGGTGAGATGAATGTCGCCAACCGACGTGACAAATGCCTGCTGCCGGATTTCCTCCCGCAGGCGATCCAGAATGAGCTCGGCCTGCTGGGTATCACCGGTATGCAGGCACACAATGAATTCCTCACCGCCCCAGCGGGCCACCCAGTCTTCCGTGCGCAGAAAACTCGTCAGCGCCGAGGCAAAGCCGATCAGAACCTCATCACCCACGGCATGACCATAGCGGTCATTGATGAGCTTGAAGTGATCCAGGTCAATCAGGCCCAGAATAAATGCTTCACCATGACGCCTGGCATGCGAGATTTCTTCCTTCAAACGGGCTTCAGCCGCACGTCGGTTGGGCAAACTGGTCAATGCATCGGTCAGGGCCAGTTTCTCCAGATTGTCTCGCTGCCTGGCCTGTAGCATGAAGGAACCAATCCAGCTGGCAATCAGTTCGATGAATGCCAGATTCTCCTGCGTGCGGTCTTCTTCCATGGACTTGCCGCCGGCGAAAGCCAGCACGCCCCACATCTGGGTGCCAACCCAGATCGGCGTTCCTGCGTACACCCGCAATTTCAGCAAAGTCACAGCGGGTAGCGCGTTTACAGCAGGGTCGCGCGGCATGTCCGGCAAAAAGACGGAAGCTCCCCGCTCAACGACACATTGACATGGCGTGGAAGCAAGCGGCATTTCCATGCCCGCCGAAAAACGCCCTTCTTCATCGTATGCGTGCCGAACCAGATACCGCCCATCCGCCAGTTCTCCAACCAGCGCGACTTCCACGCCAAGCACCCTGCAGGACTCTTCGAGGATGGCCTGAATGCGTTCCTCGTCACTGAGGTGACGGCGGGTGGCAATGCTCCAGAGCACATAAAGCTTCTCCGCGCGTAAATCAGCGCCGCGGCTTGAAAATACTTCCTGCTCCGGCTTCCCTGATTGTGTGTCCTTGACTATCACGCTATGAATGTTTCTCTGTAAAAATCCAATCCCATTTTAGTCGACGCAAGGCCGGTTATTCTTCCAGTTCTGCTTCCCTGAGTTTTTTGGCGGCGGCTTCCGGACTAATGGTATTCACGAACAACCCCGAGCCCAGCTCAAACCCGGTTGGAATGGATGTGCGCGGGCAGATTTCCAGATGCCAGTGGTAACTGGCGGCATGGCCTTCCGCAGGCCCCTCATGCGGCACGGAGTGAAGAAAGAAGTTGTACTGGGCGCCGCCAATCACCGCATCCAGTCTGGCCATGGTGCGTTTCATGATGCGCGCGAGATCGGGCAGCCAGTCGTCGGGCGTGTCCAGAAAGTCAGCCTGGTGGACCAGCGGCAGGATGTGCACTTCCCATTCGAACCGGCTGGCAAAGGGCTTGATGGCGATGAAATGCTGGCTGCGCTCGATCACATACTGGCCAACATCAATTTTCCGGCGGATCTCACCCGACGCGCGGTCATAAATGGTTGCTTCAAAGGTCAGCGCCTCGTCGACCAGCGCACAGAAAATGCAGCGATGATGCTTGCGGAAGTACTCCGCGCTGTTGATCACCTCGGCCTGCACGTTTTCCGGCACCACCGGCATGGCAATAATCTGGCTGTGTGTATGCGGTATCGATGCGCCTGCCGCCGGGCCAAAGTTTTTGAACACCAGCACATATTTCAGACGCGGATCGGATTCATACAACTGCGCCATGCGCATGCGGTACGCGCGGAACACCTTTTCCAGATGGCTTCCACTCATTTCATGAATGGCCGCACCGTGGTCGGGATGATCAACAAATACTTCATGCCGTCCATAGCCGTCGATGGTCTGCTGCAGCCCAAAAGTAAAATTGGTGTTTTCTCGATCGTCGCCCAGCACCGGGTAAAGATTGGGCACCAGACGCACGGCCCAGTTGCCGTCCTCGGCATCCATGCGAAACAGCTCCGGTGGCGTCTTGGCCTCGTTGCCCCGGCAAAACGGGCAGGTTTCCACATGCTTGCGCGTGTCGCGCGGCGCCAGGTCTTCGGCCTTTTTGGGCCGCATCGAACGCGCGGTCGCAACCAGCACCGACTCGGTCGGTACGATGGGATTCAATCGGATTTCCCGGGTTTCCAGTTCGCTCATTTCAGGCTTTCAAAAATAAAATTCATTGGGAGCATAATGACCTCTTGCGGCCAATGTCCGAGAATCTTTTTATGCGTCTCTTCATCCTGTTTATTGCGACAGTTTCAAGCTTTTCTGTAAACGCCCACCCATCCGCCGGGCCGATGCTGGGGCCGGTTACCCGGCATACCGCCACAATCTGGATCCAGGGCAGCGAGCCGGCCAAAGCCTCGCTGGAAATCGAACAGCCAGTCGTGAAAGCACAGACCAAGCGCACGGCAACCATCCAGTTGAACCGGGAAAAGGATTTCACCGGCCGCTTTGTGCTGGATAACCTCACGCCAGGCACGACGTATCGCTATAAAGTCATCTGGAATGGCAAACTGCTCGACGCCACCCATCACTTCACCACGCAGGCCGCGCAGAATCCTGAGGGGCCGCCCGAGTTCACGGTCTATCTGGGTTCCTGCGCCCACCTGCACGACCCGGAAACAGACTGGTCAACGTCATGGAGCGGTGGTTATGAGATATTCGACCGCATCGCCACCCAGGCAACCGAAGATACCCGCCCCAATCTGATGCTATGGCTGGGCGATAACATTTATCTGCGGCCTAACGATTACGATCATCCCGCAGGGATGGCTCGGCGTTACCAAAAAGTTCGCAGTCACCCGTCATTGCAAAAGCTGCTGCCAGCCCTGCCGCATTACGCCATCTGGGACGATCACGATTACGGCCCCAATGACCACAATAAGAGTTTTGTCTTAAAAGAGGCAAGCCTGGAACTGTTCCAGCGCTACTGGCCCAACCTCAGTGCGGGGTTACCTGACATGCCCGGCATCCATACCCAGTTTTCCATTGCCGATGCGGATTTTTTCCTGCTGGACAATCGCTGGTACCGCGACAGCGATCGCGACCAATCCGAGAACAAAAAATTGTTTGGCGATGATCAGATGCGCTGGCTGAAGAATGCGCTGATGGCATCCCGCGCTCGATTCAAGATCATTGCCGGCGGCAGCCAATTTCTGAACGACTTGTCGCGCTTTGAAGGCTGGCATCATTTTCGCGAGGAACGCCGCGATTTTCTCGCCTGGCTGGAGTTAAACAACATCAGTGGCGTTGTATTCCTTTCCGGTGACCGGCACCGTACGGAATTGCTCAAACAGGACAGGCCGGGCAATTACCCGCTGCATGAACTGACCTGTTCACCGCTTACTTCCAGATTGCATCCCGTCGAGGCCGCTGAGCTCAATCATCCCGCCCGCGTTGCCGGCACCCTGGTGGAAGCCCGGAATTTCTGCACCCTCTCCGCCGAGGGGCCAAGCGATAATCGGGCGCTGGTCCTGAAAAGCTTCGACGCACAGGGCAAGGCATTCTGGGAAGTCAGGATCGACGTCAGCTCGCTGCGCAGAAGCAGCGCGCCCGCCAGACTGCCCTGATTTACTTCGCACCCTGTGCGATGCTGTCCGCCCACATCATGGATTCGATTTGAAGGTTCATCAAATTGACATTGGCCAGCTCGGGATGGGCAGCGATGACATCATCCACTTTGTTGCCTTCATCCTGCTCCATGGCAATGATCAGGCCCAGCAAAACACCCAGCCGTCCCTCGTGTTTCAGAATCGCCAGGCGGATCTCTTCGGACAAGGCCAGCTCATCCAGCAGCTCGGGCAGGGGCGCGCCAAGTAAAGCATCCAGCAGCGAGAACATGCCCACCATGAAGGCTTCTTCGCGGGTGGCCTTGTCGTAGGACAGGGCCTCCGCAAGCATTTCCATCAATCGCCCGCGCGTGCTGGACAGCGTCAGCAGCGGGCTGGGGAAGTCTCCCCGGCTGTACTGGGCAAACAACAGTAGCTGCAGCCAGCGCTGCATCTGACGCCGGCCCAGCACCATGATGGCCTGGGCGAGAGTTTGAATCTTCACCGCACCCGCCACGCCTACCGAGTTCACCAGTCGCAGAAGCTTGTAGCTCATTTCCGGCGCCTGTTTGAACGTCTTTTCGATATCGCTGTTATCAGCATCCGACAATAACTGATGCATGAGGCGCAGCATGATCTGCTTGGAAGGGTCGGTGCGTTTGCCATTCAGCAAGGTGGGCTTGGCGTAAAAAAAGCCCTGAAAAAACTCAAAGCCAAGATCATGGCAGCGCGTGGACATTTCCTCACTGTCCACTTTTTCGGCGATCAATTTGACCTTGTGCCTGGCCATTTTTTCCACGATAGCCGCAAGCTGCTCCGGCGGTGCCTTCAGAACATCGATCTTGACGTAATCCAGCACCGGCATCAGCGGACAATGCGCGGGATCGATGCCTTCAACGTCATCCAGCGCAATGCTGAATCCAAGCTTTTTCAAATCCTTGCACCGCGCCACGATCGCCGGCGTGATCTGCACGGTTTCCAGCAGTTCGATCACCACCTTGTCCGGTGGCAAAAATTCGATCACATCCGTCATGATCAAGATGGCATCGAAATTGATGAAGGCGCGCTTCCCGCCCAGCACGCTGTCCAGCCCCAACTCGTTGAAGGCATGGGCAATGACATGCGCGGTTGCCGCCCGGTCATCCACCACCTGCTGGCTGTTTCCCTTGCGGAACAGGAGCTCATAGGCAACGGTATTGCCCTTGCGGTCGATGATGGGCTGGCGGGCCAGCGTGAAATCCAGGGTTCTGGAAGGCGTTTCGATACGAGCAGGTTCGAGCATTTGGGTTTCCTTCAATTTGGAACACCCTAAGGCTATCAGCCGCGGTTTCGATTTGAGTGGGGGAAATAAAGCGGAAAAACCGGTTATTTCCAGACATGGAGTCCCGGCCAGTCCATCGTGCATTCACTGGCGGAAACGCTTTTTAATTTCAGGTCTTGCTGGCTTCCGTTTCAGTCAGAACTTGCTTAGCTCGGTGTGCCCTTGGTATCCGAGCCGAATTTGCGTCGACGGAAACGCTTTTCGCGCCGGGCGCGGTTCATTTCGCGCTCGGTCAGCGGTTTGGGCTTGCGCGATTCGAAGGGATTGGAGCCATCCTTGAACTCTATCCGCAAGGGCGTGCCCTGCAGGTCGAATGCCTTGCGGAAAGTGTTTTCCAGGTAGCGTCGATAATCATTATGCACATTGGCGGTGGCATTGCCGTGAATGACAATCACCGGCGGGTTGCTGCCGCCCTGATGCGCGAACTTGAGCTTGGGCCGGAACAGGCCGGATTTGGGCGGCGCATGCTGGGCGGTGGCGGCCAGCAGGGTGCGGGTGAGTTTGGGCGTGGACAGCTTGGCCATGGCCGCTGCATAGGCGGCATCGACATCTTTCAGCAGCGGCGCAAGCCCCTGAACTTTCAGCGCTGAAATATAGTTGAAGCGGGCAAACGACAGGAACCCGAGCTTGCGCTCGATGTCGCGCTTGATCTCGCTGCGCCTGTATTCGTCCAGGCCATCCCATTTGTTGACGGCAACCACCAGTGCCCGGCCCTCTTCCAGAATATAGCCGGCAATGTGCGCATCCTGTTCGGATATCTCGGCTTGCGCGTCCAGCACCAGCACCACGACATTGGCGTCCTCGATGGCTTGCAGCGTCTTGATGACCGAAAACTTCTCCACTGCTTCGAACACCTTGCCGCGTTTGCGAACGCCGGCTGTGTCGATCAGCGTGTAGTGCTTGCCGTTGCGTTCGAAGTCGACATAAATGGAATCGCGCGTGGTGCCGGGCTGATCAAAGGCAATCACGCGTTCCTCGCCAAGCAGCGCATTCACCAGCGTGGACTTGCCCGCGTTGGGTCGGCCGACAATCGCAATCCTGGGGCCGCCGTCGTGCGCATCTTCCGACTCAGGCGCGGCGAAGGAAGCCAACGCCAGGTCAACCAGATCACGCACGCCTTCGCCATGCGCGCCTGAAATCGCCAGCGGTTCGCCCAGCCCCAGTTCGTGGAATTCGGCCGTGGCCATGGCCGGGTTCATGCCCTCGGCCTTGTTGACCACCAGATGCACCGGACAGCGCGACTGGCGCAGCTTCTGCGCGATCACCTTGTCCTGCGCGGTCAGGCCCTGGCGGCCATCGACCATAAACACCACCACATCAGCTTCGTCGATCGCCTGCAAGGTCTGGCGCGCCATCTCGTGCATGATGCCATCCTTGGCCACGGGCTCCAGCCCGCCGGTATCCACCACCAGATAAGGCTTGTCGCCCACCCGCCCGCGGCCATAGTGGCGGTCTCGCGTCAGACCCGGCTGATCATGCACCAGCGCATCGCGCGTCTTGGTCAGCCGGTTGAAAAGGGTGGACTTGCCGACGTTGGGTCGGCCGACAAGCACGAGGGTTGGAAGCATAAAGACCTATTTACACAGAGGTATCAGAGGAAACAGAGAAAATCGAAGAAATTGCCTTCCTCTGTTCTCTTTGTTTCCTCTGTGTCGATTAAATCCTGATTGATGCGAACCACATCAATTCAGCTTGAAAGCGGTCACGCCGCCTTTTACGGTCTGCACGGCAAAGCCCGGGCCGATATCCACCGGCATGGCGCGCGCTTCGCCGCCATCCGCCTTGGTGCGCGCGGCAAAGCTGCCATCTTCTTTGGACAGCACATGCACGTAGCCTTCAAAGTCAGCCACCACCACCTGCTTGCCTACTGGCAGCGGCGCGGTCAAACGCCTGTTTGCCAGCTTGTCCTGCCGCCAGGCGGCACGGCCGGTCTCCTTGTCATAGGCCGTTACGGCATCCTTGGCATCCGTCACGTATACATACTGGTCATCCATGCCCAGACCCACGCTGCTGGAGGTATCACGTGCCCAAATCAGGGTGCCCTTGCTGCGATCGAAGCAGGCCACACGACCCTGATAGGCAACCGCGCAAACCCGCCTGTCATCCAGCGCCGGTCTGCCCACCACATCGGTCACGCGTTCGAGTTCGGTGGCGCCTTTCGGCAGGCTCACGGTCGATTCCCAGAACTGCACGCCGTTGGCGGCTGAAATTGCCGTCAGCTTGCCGCCGGAAAATCCGGCATAAACCGCCCCTTCTCCCGCAGCCATTGCTTCCGTGCCCTGCAAGGTCAGCGCAGGCAGTTGACGCACATACAGCCACTGGCGGCTGCCATCGGCCGGGCTCAAGCCGACGATGCGGCCATCGCCCGTGCGCACGATGATCATGTCGCGTGCCACCACCGGCGCGCTGCTCACTTCGCTGGACAGCTTAACCTCCCAGCGTTTGGCGCCTGTTGCCGCATCCAGTGCGATCAGTTCGCCCTTGCTGCCGCCGACAAGCACCAGGCCCGCCCCCGCGCCAACACCCGCCGACAACTGTTTGCCGGTATCCACGCGCCAGACATCGTTGCCGCCTTGCACATTCAGACGCACGACCTTGCCGGATTCGCCCGCTACAAAAACTGCTTCGCCATCGGCCACGGGGGTAAATACATATCGGCCCGCTTCCGCCACGGATGCCGACCAGGCTCTGGACAGCTGGGCGCTTTCCTTGAATTCGGTCAGCGGCGCTGGCGGTATGGTTTTTGCCTTGCCAGAGCCAAACCAACCGGACACGGTATCGGTGGTTTTGCCAAGCATGCCGCAGCCGCCAAGCAGGCCTGCCGACAGCATCAACGCTGCAAAAGGCGCAAAACGGAAACTCATGACTTGGGACCTCCCAGAGAATCCAGCTTCATCTCCACCACGCCACGAAGCGGGCTGGTTTCCTTGAGCTTGGCATACGCCGCGGAATAGGCCGCGCGGGCTTCTTCATTTTTACCCTGTGCCAGATAGACATCGCCCTTCAGGTCGTCGAAACGCGGGCCGTAGGCATCGGTATGCGAGGCATTCAGTTGCGCCAGGGCCGCATCGTACTGCTTTTCATCCAGCAGCAATCCCGCCAGCCTGAGACGGGATACATCCTTGAGCGCCGCTTCCTTGGTGTGCTCGATCGTCCATTCGAGTTGAGCCTTGGCGCTTTTGACATCGCGGTCGCGCGCATTCAGGGTAGCCAGCGTCATCGCCGCGCGGGTGGCATAGGGCGTATTGGCAAACTTGTCGATCAGGGTCGCGCCGGTTTCCTTGGCCAGTTTCTTGTCACCCGCCTGCAAGGCCTGCTGCATACGGTCAAAAAAGGCAGCAGCCTCGGCTCCCTGTTTGGCCGTATGGTTTTTCCAGTACTCGTACCCGGCGGCAGCAAACAACACGCCCGCCACGACGATGGTGACGGTGTTGCCCCAGCGCTTCCACCAGGCTTTCAGTTCGTCGAGCTTTTCCTGTTCTTCCAGATCATACGTTGCCATGTCCTGTCCTTATTTCCTTTGCAGAATATCTGCCGCCTCATCAATGTTCACGATTGCCTGTTCCGCTTCCATGCGCAAGGGTTTCAGGCTCATTTTCCTGTTGGCTGCTTCATTGTCACCGATGATTGCAGCAAAACGCGCGCCGCTGCCATCCGCTTTCTTCATCTGCGACTTGAAGCTGCCGCCACCCGCGTGCATCAGCACGGAGACATTCTTCTCACGCAGATCGCGCGCAACCTGCCAGGCCCATGCCGCTGCCTGCTCGCCCGCATGCACCAGATACACATCCGGCGCGCGATGTTCGGGTTTGATACCCTCGACCTCAAGCAAGGCCAGCAGCCGCTCGATGCCCATGGCAAATCCGCAGGCAGGCGCAGGCTTGCCACCCAGCTGTTCGATCAGGCCATCAAACCGCCCGCCCGCGCAAACCGTGCCCTGCGCACCCAGCTTGTCCGTCACCCACTCAAATACCGTGCGATTGTAATAGTCGAGCCCGCGCACCAGCCGCATATTGATGCGGTACTCGATGCCCAGATCATGCAGCAGCCTTTGCACGGCATCGAAATGCGCCAGCGATTCCTCATCCAGATCGTCCATCAGCTTCGGCGCGGCTTCCACCAGCGCCTGCATGGCCGGGTTTTTGGTATCCAGAATCCGCAAGGGGTTGGCGTGCAGCCGCCGCTTCGCATCTTCGTCCAGCACGTCCACATTGGCTTCGAAGTATTTGATCAGCCGCTCGCGATGGCGGCGGCGCGCCTCGGCATCGCCCAGCGTGTTCAACTCCAGCGCCGGGGAAATGCCCAATCGTTTCCACAAATCCGCACTCATCAGGATGTGCTCGGCATCAACATCCGGCCCGGCGAATCCCATGGCCTCAACGCCTACCTGGTGAAACTGGCGGTAGCGGCCCTTCTGCGGCCGCTCGTGACGGAACATCGGCCCCATGTACCACAACCGCTTGCCGCCATCGTAAATCAGGTTGTTCTGCACCACCGCGCGCACGCAGGACGCCGTGCCTTCCGGGCGGAGCGTCAGCGATTCGCCGTTCAGCTCATCGATGAAGGTGTACATCTCCTTCTCGACGATGTCGGTCACCTCGCCGATGGCGCGCTTGAACAGCGCCGTGTTTTCAAGAATGGGCGTGCGTATTTCGCGGTAGCCATAGCTCTCCAGCCAGGCCCGCACCGTATCCTCGAAAAACCGCCAGGTATCCGCATCCGCCGGCAGCATGTCGTTCATGCCGCGAATGCTTTGCAGGTTACTGCTCATGATTTCCCTGTTCCGTATGTCCGCTGGACGTAGTCATTCACAATCACCTGAAACTCCTCGGCGATCTTGTCGCCTTTCAGCGTGACTGTCTTTTTTCCATCCACATACACCGGCGCGACCGGCACTTCACCCGTGCCGGGCAGCGATATGCCGATGTTGGCATGCTTGGATTCGCCCGGCCCGTTAACCACGCAGCCCATCACCGCCACTTTCATTTCTTCCACGCCGGGATAGACGCCGCGCCAGCCAGGCATCTGGCCGCGCAGCCAGGTTTGAATTTTCAGCGCAAGTTCCTGGAACACCGTCGAAGTCGTGCGGCCGCAGCCCGGGCAGGCCGTCACCATGGGCGTGAACGCACGCAAGCCCATGGTCTGCAAAATTTCCTGCGCGACGATGACTTCCTTCGTTCGCGATTCGCCTGGTTCGGGCGTCAGAGAAACGCGAATCGTGTTGCCTATGCCTTCCTGCAACAGCACCGCCAGCGCGGCGGTCGAGGCCACAATGCCCTTGCTGCCCATGCCTGCTTCGGTCAGGCCAAGGTGCAGCGCGTAGTCGCTTTGACTTGCCAGATCGCGATACACAGCGATCAGATCCTGCACGCCGCTCATCTTGCACGACAGAATGATATGGTCGCCCGGCAGGCCCAGCTCCTCGGCTCGCTTCGCCGACTGCAAAGCCGAGGCAATCATGGCCTTGAACATGATGTCCTTAGCATCTGCCGGTTCGGATGACTTGGCGTTCTCGTCCATCATGCGCGCCGCCAACTCCTGATCCAGGCTGCCCCAGTTCACGCCGATGCGCACAGGCTTGTCATACTTGCAGGCAATTTCAATCAACGTACCGAACTGCTCGTCACGCTTGTCGCCGCGACCGACATTACCCGGATTGATGCGCAGCTTGCCCAGTGCCTGGGCGCACTCCGGCACCTGGGTCAGCAGCTTGTGGCCGTTGAAATGGAAATCGCCAATCAGCGGAACATCTATGCCTTGCGCGCTGAGTTTTTCTCGAATCACCGGCACGGCCTTTGCCGCTTCCAGCGTATTCACCGTCACGCGCACCAGTTCCGAACCCGCCTGATACAGCTCGGCCACCTGCTTCACCGTGGATGCGATATCCGCGGTATCGGTGTTGGTCATTGACTGCACGACAATGGGGGCGCTTCCACCCACCAGAACATGGCCAATGCGAACCTGACGCGTGGTGCGGGGTTGCGACCCCGACGTGAACTTGATGACTGACACGGCTACTCCAGCGTAAACCGCGCAACGGTTTCGCCAATATATGGCTTGATATCGAATGCCCTGCCGCTGTATGTCATGCGCACATTGGCGGCATTGCCCACAACAAATTCAAAGGGCGGCTTGCCGCTCAGATCAACCGTGCTGCCAGCCTTGCTGAGGGTGGAGTGTATGGTCCGGCCGTTGCCATCCTTGATCTGTACCCAGGCATCCTGGTCGAACTGCAGGCGAATGGACTTGTGCCTGAAATTGGCCGGCAGGTAAGGGTTGCCGGACGCCTCAGGCGCGGCCGCATCGGGTAATGCTGCGGGTTTGTCTTCGGGTTTGGGCTGAGCCGGTTCCGGAGTAGACGCGGGTTTCGGCAAGAGTGCGGGTTGCGGCTCTGGCTTGGAAACAGGCGCGGGCGTTTCAGCTGGCGCCGCGCTCGGCATTGCATCAGGCACAGCAGGCTGCGGCGGCGGTATTACGGGCAGCGTGGCAGCATCCGGTGTATCGGAAGCAGAGGGCTGCTCAGTTGTTTGCGCCGCCGGCAAAGCATCCTGCTCATCATCCTCGCCGCTGTTCAGCCACAGATAAATTGCAGCGGGAATCGCCAGCAGCAATGCCAGCACCGCCAGCGCACCCACCAGAACCGGTGAAATACCAGAAGCCGCCTCGGGTAAATAGGTTTCGGTTTCGATTTTTTCCGCGGGAGCAGCGCCGGATTCCGACATGCGCGTCAGCAAGGGCTCGGGATCTATCCCCAGCAGCTTGGCGTAGTTCCGGACAAATCCGCGCGCGAACACTGGCTGGCCCAACGCGGCGTAATCCTCGACTTCCATCGCTTCAACCTGACGGACCATCAGACGCAGCTTGGTTGCCGCTTCCTGCACCGTCCAGCCCTTGGCCTCGCGCGCCGCCTTCAGCGCATCGCCAATTTCCAGCGGTTCGCTCATTCGTACTGACCCCGCATCAACTTCTGCGCCTCTTCGGATTCCGGAAAGCGCTTGCGCAATTGCAGCGCGTACGCGGCGGCCTGCTCCTTGTCACCCTGCTTGCGCTCCAGCAGCACGCCCAGCCACAGGCTTTCGGCGGTAGGCGGCGCGACTTCGCCATAACGGCCCAGCAGACGCTGCGCATCGTTGATCTTGCCCTGCCTGAAATTAAGCGCGGCGAGCTTGATGGTCGCCAATGGCGCATCCGGCTGCAGCTTCAGCGCCTTGTTGTAATAGGCTTCGGCCTGTTTGGCATCACCCTTCTTCTCGCTGCACAAACCGGCATTGGTCATGGCCTGCTCGGGATTCGCATACAGCGGATTGCGCAACGCCTCGGTAAACTGCGCAAGCCCCTCGTCGTAACGATCACGCGTGCACAGGAACCAGCCGAAATTGTTGTGCGCCTCGGAGTCCGCCCGATTAAGATCAATTGACTTGCGGAAGTTTTCTTCCGCCAGCTTGTCTTCGGCCAGCTCCATGTAAATCAATCCCAGCACGTTGTAGGCCGGGCCGTAACGGTTGTCCGCCTGAATCGCCTTGCGCACTTCGTCCAGCGCAATCTTCATCTGGCCCCGGCTGAAGTATGCGCCCGCCAGATCGGTAAAGGCCTTGGCACGGGAACTGGCATCGGTTTCCACTTGCGGCGTGCCCGTCGACGGGCCGGAAGATGACTGGACACCACCCGGCGGATTGGCGCATCCCGCCAGTGATGCCAGCAGCAACAGGCCAAACAGTTTTCTTGAACCCGTCTCAAAATCGTTACGAGCCTGCGTCAGCCGGGGAAGGACGGCGCGCAGGAAGCGGAGTGTATATGGACATACATGAGCATTCCGAGCACCGCCCGACCCCGGATCACGCAGGCGCAGTAGATTTGGAGATGGATTCATTATGCTGCCTCCATGTTGATTCTCTTTAATACCCGCCCCGTCTTGTCCGCCACCTGGCCGGCCAGCTGGCCGCAGGCCGCATCGATGTCGTCGCCGCGCGTCTTGCGCGTGGTGGCAACGTAACCGGCCTGAACCAGAATGTCGCGGAACACGCGCAGCGATTCGGGCGTGCTTTTCTCGTAACCCGAATCCGGAAACGGATTGAACGGAATCAGGTTGAACTTGCACGGCGTGTCCTTCACCAGCTCCAGCAATTGCCGCGCATGCTCGGGCGTATCGTTCACGCCATTCAGCATCACGTATTCGAAGGTGATGAAATCGCGCGGCGCAAATTCCAGGTAACGCTGGCAAGCCGCCATCAATTCCTTTAACGGATACTTTTTATTGATTGGCACAATCTGGTCGCGCAGCGCATCATTGGGCGCATGCAAACTCACCGCCAGCGCCACCGGGCAGCGCTGCGCCAGCCGGTCCATGGCCGGCACCAGGCCCGACGTCGATACCGTCACCCGCCGGCGCGACAGGCCGTAGGCGTTATCGTCCAGCATCACATCCAGCGCCGTCACCACGTTGTCGAAATTCGCCAGCGGCTCGCCCATGCCCATCATGACCACGTTCGTCACCGGACGTTCACCCCAGCCTGCCTTTTTCAACTCGCGAACCGCATGCCAGAGCTGGCCGATGATTTCCGCCACGGTCAGATTGCGGTTGAAGCCCTGCCGCCCAGTCGAGCAGAACGTGCATTCCAGCGCGCATCCCACCTGCGACGAGATGCACAGCGTGCCGCGATAGCGCGGGCCTTCAACCAACCCGGGGCGATTGCGAAAACGTTGCGGCTCATCTTCCTCCGCCGCCTCGCCGCAGGACGGATTGCCTTCGGGAATGAATACCGTCTCGATGCCGTTGCGCCGAGCCTGATCGTCGGCAGCGCCGCTGCCGGGACCCACATCAAACAGCCACTTGCGCGTGTTGTCTTCCGAAGTCCTGTCCGCTCCCACAACCGGGCCGCGGATTTCAGCTTCCTGCGACAGCCACTCGCGCAGCGACTTGGCAAGGTCCGTCATTTTCTCGAAATCGCTCTCCCCCGACTGGTGCATCCAGTGGAACACCTGCTTGGCGCGAAACGGCTTTTCGCCGTGGCCCACCAGCCAGTTGGTCAGTTGCGGGAGATTGAAATCGAGCAGATTGATCAAACTTGTCCTCTGTCTGTCATTGCGAGGCGAAGCCGAAGCAATCCAGTCTTTCATACTGGACTGCCGCGTCGCTGCGCTCCTTGCAGTGACGGAAAAAATTCGCGCTTACCGTGGGCACAGTTCCGTGCTGGCAAAGAAATAGGCAATTTCCACCGCGGCGGTTTCCGGCGCATCGGAGCCATGCACGGCATTCGCATCCACGCTTTGCGCGAAGTCCGCGCGGATGGTTCCCTGCGCGGCTTTCTTGGGATCGGTCGCGCCCATCAGTTCGCGGTTCTTGGCAATGGCGCTTTCGCCTTCCAACACCTGGATCATCACCGGGCCGGAAATCATGAATTCCACCAGATCCTTGAAGAAGGGGCGCTCGCGATGCACGGCGTAAAAACCTTCAGCCTCGCGGCGCGACAGGTGCTTCATCTTGGCCGCCACGATCGTCAGGCCGTTGGTTTCAAAACGCGAATAAATCTTGCCGATGACGTTCTTGCCCACGGCATCGGGTTTGATAATGGAAAGGGTGCGTTCAATCGCCATGCTTTGCTCCAGTCAGATTCAGGTTGGTTTTAAAAAAGGGTTAAAAATTAGCCGCTTATTATAACCGTCTGCCCCCTGCCTGTCTTTGCCCGGCTTTATCCGCGAAGCGTATTCGCGGTCGGCTAAATTCGACACATTTCTGTCACATCGCGGTGCTAGCCTGCAAGCGCATAAAAGTCATCAGGAAAAGCCGTTTGAAACCCCATCACAGCATTACCGCCGAACAACTCATCCATGCGCTGTCGGCACTCAAGGAAGGCGCCAGCGCGCTGGAAACCTGCTACCAGGAACACATCGACCAGGCCCAGGAAAACTACCGGCAAAGCGCGCGCAATCTGTTGCACTACCTTTCGCTACGCCAGAACGACATTCGCGCCATTCAGGACGATTTGTCATTGCTGGGCCTTAGCCGTCTGGGGCAGGCCGAATCCCACGTCATGGGCAGCCTCAACGCTGTGCTCACCACCTTGCACGCGCTGGCCGGACATCCGGTTTTGCGGCCGCAGGCCAAACAGCAGATGCGCGCCGGCAAGGCGCTGCTCATCGATCACACCCAGGAACTGCTGGGCGATCCCTCGCCCGAGCGCATTCCGCACATCATGGTCACGCTGCCGTCTGAAGCGGCCGCCGATCCGCAACTGGTGGAAACCCTGATCAACGAAGGCATGGATGTCGCCCGCATCAACTGCGCGCACGACGATGCCGAAGCCTGGCTGGCGATGATTCGCAACATCCGCCAGGCGCAAAGCAAGACCGGCCGCACATGCCGCATTTACGCCGACCTGGCCGGTCCCAAGCTGCGCACCGGCGCCATCGAGGCGGTCGGACACATGGTCGAATTCAAGGCACGCCGCGATGCCCTTGGTCACGTCGTCGATGCCGCGCGCATCTGGCTGACGCCCAGTGACCAGCCCGAACCGCCGCTTGCCGGAGCTGAAGTCACGCTGCCGCTGGAACGCGCGTTCATTGGAATGATTCATGGCGACGACGTGCTGGATGTGGAAGACCTGCGCGGTGTGTGGCGCCACTTGCGCATCGTCGAGCGTTACGGCCAGTCGTGGCTGGCGCAATGCCACCAGCATGCCTACGTGCAGGAAGGCGCGTCCTGCACGCTGTATCGCGGCGAAAAGCGCGTCGCGCAAAGCCAGATCGAACACCTGCCCGAGGTGGTCCTGCCGCTGGTACTCAAGGCCGGCGACACCCTGATGCTGACGGACAGCAATACCACCGGCCATGCCGCCGAATACGACGAAGCCGGAAACCTCGTCAGCCCCGCTTGCATTCCCTGCACGCTGGATGCCGTGTTCCAGGCCGCAAAACCCGGCCAGCCCATCTGGTTCGACGACGGCAAGATCGGCGGCCGCATTGTCGCCAATACCGGCAGCGCGCTGGAAATCGAGATCACCCACGCCTCGCCCAAGGGCAGCAAGCTGCGTCCGGAAAAGGGCATCAATCTTCCTGAAACCGACCTGCCCATTCCCGCGCTGACCGAAAAAGACCGCGCCGATTTGCGTGTGCTCGCGAAACAGATCGACATCGTCGGATTGTCCTTCGTGCGCAGCCCGCAGGACCTGCTGGACCTGCATGCCGAACTGGAATCACTCGATGCCAGCCACCTTGGCACCGTACTCAAGATCGAAATCCGCCAGGGCTTTGAACAACTCCCGCTGATCATGCTCACCGCCATGCGCCTGCCGCCCGTGGGCATCATGGTCGCGCGCGGCGATCTTGCCGTTGAAGTCGGCTTTGAACGTCTGGCCGAAGTGCAGGAAGAGATCCTCTGGCTGGCCGAAGCCGCCCACATCCCCGTCATCTGGGCCACGCAGGTGCTCGACACCCTGGTCAAGCGCGGCCTGCCCTCGCGCGCCGAAGTCTCCGACGCCGCCAAGGGCATCCGCGCCGAATGCGTCATGCTCAACAAGGGGCCGTACGTTGTAGAAGCCCTGCGCTTCCTGTCTGGCGTGCTGGGACGCATGAGCGAACACCAGTCCAAACACCGGCCGCTGCTGCGGCGCTTGTCCGTTTGCGACCTGCCCACCGGCAATCCCCAGCGCCGCGAGATGTAGGTTTTCCGGCCTGCCGCCGTGCCCTGTCACGGACATGGCTGAAAATAACGCTAGGAGATTTACCAAATCCCGTGTAGTGTGCTTTCGATCTGTGGGATTCAAGTAGCAAATGCGGCACCTGGTTGACGAGTTTTTTCTTGATTTCGATAGATTCGGGCATTTGCCCAAATTCATTTTTTTAAGGAAGACTTAGATGCAACAAGGTACTGTAAAGTGGTTCAACGACGCCAAGGGTTTTGGTTTCATTACGCCGGACGGCGGTGGCGAGGATCTCTTCGCACATTTCTCTGAAATCAAATCCAGCGGCTTCAAAACCCTGAAAGAAAACCAGCGCGTTTCGTTTGAGGTGACCACTGGTCCCAAAGGCAAGCAGGCTGCCAACATCCAGCCCGCCTAAGCGATAACCGCTTAGAGAAAAACCCCGGCATGCCGGGGTTTTTTTTATGCCATTTTTAGCGTTCGCGGGTTAAAAACCATTCTTTAATCTCATGGACTTTTTGGTGGCAGATTTGCTACCATTAACCATGGTCATTGTGCTGGACACAAACATCTTTATCGGCGCCTGCATGGGTATTGGCGCAAGCAATGCCATGGTCGCAGGTTGCCTCCGTGGCGAACATCAACCCTTGATGGGTGCCGCCCTGTTTGCAGAATACGAAGATGTACTGGGCAGGGCTGCATTGTGGAAAAAATGCCGGCTTAGCGCAGATGAACGTGAGGAGTTGCTGGACATATATCTGGCAACCTGTACCTGGACGCGAATTTATTTTGGCTGGCGGCCAAACCTGCGTGACGAGGGCGACAACCATCTTGTCGAACTTGCCATTGCCGGAGGTGCCCATTGCATCGTCACCCGAAACGCCCGCGATCTCGTTCCCATGGAGTTAAAGTTTCCGTCACTGACTATTCGCACACCAGAAACATTTTTAAAGGAGCAAACAACATGAGCGCCTTGACCCTGCGTCTACCCGACGACAAACACGATCGCCTTAAAACACTGGCCCGCCAGCGGGGCACCAGTGTCAACCGGCTCATGGAAGAAATGACCACCCTCATGCTGGCTGAGTTCGATGCCGAAACCCGTTTCGCGCTTCGCAGTTCGCGCGGACAAGGCAAGACAAAACGCGGCCTGGCATTGCTGGACAAGGCGACTGGCAAGAAATCAGAAAAATAGGCTGCTTTGTCCAACCCCATGCAACCGCCCCTTAACACCCTTGCCGACAGCCTTGCCCGCCAGCGCGACGCGCTGAAGGACATGCTGCGCGATCCGCTGGCGCGCATTGCCCGCGAATGCAGCGACGTGTGGGGCGACCGCCAGAAGCTGGATGCCGTGCTTACCGATGCGCTGGCCATGCTGCCCATGTGCAAATACATGTACGCGCTGGACACCAACGCCATCCAGCTTAGCGACAACATCAGCCGCGACGGCCTCATCGAAAAAGACTTTGGCCGCGACCGCTCCAGCCGCCCCTACATGAACGAGCGCGTGCCCAGCGCCGGCTTCCTGCTGTCGCAGGCCTACATCAGCCTGCGCGCGCGGCGGCCCTCGCTCACCGCCATACAGAACGTGCGTGACGCCAACGGCCGCGTGCTGGGTTTTGTGGGCGCCGACTTCGACCTGCGCAACTTGCCCCTTACCGGCAAGCTCTACGACGAGCCCACCCACTGGCGGCAGATAAAAGGCGACCCCGCCATACGCGGCACCGTCTTCCACCAGACCCGCAGCAACAGCATGATGGACCTGCACCTCGACACCGTGCTGGGCATCATGGAAGAACTCATGGTCGACCACGGCGTATTCCACGGCAAGCTGCACTTTTCCAGCAGCCGCGCCACCATCTGGCTGACCGACGACCCCTACCGCTACCGGCTCCTGGATATTGATGCATTGACCGACCCCGACACCTGCCTCATCTACCCGCACCAGCCCTACCCCACCGATGCCCAGGTGCCGCGCGACAAAATCCGCCCCATCCTGGACAGCCTGCGCGACCTGCGCTTCATGGACGACATGTTCTATCTGCGCGCCGGCTCGCTCAACATCTTCAACGGCATGGTCGCCCTGACCTTCTCGTGCGATGGCGCCCACTACCTGCCGTGGGACGAATTCCTCAACAAGGGCACCGACTTCTGGGCCAGCGGCGACAATAGCGGAGACGCCTGCCCGGTTTGACTGCTCAACCCCGTAGCCAAAAAACAGTAGATTCGTATACACATTGCTGTTAACGTGTATAGAAATCTTGATTTTCTATACATATCCAGCCAAACATGTATAAAAAACAGCAGTTTTTCATCATTTCTGCCAAGCGAAGGCGCCACCCATGAAAGAACTTGCCCCCCTTGGGCGGCTGGATGCCCGGCAGTTTGAAACAGCCGCCATTCTCAAGAAGACCGCCGCCGCCAGCCGCAAGCTCGCTGAACTGAAGGGGCTGGCATCGTCCATCCCCAACCAGGGCATTCTTATCAATACCCTGACATTGCAGGAAGCCAAGGACAGTTCGGAAATCGAGAACATCATCACCACTCATGACGAACTGTTCAAAAGCGATGCCTTCCCCAGCCTGCCTGACAATCTTGCCGCCAAGGAAGTGCGCCACTACATCCAGGCATTGCGCACGGGCTACAAGCTTGTTCACAAAACCGGATTACTCACGGCCAACCACATCATCGAAATCCAGGCCGAACTGGAGAAAAACAAGGCCGGCTTTCGCAAACTTCCAGGCACCGCGCTCAAGAACAACCTGGGCGACACGGTCTATACCCCACCCCAGGACCCGGAAACGATCATTGCGCTCATGCGCGACCTGGAACACTTCATCAATGACGATAACAAATTCGATGCAGACCCGCTAATCAAAATGGCGATCATCCATCACCAATTCGAAAGCATCCATCCCTTTTACGATGGCAACGGGCGTACCGGGCGCATCATCAACGTGCTGTACCTGATGCAGAAAGGGCTGCTCAACATTCCGGTTTTATACCTGTCACGCCACATCGTTCGCACCAAGACAGACTACTACCGGCTGTTGCAAAACGTGCGCAATCATGATGACAACGCAGCTTCATGGGAAGCGTGGGTACTTTACATGCTGACAGCCGTGGAACTAACCGCCCAGCAATCCATTGCTACCGTGGATGCCATCAAGACCGCGTTGATGGATTACAAACACCGTATCAGGGCCAATTACAAGTTCTATAGCCAGGACCTGATCAACAACCTATTCAGGCACCCTTACACCAAGATTGAATTTGTCGTGCGCGATCTCAAAGTCTCGAGACTGACCGCAACAAAGTACCTGAATGAGCTAACCAATGGCGGCCACCTGCAAAAGAAAAAAATTGGCCGCTCCAACTATTACATCAACATTGCATTGAATGACATCCTTACCCGCCCGGAAATGCGGGAAGGCAGTGCCGCCGCATAATTAACGAGAACCTACCCAGCAGAGCGCTTGCCCGGTTTAAACAGCGTCATTGCAACAACAAACAATCCCCCCTTGAAAATCCCCCCAACCCCCTTATCAAGGGGGCTCTCCCTTACCCCCTTGATAAAGGGTCGCCCGAAGGGCGGGGGGATTTGTCACTGCGAGGAACGAAGTGACGCGGCAATCCAGAAAAATTGTGCACGGCTTGAAAGCCTGAAAACTCATTGCCTTGCATTCACCATACACCTGAGTAAAATTACTCAGAACATTGAGTAAATTGTAAATGCCATATCAACGCCCTCAAGCAGCGATACTTGCTCATCGCCTTTCCGAGCCACGACGCTTCATCCAGGTTGTGGCAGGCCCCCGTCAGGTGGGCAAAACCACCCTGGTCCAGCAGGTCGTCGAGCAGGCCAAGGTTCCCGTGCAATTCGCCAGCGCCGACGAACCCACCTTGCGCGGTGCAGAATGGATTGCCCAGCAATGGGATGCCGCAAGGCTTATGGCAGGCAACCATTCCGCTGTGCTAGTGCTGGACGAGGTGCAAAAAGTTTCCGGCTGGTCCGAGACAGTCAAACGCCTGTGGGACGAAGACACCCGCAAGCGACGCAAAGTAAGAGTGGTGCTGCTGGGCTCCGCTCCCCTGCTTATTCAGCGCGGCCTGTCAGAAAGCCTGGCAGGGCGTTTCGAAATCCTGCACCTGCCGCACTGGTCCGCGGCAGAAATGCAAAGCGCCTTTGGCTGGAATGTTGAGCAAAGCATCTTCTATGGCGGCTATCCGGGCGCCGCTCCGCTTATCGACGACTACGAGCGCTGGTCGCGCTACATCCGCGACGCACTCATCGAAACGACCCTGGCGCGTGACGTGCTCCTGCTTACCCGTGTGGACAAACCCGCGCTGTTGCGCCGGCTATTTGAACTGGGCTGCCGTTATTCAGGGCAAATACTTTCCTACACCAAAATGCTTGGCCAGCTTCAGGATGCCGGCAATACCACCACCCTTGCGCACTATCTCGATTTGCTTGGCGCAACAGGCATGATTACCGGCCTGCCCAAGTTTGCCGGTGAAATTGTTCGAAGCCGTGGCTCCAGCCCAAAGCTGCAAGTGCTGGACACCGCCCTGCTTACCGCCCAGGCCGGCTACACCCTTGACCAGGCACGCGCCGACCCGGAGTTTTGGGGCCGCCTGGTCGAGTCTGCGGTTGGCGCCCACCTGGCCAACGCAGCCGCCACCGGCGTATGCGAACTTTTCTACTGGAGAGAGCGCAACCACGAGGTCGACTTTGTAGTGCGCTCCCGCCGCAGTCTGACCGCCATTGAAGTAAAAAGCGGCCGCGCCCCCCAGGCGCAGCCCGGGCTTGCCGCATTTGCCGCCGCGTTCAAACCCAAGCGCAAACTGCTGGTGGGCGGCGACGGCATACCGGTTGAGGAGTTCCTCACCCAGCCTGTAGAACACTGGGTACAGGGTTAATCAGCCAACACGCCACCGCAGGCACTCTACTGGACAAAAGGAGATATATGGATTGTCCTTGCGGTTGCAGCGGAGCAATCCAGTTAACCCAAGCTCAACCTAACGCGTGCATCATCAGGAACAACCCCCGCCCCAACGCCTCCAACAATCACAACCCCACAACAGGAGACCCCCATGCTCAAGCCCCTCGTCCTCATCGCCGCCCTGGCCTTTGGCCTGCCCGCCCTTGCCGCCGGTACCGCCCCCTGGGGCACCGCCAAAGTGGTCGACACCCAGTATTCCGGACAGAAAGCCGTTTACGACGCCGCCGTCGACAGCGAACGCGCCATGTCCGGCCTGATGGCGCGCGTCAGCTACCTTAGCGCCGTCAACGGCGCCGACCCCTTCGAAAACAAGTTTGTCATCGTCCTGCACGGCAACGAAATTCCCTACTTCGCCATCAAAAACCACGACAAACACAAAGACCTGATAGCCCGCGCCCAAAGCATGACCGTGGGCGGCATCATCGAATTTCGCATGTGCAAAATAGCCGCCGAAAGCTACGGCCTGCAACCCGGCGACATCCACGGCTTTGTCACCATGGTGCCCATGGGCGATGCCGAAATCATCAAACTGCAGCACGAAGGCTTTGCCTACATGCGCTGAAGTGCCACCACCCCGTCATTGCGAGGAGGCGTAGCCGACGCGGCAATCCAGGATTTGCCGTCACTGCAAGGAACATAGCGACAAAGCAAACCATTAGCAGCCCCCTTGTTAAAGGGGGGTTGGGGGGATTTGTCACTGCGAGGAACGAAGTGACGTGGCAGTTCAGAGTCTGCCGTCATTGCGAGCCCCGGAGGGGCGCGGCAATCCAGCCAATCAAAGTAAAGCCTAGCTAAAAAACTGGATCGCCACGGCCTTCGGCCTCGCGATGACGACCCACTCCGTCATTGCGAGAAGGCGAAGCCGACGCGGCAATCCAGGGTTTACCGTCACTGCGAGGCACGAAGTGATGTGGCAGTCCAGTCACCAGCCTTTAGCCACGCCACTGCCTGCTTCTGCTATATTTCCGGGCATATCGGCCCGTTTCATATTTCACATCGTTACCGATTTCAGGAATCGACCATGCTGATCGATGAATTGCAGCAAAAGAAACATCTCATCCAAGCGCTGGCCAGCCAGTATGGCGCCAGCCATGTACGCGTATTCGGCTCGGTTGCGCGGCGCGAAGAGCGGCCAGACAGCGATGTGGACATCCTGGTGGACTTGCCTCGCGGATATGACCTGTTCGCCCAGCGGCTGCCACTCACCGAGAGACTGGAGAAGCTGCTGCATCGCAAGGTGGAGTTGATTCCGGAACACGAACTTAATCGCCACATCTGCGAACAGGTGATGAAAGAGGCCATAGAGCTGTGAACAAACCCTGGCAGCCTTATGCGCTGCACATCCTAGATGCCATCGCGAAAATCAGACGAATCGAAGCGCGCGGCAATCTGGTTGATGATGAAGTGCTTTACGACGCCGCGTTGCGGAATCTGCAGACGCTTTCAGAGGCGACCCAACTTTTGCCGGATGACATGAAAGCCGCATGTCCCGGCATACCCTGGCGCGAAATCACCGGCTTTCGCAATATCCTCGTGCACAACTATCTGGGCAATATCGATCCCTTGACTGTCAAGTCGGTTATCGAAAAGCACCTTCAACCGCTGGAACAATGCATCAAGTCCATGTTGCAAACGTAAGCTGCCGATATTGATGACCGCGCTGGCCAAACTGCGCGTCAAAGCCTGGCCCTGGCGCGGCCCCATCGGCATCGTTGAAAGAAACGAATTCCTCGACCGCGAAGACATCCACCTCATCGACGCCTGGCGCTACCTGGGCACCGCCCGCTCCGAATCCGAGCTGCAGGAACTGCAGGAGCCCGGCCGCGCCCAGTTCGACCTGGATACCTTCAAACTGCTGAAAGCGCAGATTGGCAAACGCGGCAGGGTCATTCGCACCCTAACCCGTCATTGCGAGAAACTTACCCTCACCCCAACCCTCTCCCAGAGGGAGAGGGGGCAATAGCTGAGCCCAACCGATTTAACGAAGCAATCCAGTAGCAGCAGCCCCCTTGATAAAGGGGGGGTTGGGGGGATTTGTCATTGCGAGCGCAACGAAGCAATCCAGCCAAACCACCCCAGCCCATCTAACCAAAGCCATATTCAACGACACGCCCGGTTTGTGCGAAGATTCGGCTGATAACAAGCAAAGGGAAACGTTTTGGTTCCACAGCCGGAACAACACGCCAGGGGAAATATCGACAAGCTGCTGCAGGCAGCAGGTTGGCACGTCTGCGACGCATCCGCTGCCAACATTCACGCGTCGCGCGGTGTCGCCATCCGCGAATTCCCGCTGCCCGGCTATGGCTTTGCCGATTACCTTTTATATATCGACGGCAAGGCCGCCGGCGTAATCGAAGCCAAGAAAGAAGGCGTGACCCTCACCGGTGTCGAAACCCAGTCCGACAAATACACCAAGGGCCTGCCCGCCGCCTTGCCGCGCTGGGGCAATCCGCTGCCTTTCTCTTACCAGTCCACCGGCGTGGAAACCCGCTTCACCAATGGCCTCGATCCCACGCCGCGCTCGCGCCCGGTATTCGCTTTCCACACACCCGGATTACTAGCCGAATGGCTGGCCTACATCGGCGCAAGCTATACAGAAGAGAAGATTGCCGCCCAACCCGCCGCCACCTTCCTCGCCAAACTGCAGCACATGCCGCCGCTGAAAGAAGAAGGCCTCTGGCCCGCCCAGATCACGGCAATCAACAACCTCGAACAATCCCTCAAGGAAAACCGCCCGCGTGCCCTGATCCAGATGGCCACCGGCTCGGGCAAGACCTTCACCTCGATTTCTTTCATCTACCGCCTGATCAAGTTCGCCGGGGCGCGGCGCATCCTGTTCCTGGTCGATCGCGGCAACCTCGCCGACCAGACCCTCAAGGAATTCCAGCAATACGTCTCGCCCTACAACAACTTCAAGTTCAGCGAGGAATACATCGTCCAGCGCCTGCAGGGCAACCAGATCGACACCACCGCCCGCGTCTGCATCTGCACCATCCAGCGCCTGTACTCCATGCTCAAGGGTCGCGACCTGCCGGCCGACCTGGAAGAAGAATCCGTGGACCAGCTCGGCAAGCTGTTCAAGCAGCCCGAACCCATCGAATACAACCCCAGCATCCCCATCGAGACCTTCGACATCATCGTCACCGACGAGGCCCACCGCTCCATCTACAACCTGTGGGCGCAGGTGCTGGAATACTTCGACGCCTACCTCGTCGGCCTCACCGCCACGCCCGGCAAGCAGACCTTCGGCTTCTTCCACCAGAACCTGGTGATGGAATACAACCACGAAATGGCCGTGGCCGACGGCGTCAACGTCAACTACGACGTCTACCGCATCAAGACCGCCATCACCGAGGCCGGCTCCAAGGTTGAAGCCGGCTACTACGTCGAAAAGCAGGAACGCGACACCCGCAAGACCCGCTGGGAAGAACTCGACGACGACTTCGCCTACGACCCCAACCAGCTCGACCGCGACGTCGTCACCCCCGACCAGATCCGCACCATCGTGCGCACTTTCCGGGATAAATTATTCAGCGAAATCTTCCCCGGCCGCACCGAAGTGCCCAAAACCCTCATCTTCGCCAAGGACGACAACCACGCCGAAAACATCGTCGAAATCCTGCGCGAGGAATTCGGCAAGGGCAACGAATTCGCCCAGAAGA
>ERZ1645185.36-NODE-36-length-62989-cov-5.447961_pt1 | contig 62989 bp, 59 predicted proteins | sample MGYA00575351_ERZ1645185 | MGnify/ENA primary metagenome ERZ1645185 (study PRJEB40838, sample SAMN11284767) | freshwater sediment metagenome | isolation source: river sediment | host: Sediment | place: India: Jana village, Kanpur | collected 2015-12-17 ... | reverse complement strand
ATCGATGTCGATGGTCGTCATCGCCGGGGTCGGCACGATCGCGAGGCTGCCGCCGCCAAATGCGACGTGGCCGCTTTCCGCCTCCGCAATCGCCTCCCCCCAGCCATAGTCATCCAGCGCTTCGCCGTGGCCGAGTGCACGCGCGCCGGGAGGATCGAACGCGGGCGCCGTGATCAGCGCTGGCACCGCGCCCGCAGCGCCTTCCGCCCGCACCTTCGCAAGCCGCGAACGGCCGCACTCCGGGATCGGCTCGCGCAGCACGACGACGCGCACGAGCCCGCCTTCGGCAAGATCGGCGGGAACAGGTTCAAGCAGCGCCTCGTGATCGCCCAGCAGCACGATGCCGCGCCGCGCGCCCAGCTTCGCCGTCAGCCGCGCATCCCATATCTCGCCCGCGCGAGGGCCGACGCCTTCGCGCACGATCCGCATTTCGGCGATCGCGCCGGTTTCGATGAGCGCAGCGCGGGTTTCGCCGATGCCGCGCTCGATCAGCCATTCAGCCATCGGAGGAGACAACGCCGGACGCGGCGAGAAGCGCCGACGCCTCGTAGAGCGGCAAGCCGACGACACCCGAATAGCTGCCGGAGAGGAAGCGCACGAAGGCGGCGGCGCGGCCCTGGATCGCATAGCCCCCCGCCTTGCCACGCCCTTCGCCCGCGCGGACATAGGCATCGATCTCGGCATCCGAGAGCCGCTTGAAAGTGACGATGGTTTCGGCAACGCGCTGGCGCAGGCGCCCCTCCGCATCGATGACGGCGACGGCGCTGTAGACGCGGTGCCGCCGCCCCGAAAGCAGCGTGAGGCAGTGCCGGACGATCTCGTCGGTGTCGGCGGGCGGCAGGATACGGCGGCCTGCGGCGACCGTGGTGTCGCCCGCGATCACCACTTCGCCCGGCGCGCGCGGGACGGCAGCGGCCTTTTCGGCGGCAAGGCGCACCGCATAGTCGCGGGGCAGCTCGCCGCGCCGGGGCGTTTCGTCGATGTCAGGCGAAAGCGTGCGCGCCGGAACGATGCCGATCTGTTCGAGAAGGGCGTGGCGGCGCGGGCTCGATGAGGCAAGGACCAGCGCCGGCACAAACAGTTCCGTTACTTGAAGCGGTAGGTGATGCGGCCCTTGGTGAGGTCGTAGGGCGTCAGTTCGACGAGCACCTCGTCGCCGACGAGCACACGGATGCGGTTCTTGCGCATCTTGCCGGCAGTGTGACCCAAAATCTCGTGATCATTTTCGAGCTGCACACGGAACATTGCGTTGGGAAGCAGTTCGGTGACCGTCCCCCGCATTTCCAGAAGTTCTTCCTTCGCCATTCAGTCTCCTTGCGCGGGCAAGCGTGCCCGCAAATGCTGCCTGCCCTTGGCGGAAAAGGCGCAGAAACGCAAGGTTGCTGTTGGCCCGTGCTGCGGTCGCCTCAGCGGCGGCGAAGGCGCCGTGCATTCGAGGTAACACGCGCATGCACGGGGGCAAGCGCGTTTTCCGCCGCCTCGATGGGATCGCGCGCGCGCGCTGCACCCATCATGCTGCGCGTGAAAGCATCCATCTTTTCAGGCACCATGCGGCCGAATTCCTGCATGTCCCGCGCCGTCGGGAACATCGCCGCGTTTCCCATCATCGCGCTGCGCTCCGCAATGACTACCATCGAAGCCGACCAGGTTTCCATCGACATGCGCCAGAGCCGGACCATTTGCGGACCCGAAGACCACCAGTCCACCATATAAAAACTCCCCGCCCGTGCTTTTGTCCGTTCGGCGGATCGCCGAGTCCGTTGCAGCGCAGCACCGCCTTCTTTACAGGCAAACGCGATGAAAACGGAACTGGTCTTTGCAATCCCTAAGGGACGCATCCTTGAGGAAGCGTTGCCGCTGCTCGCGCGCGCTGGAATCGAACCCGAACCCGCGTTCGCCGACGAGAACAGCCGCGCGCTGCAGTTCGCCACGAACATCGCGGGCCTGTCGCTGATCCGCGTGCGCGCGTTCGACGTGGCGACCTTCGTGGCGCACGGCGCGGCGGACCTCGGCATCGCGGGGAACGACGTGCTGATGGAGTTCGCCTACTCGGAGATTTACGCGCCGGTCGATCTCGGCATCGGGCGCTGCCGGCTTTCGGTGGCGGAGCCCGCCGAGATGGCGGCGGGTGACGATCCGCGGAGCTGGAGCCATGTGCGGGTCGCGACCAAGTACCCGAACCTGACGAGCCAGCACTTCGCGGCGCGAGGCGTGCAGGCGGAGTGCGTGAAGCTGAACGGCGCGATGGAGCTTGCCCCGCGGCTCGGCCTCACGCAGCGCATCGTCGACCTTGTATCGAGCGGGCGGACGCTGAAAGAGAACGGGCTCGTCGAGGTGGAGAAGATCGCAGAGGTCACGAGCCGCCTCATCGTCAACCGCGCGGCCTTCAAGACCAAGGCGGCAACGATCGCGCCGTGGATCGAGCGTTTTAGGGAGGCTGCCGGTGCCGCTTGAACTTTCCACCACCGACGCGGATTTCGCGGGGCGCTTCGCGGACTTCGTGGACGCCGGGCGCGAGACGGCGACCGATGTTTCGGCTGCGGTCAGCGGGATCATCGCCGACGTGCGCGCGCGCGGCGACGCGGCGCTTTTCGAACTGACGCTGCGCTTCGACCGGCTCGACACGACGACGCTGCGCTTCACCGACGCTGAAATCAGCGCCGCGAAAGAGAAGATCGCTCCCGACCTCCGCGCGGCGCTTGAGCTTGCGGCGGAGCGCATCCGCGCGTTTCACGTCGGGCAGCTTCCGGCTGACCACGATGCGGTGGACGCGGTGGGCGTGCGTGCGGGGTGGCGCTGGTCGGCGATCGATGATGTCGGCATCTACGTGCCGGGCGGGCTAGCGAGCTATCCTTCGACGGTGCTGATGAACGCGATCCCCGCAAAGGTCGCGGGCGTACGCCGGCTGGTGATGACGACTCCGACGCCGGGCGGCGAAGTCAATCCGCTGGTGCTTTATGCCGCCAGCCTGGCGGGCGTCGACGAGATCTACCGCGTCGGCGGCGCGCAGGCGATTGCCGCGCTCACCTTCGGGACGGACACCATTCGCGCCGTCGACAAGATCACCGGCCCCGGCAACGCCTATGTCGCCGAAGCCAAGCGGCAGCTTTACGGGCGCGTCGGCATCGACATGGTCGCGGGGCCTTCGGAAATCCTTGTGGTGGCGGACAGCGCCGCGAACCCGGACTGGCTCGCCGCCGACCTGCTGAGCCAGGCCGAGCACGACCGCACGGCGCAGGCGATCCTCATCACCGACGATGCGGGCCTTGCTGCGCGCACGGCAAAGGCTGTGGACGCCGCGCTCGACGAACTCGGCGGCGAGGTGGCCCGCGAAAGCTGGGCGCGCTTCGGCGCCATAATCACGGTCCGCAACCTCGACGAAGCGCCGCCGCTGATCGACGCGCTCGCGCCCGAGCATCTCGCGCTCAGCATCGCGGACCCGCAGGCCATGTTCGCGCGCGTGCGCCACGCGGGATCGGTGTTCATGGGCTACCGCACGCCCGAGGCGATCGGCGATTATCTCGGCGGGCCGAACCACACGCTGCCCACGGGACGCCGCGCGCGCTTCTCCTCCGGGCTTTCGGTCGCGGATTTCATGAAGCGCACGACCTTCCTCGATTGTTCGGCCGAAGGCTTCGCCGCCGTCGGCCCTGCTGCCGCACGCCTCGCCGAAGCCGAGGGCCTGCCCGCGCACGCGCTTTCGGTGACGCGCCGCCTCGGCTGATGGTGCGACACCCTATCCCCGCGACAATACCGCCCCGCTGCGGCTAGGGGGTAGGCCGTGAACACGATGCACACGATCCTGCTGCGCTATCGGTGGCTTGCCGTCTGGCTCGCCGCCGCCGCGCTGCTCGTGAAAGTGCTGGTGCCCACCGGGTTCATGCCCGCCGTTGTCGACGGCGTGATGGTCGTTGAACTCTGCACGGGCGAGGGGCTGAAGTCGGTTGCCGTCGCCGTGCCCTCGAACGAGGGACACAAGAGCAGCAACGACATGCCCTGCGCCTTTGGCGGACTGTCCGCGCCCGCGCTCGGCGCTGCCGATCCGGCGCTTCTGGCCCTCGCGATCGTTTTCATCATTGCTGCTGCGCTGCATATGCCGCAGCGCGCCCCGCGCACGGCCCTGCTGCGATTGAGGCCGCCGCTGCGCGGACCGCCGGGCCTTCGCGTCCGTAGCTAGGCCTTTCCGGCACCCCTTTTTCTGCGGACGCATCCCCACCGCCTGCCGGGCCATTCGCGCCCGGCCGTTGCCCCACAGCACAGGATGGAGTTTCCATGTCCCGTACCTCTTTTGCCGCGCTTGCGGCCGCGCTTGCCGTTGCCACACCCGCCGCCGCGCAAGCGCCGACCGCGCTTCCCGATATCGATGTCGATTCCAGCGCCGCCCCCGCCTCTGCCGAAACGCTGTCGAAAAACGACCTCGGCGCCACGCGAAGCAGCGACACCGGCGCGCTTCTTTCCCGCATTCCCGGGGTTTCCGCCTACGGCGCGGGCGGGTTTTCGAGCCTGCCGACGATCCGCGGCCTGAACGGCCCGCGCCTTTCCATCCGCATCGACGGCGCGCCGATCGACAGCGCCTGCCCCAACGACATGAACCCGCCGCTGTCGTACACCGACCCGCAGACGATCGACGCGGTGAGCGTGATCACCGGCGTGTCGCCGGTTTCGATGGGCGGCGACAGCATCGGCGGCGTCATCTCCGTGGAAACCGCGACGCCGCGCTTCGCGGCGGCGGGCCAGACGCTGGTGACGGGCGAGGTTTCGACCTTCTATCGCAGCAACGGCGACGGCTTCGGCGGCGCCGCATCGCTGACGATCGCGGGCGACAAGACGAGCTTCACCTACGATGGATCCTTCACCCAGAGCGACAATTACAAGGGCGGCGGCAAAGACGGCACGGTGCGATCCACCGAATACAAGAAGACCGACCATGCGCTGAGCTTCGCGGCGGACACGGACGCCGGGCTGTTCACGCTGAAGGGCGGCTACCACTTCTCGCCCTACGAAGGCTTTCCCAACCAGTACATGGACATGACATCGAACCGGTCATGGTTCATGAACGGCGGCTGGAAAGGCACGTTCGACTGGGGCGACATCGACCTTCGCGCCTATTGGCGCGACACCGACCACCGCATGAACTTCCTGGCCGACAAGGGCGGCACGGCGAGCGGCGGGATGCCGATGAACACCGAGGTGCACACGATCGGCTACACGCTGAAGACGGAGCTGCCGCTCAGCGCGCGCGACACGCTGCGCGTGGGCAGCGAATTCCACCACCAGTGGCTCGACGATTACTGGCCGCCGGTTGCGGGCAGCATGATGATGGGGCCGAACACCTACATCAACGTGAACGCCTCCAAACGCGACCGGCTCGGCAGCTTCGCCGAATGGGAGGCGAAATGGTCGCCCGCATTCACGACCACGATCGGCGTGAGGAACGACCAGGTGTGGATGAACACCGGCGACGTGCAGGCCTATTCGACATCCATGATGAACATGGCGGACGCCATGGCGGCCATGGCGTTCAACGCAGCGGACCACAAGCGCCATGACAGCAACTGGGGCTGGAGCGCGATCGCACGCTATGCGGCGAGCGACCGCGCGGCGCTGGAGATCGGCTACGCGCGCAAGGTGCGCTCGCCCAACGTCTACGAGCGCTATTCCTGGGGACGCGGTTCAATGTCGAGCCGGATGATCGGCTGGTACGGCGACGGCAACGGCTATGTCGGCAATCTGGCGCTGAAACCCGAGACGGCCGACACGTTGAGCGCGGCGCTGAGCCTGAAGGGCGAAGGCGCCGAGAGCTGGTCGCTGAAGATCGCGCCGCATTACACGCGCGTCGACGACTATATCGATGCCGTGAAGCTGCAGGACTTCACCGACATGATGGGGATGCCGACCCCGTTCGCGCAGCTGCAGTTCGTGAACCAGGACGCCGAATTCTACGGCGTCGACGTGTCGGGCGAACTGCCGCTTTGGGCGAGCAGCGCGGCAGGCAAGGCGAAGCTGACGGCGAGCGCGAGCTGGCTGCGCGGCAAGAACCGGGACGACGGCGGTTCGCTCTATCACCAGATGCCGCTGAATGCGCGGATCGGCATCGAACATACGCTCGGCGGCTGGGAAAGCCTGATCGAGGTGGAGCTGGTCGACGACAAGACGCGTGTCGATGCGACGCGGAACGAGCCCGTGACGGACGGCTATGCGCTGGTGAATATCTCCACCGGCTATCGCTTCGGCAGCTACCGCATCAGCCTGGATGTGCAGAACCTGTTCGACACGGGCTATGCCTTGCCGCTCGGCGGCAAGTCGCTTGGCGACTATGACGCGACCGGCGTGCTGCGGGCCGTGCCGGGGCGCGGACGATCGGTAAACGTCGGGCTTTCGGCGGCGTTCTGAGTCCATGCGCGGGCGCGGTTCCGGCGGGCAAGCGGGCGGCGCGAGGATCACTGCGATCCTCGTGTCCGCCGCGCTGCACCTTGCCGTTGCCGCGTTCGTGTTCGGCGGGCGGGCGGACACGCCGCCCGTGCCCGCGCTGCACACGGCGGCGATCACGCTGTTGCCGCCGGTTGCGGAACCCGACGAGGTGGTGACGCCCGTACCCGCATCGCGGACCACTCCGCCGGCACGCAGCACGGTGCCGCCGACGGCCCCGCCCGAGATTGCGGTGCCTTCGCCGCCCGCAGTCCTGCCTCCTGCCGCGCCCGCCGTGCAGACGATCACGCCGCCGCCGCGACCCGAGACGCCCCCGCCTTCGAACGCCGATGCCGTCCGCGACGATTATGCCCGGCGGCTGTGGCAGTGGATCGCGGCGCGGCGGCCGCAGGGGCTGCGGCTTGATGGCGAGGCGGTGGTCGCGTTCAGCGTGACGCGGGGTGGCGCGCTTTCCGATATCCAGCTCGTGCAACGGAGCGGCAGCACGTCGCTCGACCGGCTGGCGCTGCGCACCGTGCGGCTTTCAGCGCCTGTCCCCCCACCGCCCGAAGCCCTGCCCGATGATGCGCTGCGCTTCACGCTGACGTTTCATTTTCGCTGACCCTGCGGTTTCAGCTTGGCATAGTCCGCGCCGGTTCCCTACACGCGCTGCAATGCGACGCGATCCCGCCGCCATTCTTCACGAGGTTTTCGGCTTTCCCGCCTTTCGGGGCGTGCAGGAGACGGTCGTTTCGCGCGTGCTTGCCGGGCAGCACACGCTCGCCATCATGCCGACGGGTGCGGGCAAGTCGCTGTGCTACCAGCTTCCCGCCGTCGCGATGGACGGCTGCTGCGTCGTCATCTCGCCGCTGATTGCGCTGATGCACGACCAGCTGCGCGCGGCAGAGGCCGTGGGCATCCGCGCGGCGAGCCTGACATCGGTGGATACCGACCGCTGGGAGACGCAGCGGCGGCTGTGCGCGGGCGAACTCGATCTGCTCTACGTCGCGCCCGAGCGCGCGAGCGGCGACGGCTTCCGGCAGCTTCTGGACGAGGCGCGCATTTCGATGTTCGCGATCGACGAGGCGCACTGCGTTTCCGAATGGGGCCACGATTTCCGGCCGGACTACCGCCTGCTGCGGCCGCTGCTCGACGACTTCGCGCACGTGCCGCGCCTTGCGCTGACCGCCACCGCCGACGCGCATACGCGAATAGACGTGCTTGCGGCGCTCGGCATTCCCGAAGAGGGCATGATCGTCGCCGGATTCGACCGGCCCAATATCCGCTACACCGTGCATCCGCGAAACGGCCTGACGCGGCAGATCGGCGAGCTGCTCGCCGCGAACCCCGGCCCCGGCATCGTTTACGCGCAGACGCGCGCGGCGACCGAGAGCCTGGCGGAGACGCTGTCGCGCGGCGGGCGGCGCGTGCTGCCCTATCATGCGGGGCTGCCTGCGGAGGTGCGCGCGGCAAACCAGTCCGCCTTCATCGCCAGCGAAGACATGGTGATGGTCGCGACGGTCGCGTTCGGCATGGGCATCGACAAGCCCGACGTGCGTTTCGTGGCGCACGCGGGCCTGCCGAAATCGATCGAGGGCTATTATCAGGAAAGCGGGCGCGCGGGACGCGACGGCGAGCCTGCCGAAGCGCATCTGTTCTGGGGCGCGGAGGATTTCGCGCGCGCGCGGATGCGCGTCAGCGAGGTGGAAGAGGCGCGGCAGGCGGGCGAGCGGGCGCGTATCTCCGCACTCGGCGCGCTTGTGGAAACCGGCGGGTGCCGCCGCGCGGTGCTGCTGAAACACTTCGGCGAAAGCCCCCCGCAAACGTGCGACAACTGCGACAACTGCCTCAATCCGCCCGCAAGCATCGACGCCACGGAGACGGCGCGGAAGTTCCTTTCCGCCGTGTACCGCACGGGCCAAAGCTACGGCATCGGGCATCTGGAAGAGGTGCTGACCGGCAAGGCGAGCGACAAGGTCCGCGCGCGCGGGCACGACAGCCTCACCGTGTTCGGCATCGTTTCGGCCGAGGAGGCGCCGCTGTTGAAGCCGGTGTCGCGCGCGCTGCTGGTGCATGAGGCGGTGACGCCGACCGAACACGGCGGGCTTGCACTCGGACCCGGGGCGCGGGCGATCCTGCGCGGCGAGGAGAGCGTGACACTGGTGCTGCCACCGCGCCGCGAGCGCACGGGGCGCAGGAAACAGCAGGCGGACAATCCCGTCGGCGATCCGCTGTTCGAGGCGCTGCGCGCCTGCCGCCGCGCGCTTGCCGAAGAGGCGGGCGTGCCGCCTTACGTGATCTTCCACGACAGCACGCTGCGCGAAATGGCCGCCGCGCGGCCGACCTCGCGCGCGGGGCTTTCGGAGATTTCCGGCGTTGGTGCGCGCAAGCTCGATGCCTATGGCGACCGGTTCATCGAGACGATCAGGGCGTTCAAGGGCTAAACCGCCGTGTAGCCGCCATCGATGACGAGTTCGGAGCCGGTCATGAAGCTCGATTCGTCCGACGCGAGGAAGACGACGCCGTTCGCGATCTCGTGCGGCTGGCCGACGCGGCCGATCGGGTGCAGCGAGGCGAAGGCGGCGACCGCGCCTTCCTCGTCGAGGCCCGTCGCCATGCGTGTCACCTCGACGCCCGCCGCGGTGCGGATGAGGCCGGGGTGGACGCTGTTCACGCGGATGCCGTAGCCGCGCTGGCCGGCGTGCGCCGCGACGCATTTGGTGAGCAGCCGCACACCCCCCTTCGCCGCCGAATAGGCCGGAAGCGCCGCCGTGCCGATGAGGCCGCCGACCGACGAGATGTTGATGATCGAGCCGCCGCGGCCCTTCATCGCGGCAATGCCGTATTTGCACCCGAGAAACGCGGTATCGAGGTTGAGCGCGATCATGCGCTTGTAGTGGGCGAAATCCATGCTCTCGATATCCATGTCGAGCCCGCCGCCGGCGTTGTTCACGAGGACGTCGATGCGGCCTTCGTTCGCGAGAACGTCCGCCGTCAGACGCTCCCATTCCTCGGGTACGGTCGCGTCTTGGCGGACGAAGCGGGCGCGGATGCCGCTCGCGGCGAGAGACTTCGCCGAGGCTTCACCGCGCGGGGCGTCGATGTCGGTAAGGACGACGACCGCGCCTTCGCGGCCGAGCGCTTCGGCCATCGCGAGGCCGAGGCCTCCTGCGGCACCGGTGATGACCGCGACCTTGTCCTGAACCCGTCCTGTCATGCTGCAACGCCCTCCCCGTGTGCGGCATGGGCCGCGATGAAATCGATGATGGTTTTCTGCATCCCGTCGCTGTCGAGCATGTCGACGTGCACGGCGCCCGGAACCTCATGCGCGGCCGCGCGCGGATTGCGCGCCGCCATCTCGGCGAGTTCGGCTGCGCTCAGCACGTTCGAACGCTCGCCGCGCATGATGAGCGCCGGGCAGGCAACGCGGTCCCACCACGGCCAGAGCGCGAAATCCTCCGGGTTGTTGCGGAACTGGTTGGAGAGCGCCGGATCGTAGTGATAGCCGACGCCGCCGTCGTCGAGGCGGCGCGACCAGCCGATGGTGATCTCGTCGAGACGATCGGATGAGAGGCTGGCGCCGGCGCGCTCGAAAAAACGCCCGACGTGGTCGCGGAACGCGCTCATGCCGGGAAAGCGCGGCGGACCGCCGAGCCGTTCGCCGAGCACGCTGCGCATCGCATCGGGAAGCGTGGTGCCGACATCGTAAAGCACGAGGCTGGCGATGCGCTCCGGCGTTTCCCCGGCGATGCGGATGCCGAGCGCTCCGCCCTTGGAGGCACCCACCCAGTGCACGGGGCCGTCCGCCACGACATCGAGGAAACGGCGCACGATGACCGCCATCGCGCCGAGGCCGTAGCCGTTTTCGGGATCGGGCGACGGATCGGACCGCCCGCAGCCCGGCGCATCGGGCGCGATCACGCGAAAGCCCCGCGCCCTCAGATTGCGGGCCAGCGGCGTATGATCGGCGCTGGTGCCCGTGACGCCGTGCGCGATCATCACCGTGGGACCGTCCGCATCCCAGATGCGCACATGCATACGCTCGGCACCGATGGGGATCAGCCGAGAATAGGCGCCATCCATGCTTTCAACTCCCCCGATGGAAACAACCGATCCATTGTCGGATCATAAATAGACCGATCGGTCGATCTTTTTCCTCAATCAGAATATACGCGGCGGCACGCGATGCTCAATAATTATTTTTATCGTTATCTAACAACCATATATGCAAAATTCGAGTGCCGCGTGTTCGTCTCTTGACAAATCTCCGACCGATCGTCCAATTATAGAACGATCGTTCTATCCGAGTTGATTCGAGACCGTGATAGAACAGACAAGATCCGCGATTCGGCGGACGCGATTGGGGAGAGGGTATGGCGCGCGTCGTGAGCCTGAAGAATTCGTCTGCAGCACGTGAGGCCCGAGGCCGCGAGGAACTCGTGGAGGTCGCGGTGGAGCTGTTCGCCCGCAACGGCTTCGCGGGAACCTCGATCCGCGACATCGCCGACGCGGTGGGACGCAGCGTTTCGAACGTCTACCACTATTTCGAGAATAAGGAGGCGCTCTGGCTCGCCATCCTCGAACGCTCGGTGAAAGCGCTTCCAGCCCGCCTGCGCGGCGCGCTCGAAGGCGTTTCGGAGCCGCGCGCGCGCATCGCCGCGCTGGTGCGCGAACATCTCGACGTCTCCGAACAATACCGACGGGAATCGCGCATCTTCTTCATCGACGAGGAGCGCCTCTCGGCGGGCGGCAACAAGGCCAACAAGCGCATCCAGCGCGAAATCCTGACCATCTACGTCGCCGAACTCGAAGGTCTGCGTGCCGCCGGCCTCCTCGTGGACGGCGACGTGCGTGTCACCGCGTTCAACATGCTCGGCGTCATCAACTGGTATCTGCGCTGGTCGAAACCCTCCGCGGGCCAGGCGAAGCGCGAGCAGACCGTCGATCAGGTGCTCGCTTTCATCCTGCGCGGCGCCACCGGTTCATAACGAGACAGGGACAACGAAGACCTCATGGGCATCACCATCGACATCGACACCGGCGGCACCTTCACCGACGGCTTCATCGTGCGGGGCGGCGACGTGCGCACCGTGAAAGTGCCGACGACGCCGCACGACCTCACCGCCTGTTTCCTCGACTGCATCAGCGCAGGCGCGGGCGCATTCGACTGCAGCGTCGAGGATTTCCTGAACGAGACGAACATCATCCGTTTTTCGAACACCATCGGCACGAACACGATCATCCAGCGCAACGGATCGAAGATCGGGCTGATCGTGACGGCGGGATCGGAAGCACTGGCGCCGACGCATGACGAGGAGGGCAAGTCGCCGCTCGTCGCGCCGGACATGGTGATCGGGATCGCCGAAAGCGTCGCAGGCGACGGCACCGTGAAGGCGTCGCCGGACGCCGCCGCCATTCTCGATGCGGCACAGACGCTGATCGACCGGGGCGCGCGGGGCATCGTCGTCGCGCTCGCGAACTCCGATCTCAACCCGGCGAACGAGCGCCGCGTGCGCGCCGTCATCAAGGCCGAGTATCCGCGCGATTACCTCGGCTCGGTGCCCACCTTCCTCGCTTCGGACATTTCGGCGCGGCCGGGCACGCGCGAGCGCATCAACGCCGCCGTGCTCAACGCCTATATCCACGGCAAGCTCGCGCGCCTGCTCTACAAGGCGGGCGAGGAGCTTCGCCTGCGCGGCTATCGCGGTACGCTGTTCATCGGCCACAACAATGGCGCGGTGGCACGCGTTGCCAAGACGCGCGCGATCAACACCTACAACAGCGGACCCACGGGCGGTCTTTACGGCGCCCGCGCGATCGGCGCGCTCTACGGCGCCGACACGCTGATCGCCACCGACATGGGCGGCACTTCGTTCGACATTTCCTACGTGGAGGGCGGACAGGCGAGCTACGCACTGCAGCCCGAGGTCGAAGGCTTCGCGTGCAACCTGCCGATGATGGCGATCGACGCGCTCGGCGCGGGCGGCGGTTCGATCGCCGAAGTCGAGGGCGGCGTGCTGAAGGTGGGACCGCAATCGGCGGGCGCGCTTCCCGGCCCGGCCTGCTTCGGGCTCGGCGGCACGAAGGCGACGGTGACGGACGCGAACCTCGTGCTCGGTATCCTCGATCCCGCGCGCTTCCTCGGCGGCGGCATGACGCTCGACTTGGGTAAAGCGCGCGCCGCGATCGACGCTGCCGTCGCGCAGCCCCTGGGGCTCAGCATCGAGGACGCCGCGCTCGCCATCCGCCGCAATGTGGAAGCCGCGATGGGCAAGGCGGTCGGCGCGGTCGCCGAGCGGCTCGGGCGCCCGGACGGCCTTCCCGTCATCGCCTATGGCGGCGCGGGCGCGATCCATGCCGCCGACATCGCCGCGAACGCAGGCATCGGCCGCGTCGTCATCACGCCCTTCTCCGCCGTCTCGTCGGCATTCGGCTCCTCGCTGATGGACGTGGGCCACATCTATTACCGCCGCGCGGACATCCTTGTGGAAAGCGCAACCGACCTGCTCTCCGCCGGCGCGCTCGTGGCGGACATGGCGACCGAAGCCGCGCGCGACATGCGCGGCGAGGGCTTCGATCCAGCGGACGCCGAGGCGCGGCTGCAGCTGTTCTGGACCGGAGCGGGCGGCGAACCCGAAATCCTCGTGGGCGCCGAAACCGCTGCGATCTCCGAGCCCGATGCCGCCGCCGCAGCGCTCGTCGCCGCGCGCGATGCGCTGGGCACGGCAGGTCCGCTCCGCCTCGCCAGCATCGCATACAGCGCGTCGGCGCGCGTGCCGCATTTCGAATGGCGGCAGGGGCAGACGGCAGCATCCGATCTTGCGGCTGCACGCCTTGCCGACCGGCAGGTGTGGTTCGGCGGACCGGAGCGCATCGCAACGCCGGTTTACGACCGCGCGCGCATGGGGCCCGGCCACGCGCTTTCCGGCCCGGCAATCGTGGAATCGAACCAGACGACAATCCTGGTGCCGGAAGGCTGGAGCCTCGCCATCGACGCCTACGACAACGCGCTTCTCGAACGGAATTAAGCGATGAGCAAAGTCCGCATCACCGAGTATCTCGACATCGACCTGCAAGCGGAAACATGGTGCTGCAACCGCTGCGGCCACGACCTCGGCTCCGCGCACGGCAATTACAAGGAAGGCTGCCTGGTTGCCGAGCAGCCGCTCGAGGAGGTGCATCCGCCGCTCGTTGCCGAAGGCAATTACAGCTTCACGCCGGACAGCCAATATTGTCGGCTCGTGGAATTCTACTGCCCCGGCTGCGCGACGATGCTGGAGAACGAATATCTTCCGCCGGGCCACCCGATCACGCACGAAATCGAACTCGACATCGCCGCGCTGAAGCGGCGCCACGGCGTCGCCGCATGACGAACCGGCTGGCCTCTGTTCTTGGCGGCGACGCGGGCGCGGCGGTTTTGCCGCGCCTGTCGGCGGCGGCCGCGGCGGTGTGCGGTCAGCCGTGGAGTATGTTTGCCGCCGACGCGGGGCAGATCGTGCAGGCGGCAAAGCGCATCGCCGCACTGTTCGGGAGCGACGCCATCGTCATCGAAATCGATCCGGCGGACGGCGAAAGCACGGTCGAAGCGGTTCGCCGTCTTGTCGCTGAAGGCGGGCGCCCGGTCGTCCCTGTTCTGCCCGGCCCGGTGACGCTTGCCGCTGCGAGCGACGCCGACAGCGCAAAGGATGTGCTTACCCCCATCGTCGAGGCGATCGGCGAGGCGCGCCCGGCGCTGCTGCTGTTCGATGAAAGCGGGGTCGCCGCATCGGACCTTGCGGGGATGAGCGCGCGCAAGCTGTTCAACACGCTGCGCAACGTCACCTCCTATTTCGACGTGCCGCTCGGCATCATCATGGCGATCCCGGACGAAGACGCCGCCGACGCTGCATTGCGGCTGAAGCCCGATGCGGTGATCGCGGCGGGCACGGCGGACGCAGACCTTCTGGACCGCATAGCCGCCGAAGGCCCCGCCATCGGGATCGCGCTTTCCGTGGACGGCCCGGCTGCGGCCGCAGCAGCGCTCGCGGCCACGCGGCCGCTCATCATCACGACGCTCGGCGGCGGACCCGATCCGCTGCCGGTCGAGACCATGCACGCATTCATGGGCGCCTTCAGCGGCGCTCGCCAACCTTGAGGACGAGGGCGTTTCGATGAGTTACACGGTAGGCATCGATGTCGGCGGCACGTTCACCGATTTCTATTGCGCCCACGAGGGCGGCGGCTTCCACACGGCGAAAACCCCGACGACGCACTACGATCTTTCGGTCGGCTTCATGCGCGGCATGGGGCTGCTCGCCAAGGGGCTGAAGCTGAAGCTGCCGGACTTCCTCGGCGGCCTTTCGAGCGTGCGCTATTCGACGACGGTGGGCACGAACGCGCTCATCGAGCGCACCGGACCCAAACTTGGCCTCATCACCACGGCAGGCTTTGAGGACACGATCTTCATCGGCCGCGGCCGCAGCTGGGCGGACGGGCTCGGCTGGCAGCAGGGCCGCGACCTTGCCCGCATCGAAAAGCCGGTGCCGCTGATCAGCCCGGACATGGTCGTCGGGGTGCGCGAGCGCATCGATTATGCGGGCAAGATCATCGCGCCGCTTTCACGCGAGGAGGTCCTGGAAAAGCTGCAGGCGCTCGTTGATCGCGGCGCGCAGGGTTTCGTCGTCTCGCTGCTCTGGTCGTTCGTGAACCCCGAGCACGAACAGTTCATCAAGCAGGTGATCGAAGAGGAATATCCCGAAGATTATCTCGGCTCGATGCCGGTGATCCTGTCGTCGGAAATCTCGCCCAAGGCGGGCGAATACACGCGCACGATGACCGCGGTCGTCAACGCCTACATCCACGGGCTGATGGCCGACGAACTCAACAAGCTCGGCAACGAACTGCGCGATGGCGGCTACAAGAAGCCGCTGACGCTCGTCCACAACACGGGCGGCACCAAGAAGGCCTCGCGCACCCGCGCCGTGCTGACGCACAACGCCGGGCCGGTCGCGGGGCTGCACGGCGCGGCCGCGCTCGGCGGGCTATCGGCGGACGGCAACATCGTGTTCACCGACATGGGCGGCACCTCGTTCGACATCGGCCTTATCGAGGGCGGCGCGATCAAGGCGCATGATTTCATCCCGGTGATCGACCGCTGGCGCACCAACATCCCGGCGATCGAGGTGAAGTCGATCGGCGCGGGCGGCGGCTCGATCGCGTGGATCAACACGACGCTCGGCAACACGCTCGAAGTCGGGCCGCAGTCGGCCGGATCGATGCCGGGGCCGGCCTGCTACGACAAGGGCGGCAAGGAGCCGACCGTGACCGATGCCGATCTCGTGCTCGGCCTCTACAATGCCGAGAATTATCTCGGCGGCGAGATGCTGCTCGACATTGATCTCGCGAAGAAGGCGATCGGCGAAAAGATCGCGCAGCCGCTCGGCATACCGGTGGAGGAAGCCGCGTGGCGCATCCGCCGCATGATCGATGCGCGCATGGGGCAGGAGGTGTTCAACGAGGTCGCGCTGAAGGGCCACGACCCGCGCACCTTCGTGCTTTACGCCTGCGGCGGCGCGGGCGGCGCGCACGCGGTAGGCTTCGCGCCGTTCATCGGCGTGCGCAAGATCGTCGTGCCGCTGCAATCCTCGGTGTTCGGCGCGTTCGGCGCTTCGACGATGGCGATCAAGGAGGTGTGGGAGCGCTCACGCTCGCTGAAACTCTTCAACTGGTCAGAGCAGGCCTATCTTTCCGATCTCGCCCCGTTCAACGATCTCGTTTCCGAGCTTGTCGATCTCGCGACGCGCGACCTGAAGCTCGAAGGTTTCAACGCGCGCGACATGGCGTTTCGGCTCGAACTCGATATGCGCTACGGCAGCCAGTACAATATGACGCGCGTCACCGCGCCGAAGCTGCGGCTGGACGGCACGGACGACGTGAAGGCGCTCTGCGATGCCTTCACCGCACGCTACGGCGAAGTCTATTCGCCCGAGGCAACGTTCCCGGCGGGCGGCATCAACGTCGAGAGCTTCTTCCTCACGGCATCCGTCGCGCAGGACCCATTCGCGCTGCCGGCCGAAACGCTCGCACCGGCCGAACCCGATGCCAGCGCGAAGACCGAAACGCGCCCCGTCTACTGGGACCCGGCGGACGGCTTCGTCGATACGCCGATCTACGACGCGCGCCGTCTGAAGCCGGGCAACCGGCTTGCTGGCCCCGCCGTCATCGAAAGCCCCGACACCACCCATGTGGTCGCGCCGGGCTGGACCTTCCACATCGACGCCTGGCGAAACGGCGTCCTCGAACGCAGCGCCTGAGGGAGACAAGAACATGACCGGCATTGCCTACGCCCGCGACCATGAAGTGGTCCAGCGCCTGCGCCCCGAACCGATGACCGAAGCCGAGATCGCCGCACAAGCGGGCATCGATCCGGTGGAGTTCGATATCTTCAAGCACAAGATGCACATGATCGCGCTTGAGGGCAAAGAGACGACGATGAAGCTCGGCGCCTCCACCGCGATGCGCTGGGGCGACGTGGCCTTCGGCATTTTCACGCGGCAGGGCGACCTCAGCGTCTGCGCGACGGGCATCTATCACCACGCCGTGCTCGGCCAGCTGCCGCTGAAATACGTGGTGAAGCACTGGGTCGACGAGCCTTCGGTGGGCGTGAAGGACGGCGACAGCTTTTTCTACAACGATCCCTTCTACGCGGGCGTGCACAACGCCGACATGGGGCTCGCCGTGCCCGTGTTCTACAAGGGCGAGCTGATGTGCTTCATCGCAGCCGCCGTACACACGGGCGAGGCGGGCGGCACCGAGCCCGGCGGCACCTGCAACACCGCGAAGACCAAGTACGACGAAGGCCTTCTCGTGCCGCCGATCAAGATCGGCGAGAACTACCAGCTGCGCGAGGATATCCTCAACATGCTGGCCGCGATGACGCGCGACCCGCGCACGATGATCCTCGACATCAAGGCACGCCTCGCCGCCGCGCGCATCGCGCAGCGCCGCGTGCTCGAGGTGATCGAGGAGAAGGGGCCGGAGTTCTTCATCGGTGGCCTGCGCCGTATCCTGACGCAAACGGGCGAGGCCGCAAAGCGGCGCGTCGCCGAACTCAACGACGGCATCTACCGGCAGCCGCGCTTCCTCGACACGGTGGGCACCGAATCCGGGCTCACCAAGATCAATCTCACCATGATCAAGCAGGGCGACCGCATCATCATGGATTTCGAGAACACATCGCCGCTCGTGGAAGGCCGGCCGATCAACAGCTTCTTCCAAGGCATCCTCGGCCTCTCCTGCGTCTATTACTGCGGCTGGCTGTTCCATGACCTCCCCGCGAACAACGGCCTTCTGGAGGCGATCGACTGGCGCTTCCCCGAAGACGCGATGGTGAACGCCAAGGGCGACGCCTCCACATCGCTCGCGCCGCTGGTGCAGACCTGCTTCACGCAGGGCATTTTCCTCACCGGCGCGCGGATGACGTACAGCTACGATTCCTCGCGCGCGGTGGCGGCGTGGTTCTCGGGTTTCGCGATCCCGACCTTCGGCGGCATCAACCAGTTCGGCGAAGGCATCGCGGACATCACGCCCGAGATCAACGCCACCGGATGCGGCGCACGGCCGGACATGGACGGGGTGGAAGCGGCAGGCGCGTTCTTCGCGACGATGAGCGACTGCTCAGACGTCGAGGCGACCGAAAGCGACCGGCCGTTCCTCTATACGTTCCGCAACCTCTTCAACAACAGCTACGGCCACGGCAAGCAGCGCGGGGGCTGCGGCGTCGGCTTCGGCCTCATCGTCCATGATACCAACCGCTTCATGCTCGGCTCGATGGGCGGCGGCTCGCGCTTCCCGACGACGCTCGGCCTGTTCGGCGGCTATGCCGTGCCGCCGGTGTTCGTGCAGACCGTGCACGACAGTAACATCAAGACGCTGCTCGCCGACGGCCACACGCCGCTGCCACATGACCTTTCCGAGGTGTTCACGGCGGACAATCCCGAGGCAGGCGTCAAGGAAACGCTCGACGTCAACATGGTGGTGCGGCCCTTCAACGACGGCGACACCTACTATGTCGCAGTCGGCGGCGGCGGCGGCTACGGCGATCCGCTTGAGCGCGACCCTGTGAGCGTGCTCGCCGACCTGCGCAACAACCGCGTGTCGCACTGGGCCGCGGCGAACATCTACAAGATCGCCTACGACCCCGAGACCCTGCGCTTCGATGCCGAGGGCACCGAGGCGCTTCGCAAGGCCGCGCGGGCGAAGCGGCTCGCGCGGGCAAAACCCTACGGCGCGTTCGTGAAGGACTGGTCGAAACTGTCGCCGCCGGCAGATGCGCTGCGCTATTACGGTACCTGGCCGAACCCGCGCGACGGGATGCAGCCGATCGTACAGCTTCGCGCCGCCTGAGATGGCCGTGGATTATCTCGCGGACCTCACCGAACGGACCGTTCACGGCCTGCTGAAACAGCGCGCCGCCGAACGCCCGGACGACCTGTTCCTGCATTTCGAGGCCCAGGATTTCACGTTCGGCGCGCTGCAGGAAGCGGCGACGCGCATTGCGGGCGGGCTTGCCGCGCTCGGTGTCGGACGCGGCGACAAGGTCGCGATCATGATGGGGAACCGCCCGGAGTTCCTCCTCTGCTGGTTCGCGCTCTCGCAGCTCGGCGCGATCGAGGTGCCGATCAACACGGCGCATCGGGGCACGCTTCTCCACTACATGCTCGATCAGGCGGAGTGTTCGCTGCTGATCCTCGAAGGCGCGTTTCAGGATCGGCTGGCTGACATCGCCGCCGATCTGCCGAAGCTGCGCACCGTGGCGCTGCTCGATGGTACGGAGCCAGGCGGTATTCCGCAGCAGCTTCTCGATTTCCGCACGCTGGAAAGCGCCGCGCCGCTCGGCGATGCGCTGGCGATCGGGCCCGCCGATCCGGTTGCGGTGATGTTCACCTCCGGCACCACCGGCCCCTCCAAGGGCGCGGTGCTGCCGCAGAACTATGTGCTGATGCAGGCCGCGATCATCGCGGAAGCCTGCCGCTATACGCCCGATGATTGCCTCTACAACGCGCTGCCGCTGTTCCACGGCAATGCGCAGTTCCTCTCGACGATCCCGGCATTGCTTTCGGGCGCGCGCATGGTGCTCGCGCGGCGCTTTTCGGCCTCGGCGTTCTGGGACGAGGTGCGCGCGCACGGCTGCACGGCGTTCAATTACATCGGCGGCATCCTGCCGATCCTCTGGAAGGCCCCGCCATCGCCCGACGACGCGAACAATAGCCTTCGCCTGATGATGGGCGCGGGCGCGCCCAAGGATCTGTTCGAAGCGTTCGAGCAGCGTTTCGGTGTGCGGCTCGTCGAGGGCTACGGGATGAGCGAGATCGGGATTCCGCTCAACAACAGCATCGAACACCGCCGCCCCGGATGCTGCGGCCAGCCGCTGCCGCAATATGAGGTGCGGCTGGTCGACGACGACGGCGCCGACGTGCCCGACGATACGCCGGGCGAGTTGCTGATCCGGCCGAAGACGATGAACAGCATGATGCTGGAATATTACCGGATGCCGGAAAAGACCGTGGAGGCATGGCGCGACCTCTGGTTCCACACCGGCGACTACCTGAAGCGCGACGCGGACGGCTATTATTATTTCGTCGACCGCAAGAAGGACGCACTGCGCCGGCGCGGCGAGAATATTTCGAGCTATGAGGTGGAGCGCGGCGTCAACGCGCACCCCGCCGTGCTCGAATCCGCTGCGGTCGCCGTCGCTTCCGAACTCGGTGAGGACGAGGTGATGATCTGCCTGACACTGCGTCCCGGCGAGACACTGGAGCCCATCGCACTGATGCGGCATTGCCTGCGCCAGATGGCGCGCTTCATGGTGCCGCGCTACGTCCGCATCCTCGCGAGCCTGCCCAAGACGCCGACCGAACGCGTGCAGAAATATGCACTGCGCGCCGAGGGGGTCACCGCCGACACCTACGACCGCGAAGCCGACCCCGCATGGCACGCGCTGCTGAAGGATGCGGCGGCATGAGCGGCGACACGCTCCCGCCCTTCGCCGAGGGGATTTTCACGGGCGATGGCGCGCTCACCAAACTCGTCGGCAGCCGCTGTGCCCTCTGTGGCGCGCAGCATTTTCCGGCACGCACGCACTGCCCGGACGACATGACCGAGACCGAAACCGTGAGCCTCGGCAGCAGCGGCACGCTCTACAGCGCCACAGTGATCCGCACCAAGCCGCCGTTCGGTCTGCCCGCGCCTTATGCCGTCGGCTACGTCGATCTCGATGCGCACCCCCTGCGCATCTTCATGCTGCTCGATCCCGCGCACACGGAGGATTTTCGTATCGGTATGCCGCTCGACCTGAGAAGCGGTCTGCTTGGCGTCGGGCTCGGCGGCGAGCCCTGCATCCGCCCCTATTTCACGCCTGCACTGAAAGACTGATCCCCGCATGGTCGCGATCCTCGGTGTCGGCACGACACGCTTCACGCAGAAACTAGAACGAACGATCGTTTCACTCGGTGTCGAAGCGGCGCGCGGCGCGCTTTCCGATGCCGGTCTCGCACCCGCGCGCATCGACGGGGCGTTCGTGGCGAACGCGCTCGGCGGGATGCTGTTCGGCGACACGACGATCGGCCAGACACTGCTGCGCGACGTCGGCCTGCGCCGCCTTCCCGTCGTGAATGTCGAGAACGCCTGCACGTCGGGATCGAGCGCGCTGTGGCTCGCGTGGAATGCCGTGCACGCCGGGCAGATGGAAGCCGCGCTCGTGCTCGGCGTCGAGCGCATGTGCGTGCCGTCGCTCGGCCTCATCAATTCCGGGCGCACCGAAATCGACACGCTGCTCGGCCTCGTCACGCCCGCGAGCTTTGCGCTGCGTGCGCAGCGGCACATGCACGAATTCGGCACCACGCGCGAACAGATGGCTGCAGTCGTCGAAAAAAGCCGTCGCCACGGCGCGCTCAATCCGAATGCACTGTTTCAACGCGCCGAAACCGTGGCCGATGTTCTGGCCGGCCCGGCGGTCGCCGATCCGCTCACACGCTCCGAATGCTGCCCGATCGCGGACGGCGCCTCCGCGATCGTCATCGGTTCCGATCGCCTGGCGCGCGAACTGGGCGCGGGCGTTCGCATCGACAGCGTCGTGCTCGCAAGCGGCGGCTACGAGAACCCGGCCGATCTCGCGCGCTGGGATACGGACAGCGAAACCGCCGCCGCCGCCTATGCGCGCGCCGGCATAGGCCCCGACGATCTCGATCTCGTCGAGTGCCACGACGCCTTTTCGATCGCCGAGATCCTGCACTGCGAAGCGCTTGGCCTGTGCGCCCCCGGCGAGGGTGGGCCGCTCGCCGCGAGCGGCGCCACCGCGCTCGGCGGGCGCATTCCCGTCAACGTCTCCGGCGGGCTCCTGAGCCGTGGCCATCCGGTCGCGGCGACGGGCGTCGCCCAGATCGCCGAAATCGCCGCGCACCTGCGCGGCACTGCGGGTGCGCGCCAGGTGGAAGGCGCGAAGGTCGGCCTCGCCCAGTGCATGGGCGGCGACCTCGCCGGCGACACGAAATCCTGCACCGTGGCGATCCTTTCGCGATGAGGCAGAGACCACCAGAAAAAGGGAGGATTGCAACATGGTTCGAAGATCTGTTTCCAGCTGCGTAAAGGCTGGTATTTCCGTGTCCGCATTGTTGGCGGGTTTTATCGCCGCGCCGGCCGCCGCGCAGGACACCAATGAAACCGGCATCGCCGAAATCATCGTCACCGCGCAGAAGCGCGAGCAGAGCCTGCAGGATACGCCGCTCTCCGTTTCCGCCTTCGGCGCGGCGCAGATGAACGCGCGCGACGTCACCAACATCGGCAATGTCGCGGCCTATGTGCCGAACGTCGAAATCAATTCGGGCAAGGGCGACGGCGGCAGCACCAACGCGGCGATCTTCATTCGCGGCGTCGGCCAGAACGACTTCATCTTCCCGACCGATCCCGGCGTCGGCGTCTACGTCGACGGCGTCTATATCGCGCGCTCGATCGGCGCGATGATGGACCTGTCCGACATCGAGCGCATCGAGGTGCTGCGCGGCCCGCAGGGCACGCTCTATGGCAAGAACACGATCGGCGGCGCGATCAACATCATCTCCTCCCGCCCCGGCAACGAACTTTCCGGGCAGGTGCGCACGACGGTCGGCGCGCGCGACCGCATCGACGTGGAAGGCCGCATTTCGGTGCCGTTGATCCCCGATGTCCTCGCAATCAAGATCGCTGCCGCCAGCAAGAACCAGGACGGCTACGTGATCCGCCCGGACGGCACCGACCTTGGCGACATCAATGTCGATGCGGGGCGCTTCGCGATCGCGTGGAACCCGTCCGAGGACTGGACGGTCGACCTGTCGTTCGATGCCTCGCGCATCCGCCAGAACGGATCGCCGCAGCGCCTTTCGGACACGTTCTCGTTCCCCGGCGGTCTTTACGATCTCTACAATGCAATCGCCGCGCCGCTCGTTACCGCGCGGGACGGTCTCCCGGCAGGCTCGCTGTTCGACGACCGCTGGGTCTCGTCCGACCGGCGCGTCAGCAACGGCACGGGGCCGACGCGCGACAAGGCGGATGTGTGGGGCACGAACCTCACGATCGCGTGGGAGGCAAGCCCGGCGCTCACCGTGAAGTCGATCACCGGCTACCGCGAGATGGATGCGGAAATCCAGGTCGACATGGACCAGTCGCCGTTCCCGATCATCCACACCGACGAGGTGCAGAGCGAGAACCAGTTCAGCCAGGAATTGCAGCTGAGCGGCGCGACCGATGACAAGCGCCTCCACTGGCTGGTCGGCGGCTATTATTTCCGCGAACGCGCGCATGACCTGAACCAGACACTGCTCGCGTCGGGGCTCTATGATGCGCTCGAACTGCTGCCCGATGCGCTGATTCCGCTGGTTCCCGGCGTGCCCTGCCCGCCGCCGGTTGCAGGCCTGCCGTGTGCGGGCGGCGCGGGCAATCCGTTCAACGCGCTGCTCGATCTCGACGTGCGGCCGCAGACCGCTCTCACGACGAACAACTGGGCGGTGTTCGGTCAGGCGAGTTACGAGGTGGTGCCCGCGCTGACGCTCACCGTCGGCGGGCGCTACAGCTGGGAACGCAAGCGCTACTTCATCGATTCGATCTATCCGAATTCGGGCCGCATCGCGACGCCGCCGACGCACGACGAGCGCACGTGGAAGAATTTCGCGCCGAAGATCGGCATCGATTACCGCGCGAGCGACGATGTGCTGCTCTATGCGTCGTGGTCGAAGGGCTTCAAGAGCGGCGGCTGGAACCCGCGCCCGCTGACGCCCGAGGAGTTCAAGTCGTACGATCCCGAGAAGCTGACGGCCTATGAGGCGGGCCTGAAGTCGCGTCTGCTGGACGGGCTGATGACCTTCAACCTTGCCGGCTTCTACAGCCAGTACAAGGATCTGCAGCTGCAGACCAACAGCGTCTCGCCGACGACGGGCGGCCTCATTCTGACGGTCGACAACGCGGGCAGCGTCGATCTCTACGGGTTCGAGGCGGAGATTCTCGCCGCGCCGCTTCCCGGTCTCGATTTCAACGCAAGCGTCGGCTACCTGCACAATGAATATCAATCGCTGGCGGCAGGTACGGGCTATCCCATCACCAACAAGCTGCCGAAAGCGCCCGCATGGACGGTCGCGCTCGGCGCGCAGTATCGCTTCGATCTGCCGGGAACGATGGGCGGGCTCACGGTGCGTGGCGATCTCAGCCATCGCAGCAAGACCTACCACGACCCGGCCAATTCGCTCTCGATCGTGCAGCCGGCCTATACGCTTGTTGACGCGCGTCTCGCCTGGACATCATCAAGCGAGGCATTCGAGGTTGCCGTTTTCGGCAAGAATCTGACGAAGGAAGACTATTTCACCGCCGCCGAATTCGTACCCGCGTTCGGCGTGCAGAACATGGTGGTCGGCCGTCCCCGCGAATGGGGGCTGCAACTCACCGCGCGTTTCTGACAATCCTTTTGCGATTGTCGGTATCGGCCGGAGGCAGCGCCCTGCCTCCGGCCGTTTTCACGTCTAGAAGTTGTACCGAACCTGCGCACCGAACCAGCGCGGCTGCGTGTAGGTATCGTAGGCACCGCCGAGCGGCGGGGCCGAAACGTCGAACGAGAAGATCTTGCGGGCCTTGTCGAACACGTTGTTCGCAAACACCGACAGTTCGAGCTTGTTCTCCATCGTCTTCAGCGAGATGCGCGCGTTGGCGAGCCAGCCGCCCGGAACCTTCGTCACTGCCGCATTGGTGAGCTGCGAATAGAAGTCCGCAGTGTAGACGGCGTTGAACGTCGTGCTCAGCTCGCCGAAGCCGAGATCGAAATCCTTCGTCGCGGCGAGGTTGATCGTGTGGCCCGGCGACTGCGGCGCCTTGCGGTCGACAAGACGCGTGCCGATCGGAATATCCTCGACGTTCGTGTGCAAGAGCGCGAGGCCGGCATCGAAGCGGAAGCCCATGCCCGGGTGCACCGAAAGCTCGAAGTCCGCGCCGTAGATCTCCGCACCAGTGTTGAACAGCGTGAAGTTGAAGCCGCGCTGATCGAACGCCTGATAGTCCGAATAATCGTAGTAGAAGGTCGCGGCGTTGAAGCGCACGCGGCGATCGAGGAATTCGAACTTGCCGCCGATTTCATACGCCATCAGGTCTTCGCCCTTGAAGCGGAAACCCGAAAGCGGCGCCTGACCGACGAAGCCGGCGTTGTAGTTGAACGCCTTGTAGCCACGATTGATGCTTGCATAGAGCAGCGTCGCATCGCTCGGCTTCCAATCGAGTGCAAGGCGGCCGGAGAAGCCCGTTTCGCCGTGCTTGTCGGTGGTGACGCCGTTCGCCGCGAGCGAACCCGGTGCGATGAACAACGGACAGAGCGGACCATCGCAGACTTCGGAGTAATAATAGTCCTTCTCGTCGCGCGTCACGCGGATGCCCGCCGACAGCTTGAGCTGGTCGGAAAGATCATATTCCGCCTGCGCGAAGCCCGAGTAGGACTTGGTGTCGACCCGGTAATCCGCGCGCGGATAAGTGGCGAAGCCCGAGAGATTGAAGCCTTGGAAATAGTCGCCGTTGATGTTGAGGTAATAGAGACCCGCGGTCCAGCGGAACGCGCCGTCATCCTCGATCAGGCGGATTTCCTGCGTGAAGTGCTTCGCCTTCGCATCCTGTTCGAACACGCCGATATCGACCGGCGAGAAATCATTGTCGGCAGCATAGGTGCTGTCGAGGTTCTGATAGCTGGTGACAGTTGCGAGCGAATAACCGCCGCCGAGATCGTAATTGATCTTGCCGCCGATCGTCCACGTCTCGCGCGCGAAATTGCCGGGGAAATTGAAGGCGCCGGTGTAGGGATCGCCGTCCGCGTCGGCATAGCCGAAGCCCGTGGGAGAGCCCTTCGGCAGCGGCACGCCGAGGCCGTCGGCATCCTGCGTCGCGCCGGTGATCATCGCGCCGCCGGTCGCAACGGGCCGTGTCTTGTACCAGTCGGCGAAGAGGTTGATGGTGAGCGCCTCGGTCGGCTCCAGACGCAGCTGGAAACGCCCGGCGATGGTGTCGTCAGCGAGCAGATCCGGGCCGATCGCGTTCTTCACATAGCCGTCGTGCTTGTCCTTCATGAACGACAGACGCGCGGAGACGCCTTCCGCGATCGGGCCGCCGACGGCGCCCTCGACGCGGAACTGGTCGTAGCTGCCGTAGGTGAGATCGATATAGCCGTCGAGTTCGTCGCCCGGCTGGTTGGTGATGATGTGGACAAGGCCGCCCGTCGCATTGCGTCCGAAGAGCGTGCCCTGCGGGCCTTTCAGGACCTCGACGCGGCCCACGTCGAACAGCTGCTGCACGCTGGTGCCGCTCGATGGCTGATAGACTTCGTCGATGTAGAAGGCGTTGGCCGGCTCGATGTGGCCAGCGAAATCGTTCTGCGACACGCCGCGGATCGAGATGAGACCGGCAACCGGCGGGCCGCCCGGCGAGACGAACTGCAGACCCGGCGTCATAGCGGCAAGATCGGTCGTGTCGCGCAGGCCGAGCTCAAGGAGCCGGTCACCGCCGTGCGCAGTCACCGCGATGCCGATATCCTGCACGTTCGCTGCGCGGCGCGTGGCCGTGACGACGATTTCTTCGATCGTGTCGCTGCCGCTGGTCGCGGCGTCCTGCGCCGCGGCGCTGCCTGCTGAAAGCGCGATCGCAAGTGCGAGAATGCCGGCGCCCGTGTTGAAGCCGCTGGTCCGTTTCATGATTCTGGTACCTCCCCCGAATGGCCGGTCGCGCCCAACGGCGGCCGGCGATCTTGCTTGTCCGGTGACTTCATGCCGCTTTCGTCGCGGGCCGCCTATAACGGGAAACACTCATGACACGTGTGACACGAAAGCCGTGAATATCCGGCACTTTCCCTGCGGTCTGTTTTCTGATTGAATGCATGTGGCAGGGGCAGTAGATTAATTGTACGATCGGTCGATCTATACGCAGCGCCCGTGAAGAGCGCGCTCGACCGAGGTGATCAGGGGAGGCGGAGGTGCCCAGCGCGAATTTCGGCGAAGACCCCTCGGCGGGTATCTTCGAGAAGATCCTGTCGTGTGAAACGGCTGACGCGGTCAGCGAAACGCTGCTCGAATCGCTGGTCGATGCGCTTGGCGCGACGAGCGGCGTTTTCATGCAGATCTTTTCCTCACCCTATGGCGACCGGCATTTCGGCGCGCGCAGCTATGTCGGCAGCAAGCCCACGTCGGTGGATGTCTATGTCGATGGGCTTTATGCGCTCGACCCGGTGATCCGTCCGGTGATGGACTGGCTGGACGACGAGCGCGGCCCGGCCCCGAGCCTGCTGACGGGCTCGTTCGAACGCGATCTGGAGGAAGACCCGCAATACCGCGATACGTTCCTGCGCCCCTACGACATCGGCCACGTCGTTGCGGTCGCCATGCCGATGCGAACGGGGCTGGAAACGCAGCTCGCCTGCGTCGGCTTTCATCGCCGCCACGGTGACATCGCCTTCCTGCCCGAACAGCTTTCGTGGTTCCAGCGTCTCGTGCCGGCAATCCGTTCGGTGCTTTATGCGCTCGCTTGCAAGGAGGCGTTGGCGCTTTCCGAAACGATCGCCATCGCCGCGCGCGAGGCCGGGACCGAAATGGGCTTCCTGATCCTCGACGAGGATCTCGTGGTGCGCAACGGCAACGCGAAGGGCATGGAAGATCTAGGCCTGACCGTTGCTGCGCCGGGCGGGTCGTCGGTGCTCGGCGAGATCAAGGCGCGGTTGCTGGCTGCGAATCGTGCACCGGGCGTTTCGTTCAGCTTCAAGGCGAGCGGCCTGCGGACATTCGATATCGAGGTGCGCAACTTCGAGACTGCCGACGGGCGCAACTTCCACCTCGTCGTCACCAGCGGCGGCGGCCCTCGCCATGCGATCAGCGACGCGTGCCGCCGGTTCGGTCTTACCGAGCGCGAGACGGAGATCGCGCGGCAGATCGCTTCGGGCAAATGCAATGCCTCGCTCAGCCATGAGCTCGGCATCTCGCTGCGCACCGGCGAGAACCACCTTCGCTCGATCTACCGCAAGGTGGGCGTCAGCAGCCGGACGCAGCTCGTCTCGCGCTTGCTGCACATCCAGTAGCTGGAGTAGCGTTTCGGCGATGGCCGAACTCCCGCTCCTCGATCCCGAGATCGGCGCCGCGCTCGTCGAGGCGGCGGGCACGCCCGTGTTCGGCGCGCTGATGCTGGACGCCGCGCAGCGCGTGGCAGGGGTGGACGAGATCTTCGCCTATCACGTCCGCGACGGCGAACGCCCGGTCGCGCTCTCCTCGATCAGCGAGCGCGGCGACCACGACCGGCGTGCGCGCCACTATGCCGAGCGCTTCTACCATCACGATCCCGTCGTCCACGCACGCCAGCGCACCGCCGCCGGACGCGGCTTCGTCGCCTGCGTGCGCGCCGGGGAAATCGGCCTGCGCGATTACCGCGCGATCTGCTTCGAACAGCCGCGCTTCGCCGACAAGCTCTGTTTCGGCTGGCGCGGCGCGGGACGCGCGATCGTGCTGAGTTTCTATCGGCGCGACGACGGCGGTGACCGGTCCACAGCGCTTGCCGCGCTCGCAAACGTCGGCCTGACTGCGCTGGCCCGGCAGAGCATTGCGACGCCCGATCCGGAAGCGCGCCTCGTCGAACGCCTCGAAGCCCGCATCGCGCGTGCCTTTCCGGTGCTCACCCTGCGCGAACGGCAGGTTGCCGCGCGCACCGTCGCGGGCTGGACCGCCGAACGCACGGCGGGCGCGCTCGACATCCGCCCGAGCAGCGTCCTCACGTACCGCCAGCGCGCCTATCAGCGGCTGGGGTTCTCAGGCGCGGCGGATTTTCTTCCGGCAATCCTCGACTGAGGGCACCCCGCCTTATACGGCGTTCATCGTGAGCAGGTCGTAGGTCGCGCAGAGCTCGTCGTCCTGGTTGGTGACGCGCACCGCCCAGCGGACCTCGCCCATTTCGGGCGAGCGCTGCGACTTCGACTTCACGGTGAGCGAGACCTTCATCGAATCGCCCGGCTTCATCGGCTTCACGAAGCGCAGGTGCTCGAGGCCATAGTTCGCTAGCACCGGCCCCGGCGGCGCATCGACGAAGAGGCCCGCCGCGAACGACAGGATCAGATAGCCGTGCGCCACGCGCCCGCCGAAAATCGGGCTCGCCTTCGCGGCCTCTTCGTCCATGTGTGCGTAGAAGTTGTCGCCGGTGAAGTCCGCGAAATGCTCGATATCCTCGAGCGTGATCGTGCGCGAACCCGTCTTCAGCGTGTAGCCCGGCTCCAGCTCGCCGAGGCGCAGGCGGAACGGGTGCACCGTGCCCTCGTTCATCGGCGCGCCGGGCAGATACTCGCCGAGCGCCTTTGAAAGCAGCCCCGGATCGCCCTGCAGCGCGGTGCGCTGCATATAGTGCTTCACGCCGCGAATGCCGCCCATCTCCTCGCCGCCGCCCGCGCGGCCGGGGCCACCGTGGACGAGCACCGGAAGCGGCGAGCCGTGACCCGTGGAGGTCTTCGCGGACTCGCGATTGAGGAACGCCATGCGGCCATGGAACGCGCCCGATTCGAGCACGAGCGCGCGCGCGGTCGCGCCATCATGCGTGAACACGGAAATCGCGAGCGAGCCCTTGCCGTGGTTGGCGAGCGCCGCCGCATCGGCGAGATCGGCATAGGGCATCAGCGTCGAAACCGGGCCAAACGCCTCAACCTCGTGAATGGCCTCCGCCTTCCACGGATCGTCGGTGCGCATCAGCACGGGCGCGAAGAACGCGCCCTTCCCGTCGTCCGCCCCGTTCGGGTCGCCGTAGGCCACCGGCGCCACCGCCGAAAGCTCGGCGATCTTCGCGCGAACATCGGCAAGCTGGCCGCGGCTGACGAGCGCGCCCATCGTGACGCCTTCCCTGCGCGGATCACCGACGACCGTCTTCGCGAGGCGCGCGGAGAGCGCTTCCTGCACCGCATCTATGAGGTTCGCAGGGACGAGCGCGCGGCGGATCGCGGTGCACTTCTGCCCCGCCTTCACCGTCATCTCGCGCGCAACTTCCTTCACGAACAGGTCGAACTCGGGCGTGCCCGGCACCGCATCGGGCGCGAGGATCGAGGCGTTGAGCGAATCGCGCTCCGCCGTGAAGCGCACGGCTTCGCGCGCGATCACGGGGATCTGCTGCAGCTTCGCCGCGGTCGCCGCCGAGCCGGTGAACGCCACCGAATCCTGGCCTGTCAGGTGATCGAACAGATCGCCCGGCATCCCGGCGATGAACTGCAGCGCGCCTTCGGGCAGCACGCCGCTTTCGATCATGATGCGGAACGCGGCTTCGGCCACATAGGCAGTCGCCGACGCGGGCTTCACGATCGCCGGAACACCGGCGAGCAGCGTCGGCCCCAGCTTTTCGAGCATCCCCCACACGGGGAAGTTGAACGCGTTGATGTGGAGCGCGAGTCCCTGCATCGATGTATAGACGTGCTGGCCGATGAAGGTGCCGTCGCGCGCCAGCACCTCTGTGTCGCCGTCGAGCAGGATGCGGTCGTTGGGCAACTCGCGGCGCCCCTTGGAGGCGTAGGAGAAGAGCGTGCCCGCGCCGCCTTCGATGTCGATCCAGCTGTCCGTGCGCGTCGCGCCCGTGTCCCACGATATGTCGTAGAGATCTTCCTTGCGCTCCATGATCGCCTGGCCGAGCGCCTTCAGCATCAGCGCGCGCTCGTGGAAGGTCATGGCGCGCAGCGCCTTGCCGCCCTTCTTCCGCGCGAAGTCCGCCATGCCGCCGAAATCGAGGCCGTCGCTGCCGGTTTCGGCGACGACATCGCCGGTGAGCGCGGAATGGATGGGCGCAAGCCCGCCCGCGCTCTTTACCCAGCGGCCTTCGGCGTAGTTTTCAAGAATCTTGGTCATGCGGGAATGGCTCCGAAAATCGGCGGGGGAGGAATCGGCTCAGGCGCCGGTAAACTTGGGTTTGCGCTTTTCCATGAAGGCGGCGACACCTTCCTTGTAGTCGGCGGAGAAGCCGAGGCGGCGCATGAGGTCGCGCTCGTTCTCAAGTTCCTCGTCGAGCGTGTTCGCCCACGCGCCGCGAATGGCCGCGCGCGTTGCGGCGAGGCCCTGCGTCGGCCCGGCGGCAAGGCGGACGGCGAGCGCGCGGGCTTCCCCGGCAAGCGCCTCGTCGTCGATGCATTTCCAGATGAGGCCCCATTCCTCGGCGCGTTCCGCGGAAAGCGGCTCGCCGGTGATGGCAAGGCCGAGCGCGCGCGCCTGACCGATGAGGCGCGGCAGCACCCACGTGCCGCCGCTGTCGGGGATGAGGCCGATGGCGGCAAACGATTGGATGAATTTGGCGCTTTTCGCCGCAAGAACGATATCGCAGGCGAGCGCGATATTGGCGCCCGCACCCGCCGCGACACCGTTCACGGCGCAGATGACGGGTATGGCAATCGTGTTCAGGCGGCGGATCAGCGGATTGTAGAAGCGCTCGACCGAATCGCCGAGATCGACGGCACTGCCCCCCGGCGCGACGGCGCGGTCGGAAAGGTCCTGCCCCGCGCAGAAGCCGCGCCCCGCGCCCGTCAGCAGCAGCGCCCGCGCGCCTTCCTTCTCGGTGCGGTCGAGCGCCTCGGCGACCTCACCGTGCATCTGCACGGTGAAGCTGTTCAGCCTGTCCGGCCGGTTCAGCGTCAGCGTGGCGACGCCCTCGCTGATGTCGAACATGATCGTTTCGAAAGACACGAGAAGCCTCCCCATCCGCAATCGTAAATGATAGAATGAACGGTCGAACTATTATTGGCAAGCGCGAAATCGTCAGCTATCTGCGTCACCATGCCTGAATCAGATACACCGAAACCGGCCGACTCCGCATCATCCCTCGACGACGATACGGCGCTCCGCATCGCGCGTGCAATGGCGTCGAAGGAAGGCACGACGCCTGCGCTGGGGCTGGAGATCGAAGCGGCCGGCGAAGGCTATGCGCGCGTCGCCATGCGGCTATCGCCCGCCACGCTCAACGGCTTCGGCATGGCGCATGGCGGCATGGTGTTCCTGCTTGCCGACACGGCCTTCGCCTACGCGTGCAATTCGCGCAACGTGCAGACGGTTGCGCAGCACGCCAGCATCAGCTTCATCGATGCCGGGCGCGCGGGCGAACGAATCGTCGCCGAGGCGCAGGAGCGTGCCGTGAAGGGCCGCACAGGGGTTTATGCCGTCAGCGTCTTCGGCGAAGACGGCCGCATCATCGCTGAATTCCAGGGGCTGAGCCGCACCATCGGCGGCCCCGTGATCGAAGAGGAACAGGAATGACCGACGCTTTCATCTGCGACGCCGCGCGCACGGCCATCGGACGCTACGGCGGATCGCTCGCCGAGGTTCGGCCGGACGATCTCGCCGCGGTGCCGCTGCGGGCGCTCGCCGCGCGCAACCCCGGCATCGATTGGGGCGCGCTCGATGACGTCATCATGGGCTGCGCCAACCAGGCGGGCGAGGACAACCGCAACGTCGCGCGCATGGCCGCGCTGCTCGCCGGGCTCGGCGAGACGGCGCCGGGCACGACGCTGAATCGCCTGTGCGGCTCCGGCCTCGACGCGGTGGCGATGGCCGCGCGCGCGATTCGCAGCGGAGACGCCGATTTCATCGTGGCAGGCGGCGTTGAAAGCATGACACGCGCGCCGTTCGTGATGCCGAAGGCCGACAGCGCGTTTTCGCGCAGCAATGCCGTTTACGACACCACGATCGGCTGGCGCTTCGTGAACCCGGCGATGAAAGCGGGCTTCGGTGTCGATTCGATGCCGGAGACGGCGGAGAATGTCGCTGACGACTTCGGCATCTCGCGCGAGGACCAGGACCGGTTCGCGGTCGAAAGTCAGCGCCGCGCCTCCGCCGCGCAGGCCAGCGGACGCTTCGCGCAGGAAATCGTGCCGGTCACGATCGCGCGCAAGAAGGGCGACCCGGTAGTCGTGGACCGCGACGAGCATCCGCGTGAAACGACGATGGAGACGCTGGCGAAGCTGCGCCCGATCGTCCGCCCGGACGGCACCGTCACCGCGGGCAATGCGAGCGGCGTCAACGACGGCGCCGCCGCGCTGCTGATCGCGAGTGAGGCCGCCGCGGCCAAGCACGGCCTTAAGCCTATCGCGCGCATCGTCGGCGGTGCCGTCGCGGGTGTCCCGCCCCGCATCATGGGCATCGGCCCCGCCCCCGCCACCAAGAAGCTGCTCGCGCGCACCGGCGTTTCGATCGGCGACATCGACGTCGTCGAATTGAACGAAGCCTTCGCCGCGCAGGGCCTTGCCGTGCTCCGGCAACTCGGGCTTCCCGACAGCGCCGAGCATGTGAACCCGAACGGCGGCGCCATCGCACTCGGCCACCCGCTCGGCATGTCGGGCGCGCGGCTCGCGATGACCGCGGCGATCGAGCTCAGGAATCGCGGCGGGCGTTATGGTCTTGCAACGATGTGCATCGGCGTGGGGCAAGGCATTGCCCTGCTGATCGAGCGCGTTTGACGGACCACAAATAATAATTGATCGATCGGTCGATTTATTATAGGACTCGCAGGGAGGAAGGAGCGCCCCAGTGTATACCACTGAACTTCAGAAGGTTGATCCGCAGCAGGCCCCGACGCGGGAGCCGCAGGAACTCATTGATGCATTCGAGGCGCGGGTCGCCGACGATGCCTTCATCGAACCCAAGGACTGGATGCCTGAGGCGTACCGCCGCACGCTGATCCGCCAGATTTCGCAGCACGCGCACAGCGAGATCGTGGGAATGCTCCCCGAGGGCAACTGGATCACGCGCGCGCCGTCGCTGAAGCGCAAGGCGATCCTGCTCGCGAAGGTGCAGGACGAGGGCGGCCACGGCCTCTACCTCTATTCCGCCGCCGAGACGCTGGGCGCCTCGCGCGAGGAGATGATCGACGCGCTGCACAGCGGCAAGGCGAAATACTCGACGATCTTCAACTACCCCACCCTGACCTGGGCCGACATCGGCGCCATCGGCTGGCTGGTGGACGGCGCCGCGATCATGAACCAGGTGCCGCTGCAGCGCACCTCTTATGGCCCCTACGCCCGCGCAATGGTCCGCGTCTGCAAGGAAGAGAGCTTCCATCAGCGCCAGGGGTATGACGCCCTCCTCGTGATGGCGAATGGCACCGACGAGCAGAAGGCGATGGTGCAGGACGCGATCGACCGCTGGTGGTGGCCCGCGATCATGATGTTCGGCCCTTCCGACGACAATTCGCCGAACTCGGCGCAGTCGATCCGCTGGCGCATCAAGCGCGAGACGAACGACGAGCTGCGCCAGAAGTTCATCGACGCCACCGTGCCGCAGGTGTTGCTGCTCGGCATGAAGGTGCCGGACGCCGATCTCAAGTGGAACGAGGAGCGCGGCCACTACGATTACGGTGCGATCGACTGGGAGGAATTCTACGCCGTCGTGCGCGGCGAGGGCCCGACCGCGAAGGAACGCATGGAAGCCCGCCGCAAGGCATGGGACGACGGTGCCTGGGTGCGCGAAGCCGCGGATGCCCATGAAGCCCGGCGCCGCATCAAGGCTGCAGCCTGAAGGAAAGACGAAACATGAAGACCGATTGGCCTCTCTGGGAAGTGTTTGTGCGCGCACGCGGCGGGCTTTCGCACCGCCACGCCGGCTCGGTGCACGCGCCCGACGCGACGATCGCGCTCCGCCACGCGCGGGATACCTACACGCGCCGCATGGAAGGCGTCAGCCTGTGGGTGGTGCGCTCGTCGGACATCGCCGCGTCTGACCCCGAACAGGCCGGGCCGATGTTCGAACCGGCGGAGACGAAGATTTATCGTCATCCGACGTTTTACGAGCTCCCCGACGCCGTGAAGCACATGTGATGGAAAACGTGCTTTTCACATACGCGCTGCGTCTCGGCGACGACAGCCTCGTGCTCGGGCAGCGGCTTTCCGAATGGTGCGGCCATGCGCCGACCATCGAGGTCGACCTCTCGCTCGCCAACGTCGCGCTCGATCTCGTCGGGCAGGCGCAGCTGTTCCTCGGTTACGCCGGCGAAGTCGAGGGCAAGGGCCGCGATGCGGATCGCCTCGCCTTCCACCGCGACGTGCTGGCATGGACCAACTGCCTGATGGTCGAGCAGCCGAACGGCGACTTCGGACGCACCATCGCGCGGCAGTTCCTGTTCTCGACGTGGCAGAAGGCACTGTTCGACAAGCTCGCGCTTTCGAAGGACGCACGCCTCGCCGAAATCGCCGCCAAGGCCGTGAAGGAGGTCGCCTATCACGCCGATCTCGCGGCGGAGTGGGTGATCCGTCTCGGCGACGGCACCGAAGAGAGCCGGACGCGCATGATCGACGGGCTCGACTGGCACTGGCGCTTCGTCGATGAGCTGTTTCAGACCGATGCCGTGACCGACGCGCTCGTCGCGGAAGGCGTCGCAGTCGACCCGGCGTCGCTGCGTCCGGTGTTCGAAGCCCGCGTCGCGGCGGTGCTCGCCGAGGCGGGCCTGCCTGAAATGAAGCTGCCGCGTCCCATCGTCGGCGGCCGCAAGGGCCATCATTCGGAACATCTCGGGCACATGCTCGCGGTGATGCAGCATATCCCGCGCACCTACCCGGAAGCCGTCTGGTGAACGACGCACGCGCCATCATGGCCGTGCTTGCCTCCGTGCCCGATCCCGAGATTCCGGCGGTCTCGCTCGTCGATCTCGGCATCGTGCGCGATGTGCTCACCGATGCCGAGCCGGCGCGTGTGCTGATCACGCCGACATACACGGGCTGCCCGGCGACCGCTTACATCCAGCTCGCCGTGCGCGAGGCGCTGGACGCGGCGGGGATGCAGGATGTCGCCATCGAAACCCGGCTTTCGCCGCCGTGGACGACGGCGTGGATTACCGAAGACGGCCGCGAGAAACTGCGCGCCTACGGGATCGATCCACCGCCTGCGAGCACCGCGCTCAATAGCCACCCGGCCACCTGCCCCCGCTGCGGATCGAAACAGACGCACGAGGTCAGTCGGTTCGGCTCCACCCCCTGCAAGGCGCTCTGGCAGTGCGACAGCTGCCGGGAACCCTTCGACCGTTTCAAATGCCATTGAGGCCCTGAATGTCCACACATTTCCACACGCTGAAAATCGCCGAAGTCCGCCGCGAAACGCCGAGCGCCGTCTCGATCCTGTTCGACGTGCCCGAGGCCGAGCGCGACGCGTTCGCATTCCGCGCCGGCCAGCACATCACGCTGCGCGCGGACATCAACGGCGAGGATCTGCGCCGCAACTATTCGCTCTGCGTCGCCCCGCACGAGGGCCAGCTTCGCGTCGCGATCAAGGCGATTTCCGACGGGCGTTTTTCGCGCTGGGCGAACACCGCGCTCGCGGCGGGCGACACGATCGAGGTGATGCCGCCGCACGGCAGTTTCTCGTGGGATTTCGATGCGAACGCTCAGAAGCACTACGTCGGCTTCGCGGGCGGATCGGGTATCACGCCCGTGCTCTCGCTCCTCAAGACCACGCTTCTCGAAGAACCGAAGAGCCGCTTCACCTTGTTCTACGGCAACCGTGCCAGCAACGAGATCATGTTCCTCGAGGAAATCGCCGCGCTCAAGGACCGCTTCCTCGACCGTCTCGAGGCCTACCACTTCCTTGAAGACGAAGACGACGAGGACATCGCGCTTTTCAACGGACGCCTCGATTCGGCAAAGCTCACCGAACTCCTCGGCGGCCTCATCGATGCCGATGACGTCGATGCCGCCTTCATCTGCGGCCCCGGGCCGATGATGGACGCCGTGGAAACCGCGCTCACCGCCGCGGGCGTTCCCGCCGACCGCATCAAGGTGGAACGCTTCACGATCGACCGCCCGACCGCCGAGCAGGCCGCCGTCGAGCGCGAGCTTGAGCGCGAAGCCGAAGGCCGCAAGGTCGAGGTGACGCTGGAAGGCCGCCGCCGCCGCATCACCTTCGACAGCGCGCAGGGCAGCATCCTGGAAAACGCCCGCGCCGCCGGCCTGCCGACGCCCTACGCCTGCAAGGCGGGCGTCTGCGCGACCTGCCGCGCAAAGCTGATCGACGGCAAGGTCCACATGAAGGCGAACTACGGCCTCTCACCCGAAGAGGTCGCGCAGGGCTACATCCTCACCTGCCAGGCCGTGCCGCTGACCGACAACGTGGCGGTCGACTACGACGCGTGAATGAAAGCCCCTCCCCTGAAGAGGCGATCATGTCGTTTGCAAACCCATTGTGCGATGGCCGTTTTCGACCGCATTGCGGACGTCGACCGAACTAAGCCTGCGGCGGAATAACGGTTGGCAACTGTACTGCGCGCTTGCCTCTCCGACTGCGCAGCCTGTACCTGCTTTGGTATTCGCGCCGTTGCTTTGCGACTTCGTACAAAACTATTCCCGAGCTTGTCCCGAGATTGAGGCTCTCGATCATACCGAACATCGGGATACTGACGCACATCTCGCTTCTTTCGACGGCACGATCGCTGATACCCACCGCTTCGCTACCGAACCAGACGGCGAGCTTGTAATGAACGGTGTAATCACCTTCATGCAGGAAAATGCTGGTCTTGCCTTTCACATGCGGGGACGTGACAATCGACTTGAAGCTCTTTTTTTCAAGGTAGTCAAAGCATTCGTCGGTGCTGTCGAAGCGTTTTACGAATGTCCATTTCACTGCGGATACAGAAGTTTTCGCAACCGATTTTTGATCGCGCAAATCCTGCCAGTCATCAGGCAGGGATCGGCGAGGATCAACGACATAGACCTTCTCGACACCCAGAGCATTCACATTTCGGATCACCGTTCCGATGTTCTTCACATCGGTCGGATTCTCCAGCACGGCGATCAGGTTCTTACAGCGAAACGGTTTGATTTCGTCGGCGCGCTTGCGGACGGATTTCTTGGATTCGGATTTTTCTTCCATGGTTGCTTTGGGCCATTCTCGTGCGACGAATGCCTGCTTTTCTAAGCTGACGTACTCGACAGTGCCAAATCGTTTTCGTGAAGCGAGGGGTGTCAGCCTTCCTCTCCCAAGCCGCCGACCGGCGCCTGGGTTTGCAAACCCCATAATCGCCCCTGAAGAGGAGGGGAGATTTTACGCCGCCGCCTCGTCGAGGCAGTTCACGTAGCGGGCGCGGAGCGTTTTCTTGTCGATCTTCCCCGTCGCTGTCAGCGGCACGGTGTCGAAGACGATACGATCAGGCATCCACCATTTCGCGATGGCGGGCGCGAGGTGCGCGCGCATCGCTTCCTCGGTCACATCGGCATCCTCGTAGAGATCGAGGACGAGGACGGGGCGCTCTTCCCATTTGGGGTGATGCACGCCGATGACCGCCGCGACCTTTACGCCCGGAAAGCCGACGGCGATATTCTCGATGTCGATCGAGCTGATCCACTCGCCGCCCGACTTGATCACGTCCTTCGCGCGGTCGGTGATGCGCATGAAGCCGTAGTCGTCGATCGTCGCGATGTCGCCTGTGTCGAACCAGCCGTCTTCGTCGAGCGCGTCGGCATCCGCGCGGTAGTAGCGGGCGATCGTCCACGGGCCGCGCACCTTGAGCGCGCCCGAGGTCTCGCCGTCGTGCGGGAGGACGCGGTTCTCCTCGTCGGTGATGCGCAGCTCGACGCCGAACTGCATCCGGCCCTGCCGGGTCCAGATGATGTCGTCGACATGATCCGCGCCGCCTTCTGCAAGCGCGGGCGTCGGCGTCGCGACGACGCCGAGCGGATTGAGTTCGGTCATGCCCCAGAGCTGCAGCACCTTGACGCCGTAGGTGCGCGAATAGGCCTCCGCCATCGCGCGCGGCACGGCGGAGCCACCGATCACCAGACGCTGCAGCTTGCCGGCATTGCCGCCGATGCGCTGGAGATAATCGAGGTACATCGTCCAGATCGTCGGCACGCCGCCCGAGAAGGTGACGCCTTCATCGAGGACGAGTTCATGCAGGCTCGCCGGGTCCATGCGGTCGCAGGGCAGCGCGAACGCGCAGCCATTGAGCGCGCCCGCGAAAGGCAGCCCCCAGCCGGTCGCGTGGTAGAAGCTGCTGCACGGCATGATGCAATCGAACACATCGAGCCCGAACGCCGAGGGCAAACTCGCCGCCATCGCGTGAAGTACGGTCGAGCGGTGGCTGTAGACGACGCCCTTGGGGTGCCCCGTGGTGCCCGAGGTGTAGCAGAGGAACGCCGCCGTATTCTCGTCGAGGCGCGGCCAGTCGATCGCATCGGGCTGATCGGCGATCAGCGTTTCCCACGATTCCGCACCAACGCTGCCGGGGACCGTGTGCGCCGCATCGCTCAACATCACGAAGCGTGTGAGCTGCGGCAGCATCGGTGCAAGACGTTCGACGAGATCGGCGAAGCTGCGCTCGTAGAACAGGATCGAACTGCCCGCATGTTCGATCGTGTAGGCGATCTGCTCGTCGGTGAGGCGCGGGTTCGCCGTGTGCAGCACCGCGCCGATGCCGGGCGCGGCGAACATCAGCTCCATATGGCGATGCGTGTTCCAGCCGAGCGAGCTGATCCGGTCGCCGGGCGCCACGCCCATGCTGCGCAGCAAATGCGCGCCGCGCGCCGTGCGCGCAGCGAGACCGGCATAATCGTAGCGCCACAGCGGTTCATCGACCAGTCGTGACACGATCGGCCGCTTGCCGTGCGCGGCGGCGGCGTGGCTGAGCAGCCCGCTGATGAGCAGCGGGCTCGCCTGCATCAACCCCAGCATTGTTCCCCTTACCAGTCAGCCGGCTTTTCGATGTGATCGGCAGCACCCTGCGCCGCAGCAAGACCGTACATGAATTTCGCGTCGACAACAGCGGCGATGCTGCCATCGGCATTGTAGCCCATCAGCGGCCCGTTCACGACCGCGAACATGACCATGCCGTCGTCGTCGGTATTCGGGATGTGGTTGATGCCGCCCATCTCGCGGACGTAATCGCCGGCCCGGCCGCGATCGTCGCCATAGCCGAAACCGCCTTCGAGAAGGATGCCCTCGACCGAACCGACGTGGCCGTGAACGGGCGCGGTGTTGTTCGGCCCGACCTTCAAGAGCATCGTGAAGCCGCCGGTGAAGGGGTTGATGTTGAGCAGCTTGAACCATGTCTCCGGCATCACCCAGTCATGCCAGGGCAGGTCCTTCAAATTGTAGAACGCCGGCGTGTGGCGCTTCGTCTCTTCGATGTCGGGCGCATCCTCGCGCGTCAGCAGGACCATGATCAAACCTCCCTCATTTTGAACAATGCACATTATTGTGGCCCGAAGCGCCGGGCTGCGGAATGGCGGGAAACACCTAGGTGCTTAGGTATTTCCCGCTATTGGAATGACCGGCCGCCCCTCTAGCCTTTCGTGCAGCATCACGAGGTCTGCGCGCAGGCCGTTGGGGAGAGGTTCAAACATCATGCGCCTTCAGGGCAAAGTCGCCATCGTGACCGGGGCGGCGTCCGGCATCGGGCGCGCGACCGCCGTCGCCTTCGCACGCGAAGGCGCGCGGGTCGGCGTCACCGACATCAATCTCGCGGGCGCCGAGGCGACCGCTGCCGCAATCGGCGAAGCCGCGCTCGCGCTGCGGCTCGATGTGACGGACGAAGCGGCGTGGGCAGAGGCGACCGCCACCACGATCAAGCGCTTCGACAAGCTCGACAGCCTCGCGAACGTGGCGGGCATCGGTTTCCCGGGCACGATCATGGACCTGACGATCGACCACTGGAACAAGATGATCGCGGTGAACCTGACCGGCGTGATGCTCGGCTGCCAGGCCGCGATCCGGGCGATCTCGGAGACGGGCGGTTCCGGCGCGATCGTCAATGTCTCGTCGCTCGCGGGGCTGGTCGGGATTTCGGACGTCGCGGGGTACTGCGCTTCGAAGGGCGGAGTGACCACGCTCTCGAAATCGGTCGCGCTTTACTGCGCGGAACGAAGGCTGCCGATACGGTGCGTGTCGGTGCATCCGACATATGTGGACAGCGAGATGCTGGACCCGGTCGCCGACGCGATCGGAAACCGCGAGGCAATGGTGGCCGCGATGGCGAGCCTTGTGCCGATGGGCCGGATCGCGAAACCCGAGGACATCGCGAACGCCATTCTCTTCGCGGTTTCCGACGAAGCCGCCATGCTGAGCGGGTCGCCGCTGATCATCGACGGGGCGCAACTCGCCGGCCCCTCCAGCGCGCATACGAAAGGCTGAACATCATGGGACGTGTTTCAACCAAGGTCATCATCGTCACCGGCGCGGCGGCGGGCCTCGGCGCGGCGATCGCGAAGCGGCTGACGGAAGAAGGCGCCACCGTGATCCGCACCGACATCGCGGCCGGAGAGGGCATCATCCGGCAGGACGTCGCCGACGAGGCCGGCTGGAAGGCGCTGATCGCCGAGACGATGGCGAAGCACGGCCGCATCGACGGGCTCGTCAACAACGCGGGCATCTCGTCAAGCAAAAGCCCGATGGACCCGGAAGGCGCCGAGCTTGAAGACTGGCGCCGCATCAACACGGTGAACGTGGAAAGCGTGTTCCTGGGGTGCAAATACGCGATGCCCGCCATCGCGAAGGGCGGCGGCGGCGCGATTGTCAACATGTCGTCGATCGGTGCGCTCGTCCCCACGCCGTTCATCGCGGCCTACGGCGCATCGAAGGCGGCGGTGGCGCAGTTCACGCGCTCGCTCGCGCTGCACTGCTGCGAAAAGAACTACGCGATCCGCTGCAACAGCGTTCACCCGGGCCAGGTGCGAACGCCGATGCACGACGTGCTGATCGCGCGCACCGCCGCCGAGCACGGCATCAGCGCGGAGGATGCCGCGCAGGCCTTTCTCACCAAGGTGCCGATGAAGACGTGGCAGGAGGCCGTGGATATCGCGAACGCGGTGCTGTTCCTGGTGTCCGACGAGGCGCGCTTCATCACCGGCACCGCCGTCATCGTCGACGGCGGCATGAGCCTGACCAATTAGGAGAACCGCCGTGAGAACTCTCGACTTCGGCCAGCCGATGGGCGGCATCATGCAGATCGCCTACATCGTGCCCGACATCACCGCCGCGATGAAACACTACATGCCGCGCCTCAACTGCGGCCCGTGGTTCGTGATCGAACACTTCCCGCTGCTCGACGCGCAGTATCGCGGCGCGCCCACCGAACTCGACATCACGCTTGCAATCGGCTTCTCGGGTTCGATGAGCTTCGAGCTCATTCAGCAGAACAATTGGGAGACGCCTTCGGTCTACACCGAGGTGCAGCAGAAGCGCGGCTGGGGCTTTCACCACTTCGCGGTCTCGTGCGCGGATTTCGACGCGGACGTTGCGAAATACAAGGCGCTCGGCCACGAGATGGCGCTGTACGGCGTCGCGGGCGTCGGCGCGCGCGCGGCCTATATGGATACGTCCGACGTGCTGCCGGGCATGATCGAACTCATCGAGATGACCGACCAGACCGAAGCGTTTTTCACGATGATGAAGACGGCGTCGGAGAATTGGGACGGCAGCGACCCGATCCGCGTGTTGCAGCCCCCGGCCGAGTGAGTGCAGAAGTAGACCCATGACAGACAAGGTTGGCCTCGACGCGATAGAGCACGCGTCGCGAGACGAGCTATCGGCGCTGCAGCTTGAGCGCCTGCGCGCGAGCCTTGCCCATGCGTATGCCGGGAACCCGGCGTACCGGGCGAAGTTCGACGCGGCGGGTGTGCACCCGGACGACCTGAAGTCGCTCGGCGACCTCGCGAAGTTCCCGTTCACGACGAAGGCGGATTTGCGCGACGCCTACCCGTTCGGCTTCTTCGCGGTGCCGCAGGAAAAGCTCTCGCGCATCCACGCCTCGTCGGGAACGACGGGCAAGGCCACGGTCGTGGGCTACACGAAGGCCGATATCGCGACTTGGTCGGGCCTCGTCGCGCGCTCGATCCACGCGGCGGGCGGGCGCCCGGGCATGAAGGTGCACGTCGCTTACGGCTACGGCCTCTTCACCGGCGGGCTTGGCGCGCACTACGGCGCGGAGGCGCTCGGCTGCACGGTGATCCCGATGTCGGGCGGGCAGACCGAGAAGCAGGTGCAGCTGATCACCGACTTCGCGCCCGAGATCATCATGGTGACGCCGAGCTATATGCTGGCGATCCTCGACGAGTTCCGGCGGCAGGGCATCGACCCGGCGGCGTGTTCGCTGAAGACAGGCATCTTCGGCGCCGAGCCGTGGACCGAGGCGATGCGCTCTGAAATCGAGCGGTCCTTCGCGATCGACGCGGTGGACATCTACGGCCTCTCCGAGGTGATGGGGCCGGGGGTGGCACAGGAGTGCGTGGAAACGAAGGACGGCCTCACGATCTGGGAGGATCACTTCTACCCCGAGGTGATCGACCCCGAGACGGGCGACGTGCTTCCCGATGGCGAAGAGGGCGAGCTTGTGTTCACCTCGCTCACCAAGGAGGCGATGCCGATCGTGCGCTACCGCACGCGCGACCTCACCCGGCTTCTCCCCGGCACGGCGCGATCCATGCGCCGCATGGCGAAGATCACGGGCCGCAGCGACGACATGATGATCATCCGGGGCGTGAACGTGTTCCCGAGCCAGATCGAGGAGCACATCCTGTCCGTCCCCGCACTCGCGCCGCACTTCATGATCGAGCTGACCCGCCCGGACCGGATGGACATGGTGCGGCTCTCGGTCGAGGCGCGCGAGGACACCGACGCGGCAACCCACGCCGAACACGCCTACACGCTCGCCCACCGCATCAAGACCATGGTCGGCATCAGCGTGAAGATCGACATCACACCCGCAGGATCGCTGCCACGATCCCAGGGCAAGGCAGCGCGGGTGGTGGATAAACGGCCGCGGGTGTGACCCGCACAGCGACCGCTATGGGTTAGAAAAATGCCACCCGAAGTTATTTTTTGACAGATATAAATCGAGCGGCGGTTTCTGCTTCGATGCGTGCCATTTCTCTACCCCAATCGGTAGAGGTCTCAAACCAGCGTTCTAGATCATCAGCCTTCTCAATCATAATGACTTTCTTGGCAGGGTCGAGCGGAACGCGGTGCGAGACCCTTTTTCCGAAGAGATCGGCTAGTAAAGCATTTTGAAGTTCAACCAAAAAATCTTCTGTATACATTCCAGTATCTTCAATGGATCCTATTAATTTGTCACAGAGTATCCTTATTACCGAGTAATGTTCTGCCGTTGGTGGCCTGTAAGGAAAAATACTTCCGTCAGGAAGCTGAGTCGGGATAGACCTCATTACATATACTGGAAAATCCGAGTGCATAAACTTTGCGGTTTCATGCAGTGTTACGTTCATTGCAGTACGGAATATCAGTATCCGTGGGTCAATAACTCTTCTATTTTCTACTAAAAAAATGAATTTCAAAACCGCATCGGAAAATTGAGCGTACTTTTCTAGAAGCGCAGGATAGCGGGCTTCTGGTAACTCATAGGGCTGGCCGCTCGAGTACGACCGGACAGCCAATTCTAACTGAAGAACCATCTTGCGAAGAGTATGAGTGAGCTCAATTGAGGTATCCGCCACTTCTCGACATACCAGAACGGCGTCCTCATACATTGCCGCCTTAAGTCGGCGCCGTTCATTCTCCTCAACGGCGTTGCGAGATTGCGTTCCTTGCGACCGCATCTGGAGAATAAGGCCGCCAAACCCAATAATCCCGACGCCAATGGTCGAAATCGCTCCAATGATTGCAGCCTTCGTCTCAGCTCCAAATCCACTCCAAAGCAAATACAAATTATTCATATCCGCCCCACCTCCGTATGATGGCACTGAAAGAATTTCGGCTCTTCGTAGAAGATTTAGAGCTCGCAAATGTTGATATACAGGGCGAATAGGCATCCATAGTACGAATATCAGTAACGACACGAAGCCAGAGCATCTGGTCATATGGCGCAGGGTGGTATCCATAACCGCCGTCGTATGGATACCGGCCTTCGCCGGTATGAGGGCTTGGAGAGCCCGCAATTCCCCAGACGAACCCGTTGCGGGCACCGCGCGCACCGCCTAGACACGAACGCTCTGTTATTCCGAACGAAAGGGGCGCGGGTGGCCCGGACACAGGCGGCGGATTATGACGAGCGGCGGATGGCCGTGCTCGACAAGGCTGCCGAGCTTTATGCGCATTCGGGGTTTCACGGCTGCTCGATCGCCGACCTTGCCGCCGCGTGCGGCATGTCGAAGTCGCTGCTGTATCACTATTTCGCGTCCAAAGAGGACATCCTGTTCGAGATCATGGACGGGCACATCGGTGCGCTTGCCGAGGTGGCGGACGCGTATCGGGGCGAGGCTGATCCGGTCGCCCGGTTCGGCAAGCTGACGCACGGCTTCCTTGAGCTTTATGCCGACGCTTCGGCGCGGCACCGCGTGCTGGTGAACGATCTCGACAAGCTGCCCGAAGAGCGGCGGCGGCATATCGTGGATACCGAGCGGATGCTGGTCGACCTTGTCGCGCACACGATCGGCGAGATCGCGCCCGCGCTTTCGAAGCAGGACGCCCGCGTGCGCGCCATGCTCTATTTCGGCATGATCAACTGGTCGCACACGTGGTTCCGCCCCACGGGCCGCTTCACTGTGGAGGCGCTGGCCGGGACGGTGATCGACCAGATGCTGGACGGGCTTCGGTGACGACGCGCTGATCTACATGAGCATCGTGCGTCCCTCGACTTCGCTCGGGATGATACACGTATTTACAAGGTGCAAAGGCCCTTCATCCCGAGCGAAGTCGAGGGACGCACACCGCCCGGGTCGCACATGCCCCGGTTGTCATCAGAGCTGATGACAGACGCTTGCCTCCGCTTCCGCTAAACTCCTCCTCAAGGTCCGCGAATGCGGCATGACATTTGAGGAGGTTTACCCGTGGCAAAACCATTCGCATCGTCGGCGGACACCGCCGAGAAGACGGAGACGCTGGAGATTCTGGCGGACGGCGTTTACGCGCTGACCGCCGAGGGCGACCCGAATGTGGGCGCGTTCGAAGGCGAGGGTTTCGTTGTCGCCATCGAGGCACGGGCGACGCCGGTCGCCGCGCGCGACTGGTTGGCGAAGCTGCGCGAGCACACCGACAAACCGGTGAAATACCTCATCCTGACGCACTATCACGCCGTGCGCGTTCTGGGCGCGAGCGCCTTCGAGGCGGAGCACATCATCGCGAGCGAAATGACGCGGAAGCTGATCGAGGAACGCGGCATGGAGGACTGGGCGAGCGAGTTCGGCCGGATGCCGCGCCTGTTCAAGGAGCCGGATTCGGTGCCGGGGCTCACCTGGCCGACGCAGACCTTCACCGATACGTTCAGCATCGAGCTTGGCGGAAATCGCGGCAAGCTCGATCTCGCCTTCTGCGGGCGCGGGCACACGGCGGGCGACATCGTGGTGTGGCACGAGAAATCGAAAACGCTGTTCGCGGGCGATCTCGTGGAGGCGGAAGCCGCGCTCTACACGGGCGATGCCTTCCACATGGACTGGGCGGCGGACACGCTCGACAAGGTGAAGGCGTACCGCGCGGAGAACCTTGTGGGCGGACGCGGGCGCGTGCCGCGGGGCCTCACCGAAACCGATGCCGCGATCGAGCAGACGCGCGAATTCCTGAAGACCATGATCGACAAGGTCGGCACCGTGCACCGCGCGGGCGGCACGCTGAAGCAGGCGTTCGAGGCGACGCACGAGGCGCTGTTCCCGAAATTCGGCCGCTGGCCGATCTTCGAGCACTGCCTGCCCTTCGACGTGCAACGGCTGTGGGACGAATTCGAGGGTATCGACTGGCCGCGCATCTGGACGATGGAGCGCGACCGCGAGGTTTGGGCTGAACTTCAGGACTGACACCATGACGACAGCAATTCCGGTCCACCGCCCCATCGGCGCTTCGCCGGTGGGGACGGATGGCGCACATCTTGAAACATTGATCGTCGGCGCAGGCCCGGTGGGGCTTTCGATGGCGCTCGACCTCGCGCGGCGGGGGCGCAAGGTGACGGTGCTGAGCCGGCTGGACTTCATCGCCGCCGGCTCCAAGGGCATCTGCTATTCGAAGCGCAGCCTCGACATCTGGGACCGGCTCGGCGTCGGGCAGGCGATGGTGGACCGGGGCGTCGTGTGGAACCTCGGCAAGGTATTCTGGGGCGAGAACACCACGCCGATCTATGAATTCGACCTGCTGCCGGTGAAGGACCAGCGGCGGCCGGCATTCATCAACCTGCAGCAGTATCATGTGGAAGCGATCCTGGTGGATGCGCTTGCCGCCTATCCCAACGTCGACATCCGCTGGGGGCACGAGGTGACCGGGCTCGATGTGCGCGCTGACGGCGTCAGCGTCACCGTGGAGACGCCGGACGGGCGCTATACGCTCAACACGGATTGGCTGATCGCGTGCGACGGCAACAAGTCCACCGTGCGTGGGCTGATGGGCCTCGATTTCGAAGGGCGCGTGTTCGAGGACAATTTCCTCATCGCCGACATCAAAATGAAGGGCGAGCACCCGGCCGAGCGCTGGTTCTGGTTCGATCCGCCCTTCAATCCCGGCCAGTCCGCGCTGATGCACAAGCAGCCCGACGACGTGTGGCGGCTCGATTTCCAGCTCGGCTGGAACATCGACCGCGAGGCGGCGATGCGTCCCGAGAATGTCGAGCCGCTGGTGCGCGCAATGCTGGGCGACCAGATCGAGTTCGAGCGCGAGTGGTACAGCGTCTACACCTTCCAGTGCCGCCGGATGCAGCGCTTCGTGCACGGGCGCGTGCTCTTCGCTGGAGACAGCGCACACCTGGTGTCGCCATTCGGCGCGCGCGGCGCGAACGGCGGGCTTGCCGACATCGACAACCTCGGCTGGAAGCTGGAGCGGGTGCTGGAGGGCAAGGCGCCCGAGAGTTTCCTTGAAAGCTACAACCACGAGGCGATCACGACGGCGGACGAGAATATCCTGAACTCGACGCGCTCGACCGATTTCCTGACGCCGAAATCGACTGCGAGCGCGGCCTATCGCGACGCGGTGCTGAGCCTTGCGGGCGAGTATCCGTTCGCACGGCCGTTCGTGAACAGCGGGCGGCTTTCGACGGCGGTGTCCTATCCGGCGAGCCCGCTTTCGACGCCCGACGAGGATGGGGATTGGGACGGTGTCGCGCCGGGATCGCCCGCGCTCGATGCGCCCATCGGAGAGGACTGGCTGCTCGGCAGGCTCGGCGGCGGCTTCCGGCTGATCGCGAACGGCTGGCAGGGCGAGGCGCCCGTGCCGGTGATCGACGTGACGGGCGAGGCGCTGATCGTGGACCGCTATGACCTTGCGCCCGGCAGCGCCTGCCTGATCCGGCCCGACCAGTATGTCACGGCGCGCTGGCGCAAGCCCACGCCGCAGAAGATCAGCGCCGCGATCGCGCGCGCCGAAGGAGCCGCCGCATGAGCCTTGAAACGAAGCCGAACATCGCGCGGCCCGACGACATTTACGAGGCGCTGATCGCCGCGCAGGCGGGCATGAGCGAGGCGGAAAGCCTGCGCTTTTCGGCGCGGCTCATCCTGCTGCTCATCAATCAGATCGGCAATGACGCGCTGGTGAAGGACGCGATCAGAGCGGCTCGGGCTCAGGCTCAGGAAGCGGGATCGGATCGGCGAGCGTAACCGTATCGAGGACACGCGCCGTCTCGTCGCGCACCATCACCATCAGGCGGTGCAGGCGGCATTCCGTTTCGGTGACGCAGTTCTCGCAGGGCTTGTAGTCGAAACGGCTGGCGCAGGGCACGAGCGCGAGCGAACCGCGCGTCAGCCGCACGATATCGCCGTAGCGCACGTCGACCGGCGGCACCGCGAGCCAGTAGCCGCCATCCGGCCCCCGCTTGGTGCCGACGATGCCGAGCCGGGCGAACTCCGACAGGATCACGGTCAGGAACTTTTTCGGGATGTTCTGCGCCTCGGCGATGTCGAAAAGACGGATCGGCCCCTCGCCGTAATGATCGGCAAGGTGCTGGAGCGCGCGAATTGTATACCGCGTCCGTTGAGAAAGCATATTCCTCCTATGACGGCGCAATGCGGCAATGCAAGGGCAGACGAGAATTGACATGCGCTTGCTGCGTGCGTCTTGTTGCCGCCCATGCGTATCCTGTTGATCGAAGACGATGAACGCGTCGCCGCCTATGTGGTGAAGGGCCTCGGCGAAGCGGGCCACATCGCCGAACATATCGCCGACGGGCGCGAGGGGCTCTACCGCGTGGCGGGCGAAGCCTATGACGTTGTCATCCTCGACCGGATGCTGCCCGGCGTCGACGGGCTCACCATCCTGCAGACGATGCGCGCGGCGGGAAACCGCACGCCGGTGATCATCCTCTCCGCGCTCGGCGAGGTGGACGAGCGCGTGCGGGGGCTTCGCGCCGGATCGGACGATTATCTGACGAAGCCGTTCGCGATGTCGGAACTGCTCGCGCGGATCGATGCGCTCGGGCGGCGGCCGGCCGCGGCGCCTTCGAAATCGACGCTTGTCGTCGCCGACCTTGAAATCGATCTTCTCGCGCGCACCGTGGCGCGCGGCGGCAGGCGCATCCCGCTCAGCACGCTCGAGTTCCGCCTGCTCGAATACATGGCGCGGCACGCCGGGCATGTGCTGACCCGCACGATGATCCTGGAAGCCGTGTGGGATTATAATTTCGACCCGCAGACCAACATCGTCGACCAGCATGTGAGCCACCTGCGCCAGAAGATCGACAAGGGCTTCGACGTGCCGCTGATCGAAACCGTGCGCGGCGCGGGTTACAGCCTGCGGCGGCCTTAGCTATGCAGCGCCCGACCTTCCACTTCACGCGCGGCATGACATTCCGCCTCGCGCTCGCCTACAGCGCGTGGTTCGTGGTGTCCTACGCGGCGATGGGGGCGATCGCGTGGCGGATTTTCGTGACCGCGCCGCTTGCCGAGGTGCGGGCGACCGTTCTTGCCGAGGTGCGCACGCTCTCCGCTCTCCACGAAAAGCATGGCGTCGATGCGCTGGTCGATGCGCTCGACGTCCGCCGGGAGAGCCCCTCCAGACGGCGGGCCTTTCATGCCCTCGTCGCGCCCGACGGCGAATGGATCACGGCCAACATGCCCGCGCCGCCGCCGCTCGTCCAAAGCCCGTGGTTCCGCTTCGAGTTCGAAACCTTCGACGGCGGCGTCGCGCGGGAAAACGAGGCCTACACCTATGAGCAGCGCTTCCCCGACGGCACCCGCCTGCTGATCGCGCGCGACACCGAGGATGTCGATGAGCGCGAGGAGCTGATCGGGCAGGCGATCGGCTGGGGTACCGCCGTGGCGCTGGCGCTGGGGCTCATCGGCGGCGTGCTGACGAGCCGTGCGGTCGGCCGCCGCATCGATGCCATCGCGGGAACGGCGGAGCGCGTGATGGCGGGCGACCTCACTGGACGCGTGGCGCTTCGCGGCACTGGCGACGACTTCGATCACCTCGCCGAAACGCTGAACGCGATGCTGGATCGGATCGAGAACCTGATCCAGTCCGTGGCGCGCGTTTCCGACAGTATCGCGCACGAACTCCGCACGCCGCTTGCACGCATCCGCGCGGATCTGGAGGAGCTGGACAGCGCAGACGATGCCGCGACCCGGGAAACGCTGATCGCGCAGGCGAACGAAAGCGCCGCACGCCTGCAATCGACGTTCGATGCGCTGCTGCGCATCGCGCGCATCGAGGCCGGGCGTCACACGCTTGCGGCGGAGAGCGTCAACCTTTCGGCGCTCGTCAGCGACGCCGCCGAACTTTATGCCCCCGCCACCGAGGCCGGTGCGTTGCACCTCGCCACCGACATCGCGCCGGGCATCCGCGTGCGCGGCGACCGCGACCTTCTGTTCCAGGCGGTGACGAACCTGATCGACAACGCCGTGAAATACACGCCGCCGGGCGGCACCGTGCGCGTCGCTCTGGCCCGCGAGACAGCGAGCGCGCGGATCGACGTGACGGACGACGGACCGGGCGTCGACGCCGCCGACCTCCCGCGCATCACCGAGCGCTTCTTTCGCGCGCCCGCGCAGGCCGCCGCCGCCGGACAAGGCCTTGGCCTCGCGCTCGTGGAGGCCGTGGCGCGCTGCCACCATGCCGAGCTTGGCTTCCAGAACAGGAGTCCCGGTCTCGCCGCCACACTGCGGCTGCCCATCGCCAACTGAACACGCGCGGCGCCCGCGCCGCCGCAACATGGACATATCCAAATCTTCGGCCAACGCCGCCGCCATCCCCGTCGCGCAGGGGGTCTCCGTAGCTTTCGGAGATTCTTATGCAGAGTGCCGGCACCCTTCGCCGCGTGGAGACCGACACATGGCGTCCGCTGCGCGCGCCCGATGCCCCGGTTCGCCGCAGCACGGTCGCGGTCCAGGCGGCGATCCTCGTCTATGACCTGCGCGCAAGCGGTGTCGTTCGCAATGCGATCAGGATCGCCAGAGCCGCCGCCGCATCGGGGCTTGCCGCCGAACTGTGGGTGGTGCGCCGCAGCGGCGCCTTCGCCGAGGATGCGGGCGGCCTGCCCGTGCGCGTGATCGCGGAAGGCCCGCCGCGCCTCTCTCGCGCTGCCGACAGTCTCCGGGCGGTGCCGGCGCTCGCCGCGGCGATCCGGCGGCTCCGGCCCGTCGTGCTGTTTTCCTCGGGGAACCACATGCACGCCTTCGCCTGCGCCGCGCACCGCCTGTCCGGCGCTTCCGGGACGCGGCTGGTGGCGCGCGCGAGCAACGCACTCGCCGCAGCGACGCCGCCGAAGCGCGCGGGGCTTGCAGCGGGGCTGATCCGGCGAAGCGCCGCCGCGCTCGAACGCGCGCAGTACGGCATGATGGACCGCGTGATCGCCGTATCGCGCGAGCTGGGAGACGATCTGCAATCGCAGGGCGTTTCGCCCGAGCGGCTGGCCGTGATCCCGAACGGCGTCGATATCGACGCGATCGTGCGGGAGGCGCAGGCGCCCGTCGATCACCCGTGGTTCGCCGCCGGCGCGCCGCCCGTCGTGATCGCCGTGGGTCGGCTGAGCCCGCAAAAGGATTTCGCCACGCTGATCCGCGCCTTCGCTGCCGCAAGGCAAGTGCGCCCGATGCGGCTCGTCATCCTCGGCGATGGCCCCGCCGCGGAACGCACGCGGCTCAAGGTGCTTGCCGAAGCGCTCGGCATCGGCGGCGACCTGTGGCTCGGCGGCTATCAGGCGAACCCGCACGCCTTCGTCGCGCGCGCGGCGCTTTCGGTGCTCTCGTCGCGCTGGGAAGGCGCGAGCAACGTGCTGATTGAAGCGCTTGCCTGCGGCACGCCGGTCGTCGCCACCGCCTGCCCCACCGGTGTGCGCGAGGTGCTGACCGAAGGCTGCGGCACCCTGGTGCCCGTGGGGGACGCCGCCGCGATGGCCCGCGCGATGCTGGCGCGCCTCGCCGGCCCGCGCGGCGAAACCGCGTGCCGGTCGCGCGCTGCCGATTTCAGCCTGCGCGCGATGATGGATGGATACGCCGCGTACCTACACGCGGCCGTTCGGGAGACAGTGCAATGAAGCACGAATATTCGAAGCAGTTCTACACGCGCCGCGCCGATCGCGCCGCCCGCTCCGCGCAGGCGCTGGTGCCGCTTGTCGTCGATCTGATCGGCCCATCGTCGGTGGTCGATATCGGCTGCGGCGACGGCATCTGGCTGAACGGATTCCGCGCCGAGGGCGTGGAGACGGCGATCGGCCTTGACGGTCCATGGGTGCCCGCGAAAAGCCTGCGGATCGCCGAAAGCGACTTCGTGCGCTTCGACCTCGGCAGCGCGCCGACACCATTCCGTCCGCCGCTGCCGCAGGCGCGTTTCGACCTTGCCATGTCGTTCGAGGTCGCCGAGCATCTGGATGAAACGCGCGCCGACGCCTTCGCGGACCTGATGGCTTCGCTTTCGGACACGCTGCTGATTTCCGCCGCCGCGCCGCATCAGGGCGGCACCGGCCATGTCAACGAGCGCTGGCCCGAATACTGGGCGGAAAAATTCCGCGCGCGCGGCTACCGGCCGTTCGACTTCCTGCGCTACGCGCTCTGGACCGACGCGCGCATCGCGCCGTGGTATCGCCAGAACCTGATCGGCTATTTCCGCGGCGAGATTCCCGAGGCCGTACAGCGCTTCGGCGAGGCCTCGCTGCGCGGCCTGCTCGAACGGCCGCTACCGCTCTCCCACCCGGGCGTCCATGCCTACAAGCTCGGCAAGCTGCGCGGCTGGCTGACGCGCCCCATCGCCACGGGCCTTGCCGAATATCGCCGCCGGCGAGGCTGAAGGTTCATTCGTGGCGGAGCGCGTCGATGGGGTTGAGCGACGCCGCGCGGCGCGCGGGGAAATAGCCGAACACCACGCCGATTGCCGCCGAGAAGATGAACGCAAGCACGTTGATCTTCGGATCGAAGATGAAGGGCACCTGCATCAGGGGCGCGATGGCGATCGAGGCGAACAGCGCGATGACGAGGCCGATGAGCCCGCCGAGGCACGAGAGCACCACGGCTTCGACGAGGAACTGCATGAGCACCTCGCGCGCCACCGCACCGATCGCGAGGCGGATGCCGATCTCGCGCGTGCGCTCCGTCACCGACACCAGCATGATGTTCATGATACCGATGCCCCCGACGAGCAGCGAGATCGCGGCGACCGCGCCGACGATCTGCGTGAGAATCGTGGTGGTGCCGGTCAGCGTGTCCGAAATCTGCTTGGTATCGAACACGTTGAAGTTGTCGGGATCGCCCGGCTTGATCTTGCGCCGCTCGCGCATCAGGTCTTCGAGCGAGGCCTGCACGGTCTGCGTATCATAGGCATCGTCCACCGCGACCATGATCTGGCCGATCTCGCGGTCGCCCGTGAACCGCCGCTGCACGAACTTGATCGGCATGACGACGACATCGTCCTGATCCTGACCGAAGCCGCCCTGCCCGCGCGTGCCGAGTACGCCGATCACCTGGCAGGAAACGCCCTTGATGCGGAAGCGCTTGCCGAGCGGGTCGGTCTGCCGGAACAGGTTGTTCTTCAGCGTGTTGCCGATGATGCAGACGGGCTTACCCGCCTGCTCCTCTTCCGGCATGAACAGGCGGCCACTGTTCAGCGGCCACTGCTGCGCCTCGAAATAGGAGGCGGAGGTGCCGTTCACGGTCGTGTTCCAGTTGTTGCCTTCGTAGATCGCGGTGCCCGAACTTTGCGCCATCGGCGCGACCGCACGCACGCCGGTGAGCTGGTTCGCGATCGCGGTGACATCCTCGGGCTTGAAGTCCGGCGGGCGTGGGCCACCGCCGCCGCGGCCGAAGCCCTGACCGGGGCGAAGCTGCAGGATGTTCGCGCCGAGGCTTGCGATCTGCTCGCGCACCGCGGCGGTCGCGCCGTTGCCGAGCGTCGTCATGGTGACGACCGCGGCGACGCCGATGATGATGCCGAGCGTGGTGAGGAACGAGCGCAATTTGTGGCGCATGATGGCGCGGAAGGCGAGCGTGATCGTGGTGCCGAGCATCGGTTACACCCCCGCCTTTCCAGTGTTTTCGACGCGTTCGACGAGGCCGTCGCGGAAATGCACGATGGTGCGCGCGTAGGCGGCCATGTCGGGCTCGTGCGTCACCATCAGCACGGTGATGCCGCTGCGGTTCAAATCGGTGAGCAGCTCCATGATCTCGAACGAGCGCTCCGTGTCGAGGTTGCCGGTCGGTTCATCGGCGAGCAGCACGTCGGGGCTCGTCACGATCGCGCGTGCGATCGCGACACGCTGCTGCTGGCCGCCCGATAGCTCGGCGGGCGTGTGGTCCCACCACGGCTTGAGCCCCACCTTGTCGAGCGCCGCCATGCCGCGTTCGTAGCGTGTCCGCCGGTCCTCGCCGCGGTAAAGCAGCGGCAGCTCGACGTTTTCGAGCGCGGTGGTACGCGACAGCAGGTTGAAGCCCTGGAACACGAAGCCGAAATAGCGGCGGCGGAGCAGCGCGCGCTGATCGCGGTCCAGCGTTTCGACGTGGTGGCCGCGGAACAGATATTCACCGCTCGTCGGCACATCGAGGCAGCCGAGGATGTTCATCGCCGTCGACTTGCCCGATCCCGACGGGCCCATCACCGCGACGAAATCGCCGCGCGTGATATCGAGATCGATGCTTTTCAGCGCCTGAAAGGCGGTCGCGCCTGTGCCGTAGGTTTTGGTGATCCCGCGCAGGCGAATGATCGGATCATCGGCCATTGCCGGCCTTTTCCGCCGAACGCCGGTTGCCCCGCGCAGGCGGCGCTTCCTGCCCGGCGACGAGCTGGCCGACGATGACCTTCATGCCTTCCTTGATATCGCCGCTCAGGATCGCCGTGTTGGCCCCGTCGCTGTCGCCGACGACGACCTCGACCGATTTGGGCTGACCGTCCGCGCCGACGACATGAACGGTCTGCGTGCTGCCCGCGCCGAAGCCCACCGACTTCTGCGCATTGCCGCCGCGGCGCGGGCGCATGACCAGCTGGCTGGTGATGCCGCCGCCCTGCGACGCGCCCGCTTGCGTCGCCGGATTGAAGCGCAGCGCAGCATTCGGCACGAGCAGCACGTTTTCCACGCGGCTCGCGACAATGTCCGCCGTCGCGGTCATGCCGGGGCGGAGCGTTTCGTCGCGGTTGTCAACATTGAGCACCGCCGTATAGGCGACGACGGTGTTGGTGCTGGCACCCGAGGACGAGGACGACGAACCGCTGCTGCTCGAACTCGCGTTCGAACCGACGTTCACGCGGGTCACCTTCGCCGGAAACGTGCGGCCAGGAAACGCATCGACACTGAAATTCGCGCTCTGGCCGTCCTTCACCTGGCCGACGTCCGCCTCGTCGACGGAGACCTCGACCTCCATCTGCCGCAGATCCTCGGCAATGGTGAACAGCACCGGCGCGTTGAACGAGGCGGCGACGGTCTGGCCGGGCTCGATATCGCGCGAGAGCACGACGCCGGTGACCGGCGAGACGATGCGCGCCTTGGAAAGATTGGTTTCCGCCGAAGACAGCTGCGCGCGCGCGACGAGAAGCTGGGCTTCGGCCGAGCGCAGACTCGCGATGGACTGACTGTAACTCGCCCGCGCGCTGTCCAGCTCTGTCTTCGAGGGCACACGGCCGCCCGACAGGCGGGAGACCTCTTCCTGCCGATCGAGCGTCGCTTTCGAAAGCGAGACGCTCGCCTTCGCCTGCGCGATGCCGGCTTCGGCGGACGCGACCTGCGCGCGCGCCTGCGCCACCGCGTCCTGAAGCCGCGAGGGATCGAGTTCGGCAAGCTGCTGGCCGCGCGTGACGCGGTCGTTCACGTCGACGAACACCTTGGTGATGAGACCCGACTGTTCGGAACCGACATCGACCTGGTTGATCGGCTTCAGGTTTCCCGTCGCCGCGACGGTGACGGTGAGGTCGCCGCGCTCGACAGGCCGCGTGTCGTATTGCGGCGTGTCGTCGGAGAGGAAGTTGCGGATGACGAGGACAAGAACGACCAGCGCCGCGGCCACGCCCGCGTAGATCGCCCATTTGCGCCACGGCTTTTCCGGCTGTGCGCCCAGAAAGTCATCGAGTGACTGGGTGTTCGTGTCGTTCATTCGGGCTGCCATCCGTCGATCGTGTTCATTGTCTGCCATCCGCCGCCGAGCGCGCTGTAAAGCTGCGCCGCCGCGAACACCTCGTCCGCGTCCGCATCGGCAAGACCCTGCCGCGCCGACAGCAGCGACTGTTCGGCGCTGAGCAGCGTTCGGAAATCGGTGAGACCCGCCTGATACTGGCTGCGCGCCAGAATGGCGCTGTTGTTCGCCGCGTCATACGCGTCGGCGAACTGCACTTGCCGCTCGCGCGCGGCGCGGAGCGCGACGAGCGCGTTCTCCACGTCTTCAAGCGCGCCGAGCACCGAGGCCTTGTAGGCCGCGAACGCGCCTTCCGCCGCCGCTTCCTGCGCGCGGACACGCGAAGCCGTGGCGCCGCCGTCGAAGATGAGCTGGCCGATCGAGGCGAACAGGCCGCCCGTAATGACATCGCCGAGACCGCCAAGCGAGAGCGCGCTGGTGCCCACGTCGCCGCTGATGCGAAGCGACGGGTAAAGCGCGGACTCCGCGACGCCGATGCGCGCCGTGGCGGCCGCGAGCGCGCGCTCCGCCTGCCGCACGTCCGGCCGCTGACGGAGCGTATCGGCCGGGATGCCCACGGTGATCGTATCGGGCGCATCCGGGATCGGCGCGGCGGTTTCAAGTGCGCGCGTCGCCTCGCCGGGCGCATCGCCCGTCAGGACCGCGATGCGGTTGAGCGCGCCTGCGAGGCTCTGTTCGATGGACGGGATCGAGGCGCGGTTCTGCGCAAGCTGGGCGCGCGCCTGTTCCTCGTCGAGCGACGAGACAAGACCCGCCTGCACGCGCCAGCGCGCGATATCGTAGTTGTCCTCGACCGTTTTCAGCGTGTCGCGCGCGATGCGCAGCCGTTCCTGCGCCAGGCGCGCGGTGACATAGTTGCGCACCGTTTCCGCGACGATCGCCGCGCGCACGTTCGCAAGGCTGTAGCCGGCGGATTGAAGATCGGCGCGCGAGGCTTCCACCGAACGGCGGGTGCCGCCGAAGAGGTCGATCTCCCACGACGCATCGGCGCCAAGCGAATAGCTGCTGCTGTCGGACGAGCCTTCGCGGAAATTGCGCCCGCCCCTGCCCGATGCGCTGACCGACGGCAGGAAATCGGCCTGCGCCTGCCGAAGCGATTCGCGCGCCTGCCGCAGCCGCGATGCCGCCTGCGCGATATCGAGGTTGCTTTCGACGGCGCGCGCGACGAGCCCATCGAGCACCGGATCATTGTAGACGCGCCACCATTCGGCAAGCGCGGCATCGCCCTCCGGCGCGGCGCTGCCGTCGCTCCATGCGACGGGCACGCCGAGCGCGGTTGGGACGGGCGCCCGGTAGTCCGGCCCGGCCGCACACGCGGCGAGCGCCAGCCCGGAAAGGAGGGGAAACAGCTTCTTCACGCGCACCTTTTCGATATTCGGCGGCAACGGAGCATCGCCACAGACGCCATACGTGCGGCGTACAGCGTATTCCCTGCAGCCCACATGAATATATTGAAGAAATCTCTGGAAAAGCGGCCGCCCCGTTTCAGGGCCGGTAGTGGCGGAGCATCACGTCGCGGCAATGCTCGGCGAGCGCCTTGCGCGTTTCAAACGCGGAAGGCGCGACCGGCTCGTGGAAATGGAGAACGATACCGGCGCGTTGACGCGCAAGCGCGAGCGCATTGGGCAGCATGTCCTCGTCGCCGATCCACGCGATCGCATCAAGCGCCGCCGGATCGAGCGGCGCACCGCCGGGCGCGGTGTACCGGATCGTGACGGGCTGCACGGCGACAGCCGCATCCGCCGCCGCAAAGAGGCTGCTGCGGAACGGCAGCAGCCCGCGCCCGTCGGACGTCGTGCCTTCCGGGAACATGAGCACGCGCCGCCCGGCGAGCAGACGCTCGCGGATCGCCTCCATCTGGCTTCCGGCCTGTGATCGCCGCTCGCGCTCGACGAAGATCGTGCCCGTGCGCCCCGCGAGCGCACCGATGCCGGGATAGGCGGCGACATCCGCCTTCGCTACGAAATCCGTATCCACCACCGCCGCGACGCTGATGATATCCGCCCAGCTGATGTGATTGGCGACAAACATGGTGCCCGCCGCGCCCGGGGTTCCGAGGACCTTTGGGCGAAGGCCGAAGCCCGCTGCGATCATGCGGTGGAAGCGCCGTTCGAGCGCCTTGGCGGGGAGGCTCGCGGGCGGCATCAGGAGCCAGGGCGGAACCAGCAGGGCGGCACTTGCAAGACCGAGCGCGGCGCGCGAGCGCCCGAAGAAACGGTGGCTCATATCATCCCGGTGTAACGCGCTTCGGCCTCGGCCATGTAGTCGCGGGTGGTCGGCAGCGCATCGCGGCGGCGCGTGAGCTGAATCTGGAAATTGACGTGGCCGTCGTGGCGGAAGGCGCCGCGCGCGGCTGCAAGATAGAAGGTCCACATACGGTAGAAGCGCTCGTCATACAGCGCCACGATCTCCGCCTTGGCGGCCTCGGTGCGGCGCAGCCATTCGTCCAGCGTCTTCGCATAGTGGAGCCGCAGCACCTCGATATCGGTGATCCACAGCATTTCGCGCTCGATGACGGGCACGATTTCCGAAAGCGCGGGCGAATAGCCGCCGGGGAAGATGTATTTCGCGGTGAACGTGTCGGTCGCGCCCGGACCGTCCGCGCGGCCGATCGTGTGGAGCAGCGCTACACCGTCCTCGGCAAGCAATTCGCGCACGCGGCGAAAGAAAGTGCGGTAGTTCGGGATGCCGACATGCTCGAACATGCCGACCGAAACGATCCGGTCGAACGCGCCTTTGACATCCCGGTAGTCGATCAGTTCGAAGCGCACACGGTCCGCGACCCCGGCCTCGGCGGCGCGGCGGCGCGCGACCTTGAGCTGCTCTTCCGACAATGTGATGCCGAGCACGTCCACATCGGCGACGCGGTTGAGGTACAGCGCCATGCCGCCCCAGCCGCAGCCGATGTCGAGCACGGTCTGCCCCGGCTTCAGGGCCAGTTTCGCAGCGATATGCGCCTTCTTGTCGGCCTGTGCCTGTTCGAGCGTCTCGTCCCCCGCGCGGTAGTAAGCGCAGCTGTATTGCCGGTCGGCATCGAGGAAGAGGTCGTAGAGGCGATCCGAAAGGTCGTAGTGGTGCGCAACGTTGCGCTTCGCGGCGCGGCGGTAGTTCAGCTGATAAAGATACGCGCCGATGCTCTGCGCGCGGCGAGTTTCGCTGCGGATCGTATTGTCGTCCGACCAGCGCGCGTTCCATGCGACGAGGTCGAGCAGCTCCGATATTCCACCCGCCGTGAACTGCATCCGCCCGTCCATATAGGCTTCCGCAGCCCCGATCGCGGGATTGAGCGCGATGCGCAGCGGCGTGCGCGCATCGGTGAAATGCAGGGAGACGGGCACCCGTGCCGGGTGCGGCCTGCCGTAACGGCGCACGCGCCGATCCGTGGTCGTGACCGTCAGTTCGCCGTCGCGGACGAGCCGCTTCAGCATGCGATCGAGCAGCAGCATGATCTGACCCTAATCAAGAACTTGGCGCGTGCAAATCCCCGTTGAACGGCTCGCCGGAACGCAGGGACAGAACGCTTCGTCGCAGGCGAGTGGATGCGGTGAAGCGAAGTCGTCAGTGAAAAATCGCGATGGGGGCTACTCTCGTTCAGATTCGCGGACGCTGGATCCGCGCTGCTGCTGCGGCGGCCACGGCGCTTGCGCTGTGCGCCTTTGCTGACGCCTCATCACCCGCTCCGCTCTCCGACGAACTTTCCGCGACGCTCGACGCCGAAGATGCGGTTTTTGCGAGCGAAACCCAGCTTATCGGCGCCGGCCGCGCGAGCTATTATGCCGACAAGTTCGATGGCCGCCGCACCGCCAGCGGCGAAATCTTCGACCAGGACGAACTGACCGCCGCGCACCGTACGCTGCCGATGGGCAGCCTCGTGAAGGTAACCTGTGAAAAGACCGGCCGCAGCGTGACCGTACGCGTCAACGACCGCGGCCCCTTCACCGGCAGCCGCGTGATCGACGTCTCGAAAGCGGCGGCACGCGAACTCGGCATGCTCAACGCCGGGCTCACCGAGGTGACGCTGGAACTGCTCCCCACCGCCTGATTTTTTGCCGACAGGACTGCCCTGCGCCCCTCGACTTCGCTCGGGATGAATGGCCTTTGTACCTTGTAAAAACGTGCATCATCCCGAGCGAAGTCGAGGGACGCACCAGGCTGATGTCAGCGCTCAGGCGAGCGCAGCCTGCTTTTCCGCCGCGATCCGATCGAGCTCCGCGCGGGACAGCTTCTCGCTTTCGCTTTTCAGCTGGCCGCAGGCAGCCATGATGTCGCGCCCGCGCGGCGTGCGCACCGGCGCCGATATGCCCGCCTTGAAGATGATGTCCGAAAAGCGCGCGATGCGGTCGTCGTCGCTGCATTCGTAAGCCACGCCCGGCCACGGGTTGAACGGGATGAGGTTCACCTTCGCGGGCAGCTTGTACTTGCGGATGAGGCGCACGAGTTCGTGCGCATCCTCGTCCGAATCGTTCTTGTCCTTCAGCATCACGTACTCGAACGTGATGCGGCGGGCGTTGTTGGCGCCGGGATACGCGGCGCACGCCTTCAATAGCTCCTCGATGCCGTACTTGCGATTGATCGGCACGATCTCGTCGCGCACCTCCTTCGTCACGGCATGGAGCGAGACGGCGAGGTTGACCCCGATCTCCTGGCCTGCGCGCGCCATCATCGGCACGACACCGCTTGTCGACAGCGTGATGCGGCGGCGGCTGAGCGCGAGGCCCGTTTCGTCCATGACGATGCCGAGGCCCTTGGAAACATTGTCGAAATTATAAAGCGGCTCGCCCATCCCCATCATCACGATGTTGGAGAGCATCCGCGCTTCGCCCGTCAAATCCTCGCCCGGCTGCGGCCATTCGCCGAGCGTGTCGCGCGCGAGCATCACCTGCCCGACGATCTCGCCCGCCGTCAGGTTGCGGACGAGCTTCATCGTGCCGGTGTGGCAGAAACGGCAATTGAGCGTGCAGCCGACCTGGCTCGACACGCAGAGCGTGCCCCGGTCCGCATCCGGAATGAACACCATCTCGTATTCGTTGCCGTCGTCGGTCCTCAGCAGCCATTTGCGCGTGCCGTCGGTCGACACCTGCAGCGTCGTCACCTCCGGGCGGCCGACGACGAAGCGCTCGGCCAGCAGCACGCGCGTGTCCTTCGCGATGTCGGTCATGCCCGAAAAATCGGTGAGGCCGCGGTGGTAGATCCAGTGCCAGACCTGCTTGGCGCGCAGCTTCGCTTGGCTTTGGGGAACGCCCCCAGCGATCAGCGCCGCCGCCATTTCGGCCTTGTTCAGGCCGACGAGATCGACGCGTCCGTCCTCACGCGCAGTGGGTGCGCGCGGCACGGGGACGGGATCGGCCCCGCCGGGAATCGTCATGGCTGCAGTCGGCATGGCGCGCCATGTAAGGCTTTTCGGGCGTTTTGCCTAGAAGCCCTTCGATTTACCGTCGACCGAGCCGTGGCCGACGTGGATCGGCTCCTCGCGGCCGGCTTCGATGCGGAACACCGTGCCTTGCGGCGCATCCTGCGCGAGCGGCACGCATCCAGGCTCGAACGGGGTGCCGCCGACAAGCGCGCCGCGCAGCACGCGGGCGGTGATGCCGTGGCTGATGACGAGCGCGGGGCGTGCGGGGTCGAGGTCCGCGATCCAGCTTGCAAGGCGCTGCGCGATATCGGGATACCATTCGCCGTTCGGCGGCTTCCTCAGGAACACGCGGCGGTCCGGACAAACGATCGGCCCGGATTCCGCGACGATGTCCTGATAGCTGCGGCCTTCCCAGTCGCCGACGTCGATTTCGAGCAGCCGGTCGTCGGCGCGGATATCGAAGAAGTCGCGCTCCAGATGCTCGGCGATGATCGCGGCGGTCTGCATCGTGCGGCCCGATCGCGACGCCCAGAGATCGATGTCGGGCTTCGGGCCGAGGATGTCGCGAAGCGCGCGGCCCATGTCTTCCGCCTGCCGGATGCCGTTTCGGGTGAGCGGCGTGTGCCCCATGTGCCCCTGCATCCGGGCGGCGGCATTGAACACGGTTTCCGCGTGGCGGGCGAGATAGAGCGTGGGTGTCGCGAGGGTCATGGCGCCGCGCTTATGCAAAGAATTTTACAGAAAACCTACTCTTTCCTAAGCGAAGCGCGTGCGCTAGCAGGGCCACATTCTTTGCTGCAGCGCGGGAGGTTCCCCTTGGCGAACAAGCTTTACGACGACGCGGTGAGCGCCCTTGATGGCCTGCTTTTCGACGGAATGACGGTGATGTCCGGCGGCTTCGGGCTGTGCGGCATTCCGGAAAACCTGATCGCGGCGCTCCGCGATTCGGGCACGAAGGGCCTGACGTTCATCTCCAACAACGCCGGCGTCGACGATTTCGGGCTCGGCCTGCTGCTGAAGACACGTCAGGTCGCCAAGATGATCTCGTCCTACGTGGGCGAGAACAAGGAGTTCGAGCGCCAGTATCTTTCCGGTGAGCTGCAGCTTGAATTCAACCCGCAGGGCACGCTTGCCGAGCGCATCCGCGCGGGCGGCGCGGGCATTCCAGGCTTCTACACGAAGACCGGCGTCGGCACGCTCGTTGCAGAGGGCAAGGAACACAAGGAGTTCGGCGGCGAGACGTACATCCTCGAAACCGGGCT
>ERZ1645185.35-NODE-35-length-63614-cov-7.411444_pt1 | contig 63614 bp, 54 predicted proteins | sample MGYA00575351_ERZ1645185 | MGnify/ENA primary metagenome ERZ1645185 (study PRJEB40838, sample SAMN11284767) | freshwater sediment metagenome | isolation source: river sediment | host: Sediment | place: India: Jana village, Kanpur | collected 2015-12-17 ... | reverse complement strand
TCGGGCTCGACCTCTGTCGCCTCCAGATGCGTCAGGATGGCCTTGATGGAGTCGATCGCCAGCAGCACGTCACCAATAACGGCCGGCTGAATGGTCAGCCGGTGAGAGCGCAGGGCATCGAGGACATTCTCGGCGCTGTGCGCCACACCCTCGAGGCGACACAGGCCGATGAAACCGCACGTGCCCTTGATGGTGTGGATCGTCCGGAAGACGCCGTTGAGCAACGACTCATCTTCCGGATGCTGCTCGAGGGCAACGAGATCGTTGTCGAGCTTGGCGAGGTTTTCGGAGCTTTCGGTGAGGAAATCCCGAAGCAGGTCGTCCATTGATGCCTCACGCAAACCGGGCGGCGCGTGTGAAATGCAGGCAGCGGCTTCGCTGGCGTGTGTACTTGTCTCGGCATCGGTATCACATGACTTGAATTTCGGACCAGACCTTAAGTCCTATTCATAAAGCGAAGGTAAAAGTGCTCCGCATGGCAACGACTTCTGCCGGCAATGCGCCCTCAAGTTGTGCCTCGTCATGTCGAGACCATGTAGGTATGAAACTCACCCGACTCATCTACGCGAGTGTCACGCCCTCGGAGATGTCGTACGCGGAGTTGACGGCTATTCTCCGCTCCGCCGAGGCGCACAACACGGCCCGTGGTATCACCGGCATGCTGTGCTACAGCGGTGGCTCCTTTCTGCAGGCGCTGGAAGGCGATCGGGACGAGGTGAATCGTCTCTACAATCGCATCGTGCGCGATCCGCGCCACGAACAGTGCACCATTCTCAGCTACGGCCGCATTGTTTCGCGCCAGTACGACGACTGGAGCATGAAGTTGGTAGGGCTCGACGACCAGACCACGGCCTTCCGGCGCGCCATTGTGTTGCGCCATTCCGGCTCGTCGGTGTTCGCGCCACTGCAGATGAGCGGCGCACAAGCCTCTGCGTTGTTGCAGGCCCTCGCTCACGCCACGCGACAGGCCGCCTGAATACTGGTGCAGCACACGCGCGGCCCGGCACGCCATTGGCTTGCCGGGCCACGTTCGTTCAGGGAATGCGCGGAATGCCGCCTGACGTGAGAAACTCGACCGCGAGCGTACTCATGGCCCGCACGCCAACCGGCAGCGCCTTGTCGTCGGCTTGAAACAGCGGAGAGTGGTTGCTGGCCACGCCGAACAGGTCCACGTTGGCCGGCGTCACCGAGAGATTGAAGAAGAAACCCGGCGCCTTGTCGGCGAAGCGCGAGAAGTCTTCGCCTGCCATACTCCCCGACTTGTTCTCAAACACGCCTGCCTTCGTGCCAACGCGCTTGAGCGTCTGCGAGAACTTCGACACCATGGCTGTATTGTTGATGGTGCTGCCGTAGCCTTGCACCACATCAACCTGCGCGGTTGCCCCATGCGCCTCAGCAATATTCTGCGCGAGCGTCTTCATGCGCTGCGCCACCGTTTCGCGCGCCTTGGGGTCGAACGTGCGAATCGTTCCGATCATCCACACGGAATCGGGAATGATGTTTTCGCGCAATCCGCCGTGAATGGCACCTACGGTGACCACGGCCGGCCCGGTGGTCAGATCAAGCGACCGCGACACGATGGTCTGCAACGCCGACACGATTTCGGCACTGACCACGATCGGGTCTACGGCGGTGGCGGGGAAGGCGCCATGCCCCTGCTTGCCACGCACGATGATCTTCCACGTGTCGGCCGATGCGCTGATCGAACCGCCACGATAGCTCATGGCGCCCAGCGGACCTGGTCCCACATGCAGGCCGAACACTCCGTCGACGCCGTTCATCACGCCGGCGTCGATCATGGGCTGCGCGCCGCCGCGCGGCGGCACTTCTTCGGCCGGCTGAAAGAGAAACTTCACCGTACCCGGCAGCTTCGCCTTGAGCCCCGCCAACACCTCAGCGGTGCCCATGAGCATGGCCGTATGCAAATCATGGCCGCACGCGTGCATGACGCCGGTTTCCACGCCGTTGTACACCGTGCGCACGGTGCTCTTGAACGGCACGTCGACCATTTCGGTTACCGGCAGCGCATCCATGTCGGCGCGGAGCGCCACCGTGGGTCCGGGCTTGCCGCCCTTGAGGATGCCCACCACACCGGGGATCCCGCCCACGTTCTCCTGAACCTCCATGCCGAGCGAACGCAGATGTGCCGCCACCAGCGCCGAGGTGCGCTTTTCCTGGTAGCCGAGCTCGGGGTTCTGGTGAATGTCGTGCCGCCACGCAGTCACCTTGTCGGTGATGGCCGTGGTGCGCCGATCGATCTCGGCCTGCAGCGCCGCGTCGAACGGCGCCTGCTGCGCTTCCGACGCGAACACGGGAAGCGCCAACAGCAGGCCAGTGGCTACAGCACGCGTTGCTCGCGAGGCCATCAGTGGTCTCCCTTCGGCTTGGCCTCTACCGGGCGCACGGTGGGATACTCGATGCCCAACTGCTCGAGGTACGTGGGATACTTCTTGGGGTCGTAGTAGAACTTCTGCAGCTGTGGCTTGTACTTGGCCATGATGTCGGCGTTGAGCCAGATGGGCGGCTGGTCCGACGGGCGAATGAACGGCTTGTACTTCACCGTCTTGGTCTGGACGTTGTTGAAATAGTCCCACGCGTCGGCCACGACCTTGGGCGTAAGCAGAATGTCGAGCAGCGTGAGTGCCTGCACTTTGGCGCCGGCCAGCGCGCCCTTGTGGGCGATTGGCGTGGCCATGGAGATGGCGTTGGCCCAGTTGTGTCCAGGCAAGCTGGGAATGTTCGACGGGAAGCGCAGGGTGACCGTCGGCACGTTCCACGCGATATCACCGATGTCGTCGGAGCCGCCACCCATCCAGTTCTGCGGCGTTTCCGCGCCGCGCAGCTGCTTGTTCACTTCGGTCGAAAGGCCGAAGTCCGGCTGACCGAGCTCGCGCTGAATGCCCTTGGCCAGCGTCTGGTCCTTGTCATCCCACTTCGGCATGCCCACCGTCTGGATGTTCTGGTGCATGGCTTCGGCAATGGGCTTGCTGAAGTGTGCTGACCAACCCGACCCGAGAATCATCACGGTGTCGAGTTTAGTGTCGGTCATCATGGCGGCGCCCTGCGCCACCTTCTGGCCGATCTCAAACAGTTCCATGGTGCGCGGATAGTCCTGTTCACGGAAGTAGAACCAGATGCTGGCCGTGCTGGGCACCACGTTGGGCTGGTCGCCGCCGTCCTTGATCACGTAGTGCGAGCGCTGCTGCAGGCGAAGGTGTTCGCGGCGAAACTCCCAGCCTTGCGCCATGAGCATCACGGCGTCGAGCGCCGACTGGCCGCGCCACGGTGCGCCCGCCGCGTGGGCACTTGAGCCGCGGAAACGGAACTCGGCCGAGATGAGTGCGCTCGACCCACTGGCGCCCCACGACACACCGAGGTCATTGCCCACGTGTGTGAAGAGCGTGACATCGGTGTTCTTGAAAATGCCGTCGCGCACGAGAAACGCCTTGCCGGCCATCTGCTCTTCGGCAATGCCGGGCCAGAGCAGCAGCGTGCCGTTGATCTTGTCTCGCTGCATGAGCTGCTTCACGACAATGGCGGCCACCACGTTCAGCGCCTGGCCGCCGTTGTGTCCTTCGCCATGGCCCGGGCCACCGGTCACCATGGGATCCTTGTAGCCTACGCCCGGCTTGTTGCTTGCCTGCGGAATGCCATCCACGTCCGAGCCGAGGGAAATTTCGGGCTTGCCGGTGCCGTAGCTCCACTTGGCGGTCCAGGCGGTTGGAATGCCGGCTACGCCGCGCTCGACCTTGAAGCCTTCCTTCTCGAGTATGCCGGTGAGGTACTTCTGGCTCTCCCACTCCTGGAAGCCGAGCTCCTGGTACGAGAACAGCATGTCCACGATCTCCTGCACCTGCTTGGAGCGGCTCTGCACCATCTGCAGCGCCTCCTCCTTGAGCTTGGCAAGACGCGGATCAGCCGCGGGCACAGCGGCTGGCGCCGGTGAAGGCGCGGCCGTCTGCTGGGCCGCGAGCACGTCGGGAGACGTAGCCGCAGCGGCGAGACAGGCGGCCAGAGTCAGATGGCGGGTCGATCGGGACATCGGAGGGAGGAAGCGCACGTCGGGTCTCCTGAAACGAAAGGCGGCAGGCCGGGGTCCAACTGTCCGAAGTTACGTTTCCGGGGCGGAAACCGCTCGCCCACGGCCAACGTACGAACCCCTGTGCGGTCACGCGCGGCATTTCCGCGCGTCGCGTTGAATCCGGTCCTCCTTCTGATATATGCGCCGTCTGCTCCTTTCAGGCTCCCTGCTCGCTATTACGCTGCTGCCGGTCGCGCTTGCCGCCCAGTCTTCGTCGGGGCGCAGTGCCGGCCGAGACAGCACGCGAGGACGGCGGGATACCCTCAGCGTCGAAGAGCGGCGGGCGGTCCGTGAAGCCGTGCGCGACGCCCGTTCCATCAACCGCCGCCGCTTGGGCGGCGACAGCGCGACCAAGGCTCGGCTAACCGCCGAAGCGGCCAGCAGTGCCTTCGGCAGCCCCGATGCGCGCGCCATCTTCGATCGGGCACGCGAAGCCCGTGAGCGCCAGGACAGCGCCCTGCGCGCCTACCGGGCCACGACCACTCAGCGCATGTCCGTGCACATGGGCGCACGGCGACTTGGCCTCGAGAAGCTCCTCTTCCGCGGCGACAATGTGGCGCAGATCTCCTGGCGTCGCGACGTCGGGGTGCGGGTGCAGCCCATGGGCTCACGCATGACCGTGCCCATGGCCAGCGAAGTCAACGGCGACTTCGTATCGGCCGTGTCCATCCCGTACTTCCCGGGGCGCGAGCAACTCTGGTTCCCGTCGTCCGACTTCGGCCGCGTGAAAACCGAGGTCGACGAACGCGACATCATTCATCCGCTCGCGCGAGGAGCCGAGCGGTGGTATCGCTACGAAACCGGCGACTCGGCCGACATCACACTGCCTGATAAACGGGTCATCAAACTTCGCGAGCTGCGCATTACGGCGCGCAAGCCCGATTGGCGCACGTTTGTCGGCTCGTTCTGGTTCGACCGTGACGGAGGGCAGTTGGTGCGCGCCGCGTATCGACTCGCCACTGACATCGACATCTGGGGCGTGGCCAACGAGGAGATCAAGAAGGATCTGCTGGAGAACGCGACGCTCGACCCGGTGCGCGATTCGATCATGCGCGTGCGGCTGCCCCGGGATCTGTACGTCAAAGACAGTCTGCAGCAGGCGCGCCAGCGTGCCGGCGGACAGCGCGCTGCCTCCGCGACTGAAGACGAGGAAGTGCCCGGCTGGGTGAGCGCGACCATGCGCCCCATGCGCGCCAAGCTCGATGCCATCACCGTGGAATATGCCCTCTACAAGGGCAAGTTCTGGCTGCCGCGCGCGCACAGCGCGACCGCCAGCGCGGACGTCATGTTCATGCGCATCCCGTTCCGGCTGGACGAGAAGTTCACCTACGAAGATGTGGACGGCGATTTCACCCTCGCGGCCCTGCCGCCGGCGCGCAATCGCTTCAGTGCCGCCGATTCGCTCAAGGACTCGACCAGGGTGGATCTCGACAACACGGGTGTCGAAGTGAGCGTGTCGGCCGGCGGTAAGCGGCGCGTGCCCACCGACTCCGCGCGTCGCGATTCGCTCGAACAGCGTCGCTACGGGCGCGGGAAGGTCGCGCAGTGCCGTACCGACAGTACGTGGACGCGCGTTGAAGAGCGCTACGATCGGTCGCTGCGCATCGCCTACGATATGCCCTGCAACATGGACCAGTTGGCCAAGTCGCCGCTGTTGCCAGCAGAAACGGCCAGCGACGAAGAGCTGTTCGACTTGCGCAGCGCCGAGCAGTTGGCGAACGCGCTGAGCATGGGATTGCAGGTGCCGTGGGCACCGCAGTGGCCCACCGTTCGTACGGGTTCCGATCTGTTCCGCTACAACCGCATCGAGGGGCTGTCGGGCGGCGTCGAAGTGAAGCAAGTGCTCGGCGCTGGGTACACGCTGCGCGGCATTGGCCGTATCGGCCACGCCGATCTGCATGCCAATGGTGAACTCGCGCTCACGCGCAGCAACGGCGCGCGCACCATTTCGGCAGCCGCCTACCACCGGCTCAACGCCATCAATCCTGAGTGGGCCGGAGCCCTGACCTTTGGCACGTCGTTGCCGGCGCTGCTGTATGGGCGGGACGAAGGGTACTACTACCGCTCGTACGGCTTCGAGTTGGGTGAGCGGCGTGAGCAGCGGCGAGGGGCTCTCGATTATCGATTCTTCATCGAGCGACAGTGGACCGCCGGTGACACCGATGTGGTGAACACCTTCTCGCTGGCCCGCGCATTCGGTGGTTCGAAGTTTGCCGGGTATCTCACCGCCGACCGTGGCGACTTTGCCGGCATCAGCGCGAACTGGTCACGGGCGCTCGTCGATCACCCGCGTGGCGTGCGACTCACCAGCATCACGCGCCTCGAAGCGGCGACTGGCACGTTCGAATACGCCCGAGGCTCATTCGAAAGCACGTTGTCGCGGCCGCTCTTCAACCGCTTCAGCGGAGCGGTTACCGGCGCCATCGGCAGCTCCGCCGGTCGCGTTCCCACGCAGCGTGGCTACGCCGTGGGCGGCCTGCGTACCGTGCGCGGACAACTGCCGGGCACCCAACTGGGCAATGCGTTCTGGTTCACGCGGGCCGAGTTGGGCACCCGCAACGGAGCGTTCCGTCCGGTGGCGTATTTCGATGTGGGCTGGGCTGGCAGCCGCAAACAGTTCGGGCAGATTCAGCCGCAACGCGGCGCGGGGTTCGGCTTCGGGCTGCTCGACGGATTGATGCGTTTTGACATTGCCCGCGGGCTCTACCCGCACAAAGGGTGGCGTCTCGACCTGTATCTCGACGCCCCGCTCTGAGCGTTCGGACTCTGGCAGGTGACGTTCACCCGCTCTAGTTTGGTGGTGACCCGCCTCACTGGAGTACCGACTGCGCCTCGAGATAGTGTACGTGGCCGCTCTCGCGCTGTTGCTCAAGCAGATGCGAGAGCGGGCACCCACCGCTGATATGCTGGGCAGCGTGCAGCGACTCGCCACGCTGGCCCAGGTCGGAAGTGTGACGATCGACGATCGCGTACTCGACGATGCCATGGCGATCGAGGCGGTCGCGTCCGGGGCCGAATTGTTGCGCTCCCTCATGGCCACGCACGGATTGATCGCGCTCGACATCGCCTCCACGGTTACCGAGGCCGAGTTCCTCAAGGTCGGTGGGCTGCTCGTGGCGCCGCCATCCGCTGTACACGGGGCCATCGTGGAAAGCGCCGATGCCCTGTCTATCTGGAACATCCGGCTTCGGGTGCCGGGCATGACACTGCGCCCCACGCCCGTGGGGATGCGCGCCATTGTGCCCAACGACGCGGCACAGGACGGTGGAGCGCAGTACGCGCACGCCGCGCATGCCGCGCCACTCACCATCGGCACGCCGGCACCGATCACCACGGGGCACGATGTGCTCGAACACGACGTGGCCAACGCGGTCAGGCGTGGTGATGGGGCAACCGTATTCGAGCTGCTGGCCGGAGTCACTGATCGCGTTTTCTTCGAACAGTTGGCCACCCCTGACGCCTTGCAGCTCGTGGTTGAGCGGTTGCTCGAGCATCCGCAGAACCACGAAGCCGTACATGACCTGCTCGTTCGCGCCGGGGTTCCTGGCGCTCGGGCCGTCTTCGAACAATTGGTGGCGGCCACGGAAATGGCCGATCGGCGCTTCCTGTACGATGTGGCGGCCTCGCTGCCGGCAACGCTCGCGGTTGCGCGGCAGTACGCCAACGATCCTACGTGGTACGTCGCCCGCAACGCGGCTGGGCTGTTGGGGGAATCGCGCAGCCAGTCGGCTGTTGTCGATCTTGCACGACTGCTGCGCCATGCCGACACCCGTGTGCGGGTGGCAGCGGTAGTGGCGCTTGGACAAATTGGTGGCCCCAACGCCATGGCCCGTCTCGAGTCGGTGCTCTTCGACTCGGTGCCGGATGTGCGCAATCGCGCCCTCTCCATCGTGTTCGCGGCACCTGATGCCGACCCGCTTGCCGATCGCATGATGCTGGCCGTGCAGGAAGAGAGCACGCTGGAATATCAGCTCGAAATCATTGCGGCGCTCTCCAATGTGCACACGCCACGCGCACGCCAGAAACTGATCGAGATGACCATGGCGCGCACGCGTTCACTCGACGATTTGCAGATCCGGCTGGCCGCCATCGGGGCGCTCGGTGCGGGGCACCGTCCCGCAGCCGATGCCGTGTTGCGCGATCTCGCCAACGACGAACACAGCCTCATTCGCGAACGGGCCGCGGCTGCGCTCTCGCGCTGACGCGGCCCGTTCGGCTCCAGTCTGTCCCGCCCGTGCTTCACACGAGCGTTGGGGTCTCCTCGGCCAAGCCGGTGAGTCGTGTCATCCACACGTCGCGAATGCGTGTGACATGCTCCGCCGACCCGCGCGGTTTCGCCTTGCGCCAGCGGCCATGCTGGTGCTCCCAATCGTCGAGAATCCAGCGCGCTCGCGCACTGCCCGTGCGCGTGATGTGCAAGCGCAGCAACTGCGTGAGCAACTGCGTGTCGTCACCATCGAGATCGGCCAGCAACACCATCTCGTGATTGAGCCGACCTGCAAACGTTTCCGACTCGTCGAACACGTACGCCACGCCGTTCGACATGCCGGCGCCGAAGTTGCGTCCTGCGCGTCCCAGCACCGCGACAACGCCGCCGGTCATGTACTCGCAGGCGTGATTGCCCACACCCTCCACCACCGCGCACGCTCCCGAATTGCGCACGGCAAAGCGATCGCCCGCCTGACCCGCCGCGAAGAGCAGGCCGTCGGTGGCTCCGTACAACACCGTGTTGCCAAGGATCATGTTGAGGTGGCTCGCACCACGATAGCGCGCGTTGCGGAATGGTCGCACGGTGATCTCGGCGCCGTTGAGCCCCTTCCCCACGTAATCATTGGCTTCCCCTTCGAGCGTGAAACGCATGCCGCGTACACCGAAGGCACCGAAGCTCTGGCCCGCGCTCCCACTGAACGCCAGCTGCAGCGTTCCGGGAGGCAGACCGGCGTCGCCGAAACGCTCGGCCAGTGCACCCGCCACGCGCGCGCCCACGGTGAGATGATGGTTGCGAATGTCGTACGCGCCGGCAAACGCCTCGCCTCGTTGAACGGTGGCGGCGGCATCGACGAGGATGCGTTCGTCGAGCACTGGTGCGCCCAGGCGCTCGTTCCGCTCTGCCGTGCGCGTGCGCGACTCATCGGTGCGTCGCGGCGCGCCCAGCACCAGTGACAGGTCGAGCATCGTGGAGCGTGGCAACTCCGGGCGCTCCGCGCGCTGCAAGCGCTCGACCTGCCCAATGATCTCCGCCAGCGAGCGCGCGCCCATGAGCGCCAACTCCGTGCGCACGTCTTCCGCGATGCGCGAGAAGTAGGCAATGACCTGCTCTGGCGTGCCGCGGAACTTGGCGCGCAGATCTTCGCGCTGCGTGGCGATGCCCGTGGGGCAGGTGTTGAGATGGCACTGCCGCGCCATGTCGCATCCCATCGCCACCAGCGGTGCGGTGCCGAACCCGTACGATTCGGCACCAAGCAGCGCGGCTATGATGACATCCCGTGCCGTCTTGAGCCCACCGTCAACGCGCACCTCCACCCGGTGGCGCAAGCCATTCGCCACCAGTACCTGCTGGGCCTCGGCCAAACCCAACTCCCACGGGGATCCGGCGTGCTTGATGCTCGACAGCGGAGAGGCGCCCGTGCCGCCGTTGTGTCCCGCAATGAGCACGTTGTCGGCAAACGCCTTGGCCACGCCCGCGGCCACGGTGCCTACACCGCTCTCGGCCACGAGCTTCACGCCAATGCGCGCCCGCGGGTTCACCGTCTTGAGATCGTGCACCAACTGCGCAAGATCTTCGATGCTGTAGATGTCGTGGTGCGGCGGTGGCGAGATGAGCCCGACGCCCGGCGTGCTGTGCCGCAGCCGCGCGATGAGATCGGTGACCTTGTGCCCCGGTAGCTGACCGCCTTCACCGGGCTTGGCTCCCTGCACGATCTTGATCTCGATTTCTTCGGCACGCACGAGATACTCGGTGGTCACGCCGAAGCGGGCCGAGGCCACCTGCTTGATGCGACTGTCGCGACGGTCGCCGCTCTGATCGCGGTAAAAGTCGGGGTCTTCACCGCCTTCGCCACTGTTCGATCGCGCCTGCATGCGGTTCATCGCGACGGTGAGCGTTTCGTGCGCTTCCGGCGAGAGCGCGCCAAGCGACATGGCGCTTGAAATGAAACGCGCGCGAATGGCTTCCATGGGCTCGACTTCATCGATGGGAATTGGCGCTCCCACGCGAATGGCGAGCAGGTCGCGCACCGTGTTCGGGGCGCCACCATCGGCCCGTTGGGCAAACGTCCGCCACGCCTCATCGGGGCTGCTGCCGGCGCGCGATGCACGGGCACTGCCAACCGACTGTTGCAGGGCCAGCACCGTTTGCGGAGCCCACGAGTGCACTTCGCCTTCCTTGCGGAAGCGAACCCGCCCGTGGTCCGGCAGTGTCGCGTGCGGCGCGCCGTCGGCCGTGAACGCGCGGCGATGACGCTGCAACACATCTTCGCTGAGTTCGCGCAGCGAAAGCCCGCCTACCGGCGAGGCTGTGCCCGAGAAACAGCGATCGATGACATCGGCGCCGAGTCCTAACGCATCGAAGGTTTGCGCGCCGCAGTACGACGACAGCGTGGAGATGCCCATCTTCGCGAGCACCTTGAGCAGACCCTTCTCGACGGCGGCGCGATAGCGCGACTGCGCCAGCGCCGGTCCCGGCCGTTCCGTGTCCGCGTCGGCTTTGCCGTGCGCTTCGGCGAACAACGTGGCGACGGTTTCCATGGCCAGCCATGGGTACACCGCTTCGGCGCCGTAGCCGAAGAGCGCCGCCATGTGATGCTGCTCGATGGCATCGCCCACTTCCACCACCAGTCCCACGCGTGCGCGCAGGCCGGTGCGCACGAGATGCTGACGTACGGCACCCAGGGCGAGCAGGGCAAGATGGGCGCGCGGTCCGCACTGACCTTGCGATCGCTGAGAATGAGAATGCGAGCGCCCTTGCGCACCGCGACTTCAGCGCGGCGACAGAGTGAGTCGAGCGCCGCCTCGAGTGCCTCGGAACGCGAACGCGCGTTGTAGGTGGCGTCGAGTGTCGCACTGGGAAACTGCGGGAACGCACGCAGCGCCGTCATCTCCTCCGGCAGCAGCACCGGATGTTCGATGCGCAGCATACGGGCATACCCCGGCTTTTCCACCAGCGGTGAACCGCGGCGCCCCAAGTGCATGCGCAGCGACATCACCATGCTTTCGCGCAGCGAATCCATGGGCGGATTCGTGACCTGGGCAAAGCGCTGACGGAAGAAGGCGTACAACGGCGGTGTATTGGTGCTCAGCACCGCCAGTGGCGCGTCGTCACCCATGCTCCACACGACTTCGGCCGCCGTACTGGCCATGGGTTCGAGCACAACTCGCAGGTCTTCGTGTCTGTACCCGAATGCGATCTGGGTTGCGCGCAACTGATCACTCGAGCGCACGAGTGGCTCAGCGCCGTCGCTGGTGGGGAGCGTGGCCATGTGCTGCGCAATCCACTTCGCGTACGGACGTCTCGCTGCCACTTCGCGCTTGGCCGCCATGTTGCGCACAATGCGCTTGCCGGCAGTGTCCACGAGAAACACGCCGCCCGGGCCCAGCTTGCCGGTTTCCACCACGTCGCGTGGATCGAAGTCCACAATGCCGACTTCCGATCCGGCGACGACCATGCCGTCGGCGCGAATCTTGTACCGGCACGGCCGCAAGCCGTTACGGTCTAGGGAGACGGCGACGGTGACACCGTCGCTGAACGCCAGTGCTGCAGGGCCGTCCCACGGTTCGATGACACACTGATGAAACTCGTAAAACGCCTTCACCGCCGGCTCGACATCGGGAAACTTCTCCCACGCTTGCGGCACCAGCATCAAGGTCGCGTGCACCGGCGAACGACCGGCGCGCACCAGCAGTTCGAGCGCGTTGTCGAGACTGCCGGAATCGCTGCCGCGCGGGCGAATGGGTTCGCGCACGCGATCGGCCCGGTCGCCGAAGGCCGGCGCGTCGAGCAACGTCCCACGCATGGCCATGGCGTTGCGATTGCCCCACAACGTGTTGATCTCGCCGTTGTGCGCCAGCATGCGGAACGGCTGCGCGAGCTCCCACCGCGGCATGGTGTTGGTTGCGTAGCGCTCGTGGAACACGGCGATGGCCGTTTCGAAGGCGGGGTCACGCAGGTCGGGGAAGAACTCACCCAATTGCCCACCGTTGAGCAGCCCCTTGTACACCACCGTGCGACAAGAGAGCGAGCAGATGTAGAACGGCTCGAGCCCGCGGGCGAGCGCCCGGTGCTCCATCTCACGGCGCGCCAGGTACAGCTGGCGTTCCCACGTGTCGTCGTCGGCACCGGCGGGGCGCCCCACCAGGATCTGCTTGATCGTGGGCATGGCAGCGCGCGCCGAAACCCCCAGCACCTCAGGGCGAATGGGCACTTCGCGCCAGCCGAGCACGGGAATGCCGTCGCCCAGCAGCACGTCGGTGACGAGCCCCATGGCCTCCTCGCACGCCTGTACTTCGGTAGGCAGGAAACACATGCCAACACCGATGGACGCGTCGGCCGGCAGATGAATGCCTAGCCGCGAGGCGGCGAGAATGAACAGCCGGCGCGGAATCTGCGCAAGCAGGCCGGCTCCGTCGGCCGAGTGGTCGGTAGCCGACGCGCCACGGTGCGCCAAACGGGCCGCCGCCTCGAGCGCCAGGCTGACGACCTCGTGTGTACGCTCGCCACTCTGGCGGGCGATGAAGCCCACGCCGCACGCATCACGCGGCGCATAGGGGAACCGACTTCGTCGTCGAAGTACGAACCGCGGGCGAGGTGCTTGGGCATGGTTGGCGGGAGAAAGTGGTGTGGAACAAACAATTTTGCGGCCCGTCCCGTTTCACGCGAATTTTGTCCCCGGCTGCCAACCCCGTGTGTTACATATCTGACCTCTGGAGGGTACGATTGCGGCATGGAGATTGAGCGCCCCAGGACCGACGCCGCCACGGCTGACATCCTCATCTGGCAGACCGGGTACCGGCTGGCACTCGCGGTGCTGGCAGGGAGTATTGCCGTCGGGCTGCGCTTTCTCGGATCGCTGCAGCTGTCCCCTGTGGCCGAACTCGCTATCGGCACCGAACGGGCTGATTGGCTCATGCCTATCGCCACGCTCATGTATGTCGGCATGGTGCTGGTCATCCGGGCTGTTGTGCGTCGCACCCGAACGGCCGATCGCACGTTGTCTACGCTCATGGTGGCAGCCGATCTCAGCGTGGTGTTTCTGCTGGTGCTGCTGCTGGCCCGACCGGAGGACTATTTCTTCGGCCTCTTCCTCGCCTTCGTGTCGCTGCAGCTGACGCATGTGTACTTCGGCCGGGCGCCCGCGCTACTCATGCTGGCGGCCACGGCCGTGTCGTATCTGCTCCTCAACGATATTGCCGACCGCCACGGCGCCATGGTGAGTTGGGGGCGTGTGATGGTGACGCTCGTGGTGTTCGGAGCGGGCGCACTGCTGGTCACGCGCGTACAAAGCAATCTGCAGGAGCGACTCGACACACTGGTGTCGATCTTCCAGAAGGCCGAGGAAGGCGACTTTTCGGAGAGCTACGATGTCGCCGCCGACGAGCGCCCCGATGCGATCACATCGGTGGGGCGTGCCTACAATCGCATGCGCACGCAGTTGGCCTCGATTGTGCTCACCGACCCGCTGTCTGGCTGCTACAACCGGCGCGGGTTCGAGCAGCAGTTCCGTCGCGAGTTGGCGCGGGCGGCCCGTTCGCAAACCGACATGGCGCTGCTCGCCATCGACCTGGATCACTTCAAGCTGGTCAACGACACGCACGGGCATCTGGTCGGCGATCGGGTTATCGCCGAAGCCGGCGAGTTGCTGCGCGCGAATGCGCGCGCCGACGACGTGGTGGCGCGCACCGGCGGCGAAGAGTTCATGATCCTCGCTCCCAACACGTCGCAGGACGGCGCGCAGCATCTGGCGCTGCGCATCGTCGAAGCCTTTCGCCGTCGCAGCTTCGTGGAACCCACGCCTCGCGTGTCGGTCACGGTAAGTGTCGGGGTGGTCGCTGATGCCGTGCCCAACGACGATATCGCCGAAGACCTGCGGGCACGGGCCGACGAAGCGTTGTACGCGGCCAAGCGCAGCGGACGCAACCGCGTGGTGTTGTGGTCGCAGGGGCTCGATGCGCTCAAGCTGCGCCAAACGGGCGAGACGGCCATTTCACGAGGCGCCTAGCGCCGCGTAGTACGTGCCATGCGACTAAGGTCGCATGCATTGCGGCTGTATCTCAAAACCCGGGTGATAGCGCCAACGGCTGGGTTCGGTACATTTTGTTATACGAACGTTGCCACCTCGTCATGGCACCCATCGACTATCCGTTTGCCATTGGGCTCGTTGGCGTCTCGCTGCAGGCGCTGATCGCGGCCCAGCTGTTTTCGATCGCGCGCGCGCCCGGATGGTCGCGCGCCCGCGCGTTCGCGTGGGTGGTGTCGACAGCCGCCCTCTACGGCGTTGTCTACACCATGGCCACCACTCAGGTGGTTCCGCCGACGGCCGTAGGGGTGCGCATCGCGGCCTACCTGATCGTCGGCACAGCGAATGCCGCCGCGTGGCTGTTGTTCGCTCGTGTGCCCGATGCGCGCCGTTGGAGCGATGTGCCCCGCTCGGTATCGTGGCACGTCGTCGCCGTGGCGGCCATCGTCTGCTCGCTCGCGGCGGCGGGGCGGTTGATCGACGTCAGCCAGACCGTGCGCGTCACCGCTGAGACGCTCGGCGCCGACTACGAGCGCCCGCTCATGTCGCTCGGGGGGCGTGTGGCCGCGCTGATGGCGGTCTCGCTGTACGTGGCGGCGGGGCGCGCCCTCTGGCACCGCCGCGACGAACGCGGCATGCCGCTCGTTATTGCGGGCTACGTCGTGTTTCTGGTCAACGTGGCACTCGAACTCGGAATCGGCATGCACGGCTGGCCGCTCTTCCTGCCGGCGCCCGTCGGGTTCCTCATCGCAGTGGTACCCGTAGGCTTGCAACTCCAGTATCGCTTTCGCCGGGATTCGGAACGCCTGGCGTGGCTCTCGAGTTCGCTGCAGGGACAACTGGCCTCGCGCACCGAAGAGCGTGACGCTGCTCGCGATGCGTTGATGCGACAGGAGCAGGTGGCATCGATTGGTCGCTTGGCCAGCGGGTTGGCTCATGAACTGAGCAACCCGCTGCAGCATGTCGCCCTCTCCATTGGCGAGTTGGAAGCGCTGCCGTCGATGGCAACGGGCCAGGAGCGCCGGCTGTTGCACGACACGGCCAACGGCATCGATCGCATGCAGAACATCGTCCATCGGCTGCACGATCTGGTGGAACATGCCGATTGGCACTACGAACAGTTTGCGCTAGTCGAGGCCGTACGGCATGCCGTCGCGCTCACGGCACCGCATTGGCGGGAAGTGACCACGGTGCACATCGAAGAAGATCGGGTGCCGATGGTCAGCGGCAACGAAGCCGCCGTGGTGCGCGCGCTGACCGCGCTGCTTATGAACGCGGCGGCGGCTGTGCGTCGCGCGTCGGCCAATCAAATGCCGGAAATCGTGGTGCGAGTCGCGATGACTGCCGACGGACTTCCGAGTATCGAGGTGCAGGACAACGGCCCGGGGTTCCCCGAAGAGGTAATCGCGCTGGCCGGCGAACCCTTCGTGACGGCGGGCGAAACGCCCGGGCTGGGGCTCTTTCTCGTGTATCGCATCATGCGTGCGCACGGCGGTCGGGCCATTGTCGGCAATCGTGCCGGCCAGGGCGCGCGCGTGGCGTTGCTCTTCCCGGCGAACAGCGTGGTTGGCGATGGATTAGCCCACACGAACACGGCCACGGACACCCAGGCCGAATCGGAGGAGTACGCCCGCACTACGCCCGCCACGTCGACCACGCGCTCGTCACCGCTCTCAACTGCGGCTACGTGCGCGACAATTCTCGTGGTAGACGACGAGCCGCTGGTACGCAACGCCTTCGCGCGTGTGCTCGAGCGCGCGGGGCATCACGTACTGCGCGCCGCCGATGGACGCGAGGCGCTGGATCAGCTTCGCAGCGACATCGTCGATCTCGTCATCACGGACCTCATGATGCCGGGGATGAACGGTGTCGAATTCGCCGGCGTGCTCGCCGAGGGATATCCGTCGCTGCGCCAACACCTCATCGTAGTGTGCGGCGGTGCCGTAACGCAGGACGCGGTGCAGTTTCTCAATACGCCCGGGCTGCGCGTGCTCAACAAGCCGGTGTCAATGACCGACCTGGTGGGCGTGGTGACGGCGGCGCTCGCCGAGCGCGGCGTCAGTGGCCGGGGAGCGCCAGCGTCCCTTCGGCCATGACGACACTGGCGCCACCCACTCGGATGGCGTCGATGTGCCCGTTGGTCTTGTGCGCCTCAATGGAAAGTCGGCTGGGCCGCCCCATCTCCACTCCCTGAGCCACTTCCCACGTGAGCGTGCCGTCGCGCGGTGTGCGCGCCGCGAGATAGCCAGCGAGCGCGGCGTTCGCCGAACCAGTGGCCGGATCTTCGGGCACGCCGCCGCTCGGCACGAACACGCGGGCGCGGATATCACACCCTTGCACATGTGATGCGAGTCCCGGCGTGTCCTGCCCACCGGTCATCGCAAACACCATGGGCCACTCCGCCCATGTGCCGCCCAGCACCCGCTCCCACGCGTCGACACGGAGACGCGCGCGTGACACGGCGTCGACGCTGGTCAACGCGATCATCTGGAACGGCAGGCCGCAGCTGACACCCGTTGGCGCGTAGGCACCGCCGAGCAGGTCCGCGGGCTGCAACGACAGCATGTCGGCCAAGGCGTGCGTGTCGGAGACTTCCACGCGTTCTTCAGGCAACATGGCCGTGGTGAGTTGCGCCCACGTGGGCGCGCCGTGCTCGAGGCGCACGCGCACTGGTACCGGCCCCACGTTCTCGCCCAGCACCACCGTCATCTCACCGGCCGCGATCTCTTCAGCGCTCGGCTTCACCTCGCCGGTCGCCACCAGCACGTGCGTCGTCCCGATGGTTGGGTGGCCGGCAAACGGCACCTCCATGCCCGGCGTGAAGATCCGCACGCGTCGCGTCGTTCCCGGTGTTTCCGGCGCGAACACGAAGGTGGTCTCGCTGTAGTTGAACTCGCGCGTGATGGCCTGCAGCGTCTCGGTAGACAGCCCTTCGGCACCGAAACACACCGCGAGTTGGTTGCCGGAGAACGGCTCGGAAGTGAAAACGTCGGTGGTGACGAAGCGAATGGTGCGCATGGGGCGTTGCGGGCGGAGGAAGAGACGGGGATGTCGGTGAGAACTGGGAGAGTTGGGGTCGGAGTCAGGAGTCGGGGTCGGGGGAACCGCCAACTGCATAGCAGAACAGGCAAAACAGACAGAACCGGCAAAACAGAGCAAAGCCTTGTAGTGCTGTTCTGTCTGTTCCGTCGGTTCTGCCTGTTCTGTTGAGCGGTTCGCCGTTGCCTCGACTCCGACCCCCCGACTCCGACCCCTCGACCTGCCCTTATCCGAGGAACGGATAACGCCAGTCGAGCGGACTCGAGAACGTTTCCTTCACCGTGCGCGTACTCACCCAACGCATGAGGTTCGACTTGCTGCCGGCCTTGTCGTTGGTGCCTGAACCGCGCGCACCACCGAACGGCTGCTGGCCTACCACGGCGCCGGTGGGCTTGTCGTTCACGTAGAAGTTGCCGGCCGCGTTGCGCAGATGGCTCATGGCCTCGCGCACCCCCTGACGATCGCGCGAGAACACCGCACCGGTGAGCGCGTATGGCGAGGTGCCGTCGACCACCTTGAGCGTTTCAATCCACTGCGCGTCGTCGTACACGTACACGGTGAGCAGCGGGCCGAACAGCTCTTCGCACAGCGTGCGATAGTTGGGGTCGTTCGTTTCCACGATCGTGGGTTCGATGAACCAACCCGTCGACTTGTCGTAACCGCCGCCAGCCACGATGGTGGCGTTGGTCTTCGCTTCGTCAATCGCCTTGGCGAGGCGGTTGAACGCGCGCTCGTCGATGACCGCCGCCACGAAATTGGAGAAGTCGCGCGTGTCGCCTTGCTTCATCTCGGCCATCATGGCTACGCACTTTTCGCGCACCGACGGCCACAGCGACGCCGGAACGTAGGCGCGGCTGGCCGCCGAACACTTCTGCCCCTGATACTCGAAGGCCCCACGCACCATGCCCACGGCGAGCGCCTGTGGGTCGGCGCTCGGATGCGCCACGATGAAGTCCTTGCCGCCCGTCTCACCAACGATGCGCGGATACGAGCGGTACTTGCCCATATTCTTGCCCACCGTCTCCCACATGCTGTTGAACACGCCGGTGGAACCGGTGAAGTGCACGCCGGCGAGATCACGGTGCGTGAGGGCGATGTCGGAAATCATGCCCGCGTCGCCCGGAATGAAATTGATCACACCAGCCGGTAGTCCAGCTTCTTCGAGCAGCAGATACGTGTACCAGCTGGAGAGCAGCGCCGTGGCCGACGGCTTCCAGAGCACCGTGTTGCCCATGAGCGCCGGGGCACCGGGCAGGTTGCCGCCGATGGCCGTGAAGTTGAATGGCGTCACCGCGTACACGAACCCTTCGAGCGGGCGATAGTCGAGCTGGTTCCACATGGTGTGGTCGCTGATCGGCTGCTCGGCGTACAGCTCCTGCGCGAACTGCACATTGAAGCGCCAGAAGTCGATGAGCTCACACGTGGCGTCGATTTCCGCCTGGTGCACCGTCTTGGCCTGCCCCAGCATCGTCGACGCCAGCAGCGCGTTCCGCCAGGTGGTGGTGAGCAGCTCGGCCGCGCGGAGGAACACCGCCGCGCGATCTTCCCAGCGCCAGCTCGCCCACTCTTCACGCGCCTTGGCGGCCGCGGCAATGGCTTCTTGCACGAGTTCCGGCGTGGCCTTGTGGTATGTGGCCAGCACATGCTGGTGATCGCATGGCATGCGCACCGTGCCGGTGTTGCCCGTGTGGATGCGACGGCCACCGATGACCACCGGAATATCGATCTGCTCGGCCGCCATCTGCTCCAGGCGCAGCTGCAGGGAGGCACGTTCTGGCGAGCCCGGCGCGTAGTTGCGTACCGGTTCGTTGACCGCAGGCGGCACGCGACGCGTACCGTCGAAGGCTGCAAAGGACATCGTTGGTCTCCGATGGACAGGGATGGGGTCCCCCGAGGGGATCCCTGAAAGCTAGCAGACACGCTGGCGTCGCGCCGTTCTTGCACTAGCGTTCGCGCATGGACCGGATGCTGCCAACCCTTCGCGCCCTGCGGGCGCTTGCCGCCGCAGGTGCCGCTGCGACTCTTGCCGCGTCGCTCACCGGGTGCGAAACGCCGGCGGTGGCCTGGACCGATGAGACCCCGGTGGCGACCGGGATGCCGTCGCCACTGCGGTTGCCCCCGTTCGCACCGTACGACAGTACGCTCGCCGACAGCACGCCGGAGGCGGCCTTTCTCCTCACGCAGGACCAGCTGCGCGAGGCCGGCGCCGTCACGCTGCTCGCCGGTACGCTCGACTCGCTCGAGGCGTCGCGGCAGCGGCTCAGCGCCACGGCCTCGCTGCCCGCCATGCAGATGGCGCCGGCGCCCACCAGCTCCCTTGGCGATGGCGACATCCCGCTCGATGCCGCACGCTGCGCGCGATCGCTGCGTTTGGCGCTCGCCCCGGGGCGCGGGCTCGTGGCCACGTGGTGGACCCGCGCCAGCGGCGGGCGCGTGTTTCTCGCGGCCGCGTGGCGCGACAGCATCGTTGCCGAATCACGGCTGGGGGCGTGGCGTGGACCCATTCTGGTGGACACGCTCGATCAGGGGCCGCGCGATGCGCAGGCCCATGACCGCGGCGCATATGGTTGCGCTCGGCCCGCGCCGAGCATCGCGGTGGATAGCCTCAACGGCTATGTGCACGTGGCCTACGCCCTCACGGGCCCCGAGGGCCCCGGCGTGTTCTACGCGCACCAGATGGACCCACGCGCGGCCTTCGAGCCGCCGGTGGCCGTATTGTACGGCGAACGTCTTGGCGAAGCGCGGGTGGCGTCGCACGGGGAACTCGTGGCCGTGGTCTATGAAGACCCCAACAGTAGAAACCGCGTCATTACCGGAGTGGCCGTATCGCGAACCGCCGGGCATCTCTTCGAAGAACGGCTCTCGGCCAGCGGCGGCACTACCGCGCGCGACCCCTACGTGGTGGTACGCGGCAAGGCCATTGTCGTGGGGTGGAGCGATTTCGCCTCACCCGACGGCGAGCCCGTGTTCAAGATTCGCCGCGCCGAAGTGAAGTAGCCCTGCTCCCCGCTTCCAGTCTCCTGCTCCCTCCTCGCATGCATCTCCTCGGCGCCCACTGCATCGACTCCGGCGGCATTCCCATGGCTGCGCGCCGCGCTGGCAACGCCGGCATGCGCGCGCTCCAGATCTTCAGCGCCATTCCCAAGTACTACAACGACAAAGTCGGGGTGAAGCCAGACCGCGTGGCGCGCTTCCACGAAGCGCTGGCCGAGGCAGGGATCGAACCGCAGCATGTCATCGTGCACGCGGCGTACGTGCTCAACTGCGCCACGCCCGACGACGAGAAGTGGTCGCGCGCGGCCGCTGGACTGGCCAAGGAATTCGAGCGGTCCACGGCGCTCGGCGTGGGCGGCGTCTGTTTCCATCCCGGCGCTGCCACCACGGGCGATCGGCTCGCAGCCTGCGAGCGGGTGGCCGAAGCCATGCGGCGGGCGTTGGCAGCGGTACCTGAGGGGCGCACGCGACTGCTCATCGAGAACACCGCCGGCGCTGGTACCACGGTTGGGCGTACCCCCGACGAAGTAGCGCTCATGCTCAACGGCATCCCCGCGGAGCAGCGTCATCGCACCGGGTATGGGCTCGACACCTGCCATCTGTTCGCGTCGGGTTTTCCCATTGCCGAGTCGCGCGCGTCGCTCACTGGGGTGCTCGATGCGTTCGAGGCGGCCACCGGCGAGCCGCCGGCGTTTCTGCATCTCAACGACAGTGAGGGGGCGTTGGGCTCCAACAAGGACCGTCATGCCTTGGTGGGCGGAGGGCTCATTGGCGCAACCGCCTTCGGCTGGCTGCTGCAGGATCGACGGGCGCAGGGCATTCCGCTCATTCTCGAAACGCCGCAGCAGGTGGCCGAAGTGGCCGACGACGATGCCACCCCCGATCCGTGGGATGTGCAGAGTCTCGAGCGGTTGCGGCAACTTGCGCGCGACACGCCCTGATCATGCGGCGGTGGCGCCGCGTCGGCGTGGCGCTGCTGTTCGGCGCCGCTGCCTGCGCACCTGACGCACGAACGGACACCACGCCGACACCAACGCGTGAGACGGAAGTGCTCGTGGCAGCCGACGACAGCACGTGGCTGGCCGGTACGTTGACGCGACCGGTGGCGCATGTTGTTGGTGGGCGGTTGGCGGCCGTGCTGTTGATCAGCGGGTCAGGGCCTCAGGATCGCGATGGGTCGCGCCTTGAGTTGCCCGGGTACGCGCCATGGCGTGACGTCAGCGAGGCGCTGGTGGCCCAGGGCATGGCGGTGCTCCGCCTCGACGATCGGGGTACGGGCCGGTCGACTGGGTGCTTTGCCGGCGCCACCACTGACGACTTTGCGCGGGATGCGGCCGCGGCCGTGGCCTGGCTACGACGCCAGCCTGACATCGATTCGCTGCGGGTGGGGCTGGTGGGGCACAGTGAAGGCGCGGTGGTCGCGCTATTGGTGGCGCGCGCCGATTCCGCCGAGCGCGCTCTGGTGTTACTCGGGGCGCCATCACGCTCGGGGCGCGAGATCGCGCGATGGCAGCGTCAGGAATTGGTGACTGGCGATCTCGCGCGCTGGCCGGTCGAAGCGCAGCGCTCGGTGTTGGCGGCAGCCGATTCGGCTGCGGAATCGGCTGCGGTCCATGATGCCTGGCTGCGCCGATGGTTTGCGCTCGATCCGCGCGAGGTCGCGGCCGGTGTGCGCCAACCCGTGTTGCTGGTTCACGGCGATACCGACCGGCAGGTCCCGCCGTCGCACGCCGACGAACTCGCGGCGGTATTGCGGCAAGCGGGGGCACAGCCGGTGCAGGTGCAGCATCTGCGCGACACCGATCACCTGTTGCTCGCGGACGTTGACGGCGATCCGCAGGGGTACGTGCGGCTCACCGAACGACGCGTTCGCGCGTCCGCGATTAGCGCCACAACACATTTTCTCTCAATTCACATGGCATCGCGGTAACACATCGCGCGTGCGCGGTGGTTGGTTTCAGAGGGGAAAACGGACGCGTACCGAGGGCAAAAAACGCGTTTCAGAGGGGAAAAACGAAAAAATTCAAAGAAAAGTCGTGTTTTTCAGAGGGAAAACGCGAAATCACCTATTGCGCGGCATACGTGCGATTGTAGTTTGTGCCCGTCCGCGAAGCGGTGTCCCACTTCGCGCGATCTGTCGAGATCATCCGGTTGCTCGACGCGACCTACACGGTCACCACTCTCAGGAGACGACATGGCCGCTGCGAAGAAGTCCGCTAAGAAGGCTGCTCCCAAGAAGGCTGCCAAGAAGGCTGCCCCCAAGAAGGCCGCGCCCAAGAAGGCCGCTGCCAAGAAGGCGCCGGCCAAGAAGGCCGCTGCCCCCAAGAAGGCTGTCGCCAAGAAGGCGCCGGCCAAGAAGGCCGCCAAGCGCGCGCCGAATCCGGCGTTCATGAAGCCCCTCACCCCGAGCGCGGAACTTGCCGCGATCGTTGGCGAGAAGGGTCTGCCGCGCACGGAAGTCGTGAAGAAGCTCTGGGCCTACATCAAGAAGAACGGCCTGCAGGACCAGAAGAACAAGCGCCAGATCAACGCCGACGACAAGCTCAAGAAGGTGTTCGGCGGCAAGACGTCGGTCAGCATGTTCGACATGACCAAGCTCGTCTCGAAGCACCTGTCGTAACCCACGACCGGCTGGTCTCGTACGAAAAGGGGGCGCGTCCAATCGGGCGCGCCCCCTTTAGATTTCCCCCGTCCAGTCGCCCCCTACGGCCTCGCACGAGGCGATCGGAGCGGCAGTGTGGCTCCCGCAACACCTACCCGTACACACGTGGCCTCGAAGAAGTCCGCCTCCTCCAGCAGCGCGAACGCCGGGAGCAACGCCGTCTCGGCGCTGCGCAGCGGCAAGTCCGCTGGCTCTGCCAGTCAGGGTCCCTCCACCTGGGAGAACATCAAAGCCGTTCTCGTTACGGTGGCGATCTTCCTGGTTGTGCGCACGTTTCTCATCGAGGCCTATCGCATTCCCTCGGGCTCTATGATTCCCACGCTGCTCGTGGGTGATTGGCTCTTCGTGAACAAGCTTGCGTACGGACCGCACGTGCCGCTCACGAATATCAATTTGCCCGGGTACGACGACCCCGAGCGCGGCGACGTGGTGGTGTTCATGTCGCCCCCGCAATTGGATCAGCCCGACGATCCCAACCCCACGCTCGTAAAGCGGTTGGTGGCGGTGGGCGGCGATACGGTGTGGATGCGCGGTGGGCTGTTCTACCTGAACGGCATGCCGCAGCGTCAGGGCTTTGCCGCGTCGCAGAACGAGAAGGGTGACGGCGGTTTCTCGCACCCGCTGTTCCAGTGGCAGAAGCCCTTTGAGGTGCGTGGCACCAGTGCGGGCGACCCGCCGGCGCAGCCCACGCTCGACGACTGGGGCCCGCTCGTCGTGCCCAAGGACATGCTCTTCATGCTCGGCGACAACCGCTACGACTCCAAGGACGGCCGCTACTGGGGCTTCGTGCCGCGTGAAAACGTGCGCGGCCGACCGGTGTTCGTGTACTACTCGTACCGCGCCGATGAGAGCGACCGCCCCCTGCCGTTCATTACGGACATCCGTTGGGGTCGCATCGGAGATCTCATCAAGTGACCGCACGCACGCGACGCGCCCGGAAGTCGGCAATAGTCCTCACACTCTTCGCCGCTGTCACCCTTCCCGCTTTCAAGGCTTCCGCCTTCAGAGCTTCCGCCGTCCGTGCTCCCGTAGTCCCCGTAGTTGCAACTCCCGTAGTTCCAACTCCCGCAGTTGCAACTCCCGCAGTTGCAACTCCCTCCGTCCCACCCCGCCCCGCACCTCTCGCCGGCTCCCTTCGCACCGACACCCTCTGGTCGCAGTCGCTCGGGGTTCGCAAGGCGCTCACCGTGTACCTGCCGCCGTCGTACGGCAGCGGCAGCACGCGGTATCCGCTGCTCGTGTATCTGCACGGGCGCGGCGGCAACGAGCGTGACTGGGTGAACGCCGGACAATTGCCGCGCATCATGGACTCGCTGGTGGCGGCGGGCATGCCCGAGGCCATCATCGCCATGCCCGATGGTGACGACGGCTGGTATACCACATGGGCGTCGCTCCCCGATGCCGGCTGCGCCAGCGACACCGTGCGCAAGGAGCCGGCGGCTACGTACTGCGTGCCCTGGCCGCACTACGACGACTACATCGCGCGCGACATCGTGAACTACATGGACGCACGGTACCGCACGCGCGGAACTCGCGACAGTCGGGGCATTGCCGGCCTCAGTATGGGCGGCTACGGCGCGCTCACCCTCGCCCTCGCCTATCCCGAGGTGTTTGCCGCTGCGGCCAGCCACTCGGGTGTGCTCTCGCCCCGCCTTCGCATCGGCGCCGCGCCCACCGACCCCGCCCGCTACGGTACCACCATGAGCGAACTGGGCGCCGGAGTGCGGCATCTGTGGCCGTCGCTGCGCGCCGTGTTCGGCAACGACACGCTCGCCTGGCGTGGGCGTGATCCGCAGCTGTTGGCCGCGCGACTGCAAGCACGTGTACAGCGAGGCGAAGCCCGTCTCCCCGCGTTGCATTTCGATATTGGGGTCGACGACACGTGGGCGGCGCAGAACCGCGACTTGGATGCCGCACTCACCGCACTCGGGGTGCCGCACACCTTCGCCCAGCATCCGGGGGCGCACACGTGGGCGTACTGGCGCGCCCACCTTCCGGAAAGCCTCACGTTTCTGTTGGCATCCGTTCGGTAATCGCCGCGCCGTTTCCTCCGGGGCCGTTTCCCGCCTCGCTGATTCTCTCACAGCGCCGTTCCGGTCCTAGCGCCCCCCCGCCCAGCGCGTAGCTTCCGGCGAATGTCCCGTTTCTTTCCGCGCGATGTCATCCATTGGGGCGAAGAAAAGCTCCATCCGCTTCGCGCCTTCGCCATTCGCACCGTCGAACCCGCCGGCATCACCGGCCTTGTGCTGCGGGTATGGCGGGCCGTCGTGCTCGGCAGCGGGAGCTGGCTCTTCTTCGTCGTCGGCCTCACGGTGGGCGTGCTGTTCCTGTGCGGCATGCTCACGTGGCACCTCGGCAACTATCCCGTCCGGCGCTGGCCGTTGCGGGCGCTGGCGTTCTTCCTCATCGAATTTGCGGTAGAGATGGGGATGAGCTCGGTCCTCATCGTGTTCGGGCGCGAGCGCTACGGTTCGCAATTGGCCGCTTGGGGCGACTGGTGGGCCATGGCCGGTCAGGCACTCTGGCAGCGCGGTGTCACGATCGCCCTCTTCGCCCTCGTTCTCGCACTCGTCGTGCAGATGGTCCGCAAGGCCGTCGATCACCGTTCCACCGTTACTACCTGATGCGCACACTCGTTGCTGCCCTTGCCGCCGGCCTCGTGCCGTTTGGCGCTGCCATCGCGCAGCCCATCGCGTTTCCCGTAACTCCCGGTACCCGCACCTCGGGATCGCCCGCCGCCGACACGCTGCGTCCGTTCGGATTGCTCCGCGATCAGGCCATGCAGCAGCAGAAGTGGTTCGAGTTGCGCATGGAGCGCACGCTGCCCGCCCTCATGCGACGTGAGGGTGTGGACATGTGGGTGGTGCCCATGCGTGAGTACAACGAAGATCCGCTCTTCAAGGCCATTACGTCGCCCACCACGTTTGCCGCCCGCCGTCGCACCATCTACGTGTTCTACGACCGCGGGGCGCAGGGTATCGAGCGCATTGCACTCGGCGGCACGTCGCAGGGGAACGTGTTCAAGGCCGTGCGCAGCATGAAGCCGGTGTCGCAGCCTGCAGCCGGAAGCCGGGAGAACTCACGGCAGGCCGAGCTCTGGGGCGACGAACAGTGGAGCATCCTCAAGCAGGTCATCGAAGAGCGGAAGCCGAACAGGATCGCCATCAACACCTCGCGCAACTTCGCCTTTGCCGACGGGCTGTCGAGCGGTGAAAAGGAAGGCATGCTGCAGGCCCTCGGTGCGCCGTGGACGTCGCGCGTGGTGAACGCCGAAGCACTTGCTGTTGATCTCATTGCGGCGCGTCAGCCCGAAGAAGAAGCCGCGTTCCGCGAACTCAATCGCGTCGCCTGGGAGATCATCACCGAGGCGTTTTCGAACAAGGTCATCACGCCCGGCGTGACGAAGACCGACGATGTGGTCTGGTGGATGCGCCAGCGGCTCGCCGACCTCGGGCTCAGCACCTGGTTCCAGCCCAGCGTGGAGGTGCAGCGCGCCTTTGGCAGCCCGGAGCTGGTGGGTGTGAATCCCACCATCCTTCCCGGTGACCTGCTGCATTGCGACTTTGGTGTGACCGCCATGGGGCTCAACACCGACACGCAGCACAACGGATATGTGCTCAAGCCGGGCGAGACCGATGTGCCCGCGGGGCTCAAGAAGGCGCTCGCCATCTCGAACCGGCTGCAGGACATCACCGTGGAGGAGCTCAAGCCCGGCCGCACCGGCAACGAAGTGCTCAAGTCCGTGCTCACGCGCATGAAGGCCGAGGGAATTGACGGGACCGAGTATTCGCACCCCATCGGTTTGCATGGGCACGGCGCCGGTGCGCTCATCGGGCTGTGGGACTATCAGGACGGCGTCCCGGGGCGCGGCGACCACAAGATCATTCCGGGCATGTGGTATTCCATCGAACTGCAGGCCACCACGGCCGTGCCGGAGTGGAACAACCAGCAGGTGCGGTCGGCGCAGGAAGAAGACGTGATCATCGACGCCAGTGGCAAGGTGCGCTGGGCGTTCGGGCGGCAGAACAAGTACCATCTGGTGAGATCGCCGCTCAAATAATCGGTTCCAACCCTCAAGGTGGCGGTGTCCGCTTGACACCTTTCAGGGGCGCATCCGTAGTTTCGCATACACCTTGACCAGGAGCTTCTGTGGCGCTGGGCGATTTCCTTCGCAAGCAATTCATCGATGTCATCCAGTGGACCGAGAGCGGTCCCGGGGTGCTCATGTACCGCTTCCCCATGCGGGACATGGAAATCCAGAGCGGGGCCCAGCTCACGGTGCGCGACTCACAGCTCGCGCTGTTCGTGAACGAAGGGCGCGCCGCCGATGCGTTTGCGCCCGGGCTGCACACGCTGGTCACGCAGAATCTGCCGTTGCTCACGAACCTCATGAACTGGGACAAGATGTTCCAGTCGCCGTTCAAGAGCGATGTGTACTTCTTCTCCACGCGCGTACAGACGGGACAGCGGTGGGGCACGCAGCAGCCCATCACCATTCGCGACCGTGAATTCGGTGCGGTGCGGTTACGCGCGTTCGGCATGTATGCGTTCCGCGTGGCCAATCCGGCGGTGTTCCAGCAAACGGTTGGTGCCACCGATGCCGAGTACACGGTGGCGCAAATCGAACCGCAAATTCGCAACGCCATCATTGCGGGCTTCACGAGCGCCTTCGCCAACGCGAATGTGCCGTTCCTCGACATGGCCGCCAATCAGGCGCAGCTCGCCACGCAAATCGCGAGCGGAGTGGCACCGGCGTTCGAGCAACTTGGGCTCAAGCTCGAGTCGTTTACTGTCGAGAACCTGTCGCTCCCCGACGAACTGCAGAAGCGTCTCGACGAGCGCATCTCCATGAACATGATCGGCGACATGCGCACGTACGCGGCATACCAGGCGGCGCAGGCCATTCCTATAGCTGCGGCCAACGAAGGTGGAATTGCTGGTCTGGCTGCGGGGCTGGGTGCCGGTGTGGGGCTCGGCGGCGCCATCAGCGGTGCCATCATGGGCGGCATGCAGGCACCGGGCGCTCCCGGAGCCGCTGTTCCGCCTACGCGCATGGCGGCGCCGGCGGAACCAAGTGCTGACAGCAAGTTCTGCATCAATTGCGGCACGAAGCTGCCGGTCGCGGCGAAGTTCTGCTCGGCCTGTGGCACCCCACAAGGGTAAGGTCGCCATCGTTCGCTGTATTCAGTTCGCATGACGACACCGACTTCCGGTGAGGAGTGGATCGTCGAGGCGCTCGGGTGTGACCCGACGCGCCTCGCCGATCCCGTCGCGTTGCGCGCACTCTTCGCGGCCATGGTGAGTGAGCTGTCGCTCCATCCGGTGGGCGAGCCGCTCTGGCATCAGTTTCCGTCGCCATTGGCCACCGCCGATGGCGATGCTGGAGAGGCCGGCGGCATCACGGGGATGCTCATGCTCTCCGAGTCGCACCTCACCATCCACACCTTCCCCGAACACGCCTCGGCGTGTCTCAATCTCTTCTGCTGCACCCCGCGCGCGGCGTGGGAGTGGCCCGTTCGCCTACGTGATCTGCTCGGTGCGCACGAGGTGCGTGTGCGGCACGTATTGCGCGAATACGGCAGTGTGCAGAGTCCGGTGTTGCACCCGTGACCGTACCGCAGGCCCATACCACGACGTGCCCCAACTGCGGGGCGCCCGTGCGCTTTCTCTGGGCGCAAGCGGCGCAGACCACCTGCGCCTACTGCAAGAGCGTGCTCGTGCGACGTGACCTGCAACTCGAACGCGTGGGGCAGCAGGCTGACTTTCCCGCTACCGGCTCACCCATCCAGATCGGCACCACCGGCAAGTGGCGTGGGCAGTCGTTCGTAGTGGTGGGGCGCGTTACGTACGCGTGGGAGCGTGGGCGCTGGAACGAGTGGCATTGTGTGCGCGGCGACGGCTCGAGTGCCTGGCTCTCCGACGCACAACTCGAATATGCCATGACGGTGCACGTGGCCTCGCGTGGCGTGATGCCCGAACTGCGCAACGTGCAGGTGGGTGACCGCTTCTTCTGGTACGACATCAGCTACGCCGTCACCAACGTGGTCGAAGCGCACTACGTGGGTACCGAGGGCGAGCTGCCGTTCACCTCGTATGACAAACGGGTCAGTACCTTCGTCGACCTCGCCAGCGACGACGGGGCCTTTGCCACGGTCGATGGTACCGAACAGCCGCCGCTGCTGTACGTGGGCGAATATGTGTCGTTTGACGATCTGGCCATGACGCAGCTGCGTATGTTCGACGGCTGGTGAGCGCACCCATGACGAACCCCGTCGCGTCCAGCGTGGTCCCCAAGGCCGCTGCGCTCAACTGCACATCCTGTGGCGCTGCCATCGAGATGCACGCGCAAGGGTGGGCGGTGAGTGTGGTGTGCGCCGCTTGCGGCGCGCAACTCGACGCCACCGACGCCAACTTGCGCGTGCTGCAGTATGGCGAGCGCGTTCGTTTCTCCCCGCGCATTCCGCTGGGTACACGCGGCACGTGGAAGGGGGCGCCGTGGGAAGTCATCGGCGCGCAGGTTGTGACCATCAACGTGGAAGGCACAGACTACTCATGGACGGAGTATGTGTGCTTCAATCCGTTCCGCGGGTTCCTGTATCTCTCTGAATACGAAGGACACTGGAACGTCATCGAAAAGCTTCGGCGTCGCCCCGTGATGGATGCGGGCGGCAACCAGCCCACAGTACTCTTCGACGGGAAGCGCTACAAGCACTTCCAAACGGCCACCGCGCGCACCACGGCGGCACTCGGCGAGTTTCCGTGGGAGCTGCGTGTCGGCGACACGGTCGTGAGTCAGGACTTCGTCGACCCGCCATTCATTCTCAGCGCCGAGGCCTCGGCCGGTGAGATTACGTGGTCGCAGGGTACCTACACGCGCCCGGAAATCATCCGCAAGGCGTTTGGGCTCAAGCAGGAGTTGATCGAACCCATCGGGGTGTTCGCCAATCAGCCCAACCCGCACGCGGGGCTCCCCAAGCGCATGGGCGAGCGGTTCATGCTGGGGTTGCTCGGACTGATGCTCGTGCTGGCGGCGAATGTGGTGTTCTCCAGCAATCGGGAGGTGTTCACGAACAACTTCCGGTTCGATCGGGCCACAGCGCCGAACAGCGCGTTCGTGACCCCCGCCTTCGATCTCGACGGGCGCACGTCGGCCGTAGCCATCGATCTCACGGCGCCGCTCGAAAACGACTGGGTGTTCTTCACCCTCTCGCTCATCAACGAACAAACCGGCGAAACGCGCGAAGTCACGCGACAACTCGAGTACTACTCCGGCACCGACAGCGACGGCTCCTGGTCGGAAGGCGATCGCAGCGAAACGGTGCGCATTGCCGCCGTGCCGGCAGGCCGCTACTTCCTGCGCGTGGAGCCCGAGGGCGGGGAAGTGGGCCGGCCGTCGGTGGGGTACACGCTCACGGTGCGCCGCGATCCGCCGCACTACGGCTTCTATGCGCTCGCATTTCTGGCCATACTCACGCCCATGGTGTTCTCCCTCTTTCCGGCCGCGGCGTTCGAAAACCGTCGCTGGGCCGAAAGCGATCATCCCATTGGCGGCACCGCCTCAGACAGCGACGACGAATAGTTATGGGACCCCGCTTCTATTCCATCTGGATTGTGGCCGTGCTGGCTCTTCTGGGCACCGCCCAGTACCGCGGCTGGTCACTCACGCGCTCCAACGAGTCCCGCAACAACCCACGGTCGGTACGCGACAATCCCGGCGCCTACCGCTCCTCGTATTACGTCCCGGGGCGCACGCTCCGCGGCAAGTAGGACATCACGCATGAGGATTCACGCATGAACGGACAATTCATGGAAAACGTCGTCAACTCGGCGGCCTTCGCGCTCATCGGGATCGTGATGTTCGTCGCGGCCTTCTTCATCATCGACGTACTCACACCCGGCAAGCTCTGGGACGAGATCGCCGAAAAGAAGAACACCGCCGCCGCCATTCTCATGGGGTCCGTAGCCATCGCGCTCGGCATCATCGTCGCCGCGGCCATCCACTGATGTCGCGGTAGTCGCGCGTGCAACTCGCGCTGTTTCTCTCGGTTTGCCTCATCGCCGCGTGCGGGCTCATCTACGAGCTCGTCGCCGGTGCGCTGGCGTCGTATCTGCTGGGTGACAGCGTCACGCAGTTCTCCACCATCATCGGCACCTACCTCTTCGCCATGGGCATTGGGAGCTGGCTTTCCCGCTTCGTGGTGCGCGGTGTCGTCACGCGGTTCGTCATCATCGAGCTGTTGGTGGGTGTGGTGGGCGGCCTGTCGTCGCTCGCGTTGTTTCTTGCCTTTGCGTACACCGAGGCGTTCCGCCCCACACTGTACGCGTTGGTGCTGCTCATTGGCACGCTGGTAGGGCTCGAAGTGCCGTTGCTCATGCGCATCCTCAAGGACCGGTTCTCCTTCAAGGATGTCGTGGCCAACGTGCTCACCTTCGACTACATCGGCGCGTTGGTGGCATCGTTGCTCTTTCCGCTTCTGCTGGTGCCGCGGCTGGGGTTGGTGCGCTCGGCGTTGCTCTTCGGCCTCATCAACGTGGCCGTTGGGCTTTGGAGTACCTGGCTGTTCCGCGATGTGTTGCCACGACGTCGGTGGCTGCAGGGCGCCGGTATCCTGGCCATGGCGGTGTTGGGAGCCGGGCTGTGGAAGGGACAGGCCATCACCACGTTGGCCGAAGAGGGGATGTACGCCGATCCCATCATTCTCGCCAAGGACACGCGCTACCAGCGCATTGTGCTGACGAGTTGGAAGGACGACCTGCGGCTGTATCTCAACGGGCATCTGCAGTTCGCTTCACGTGACGAATACCGCTATCACGAAGCGTTGGTGCACCCGGGGCTGGCTGCGGCGCGCGCGCGCGGTCGTGTTCTGGTGCTAGGCGGTGGCGATGGACTCGCGGTGCGGGAGATTCTCAAGTACCCCGACGTGCAGCGCGTAACGCTCGTTGATCTCGACGAAGGCATGACGGCGTTGTTCCAGGCGCATCCACGGCTTACCGCACTCAACGCGCGCGCGCTCACCGACTCCCGCGTGACGGTGGTCAACGCCGATGCGTTCACGTGGTTGGCGGCCAACAGCGCCCAGTTCGACTTTGTCATCGTCGATTTCCCCGATCCGTCCAACTATCACGTGGGCAAGCTGTACACGAGCGCGTTCTACCGGCTCGTGAAGCAGCATCTGGCACCTGGCGCGTTCATCGCCGTGCAGAGCACGTCGCCCATGTTTGCGCGGCAGTCGTACTGGAGCATCGTCACCACGCTCGAGGGCGCGGGGCTGCGCACATGGCCCTATCACGTATACGTGCCCAGCTTCGGTGAGTGGGGCTTCGTGATTGCGGGGCTCGACAGCTACGCGCCACCGCGCGAGTTGCCGGCTGGGCTGCGCTATCTCACCGCCAGCGCTGTTCCCTCGCTTTTCGATTTCCCGGCCGACATGCAGCGTGTGCCGGCCGAGGCCAATCGTCTCAACGATCAGGTGCTCGTGCGCTACTACGAGCACGAGTTCGATGCTATCAACCGCTGACGGCACGCGGTTGCACGGCGCATGACAACCCGTCGCGCCCTGCTGCAGCAGTTCGCGTGCGGGCTCGCGGCGGTGACAGCGACGCCGTTGGCGCTGCCGGCGGCGCCTGCGCTCCTCGGCCTCAACCGAAAGGGGCATGTCGTGCGCGGCGGGTACGTGGACGACGACGCCGCAGCCGGTCACGCGCTGCGTGACGGCACCGCGACGCTGCCTGCCGGTCGCCCCGAACGTCGTGTGGCCGTGGCTATCGTGGGTGGTGGTATCGGCGGGCTCAGTACGGCGTGGCGACTCGATGCGCTGGGGCTCACCGATTGGACGTTGCTCGAACTCGGTGCGCGAGTGGGTGGCAATGCGCGCTCGGCCGAGTATCCGGGGCTCGGTGGGCAGCGGGCGCCATGGGGGGCGCACTATCTCCCCGTGCCACCAGCCGACGCCGTACACGTGCGGGCCTTGTGTCGCGAGTTGGGAGTCCTCGGCGCCAACGGTGAATGGGACGAGCGTGTGTTGTGTCATTCGCCGCAGGAACGGCTGTGGCAGCATGGGCGCTGGCATGAAGGCATCGATCCGCGGGACGCTGCCACACCCGAGGTGCGTCGTCAGTTCGCGCGCTTCGAGCAGCTGACGGCCGAGTGGCGTAAGAGCGGCATGTTCCGGGTGCCGTCGGCCGAGGGGCACCGTGTGCGCACCGAGGCCATACGCCGCGGTGGCGCGGCGGCCAAGGTGGCGCGCGCCGTACAGCGTCTCGATACCATGAGCGCCGACGCCTGGCTGCGCGAGCAGGCGCTCGATGCTCCCGCGTTGCGGTGGTGGGTGGAGTACGGCACGCGCGACGACTACGGCGCCTCGCTACAGCAGGCGAGTGCGTGGGCGGCCGTGCACTACTTCGCGGCCCGCCCTGCAAACGAGGAGGGGCCACTCACCTGGCCCGAAGGCAACGACTATCTGGTGCGTGCACTGTCGCAGCGCTTGTCACGCGGTCGTGATGCGCGCGGACAGGAACGCCTACTCGCGCATTCGCCGGTGGTGCAGCTCGAGCGTCGCGGCACCACGTGGCAGCTCGACACACCGCGCGAGCGCATCGTGGCCGACGCGGTGGTGTGGGCTGCGCCGTTGTTCGTGCTGCCCCGCGTGTGTCGGGAGGTCACGGTACCGGTGGAAATCGAATACGCCCCCTGGGTTGTGGCCAATCTGGTGCTCGACCGCATGCCCGAGGAGCGCGGCGCCACGTTGGCGTGGGACAATGTGGTGTACGGCAGCGCGTCCTTGGGCTACGTGAACGCGCAGCATCAGGGGCTGGGGCAACCGCGGCCTACTCAGCTGTGGACCTGGTACCACGCGGTAACCGACCGCCCGGCGCGTGAGGCGCGGCAATGGCTGCAGCAACAGCCATGGAGCGTCTGGCGCGACACCATCATCAACGATCTCCAGCCGGCGCATCCGGACATTGCCGAACGGTTGCTGCGTGTGGACGTGAAACGATGGGGGCACGCCATGGCGCGTCCGGTGCCACGAACCCTGGCGCGAGTGGAGTCCCTTCGCACGTGGAAACCGGCGCCGCATCTGTTCATGGCACATGCCGATCTCAGTAACTTGAGTCTGTTCGAAGAGGCGCAGTGGCACGGCGTACAAGCCGCCGTCAGTGTCGTGCGCGCGTTGCGATGAGGCAGTACTCACTGCTCGCGCCGGCTTCCACCATTCTTCCGGTTTCCGTATGAACACCGACGCCTTCTCCTGGCCGGAACCTGCGCCGTCGCTTGCGCGTGCTGTGGCGGGAGAGTTTCGCTTGCTGCAGGAAATCGGACGCGGTGGCATGGGCGTGGTGTATCTCGCGGAAGACACGCAGTTGCACCGGCGCGTGGCCATAAAAACGCTACCGCCGCATTTGGCTGCCGACGCCGCAGTGCGCGACCGTTTCTTGCGCGAGGCGCGCACTGCGGCCGCCCTGTCGCACCCCAACATCGTGCCCATCTACTCGGCGGCCGAGCGCAATGCCGTGGTGTACTTCACCATGGGCTATGTGAAAGGGGAGTCGGTTGCTGAACGTCTGCAGCGTGAAGGGCCGCTCGATGTGCCCGCCGCGCTCGCCATTGCGCGTCAGCTCGCCATGGCTCTCGATGCGGCGCATGCCGAGGGGGTGGTGCACCGTGACATCAAGGCGGAGAACGTGCTGCTCGACGGTGCCGGGCGTGCGCTCGTCACCGACTTCGGTATTGCGCGCCTGAGCGAAGCACAGCCACTCACGGCCACTGGTACGGTGCTGGGCACCGTGCAGTACATGAGTCCCGAACAGGTCACCGGTGATGCGCTCGACGGTCGCAGTGATCTGTATGCTATGGGTGTGCTGCTCTTTCACATGCTGTCGTGCCGCTTTCCGTTCGAGCGGTCGACACCGTCGGCGGTGCTCGTGGCGCATGTGAACAGTGCGCCGCCGCGTCTTCATTCGGTGCGCCCGGATGCCCCAGATGCACTCGACGCGCTGGTCGCCGATCTGTTGGAGAAGCGTCCCAATGCGCGAGTGCCGTCGGCGCGGGTGCTGCTCGAAAGGTTGGCGTCAATTGATGGCGGTGCCGCTGCGTTGGTACCGATCGTGCGTCCATCAGCCCCGCCTGGCGAGCCGGTGCTGGATAGCGCCATGTCGTCGGCCGATGCGCAGGCTGTGTGGGCTCGCGCGGCGGAGCTGCAGGCGAATACGGGGCTTATGGTACCCCCGCCGCAGTTCACAGCGGCGGGGGCCGAGCCGTCGCCAACGCGCGGCTATGACATGGTCGTGGTGAAGGAGGCCGCCGCTGAAGCGGGCATTGCGCCCAAGTACGTGGAGCGCGCGCTCGCTGAGCGCGAAGCGGCCACCAGGCGGTCGGTCGTGCAGGTGGAAGAGGGCGCACGTTTGCGGCGCACCCCCAACCCGTTCATTGGTGCGCACACCAAGATCGAGTACGAAAGCGTGATCGACGGCGAACTGCCGCTCGACGCGCTGGAGGACATGGCCGACCTCGCGCGGCGTTCGCTGGGTGACCTGATCAGCGTAAGTGCGGTAGGACGTACGCTCACCATCAGCACCAACACTTCGCGCCCCGGGCAGAACGGGATGGTACGTCTGCTGCAACTTACGGTGGCCGTGCGCAACGGCCGCACCACGGTGCGGGCGTTCGAGGACATTGGAGGTACGGCTGGTGCGCTGTTGGGTGGCGTAGGGGGCGGGGTAGGCATGGGCGTGGGGGCGATGGCCATGGGCATCCTGGCGTCATCGCAGATGCCGGTAGTTGGACTCATGGCGTGGGGGGGCATTCTGGCCACCGCCATGGCCTCGGGCCGCATGGCGTTCGGGCGCACCTCGCGCAACAAGCAGACGGAGTTGCGGGAACTCGTGCTCGAGTTGGCGCGGTTCGCGGAAGCGCACATTACCGACGCACACAGGTCGCGCGGGGGGGCTGGCGCGCTGGCTGCCGGTGCCGATGATCGAGGCACTTCCGGTGGCCGCTAGCTTTATCTTATGACTAAGAAGCGTTTGATCGTCGTTGGCGACCGCGTGCTGGTGAAGCTGGAGGATGGCGAGCAGCGGTCGAAGGTGGGGCTGTATCTGCCGCCGACGGCGGTGGACAACCAAGCGGTGCAGTGCGGGGAAATCGTGGCCACCGGCCCCGGGCTCGCGCTGCCTGATCTCGCCGATCAGGGCGATGAACCGTGGCGCATCGGTGGCCAGGCTGGCCGAGAGGCGCGGTACGTGCCCATGCAGGCATCGGTGGGCGACTACGCGCTCTTCTTCCGCAAGGCCGCCGTAGAGATCACGTTTGAGAACGAGCAGTATCTCGTGGTACCGCAGGCCGCCATTCTGGCGCTGGTGCGGGAGCCCCGAGAGGACATCCCGGAATACTGAAGGAGCCTACACATATGATGTACCCCGAACAGCTGCTCATCCCCATGCGTCAGGAGCTCACGCGCCATGGTGTGGAAGAGCTGAAGACGGTGGCCGATGTCGATGCCAAGCTGGCCGAGCAGAAGGGCACGGCCCTGGTGGTGGTCAACTCGGTGTGTGGCTGTGCGGCCCGCAATGCGCGGCCGGCGGTGGCCATGGCGTTGCAGCACGCCACCAAGCCCGACGTGTCGACCACGGTGTTCGCCGGACAGGATCGCGAAGCCACCGATCGAGCGCGCAGCTACTTCGTGGGCTACCCGCCCTCGTCGCCCAGCATCGCGCTCATGAAAGACGGTGATGTGGTGTTCATGCTCGAGCGCTTCCAGATCGAAGGGCGCAGTGCGCAGGAAATCGCCGCCGACCTCACGCGGGCGTTCGACGAGCACTGCGTGTCGGGGCAGCCCGCCTAAGTCGAAACCAACGGCCCTTCACGGACCTGCCTATGGTGCAGTATCTGCGTTGGATGTGGCGAGATGCCCCGCGCTCACTGCGACTGGAGTTTCTCACAACCATCCTGGTCATCGAGCTGTTGGCCTTGGCGACCATGGTGGTGCTGAGTAACCCGGGGCCAGCGGTCCCCAGTACTACGGCAATTGAAGAGGTGTCGGTGGGTCGCTGACAAGCGATTCCCGGCACCTTTGCCGTTCCGGGGGCGGACGCGACTGTTGCGAATACGTAGGTCAATGGTCTTACGGGCGTTGCAACGCTCGGCAATGCGGTTGAACAGATGCGAATTCCATATCTGTGGCGTTGTCGGGGCACCGTGACGCACCGGCACATCAGCGTTGCCAGTGGACCCGTCACTGTGGTGAGAAATCGTCGGTGTGTTGCACCGCTGCACCACGGCGAAGGGTTCATGAAATCTCATTCATCATGAATTACCCTTCAGGAATGTTTCACGGCACCAAAGTTTGTAACGTACTCATGCGTGGAAGCGTCTATTTTACAATCACTTACGTTATTCGTTTTCAACTTTATGGTTGAGTTTGGCAGGGATCTTTCGCGACGTCAGTGTCGCGTCAATCTTTGTGACCAGATCGACATTTCTGGCGCGGGCATTGCGCTGACAGCCTGGTGAGACACGCAGGTCCCACATGGCTGAGTTTGTCAAACGCAGCTCACCCGTTCCACTTTCAGGAGTTTCCCGCAATGTCGGTCACCAACACGCTCCGCCGCTTCGTCCGTGAAGAAGAAGGCGCCTCGCTCGCCGAGTACGCCCTCCTCCTCGGTGTCATCACCGTGGCGCTCATCACGGTCATCACGACCTTCCGTCAGTCGATCGCCAACATCTTCACGCGCACGACGACGACCCTGAATTCGGCCGGCACCACCTGATCTCGTCGGCCGAGAGTCAGTCCCTTCCACCATTCCTCAACAACGAGAATCCAATGTCGAGCCTCAACAACACCCTCCGTCGTTTCGTTCGTGAAGAAGAAGGCGCCTCGCTCGCCGAGTACGCTCTGCTGCTCGGTGTGATCACGGTCGCGCTCATCACGGTCATCACGCAGTTCCGTCAGTCGATCGCGAACATCTTTACGCGCACCACGACCACGCTCAACTCGGCTGGTACCACCACCTGAGTTGGTGTAGGGGCTCGACGCTCATGCTCCACCAGGAATGGGCGCTTCGTTGTCGCACGCTGTGTCGGCGTTTTCGTCGGCACAGCGACGCGGCATCGCTCGGGGAGTATGCGTTGTTGCTTGGCGTGATCTCGGTCGCGCTCATTGTGGTCATTTCGCAGTTCAAGGACTCGATCGGCAACAGCATCACCCGCGCGACCACCACGCTCAGTAGTGCCGAGACCGGCACGTCGGAAACCCCGGGAGGCACAACGCCTGGGGAGACACCCGGCGGCGGCCAGGGGAACAGTGGCCAAGGCAATGGCGGTCAGGGCAACGGCGGCCAAGGTAACAACGGTCAAAACGGGCGCGGCAACGGTCGCAACCCGTAGCAACTCGTGCCGGCGCACGGAAGCACAGGTGCGCGCAGGCGTCTCTCTCGTTTCTCGAAAGACTCCCGGATGACGAAGGCCGCCATGCTCTTCCCCGCAACGATGGTCCTTGGGTCGTTGTTGGTGGTCGCGGCAGCCAGCGACATTCGCGCTCGGCGGGTCGGCAACTCGCTCAATCTCGGCATCCTCGCCTTGGGGATGCTCTTCGCGTTCACGATGTTCGGCTGGCGCGATGGCGCACTGCGCATTGGCTCGGGTGTGGGATTGGGACTGCTTATCTGGTTCCCGATGTTCGCGGTGCGATTGATGGGCGCCGGCGATGTGAAATTGCTCGCGGCATGCGGCGCCTGGCTTGGCTGGGAAGGCATGCTGATCGCCACGCTTGCCACCGGCGTGTACGGTGGCGTTCTCGGCGCGTTCTGGTTGCTGCGTTCACAGGGCGCGATCAGTGCGTTGCACACGATGGCAACTGCGGTGAGGGCACCGTGGTTGATGAAAATGCGGCCGTACGAAGCGCGTGAGCGTTTGCCGTACGCCGTCGCGATCGCAGGAGGCGTCGTGACTGCTTGGTGGATGCAGTATGGAGCGCAGTTGATGGGAGGACGCACATGATGCGCCGTTCACGAACGTTGCGCACGCTCTCGGCTATCCGTCGTTTCCGCAGGGAAACAGCGGCGGCATCGATCGTCGAGTTTGCGATCTTGGTGCCCATCGTCGTATTCCTGTTCCTAGGGATTATCGACTTCGCTCTCGCATTCAATCAGCGATTGAACGTGGTGAGCGTCACCAGAGATCTGACGCGTTATCTCGCTGTTCAAGCCACTCCGTGCAGCGCGACAACTCAGACAGCGATAAGGCTACGGGCTGATACGATCTTCACAAAAGTGCGGAATACGGATCCACCATTGAGCTCGTATATCACAATCCAGCCGGCAATCGTTGCCAACGGGGCATGCAGCCCGCCCAACAACCTCGTGTCGATAAGTGTTACCGCCTACCCGATGCAGTCACTCTTCTTGCGAATCGGGCCGTTCCCTTTGAGTGCGCGGGCGCGCATGGTCTGGGAGCGAGGGCTTTGAGTATCGCATACGAAATCTGGCACCCTCTCCTTCGGAAACCCCATGCTCGGTGATCGCCGATATCGTTTCGTGCTGTACGTTGCGCTGCTTGTGGCTGGTCTGGCCACGTTCGGCGTGTACCGCGTCATCGACGGCATGCGTGCCAGCAGTCGCATCGCCACGCAAAACGTTGTCATCGCCGCCGTCGATATTCCGGAAGGTCTCGCGCTGACGCAGCCCACACTGGCTGTCGTACAGTTGCCCATTGCGGCCGTGCCGGCTGGCTCGTACTCAAGCCCCGATTCCGTCATGGGGCGCGTCTCGCGTATCCCCATCTTCAAGGGCGAAGCCATCGTGCCGGGCCGCCTGGCCCCTGAGGGCACCGCGGGTGGTCTCGAAGTGAAGATCGCGCCGGGCAAGCGCGCCATGTCGGTGCGTATCGACGATGTGGCCGGCCTAGCGGGTCTCATTCAGCCCAACTCGCGCGTTGACGTGATGCTCACCACCGGTGACCAGCGCGCCCCCGGACAGATCTCGAAGCTGTTCATGAGCAACATGCGCGTGCTGTCGGTTGGTGCGCAGGTCACGCGCGGTCAGGATGGTACGCCCATCAACGCGCCCACGGCCACGCTCGAGGTCACGCCGGAAGAAGCCGAACGGCTCGCACTCGCCACGCGCGAAGGCAGCATTCAACTCGTGCTGCGCGGTTATGGCGACCCCGACTCCATCACCACCACAGGCGCCAAGAAGGGTGACCTGTTGATTGGCGCGTCGTACGGTGCACCGGCTGCCCCGGTGGCCGCGCCCGCGCCTGTGCGTCGCTCAGCGCCGCGTCCGGCACCGGCACCCGTGCAGCCCGCTCCGATAGCCACAGTGCCCATTCCGCCCAAGACCGACTCGGTCGTGGTCAAGGTGTATCGCGGCACCGCCCTCGAGCAGCTGCGCTTCGAACAGAAGAAGCGCGATTCCATCCCTCCTTCGGAGTTTGAATGAACGTGTTCCCCTTCCACGCGTTCGTGCCTGCGCGTCGCTGGTACGCCGCGGCCCTGGTCGCGATGCTCGCCGGCAGTGGTGCCGTAGCTCCTCACGCGATTGCTGCCCAAACGGCGCAGGCGGCTACGCCGATCGAGCCGTTTACCATGTCGGTGGGGCGCGCGTTGCCGCTCGACTTCACAGCGCCGGTTACGCAGGTCACGGTAGCCAACCCGGCCGTGGCCGATGTGGTGGTGCTTACGGCCAACAGCGTCGTTGTCAACGCCAAGACCATCGGTGAAACCGACATTCTGTTGTCGGGCCCGGCGCTTGGCCGTCGCCATCTGCGCATCACCGTGCACCAGGCCACCGAAGAACGGCAAATTGCGCTCGGCGTGAAGTTCGCCGAAGTGCGACGTGACGCCTTGTATGAACTCGGTGTATCGGGGCGTTTCCAGGGGACGAACGGCAACACCATTGGCGGCACGGGTGTGCTGGCCCCGGGCAGCACTGGTGCGGGTGGTGGCAACTCCGGTGGTGACAATACCGCAACCACCGCCGCCCGCTTCGCCAGCTCGCTGCTCAACTTCGGTACACAGGACATCACGGCGTTCATCGATGCACAGGAGCAGGCTGGTCGCGCGCGTTCGCTGGCCGAGCCCACGCTCATCGCGGGCAATCGCGAAGAAGCCAACTTCCTCGCCGGTGGCGAACTGCCGGTGCCCGTGGCGCAGCCCGGCCAGGGTGGTCAGGTCTTCATCATCATTCAGTACCGGCCGTTCGGTGTGCAGCTCAAGTTCCGCGGCGAAGTCATCTCCGACTCGCTCATCAAGCTGCGCGTGGTGCCCGAGGTATCCAGCCTTGACTTCGGCAACGCCGTGCTGCTCAGCGGATTCCGCATTCCCGCCATTCGTACCCGCAAGGTCGAAACCACACTCGACGTTCGCCCTGGCGAAAGCCTCGTGATCTCGGGGCTGTTCAACGAAGAGCGGGAAGCGGTTCGCACCGGCGTGCCGGGGCTCATGAAGCTGCCCATCATCGGCGCGCTGTTCTCGAGCAGCCGTTGGCAGAACAACGAGTCGGAACTGCTCGTGGTGGTTACGCCGGAGCTGTTCGATCCGAACAAGGCCCGCGGGCAGCGTACCATTCAGCTCAAGCCCGATAGTACACAACCGGCGCTCGACGCGCTCAAGAAGCGCCTTCCGCCGGAATAAGTTGCAGCGCGTTCGCCGTGAACGTGTCGAGCCCGTGTCGTTGTTGTCCCCATCTCATCGAGTTCGCTGATGCGCCGCGCAGTTGTAGTTCGTGATGCGCTTGGGCCGTTGGCCGCAGTCGCTCCAGTTTTCGCGAGTGCGGGCTTCTCCAAGCCTGTGGAAGTGGAAAGCGCCGAGGCGCTGTTGTCGCTGGTGCGGGAAGCCGGCGCCGACCTCGTGGTGCTTTCGCTCGCCACCACGGCACCGGCCGCGTATGCCGAACTCGATGCGCTCTTGAAGGAGCGCGAAGGGCTGGCGGCCATCGGTACGGCGCCGCTGCCCGATAGCGAACTCATTCTGGCGGCCTTTCGGCGCGGCTTTTCCGAGTTTCTGGTCGCACCTGCCAACACCAACGAACTGGCCGCGGCACTGCTGCGTCTTGAGTCGCGTTGGGCGCGCGCGCCGCGCGGTGGTCACGTCACGGCGGTGTACAGTCCGGCCGGCGGTGCGGGTGTCACATCGGTTGCCGTGAACGTGGCGCACGCGCTGGCGCGCCGCAAACCGGCGGGGCGCGTGGCCGTGGCGGATCTCGTGGTGGGCCTTGGTGACGTCGCCACGCATCTCAACGTGGCGCCCACCTACGATCTTGGTGAACTCGTACGCAAGCTCGATCGCGCCGACAGCGAGTCGCTGCAGAGTATCATGGTGAGCGTCGCCGATGGCATGGACGCGCTGGCCGGTACCAGTGACCTCGAACTCGGCGAGGAGGTTACCGCCGACGCGGTGCAGCGCATTCTCACACTCATGCGCTCGAGCTACTCGTACACGGTGCTCGATGTGGAGCACAGCGTGTCGCCGCGCACCATCGCGGCACTCGACGCCGCCGATCGCATCGTGACCGTGTTCCAGGTTACGGTGGCCGGGCTGCGCAAGGTGAAGCGCGCGCTCACGCTCTTCGAGCAGCTCGACTTTTCTGCCGAAAAGGTCGTGCTGGTGGCCAACCGTGTTGGCGCCGGTGACGTAATGTCGTGGCCCGATGTGGCCAAGGCGCTCGGGCGCCCGGTCGACTTCCGTTTGCCGAATGCCTACCAGGTCATCTCCGATGCGCAGACTCGCGGTATCCCGGTGGCAGCGAATGCCAGCGCCCCCGGAGCCGCTGCGCTCATTGATGGCTACAACCTGCTGGCCGTGCGTCTCATGGGTCAGCCCGGTGGTACGCCGGGAAGTGTTGAGACGCTCGCTACCAATGGCCGGAAGGGGCTTGGGCGCCTCTTCGGCAAGATGAGGGCTTAAGTCGTGGAACGATCACTTCGAGATCGCCTGCTTGGTCGCAAGCCGGCCGCCAGCAATGGCACGTCGCCGTCGTCGCCCAACGGCGGAGACCCGCTCGGCGACGATCACTCGGCGCATGTCGACCCGTTGGCCGGCATTCCGCAGCCGGCGCAGCAAAAGGCCGACACGGAACTGAGCGGGCCTTCGCCAGTCGACCTGCTCAAGCGTGACCTGCATCAGAAGCTCGTCGATCGGCTTGATCTCGCGGCGCTCGAGAAGATTCGCGACGAGGCCGTGCTCACGCAGCAGATCCGCACTGCGGTGCTGGAGTTCCTGCGCATCGAGCAAGCACCGCTGTCGGCGGGCGAGCGCGATGAAGTCGTTGAACAGATCGTGTGGGAAGTTACCGGGCTCGGCCCCATCGAACCGCTCACGCGCGATGGCACCGTTTCCGACATTCTGGTAAACGGGCCCAAGTCGGTGTACGTCGAGCGCAAGGGCCGGCTCGAGCGCACCGGTATCACGTTCCGTGACAACGCCCATCTGCTCACGATCATCGATCGCATTGTGAGCAAGGTGGGTCGCCGTGTTGATGAGTCGTCGCCCATGGTTGACGCGCGCCTCACCGACGGCTCGCGTGTCAATGCCATCATTCCACCACTGGCCATCGATGGCCCGGTGCTTTCTATTCGTCGGTTTGGTGCCTCAATCGGACCACGAAGACTGGTGGAGTTGGGCGCCATGTCGCCACCGATGTTGCGGCTGCTCGCTGCTGCGGTCGTGGCGCGTTTGAATATCATCGTGTCCGGTGGAACGGGCGCGGGTAAGACCACGGTACTCAACGCACTCTCCAGCTTCATTCCCGAGTCAGAGCGTCTGGTTACCATCGAAGACGCCGCCGAGTTGCGGCTGCAGCAGTCGCACGTGGTGCGTCTCGAAACCCGCCCGCCCAACACCGAAGGCCGCGGCGAAGTCAGCGCCCGCGACCTGGTGAAGAACGCGCTGCGTATGCGCCCCGATCGCATCATCATGGGCGAAGTGCGTTCCGGCGAAGCACTCGACATGCTGCAGGCCATGAATACCGGTCACGAAGGGTCACTGACCACCATTCACGCCAACACGCCGCGTGACGCGATGGCTCGTTTGGAAACCATGGTGCTGTTCGCTGGCACCACGCTTCCCACACGCGCCATCCGCGAGCAGATGGCGAGTGCGCTGCATCTCATTGTGCAGGCCTCGCGCATGTCCGACGGTACGCGCCGCATCACCAGCATTACCGAAGTCTCCACCATGGAAGGTGACGTGATCACCACCCAGGAGATCTTCCGCTATCACCGGCGTGGTGTGGCCGACGACGGTACGGTACTTGGCAACTTCGAAGCCACCGGCGTGCGCCCCACGTTCATGGACCAGATTGCCGCACGCGGCATTCATCTGCCTCCCGATCTTTTCGCCTTTGGCTCCAAGAGCGATGCCGGCCTGGAGGCGGCCGGTGCCATGATGGCCGCAGGAGTACTCGGATGACCGGTCTCGTTCTGGTCTTGGTGTTTGCGGGCGCCATGCTGTTGGTGGTGGGCTCGTTCGTCTTCATCAATCGCCGACGCCTGTCGGCCGCCGATGCGGCCCGCATTCGTGTAGGCGACGGCGGCGGCATTCTGCGCAGCGACGTACCGCTGTCCATTCTGCGCGACGAGCGGGTGTCAGACGTCAAGGCCATCAATGAGCTGCTGACGGGGCGCAATATCACGCTGCGGCTGGAGCGGGAACTCACGCATGCCGGATCGCGGCAGAAGCCGGGTGAATTCCTGCTCTTCACTTTGCTGTCGGGCATGATCGGGCTCACGCTCATGCAGTTCCTGGTTGGGGGCTTCGCCAGTCTTGCCGGCCTGCTTTTGGCCGGCGTGCCATGGTTACTGCTCAAGCGGCGGCAGGCCAAGCGCCGCCGAGCCTTCGAAATGGCGTTCCCCGACGCGCTCGATCTCATGACCAACGCGCTGCGCGCTGGCTACTCGCTGCAGGCGGCCATGGAGTTCACTGGTCGCGAGGCGGCTCAGCCGTTGCGCGCTGAGTTTCTGCGCTTCTATGACGAGCAGCGCCTGGGCGTAGATGTGCGCACGGCCCTCATGGCCATGCAGGAGCGCATTGGCACCGAAGAGGCGCGCCTGTTCGTAACGTCGCTCGTGCTGCAGCGCGAAACCGGCGGTAACCTGGTCGAGCTGCTCACCAACATTTCCAACCTCATTCGTGAGCGTATCAAGTTCCAGTCGAACTTGGAAACGCTCACAGCCGAGCCGAAGATGTCGGCCCGGGTTCTTGCCGGCATGCCCTTCGTGATGTTCGGGGCCATCTACTCCATCAACGCCGAGTACATGAAGCCCCTGTTCGAACAGCCGCAGGGGAAGTTCCTCATGGTGTACGCGTTCCTGTCCGTGGTGGTGGGGTATTTCATTATGGACAAGATCGCCAGCGTGGACATGTAAGCCATGAACCAGATTCTGGCCGAGATTCCCGCCTCCCTCATTCTGCTCATCGTCACGCTGGTCGTGGCGGTGTGCACGGTAGTGTACGTAGCCATTGCCGAGAGGCAACGCCGCGACACACTGCAGCGCGTCACACCCGATATGGAAGCCGCGCGACTCGCCGAGCGACTGCTGCTCAATGACGATGCCAGCGCATCGTCGCGTTTGGCGTCGTGGTTGCGCGAACGCATGCCCGAAGGGCTCATCACTGATGAGGCCAACGGCAGCAAGCTGGTACACGCCGGCTTCGACGGCGCGGCCGCGCCGGTCATCTTTTCGGCCATTCGCATTGTCGCGGCGCTGCTTATCCCGGTGCTGGCTTTTGTGGCCGCACCGCGCGATAACCCCACGTGGATGGCGGTCTCGCTAGTGATGGGCGTGGTGGTGGGTATCGCGGGACCGCAAGCCGTGCTCGATCGCTTGGCCACCAACCGTCAGGATCGTATTCGGCTCGGTGTGCCCGATGCCCTCGATTTGCTGGTGGTGTGCGTGGAAGCTGGTGTGTCGCTTGATGCGGCGATTATTCGCGTGGCCCGCGATCTGTCAAACGTGCGCCCGGAACTGGCGATCGAGTTTGCACAGGTGGTGCGTCGTGTGAACGCGGGTATGCCGCGCGACCGCGCACTGCAGGGTTTGGCGGCGCGCACTGGTGTTGATGAGTTGCGCACGCTGGTGTCGAGCATGATACAGACCGAGCGGCTTGGTACGTCGATTGCGCGCGTGTTGCGTGTAAACGCCGAATCGTTGCGTACGCGCCGTCGGCAGCGTGCGGAGAAGCGGGCGGCCGAAGCGGCGCTCAAGATGATTTTCCCGTTGGCGCTGTTCCTCTTGCCGGCGTTGCTCGCCGTCATCGTGGGGCCGGCGGCAATCACGGTGGTGCAGCAGTTGGGAGAGTTGGCCAAGTAGACCACCCCGACCGGGGCGGTTCAATCGCTGGAATCACGGAGGAGTCCCATGCGAAACACAAGAAATGCTCCGCGCGTCCGGCGCGGCTCGATGTCAGTGTTCATGGTTCTCGTGATGTTGGTCGTGATCTCCGTGGCGGCGGTCGCGCTTGACCTCGGTCGCATGCACACGGGATACGCGGAACTACAAACCGAGGCCGATGCGGCGGCGCTCAAGGGGGCGAGCCGTATTCAGCTCGCGCCCGGAATCAATCCGCGCGATACGGTTCTCGTATTTGATGACTCGGCCAACTGGGTGCTCGAGGGAAATCGGTCGGTAGACTCAACAAATATCGTGGGAATTCGTTGGAGGCCAGATAGCGTTCCCAACGCCGTGACCGTCGGATGGAACAGCGCCACGAACGCCGTACAAGTCACTGCGAGGCGGTACAACGGCTTACTGTTCGGACGCTTGCTCAATACGCAGGCAGCTGCCGCAACGCCGAGCCGTATGGGGATTGCATGGATTGCGAACGTTCAATCCATGACGTGCCCAGCACCTTGGGGTTTCGACATGAGGGGGCTGAACGATGCCCTGTTCTCGCAGCAAGATACGATCGTTCGCGCGACCATGTACTCACGACTGAAGGCTATTTTGCAGAGCCCCGGAGCGCTGAGCATCACAATGATCATGTATCCCTCCTCGGAGCCGCAACCGACTACTCCGGGAGAGTCTTGGGCATTCCGAGCGATTGATGACCAGGGAAATCCAAATATGAATGCTTACGCGGATCAGGTCGCGAACACAGGTGCCTGCGCTGCTAATGCATCCACTCGGATTGGCCAGACGGAAGCGTTCCCCGGGAACGGACAAGGTGCTGTCCCACAAAAAACTGCAAGTGGTGCCTTTGGTGCAGGAATTACCGGCGGACTTAGTATGTGCGCACCTCAGCCCGGTGGAAACGGGAACGGCAACGGGAACGGCAACGGGAACGGCAACGGAGTGCAGCCACGTGCCGACTGCTACCCCGTTGGTTCCTACAACGTTGGTTCACCTGGTGTGGTGAGGAACGTTTCATGGATTGGCTCGGTTCAGAGCAACACTGCCAACGTGCTCACGCTGAGTGGTTTCATGGTGATGTGCGTATTCAAGGGGCAGCCCAACGGAAATGCCGACCCTCAGGAACGTTGCTCATGGTACGATTCATGGCGGGCGTCACAGTACGCGCCGCCGGGACTACCTGCGTCACTCAAACCAGGAACCATCATCGGTTATCCTGTGCCAACCAATCCCGGAGTAGGTGGTGCGATTCTCGGCAATCAGCCCTCGCTCGCCCAGCGCCTCATCCTCGTGCGGTAACCCGCAGTGAAGACTCCCCGTCGCGCTCCTTCAACCTGTGTTGTCGCCGCAGCGTTCGCCTCGCTGACGCTGTCTGCGACCACGCAGGCGCAAGGGCTCGACCCGGCGCCCGCATCCATGTGCGGTACCCGCACGCCGTTCGTAGCCAACGACACGGTGAGCGCCGACTCACGGGTGCTCATCCGTTTCTCCGCGGGGCTCGCGTCCGATCCCAACGACGCGTTCCTCGCACGTGCGCTTGGTACGCTCACGGCCGATCGCATCCGCGAGGCGCTCGATGTGGACGTGCGCTCGCGAGGGCTCAGCGGCGGCACCACCACCAACGCCGATGCTGCCTCGGCCGTGGCTGAAGGGCGGGTGCTTGGCGTGCGCTTTGTGCTGAGCGGTACCGTGACCCGCAACGACGATCGCTCCATCGTAAACTGGCGTCTTGTCGACGCTCGCTCGGGTCGAGAACAGAGCAGCGGCACCATTACGCAGCAATACGGGCAGGCCGACAGCCTCGTGGGTGCCATGACGTCGGCACTCACTCGTGCGTTCGGCAAGCCGTCGTTCGTACCGCAGCCACAGGATCGCCTCACCACGCTCAAGCGCGAGGCCCTGCTTGCGTATTTGCAGGCGCTCACCGAATCCGACGCCTTCGATCGCGATCGTCTCACTCGCGCCGACTCACTATTCAATGTGGCGGTATCGTCCGACCCCAACTTTGCGGCGGCCCGCTACAAGCTGGCCGAACTCGCCCTCCGTCAACTCGACTACGTGGAACAACGCGAAGCCGAGCGCACGGCGCTGTTCACCAAGGGCATGTGGAACGTCGGCGCCGTGCTGCTACGCGACCCGCTCAACACGCGGGCACTCGCACTGTTGGGGCGGCTCACGCTGCACGGCACCTCGCCGCAGCTGGCGCTGCCCATTGTGGCCGCTCTGCAGCGGCTGGCGCCGGGCAACGCCGAAACGGCCACCCTCGAAGCGCACACGCTGCGTGCGTTGGGGCGCGATGCCGAAGCGCTGCGCGCCGTGCGCGCGGCGGGCAGCACCGTAGACCGCAACGTGTCGGCGCTCATGGTACGCGCCGACCTCGAGCGTCGAGTAGGTGATGTCATCAACGCCTGCCGGTCGCTCAACCGCGCCGTGGCGCTCGATCCGCTCTTTGCCCCGGCCTACGTGTGGCGCGCCGTGGTGCGCAGCACCCTTGGTGAACGGCGTGAAGGGTGGGCCGACGCCGAAGTATCGACACGCCTTGGCCGGCGTGACTGGGGTGAGCTCACTGGTGCGCTCATTGACCTGAGCATGCGCGATACCGTGCGGGCCAAGGCGCGCGTGAAACCGCTCATGCTCGATGCTTCGCTGCAGCAGGCAAGTTGGCTTGATCTGGTGCTGCGCGCGGCGGTGACGCACGGGCTGCGGGTGCCCAACCAGGCGCAGTTGGCGGTGCGACAGATTCCCTGTCGCGAACCGCGCCGCGCCATGTTGGCCCGTGAACCGCTGCTCAAGTTTCTGCGCATTCCGCCCGAGTGCGGCGGCGCGCGACCGCAGCCCAAGGCGTAGCGAGTTGCCGCAGGACGCCGGCAGGCGCGGCGTCCGGTGAGCACCTGTTACTCGTTCATCCGGATCCACCGGATAATCTCGCCAATCGACGGGCGTTTGCCGTACATGAGCAGCGCCGTGCGATAGAGTCGGCCAGCGGCAATCATGGCCGCCACCGCTGTGAGCGAAAGCAGTCCGATAGAAATGACTACCTCGGTAGTGGGCACCGACGAGAGCCCCAGCCGCAAGGGCATGAGAATGGGCGACGAAAACGGCACCATGCTCATGGTGCGCGCAATGGGGCCGTCAGGGTCGGCCAGCGCCGGCTGCAGTAGCGCCACGCTGCCCACCAGCAGCATCAGCACCGGCGTTTGCGCCTGCTGCGCTTCCTGCTCCGAACTCACTATGGAGCCTACCGCCGCGAAGAGCGCCGCGTACATCACGTAGCCCAACACGAAGTACGCGAACAGCGGCACGAGTTCGGTGAAGGCCACGTTGGGGAGTGACATGCTGGTGCTGGTCACACCGAGGGCGCCCAGCAACCGGGCCCGGTTCATGAGCAGCACCACCACGCTCGCCGTCCAGAAGCCGAGCTGCACGAGTGCCACGCCGCCAATGCCCAGCACCTTGCCCGAGAGCAGCACCTTCGGGGACACGCTGGCCAGTACCAGTTCCGACACGCGCGACTGCTTCTCTTCGGTGACCCCGCGCAGCACGATCTGTCCGTACAGCACGATCACCATATACAGCAGCACGGCCACGCCGCCGCCAAATACGAGATTCACCTGTGCGTTGCCGCTGCGCCCGTCCTTCATGACGCGCTCGACCTTGGCCATCACGCGCACCTTCGCAATGCGCTCGGCCTGTTCGAGGTCAAGTCCGGCGTCGGCTACCCGCTGCCGCAGCAGTTCGCGTTCAGTGGCGGCCTGAACGCGTTCACTCGTCACAATTGGTGCGCCGCCGGCGAGCAGCAGCCGCATGGCACCCGTGGCCAGCGTGTTGCCGTCGATGATGGCCACGGCCGGCACCGCGTTGTTGCCCACGCGCGTGCGCAACGAGTCGATCACCTTCACCGAGTCGGTGGCCCCAACGGCGATGACAGTGGCGCGTTGCCCCGTGGCCATGAGCCCGCCCGCCAACTCTGTCGCAATGCCCTCGCCCATCTGCGTGCCGGACCCATCGATGATGACCATGGACGACAGGTCGACCGAGCGCGACGACTTGTAGGCCAGGTACGGTGGCCCGATGAACAGTGCGGCGAAGAGCAGCGGAGCAAACAGTGTACTGATGAGAAACCACTTCGAGCGCACGCGCTCGCCGAACTCGCGTTCGATGACGGCGAAGAGCTTACCCATGACCGCTTACTCCCGGCTCGACGCCTGTTGCACCGACCTTTTCGAGGAAGATGCGATGCAGTGACGCCTCGGTACGGTCGAAGCGCGCGAGTTCCACATCGTTCGCCAGCAGCGCCTTGAGCAGCTGCTGCGAGGAAACGCCGGGCACGAGATCGACCTCCACCTGTTGCCCATGGTCATCGAGCTTGTCCACGAGTGCCGGGTCGGCCAGTACCGCCCGCGCACGGTCACGACCGTCTTCGGCAAACTGGATGAACACGCGTCCGGGGCCGCCGAACTCCGACTTGAGGGCGCTGAGCGAGCCGTTGGCCACCACTTCGCCGCGCGCAATGATGGCCACCGCGTCGCACATGCGCTCGGCGGCGTCCATGACGTGCGTACTGAAAATCACCGTGCGTCCTTCGCGCCGCAGATCGAGCACCGTGTCCTTGAGCGCCTGCGCATTCACCGGGTCGAGGCCACTGAACGGTTCGTCGAGAATCACCAGCTCAGGGTCGTGCAGCATGGTGCCGGCGAATTGCACCTTCTGCTGCATGCCGCGCGAGAGGTCCTCCACCTTGGCCGTGCTCCAGTCCTGGGCGCTCGTGCGCAGCCCGAGGCGCTCCAGCCAATGGTCAATGCGCCGGTCAGCGTCGCGGGTGTCGAGCCCTTTGAGCCGGCCCAGAAAGCGCAACACGCGTCGCACCTGCATCTTGCGGTAGAGCCCGCGTTCTTCGGGCAGATACCCCAGCCGGTCCATGATCGCCGGATCGCGATTGGGGCGTCCGAGTACCTCGATGCGTCCCGCGTCGGGGATCATGAGGTTGAGAATCATCCGGATGGTCGTCGTTTTTCCGGCCCCGTTGGGGCCGAGTAAGCCGAAGATCGAACCGGTGGGCACGAGCAGGGAGACGTCACGCACCGCAAGGTGGTTCGCGTACGCCTTGCGCACATGCTCGACGCGAATGGCAACGGAAGATGCAGACACCAGAGCAGGTCGAAGGGAAGGAACGAACTTTGCCGGCGCCACACGCACCGGGCCACACTGGGGAAGCTAACAGTGGGCCGGGGGCGTTGTGGCTGTTGCTGGCGGCCGGTGTCGTCACGGCGTGGTTCTCCCCGCTCACTGATGCCGACCTGCCGCTGCACCTGCGGATAGGCGATCTGCTTCGTACGTCGGACGGCTGGCCGCACCTTGAGCCTGTATCGTGGACACGCGCCGGCGCGCCGTGGTATGCCTACTCGTGGCTCCCTGAGTGGCTCTACGCGCAGGCATGGGCGCTGGCAGGCGCCGCGGGGTTGGCGGGGCTGCACGCCGTGCTCACGGGCGCGTCCATCGTGGCCGTGTGGGACGTGGCGCGTCGCGATGCGTGGAGTGTGTGGGGGACCAGGTTGTTCCTCGGGTTGCACCTGGTGCTTTGGACCATCGTGCAGCCGGCTACGCGTCCACAACTGGTGCTGGCCATTGCCGTGCCCATGGCGTGGGGCGCCGCGCTGCGTTTACGCGACGGCGAGATGCTGTGGGGCGCTGGCATGGCATTGCTGGCCGCCATGCTGGCCGTGAACAGTCACCTGCTGTTTCCACTCGGCATGGCGCCCGGGCTACTAATTCTGGCCGAGGCGAAACGCGCGCCGCGTGGTGCGCTCGTGGTGTTCGTGGTGGCAACGCTGTTGGGTTGGTGCGCCACGCCGTATCTGTTCGAGTTGCCGGCCATTTTCGCGCTCAACTTTGCGACGAACGCCTTGTTTGGCGCCGGAGCGGCCATTCAGGAGCACGAGCCAGGCTTCCGCTGGTTTACGCACGCGCCGCTCGGCATGCAGGCACTCACGTTCCTGATGCTGGTGCTGCCGGTGTTGCCGTCGTCGTTCGGGCAGCCAGCTGGCCGTTTGCGCTGGCTCACGGTGGCGTGGCTGGCAGGGCTTGGATTGTTCGTACTTGCCGTGCGCGGCTTGTTGCTCTGGTGGTTGCTGGCCATGCCACTCACGGCGGCCGCGCTGGGCAGCATTCCCTTGCCGCAGCGCGCTAGCACCATGCGGGCCGTACGTGCGGCGTGGCTGTTCATGCTGGCGGCGCTGCCGCTGCAGGCGTGGCAGGCGCGCATGGCTATGAGCACTCCGGGCCATCCCCTTCCAACACCACCGCTTCCGCATCCGGAGGCAGCCGCGCTCGAACCGGTCGTCGCATGGCTGCAGTGTGTCACGGCCGGTGATGTGGTGGCCACGGCGGCTGTCGGCGCGCACGCCACCACCGTGTTCAACTACGGCAGCTATCTCGCGTGGCGCGTGCCATCACTTTCGTGGTCGGTAGACGGGCGCACCATTTTCCCCGACTCCGTATCGCGGGCCGAGGCGGAGCAAGGAAGAGCAGGCAGTCGTTGGCATCCGCCGTATGGCAGCGCGGTGGCGGTGGTATTGCCGCCGTGGCATGTCACGGGCCACCTGCTCGACGGTGACTCGGCGTTCGTGCGTGTGCCGTTGTCGCGTGCCGGTGGCACCCCGGAAAGCAGTACGGCGCACCTGTGGGCGCGCCGTAGCTGGATGGAAGCTGTTGGGCCGAAGTCAGGCCGAAACGCGTGTGGGAACGGCGCGTAATCCTGAGGCACCACTGTTGCCGGCACCGTTCGTGGCGCCGACTTCCTCGTGGTACTCGGCGTCTTCATTCACCTGCCACGGGTCGTGCATGGCATGGCCGGCCATGATGTTTTCCGCCGTGAGCAGCGCGGTCATCATGGCGTGGTCCTGGTTGTTGTACTTGTGCATGCCGTTGCGCCCAACGAGATGCAGGTTGGGGTAGTGTGCCGACAGCCCGTCGCGAATGGTCTGCACGTGGCGGGCGTAGGCATCGTCGTACACCGGGTACGCTTTCTTCTGGCGCACCACGCACCCCTCTATGAGGTCCACACGGGAGGCGAGCCCCAACTGCTCGATTTCGGCAATGGCCCGCTGCACGAGTGCGTCGTCGTCGCTGGTCCAGAGCCCGTCGCCTTCGAAGCAGAAGTACTCAAGTCCGTAGCAGGTGAGCGACGGGTCGGGGATGAGCTCCGGCGACCAACTCTTGAAGTTCTGGATGCGCCCCACCTTCACCTTGGGGTCGTGCACATAAATCCAGTTGTCGTCGAACATCTGCCGGTCTTTCAGCACCAGCGCCACGGTGAGGAAGTCGCGATAGCCGAGGCTGTTTGCGGCCGTGCGGAGGGGTTCGGATGGCGCGGGCGTGAGCGCGTTCACCATCTCGCGCAGCGGCGCCGTGGAGACCACGTGATCGGCCACGATCTCTTCGCGGGAGCCATCGGGACCCGTATGGCCCACCGTCCACTTACTCGTGGTGGCGTCGTAGTGCGCGTCGGTAACCGTGCGCCCCATGACAATGGCGCCACCCTGCCGCCGAATGTGGTCGGCGCAGGCTTCCCAGAGCATGCCCGGGCCCAGGCGCGGGTAGCGAAAGGTGCTGATGAGGCTTTTGATGGCGCCCTTCTTGTCACCGGAGGCCGGCGGCTTGAGCGCATTCACCACGGCGGAAACCAGCGACACACCCTTGATGCGCTGGGCGGCCCAGTCGGCGGAGATGTCGGTGCACTTCATGCCCCACACCTTTTCGGTGTAGGTCTTGAAGAAGATTTCGTAGAGCCGCCGCCCGAACTGGTTGGTGGTCCACTCTTCGAAGTTGCGCGGGTTACGAATGGGGCTGAGGCGCACGGCGGCGTACGAAAGCACGCAGCGCAGCGACTCGATGATGCCCAGATCGCGCAGGGCTTCGAAGGGTTTGAGCGGGTAGGCGAAGAAGTGCCCGTTGTAGAAGATCCGGCTGGAGCGGGGCCGGTCGAGGAAGTCGTCGGGGAGGACTTCCCGCCAGAGCGCCTCGATGCGGTCGGACTTGGAAAAGAAGCGGTGTCCGCCGATGTCGAAGTGGAAGCCCTTGAACCGGACCGTCCGGGAAATGCCGCCCACGTACACCGGGTCCGCCTCGAGGACGGTGACCGGGTGGCCGTGTTTCGAAAGGTGGTAGGCAGCCGTCAGCCCTGCGGGGCCGGCGCCGATGATGACGGTGGTGGGCATGTGGGGAGAAGACGAGATCCCTTTCAATGGCGTCACTTTCACGTAATCTAGTGGTAAATGCAGACGACTGACGACACAGCAACACCAACGGTTTCTCTGGCGCGCACGCTGAGCCTTCGCACGGGCGGGGCGCTCGCGCTGTTGCTGTTTCTTCTCAGCCGGCCGTATACCGGCATACAGCACGATGCGCGGTTGTACGTGGGCTTCGCGCTCGCGAAGATCGACCCGAACGGAATTGGTCGTGATATTCTCTTCACGGCTGACGGTCAGTCAGGATACTCGCTGTTTCCACCACTCTTTCTCGAGATTGTGAAGTGGCTGGGGCCCTCAACCGCCGCGTTCGTGGTGCCGCTGGTGGGGCTGGTGTTGTGGTATCTGGTGTTCCGGCGTTTTGTGGAACACGTGTTTCCGCCGTCGTGGACCGATGGTCAAAAACACGCGGCCATCATCGTGTCGCTGGCGCTATCGCCGTACTACGGAGGTACGGGGGTACTGCGCTTTGCCGAGCCGTACGCCACGCCTCGTGTGTTCGCCGAGGCATTGGTGATTGGTGCGTTGACCCTGCTGTTGGCCGGTTCCCGCTGGTTCGTAGCGCCCATGGCCGCAGCGGCGGCGCTGCATCCTCTCATGACCGCGCCCAGCATTGGCGTGGCGATCTGGATGAAAGTGCGAAATGCACGGTGGCGGGTCGCCCTGTTGGGTGTGGCGCTGGCGGCGTTGTTGGGATTGATCGCCGCGAGTCTCGTAGTTGAGCGCAACTCCGGGTTGCTCGGCCGCTTTGATGCCGAGTGGCTGGCGGTGCTGGAATTCAAGCGCACGCTGGTCTTCTTGAGATATTGGAACCCCCAAGACTACGCGCGCACCGCGCTGCACTTCGCCACCATTGGCATGGCTTGGGGGTACCTGCGCCCGAATGTGCGGCAACTCGCGGGTGCGGTGATGGTTGCCGTAGTCTTCGGCCTGATTGCGACGGGAGCCGGCTCAGATGCTGCTGGACACATTCTGCTGAGTCAGGCCCAACTCTGGCGCGGCATGTGGCTGCTTGCGCTTGTGGCTTCACTGTGTGTACCGGTGTTGCTGTATCAAGTGTGGGCTACGCAGCCCCTAGTGGTTTCCGGCGGTAGCGGAGATGTCGACAAGGTCGCCACACTGCTGCTGTTGCTGGCGTGGTTGGTTACGGAGGTGAGCCCCAATGCCGGACCGTTGGCTGTGGTCGCGATATCGCTGTGGTACGCCGCGCGCCAATGGCCATCGCTGTCGCTACCCCCGATCGGCGTGCCGGTAGTTGGCGCCGTTGTCGGTCTGCTCGTTGTGGGGGTGGTGTGTACGCAGGCATGGATCGCCACGGGCGTGGCATGGTCATCGCCCGATACGAGCATGCGCTGGAACTGGAACTACTGGACGCTTACAGGTGTGCCGGGTGCCCTGATGTTGGCGAGCGCGCTGGGGCCGCTGCTCGAGAATTTCCGGTCTCGGGCGTTCGCGATGAGCACCCTATCGGCAGCGGCGCTCGCGGTGGTGGTGCTGAAGTTCGACAGTCGCACCCGCTACCAGCGCTACATGGAGCATTCGCTCGATGGCTACATCGCGAACGGGACGCGGCTGGTCCCGTCTGATGGTCGGCCGGTGATCTGGCCGCATGCCGATCTGGAAGCGTGGTCGTTTGCGGGTAGCCCGTCGTGGGGCAGCATCACACAGGGGATTCCAGCGGTGTTCAGTCGGGAACTATCGCTGGAATGGTATCGTAGATGGTCGTTTCTTGAGTCTCAAGGAATGACCCCGCGTGGGGAATCGGCACTGGCAACGGTGGGCAACGGAGCGGAGGCCCCGTCTACAAGCTGCCCGTTCGAATTAGGTGAGCCCGTCACGGTAATAACAATGACGGACAGGAAAATCAGACTAAAAATTCCGAAAACGTTGCAGCCAGTTTCAATTGGCAAAAGGTGGACAGTGATCGGTTTCGTGGGTTTCTCTCAATGCGGAATTAACGGGGGCACTTCTCCATGAGCGCAGAGATTCGAAGCTAGTCAACTAGCATTGGTGGATCCGACCACTCCCTCTACATACGGAGATAAGAAGTGAAGTCACGTACTTTGAACAATGAACCGCTTGCACAAGCGTGCTCGATATGCGGAGCCGAGCACCTTCGTAGGCTACGCGGCTTCGCAGTTGATCCCACTACTATCGTAGAGTCAAGCATCTTTGAGTGCCCGATCTGTGGCGTGGCGCTACTTCTACCCCAGCCGTCTGCAGCGTGGCTGAACCAGCAGTACAAGGGCTATTTTGAGCGACGAACTCGCTCTATTTCTCAACAGAAGCTCCCCTATTTCAATTGGTTGCTAGACCGGCTGCCAATTGACTTCTCAGGCAAGTCGGTTCTTGAACTCGGAGCTGGTGAAGGCGATCTGGTTCGAGCACTAAACCGAGCCTATCCAGACGCGCGAATTTCGGCAGTCGAGCAACTGTGGGAAAGTGGTGCCCCTATTGATCTGGTTGTCGAAAGCTATCCTGTTGATTTTGAGACCTTTGCCGCCTCGACGAGCAACGCGCGATACGACTTTGTTGTAGCGTTGGATTTTCTTGAACACCTCCGTGATCCGAAAGCGGCGGTGCTGTTCATATCCCAACACCTACTTAGCGATGGCGGCATGCTTGTAGCGACGCTGCCGAACTTCTCCGCGCTATCTAGGCGATTGCTGGGCAATCTCTGGCCGCAGTATAAGGTGGAGCATCTTCACTACTTCTCAAGCCGCTCTATAGTACGACTCGAAGAAGCGGCGAGCTTCACGTCGGTCCTGCTTAAGCCGCATGTCAAGAAACTGCCGCTCGACTACCTGATCAACATCGGCGAAGGATTCGGTCACCCGTATCTGAGGTTGCTATTTGGTCAATTGAGAAAAGTTACGCCGAGACCGCTCCTCAATACTCGCATTACCGCGCCGTTCGGAGAGTGGTTGTGGATCGCAAAGAAGGTAGGTGTCAATTGAAATCAGCTCAGAAGCGGGCAATTGATTACTCGCTAGGTAATGTCCTCGTCGCTATGGTTAAACCATTAGCCCTTCTAGTGGGAGCAATACTTCGACGCCAACATCACCTTCGGCCGCAAGGGACAATTCTTGTGCTGAAGTTTCAAGGTGGCGGAAGCTTGGTCCTTGCCGCGCCCTCCCTGTTTGGGGTTAGAGCTGCAAACCCAGACTGCCGAATGGTGCTATTGACAACCACGGGTCTGCAGCCCTTTGCCAGATCCTTGAACCTTTTTGACGACGTAATTGCACTCGACGATAGCAAATTCGTGACACTAGTCATGAACTTCATTGTCGCATTCCGGAAGATTCTTTTCGTTGACACCGTGGTCGATCTCGAAGTTTATAGTCGACTTACGGGCGTCATCGCGCTTGCTACGTGCGCAAGGAATCGTATCGGGTACTTTCTAGATTCAACATTCTGGCGCCGAGGGCTCTACACCCATTTGGTTTTCTTCAATCGCTATGCGCCTGTTTCATTCTTCTATGAGCGACTTGCCCTTCTGCTCAGCGGAGTACCCTGGCCGCGAATTCATGTGGCGTCAGTGATCCAGTCTCAGCTTTCCGAGTGCAGAATCGATGAGCTTGACTGTCCATACATCGCCGTGGGAGTAGGGTGCTCTGATCTATCGTTTGAGCGGAGGCTCTCAGAAGAGGGATGGGCGCACTTTCTGGCGCTCCACCTATCGGGAAAGAATACGCCGATTGTATTTCTTGGCTCAGCGGCTGACGCGGATTTCGTGGACCAAGTGCTTCAGAAGGTTAAAGAGGTACTTCCGACGAACCGCTGTGTAAGCCTTGCTGGTTGTCTGTCTCTACTGGACAGTTTGTACATTCTTGGAGGAGCGGAGCACTACTTGGGGATTGATTCAGCGCTACTTCATTACGCTCGGCTTTTCGGCATTCCGTCGACCTCGTTCTGGGGACCAGTGAGCCCAACCCAGATGCTTGCACCTTGGGACGACATTGAAGAGGAAACGCACTACACTCGGATGCCCTGCTCGCCGTGTATACACGTTACTAGCACGCCGCCGTGTCGTGGTGACAACATCTGCATGAAGTCGCTCGCAGGAATCGGACAAGTCCCAGTTCTTCCAACTTGGATAGAGGACGCAGAGTCATGGAATATCGCGTAGCCCGCAAAAGCATTCTTTGGGACTTGCTCCCAGGAGTCCTGGCAGCAGCTGTGATATTCTATCGGTTTCCTGGCAATGAGCCTCTTCACCTGCAGGAACTCGCCCACTATTTAAGTGCGGCTGTAAGGGTCCAACTTGGCGAGACGCCCTCTGTCGACTTCAAATTCATGTTTGGGCCGGGACTGCTTGAGCTCATCGTAGGCTGGATGGGCGTATTCGGTAGTTCGGTCGGATCCCTACACTCCTTCTTCGTTACCGGGTGGCAAGTATATCTCTTGCTATTCGGAGTGTGCTTGATGCGTTGCTCTGCAAGCCTTGGGGCAAGTGCCTTGATCGCTACTCTCTTTGCGGCGTTCTGGTTGCCACCGTATGCCGTGCTACTGAGCTGGGGCGGTCCCAGATACGTTCCGGGGCTTTTGCTCCTTGCTCTTGGCCTTCATGCCATCAGAGCGGATTCGAAGCTCGCCCGGCAGGCCGCCCTGATGACACTCGCTGCTTCAGCCCCGTTTTGCGTCTTGGTTTCTCCAGAGCAGTCGATCGTCGCACTAGCAGCGCTGGGTATTCCTCTCGCTTCTTCGAAGCACCGAAAGCAAGTAGGTGCATGGCTAGTAGACAATTCAGCTGGTCTCGTACTCATTGTCTTCCTGCTCAGCGTTTCGATTGGACTTGTCGAGTATTTGGGGTTTCGTGCGACCCTCTTTTCATACTTAAGCGACTTGCCTGCCTTTCGGGCATGGCGGCAACCGCTAACCCCTTTGGGGAAGTCACGCATACTATTTGCGCTTCCCATGCTTGGCCTAGCTGCCGCGGCGTGGCGAATGGCGCTGGGTCGAGCGAAGGAGGCTTACACAGCCAGTACCACGGCAGCTATTGCTGTGATTGGTGTCTGGACGCTGCTCCAAGTCGTTTACGCAGCGAGGGCCTTCCACCAAGCCCAAGGCGTAATGGCAATGGGGTTTGTCGTATCCTTCTCGGCGCTCGTTGCTTATGACTTAGGACGATCCTCCAGGTTGAAGAGGTTGGCGCTTACATTCGGGGTCAGCCTGATCACAGTGACAGTGCTTTCGAGGCTCGATTCCGGCTACGGTGTGTATCTTCGGTGGCGTGCAAATATAGTCGGGCGGTCAGTCAACTGTACGAGCGGTTGCCGTGAGAGTGCTCTAGAGGCACTAAAAGGTGTCGTGATGCCGACACACCAGGTTGAAGAGCTGGAGGCTGTAGTTGGGTTCGCAAAGCAAGAGTGGTCTCTACAATCGGATTCGTCGATCTTCGTTTTTCCCGAGGATGGTGTCTTCGAGTTCCTACTATGGCGACCCTCCGTTGGGGGATTCCCGATCGCGGTGCTCGCTCATACCCGCCCAGAATGGCGCGCCGCACTACTTACTGCGCTCACTGAGAGCCCCCCGCACTTGATTGTCCGGAGAAAAAAGATTGGCTTGTTCGCGCAGTCAGTTGGCGCAACGACTGAACTTCTTCCTGAAATTCAGAAGTTCATTAACGACGGATACTTGCCAATACAGAGCACTGCTCGATTCGAGATACTGCGTCGTACGGACTAGTCTGCTTGCCAAGAATCGATCGCCGAACTGTGAGCCGTCGTGCTCCTCTCGCCTCCTATTCCTCAGCAGCGTTGGCTGAAGTGTCGGTCTGCGAGTCAACTCGTGGAAATGATGAGGCTTTCACTTTCAGGTCTGTTGATAAAGTAAAGTCCGGCCGAAAGAACAAAGGCAGTTGTGATGAGTGCCTGAGTCGCGATCACAAGGGCAGGAATGCCAACGATAGCCCAAACCACAGCTGGCATATAAATCAAAGACAGCTGCTCGATCCATGCGTTAGTCGCGTTGCAGAGCAAGGGAAGTGCAAATACAATGGCCCAAAGCAGATACCACTCATTCATCATTTGCATCGCAAGTAGCTGGCCAAGCACGAGCAGTTCAAAGGCGCTTCGCGTGACGAAGGCCGCTTCCGATTTCGAGTTCAGTAAGTTCCGCCAAAGTGTGGCGAGGCCAAGTACGACAAACAGCCCTTTGCCTATCAGGGGCACGTTAACAGCGCCAACTCCGAAAGTTTCGTTCGCGGCAGGGACGAGAAACTGAAAGATGGAGGAACGGAAGTACTGGGTATCGTTGTTCATCCAGGAGCCGAAGTAGCCAATGGCCTCAGGACGATAGGCAAATCCGAGCGCAACGCCCATGATCAGGCCAAGAAGTATTGCGCCAGTATCGCGCATTGTGATTCGAATACCCTGCCGTCGGTAGATAGGGACTAGTAATACAGCCGGTGAGATGAAAATGGCCGAAAGTTTCAGGCTGATCGCGAAGCCGAGCGCAAGGCCGCCGGCAAGATGCAGGCGTCGGATGATCAAGATGACACTGTAGATCATCGCGGCCGTGATGAATACGTCGTTATGGGCAGCCCCCACGAAAGACGCGAGAATCAGTGGGTTCAACCAAAAACGATCGGCAAGCATGGTGCTGGTAGTCCCGTTCATTGAAGCCAAGCGACGAACGCCGTGGCTGATTCCAAACAGTGCTACCAATCCAACGAGCTTGAATAGCATAAGCCCGGTAACGGGACTCCCGGCCGACAGGATGGCGATGACTCTGCTCAAGTCCTGAAACCGCGGACCGTAGTTGCCGAGTACAGTGTTCAGTGCTGGCACCACACTCTGGAAGATGGCGTCAGTTGCGAAGCCTTCTATCGATGATATGCGAACCGTGTAAGGGTCCAAGCCATAGTGCGCCTCCATCCACCCTTTGGCGAGATAGAAGAACACATCAGGACTGATCCATGGAACCGATAAGAACCAAATGCCGACCGATAGTGGCGCAAGCCAGAGAGGCGGGCGACTTGGTAGGCGCGTGATCCGGATGTACAGCCACCCTAACAGGACAAAGAGAACCGAGTGGAGCACTCTGCCTGCGGTCGGACTGCCGAACATCCCGAGAAATGGATCGAACTCACGGGACCCTATGTCGAAAGGTTCGAGCCCAAGCGCAAGTATACTCGGGCCGCAGAGAACGAGTGTGGCCGCGATGTAGATGAACGCGTACCAGTACGCGTTCGTATGGCTTCGTGAGCTTCCGGATCCAACCGCGGTCGAGTTCACGCCCGGCACGATACTACTGTTCATCGGAGAGTGGGCGTTCAATGGAGGCCGCGTAGTTGACATTGATGGTGACGGCCGTGCCCGCACGTCTCGACTTGATCGCGATGAGTTGAAGGAGCGCGGCGACAAAATCGGTTGCGCGCACCTTCGAACCGTCCTTGTGTGACCAGTGCTGCAGTGGCTGTTCGTATATCATGGTGTTCATGCTTGACTTCATCAGGTTCGGGCGAAGATCAAGAGCACGTGTGAGCATTTCCACGTCGAAGAGCCACGATGAGGTAAAGGGCTCCGAGATGACGGCGCGCAGCAAGTCGTTCGAACGAAACAGTTTGGCCCCACACTGGGTGTCGTACGCACTGATCCCGAGGGCGAGGGAACTTGTGGTGGCAAACAGTCGGCCGAGATAGTGCCGTACGTATCCCCTCTCAATCGTTCTCCCCAAGGCACGGAGTCGGATGCCCCAAACCCATTCAATGCCGTCGGTGCTTGTCAGTACCTGGAGTAGCTGGGGAAGTTCGGAGAGAGGAGCGGCTAGATCCGCATCCCAGAAGCCGCAGATGTCTGAATTGTTCGCGCCCTCAAGAAGACCGAGGCGAACAGCTTCTCCCTTACCTTTATTGGTTGGAAGAACGAGTACACGCGCTCTCGGCTGTGCATTTGAAAACCGCTCAAGCAAGGCCTTTGTCTCGTCGGTAGATCCATCGTCGACAAAGAGTAGTTGTAGCCAAGGAAAGGCATCCAGAGCACGCTTAAAGGCGTGCAGGTCAATTCGACGGGCCTCGTTATAGCAGGGGATGACTAGCACGACGTTCGGTGCGGTGCTCACTTTGAGTTATCCGGTCGTGCCACGGCAAGAACCGAAAGGCCGAATGGCAAGCGCACTTGTGGGAGTAAGCGCGCCTCAATCGCCCAGCAACGATAGAGGATCTCGTTCAGGAGCGTCGGTGGCGGTTCCACTCCGCTGGACGATTGTTTAAATCGTTCCGCAACGCGTTGGATGATTGCGAAAGGAAGTAGGAGCGCATTTGTATAGCCAAGATACTCAAGAGTGAACCCGGCTCTTTCTAGCTCGCCGCTTAATGAGCTTGCCGTGTAGCGGCGATAGTGATGATGGAACTCGTCATGAGGGCCCCACAGCCATTGATAGGCAGGAACCGTGAGAAACAGCCGTCCGTCATGCGTTAGTCGGCTGCGGAGGCTTTTAAGACAGGTAACGGGGTCTTCGAGATGTTCGAGTACGTCGAACATCCCAATCGCATCAAACCGCATACTCGAAAAGGGCACATCGTCTGGAAGTGCCCCAACAGAAACAACACCGACTCCGACGGATTTAGCATGACTCACTGCATCCACGTCGTACTCAAAGGCATGTACCGTACCAAACTTCGCTAGGAGCTGAAGATTTCCACCGCTCCCACATCCGGCATCAAGCAGGCGAGCATTCGTCGGCAACTTACTCGAGCGAAGCATCGCCTCGATCACACGACGACGTCCCCGGAACCACCAGTGCGAACGTTCAACACTGGCCATTGCGGTGTAGGCTTCTCGTTCCATTCAAGGCGACCGGTGATCAGTGACGGTGCGGGTCCTACTGGCGACCTAAGAAGGAGCTAGGCGGTGATTCTACAGGTCGGTTGCTCCGTGAGTCTGTTCCAATCGGTTAGTATCGGCAAGGCGAGGGACGACGCCCGGCGGGCTGGCGCCGGCGGTGGTCTCGAACAACCGCGCGCTGTTCGCGCCGTAGCGCGCCAGATCGTGGCGAACCCCTTGTCAGAACGCAC